>Ga0136846_1207738_pt1 | contig 12538 bp, 10 predicted proteins | sample HopSoiMetagenom2_FD_96841 | JGI IMG/M metagenome (GOLD analysis project Ga0136846, IMG submission 96841) | Grasslands soil microbial communities from Hopland, California, USA - 2 Assembly 2016 (version 4) | ecosystem: Environmental > Terrestrial > Soil > Grasslands | place: USA: Hopland...
AGAGCGCTTCACGGAATCACTGAAGCGCTCTAGCTTATTGTTTTTACGCAATTCCGGACGGAAAACCGCTGCGCACTTTTCCTGGAATTGCTCTAGCGCCGCATCAGGCTTCAATAATCTTTGCCAATCATCTCCGCTGCTTTCGACCCGATCGCCATGGCCGGGGCATTGGTGTTGCCCGAGGGGATGAATGGGATGATCGAGCAATCGATGACCCTGAGACCGTCGATGCCGCGCACGCGAAGCGTTCCGTCGACCACCGACATCGGATCGCTGTCCGGCCCCATGCGCAGGCTGCCGGATGGATGATAGTTGGTCTTGACGGTCTGGCCGGCGAATTTGGCGAGAGCTTCGTCGTCCTGCAAAGCTCGCCCGGGCAGGATCTCGTCGGCAATCTTCGATTTGAAGGGTTCCGTCGCCAGCAATTGCCGGGCGACCTTCAGCGAGGCGAGCGTCAGGCGCAGATCGTCCGGATCGCCGAAGAAGTTGCAGTCGACCAATGGCTGATCCGCCGGGTTTGCCGAACGCAGCTTGACGTTGCCGCGCGCCTTTGGGCGTAGCAGGCAAGACGTAAAAGTGACGCCGTGGGTCGGCTTGGCCGACGAAACATCGCGGTCGAGATAGACGATCGGGGCGCAATAGAGCTGGATCGATGGTCGATCGCTGCCATCCGGGTCGTAGAACAGGCAGGATTCAATGCCGGTCGTCGTCACCGGGCCGGAGTTGAAGAGCAGATATTGCAGCCCGTTGCGCAGCATCGGCCAGCCCTTGTCCTCGCCGAAATAGCCGGACTTTTCCTTGGTCGTGGCGATGACGGGGACTTCATGATGATCCTGCAAATTGGCGCCGACGCCGGCAAGATCGAGCGTAACGGCGATGCCATGCTCTCGCAAATGGTCGGCCGGGCCAATACCGGACAGCATCATCAGCTTAGCGCTGTTGTAGGTACCCGAGGCGACAAGGATTTCACGCTCCGCTCGAACCGTATGACTTTCGCCATTCCGGGTGTAGACGACAGCTGTCGCGCGGCCATTTTCGACGACAATGCGATCGACGCGAGCATCGGTGACAATGCCCAGGCGCGGATCTCCCTCAAGCGGATCAAGGAAGGCCTTCTTGGCGTCGGAGCGCTCGGTCTTGCCGTTCCATTGGCCGTATGTGTGCTGCATGATGCCGACGCCGTTTTGCCGGACGCCATTGAAATCGGGATTATAGGCATGGCCAAGCCCCTGGGCAGCGAGCAGGAAATCCTGTGTCGTGTCGCAGGTATGTTGCGGCTCCGAAATGCGCAAATTGCCGGAAATGCCATGGTACTCATTGTTGAAGCGCGTATTGGCCTCGATGCCCTTGAAATGCGGGAGCATGTCCTCGTAGGACCATTCCGCGCCATTGCCGAGATGGGCGGCCCAGCCGTCGTAATCCTCTCTCTGGCCGCGCATATAGACCATGGCGTTGACGGCGCTGCCGCCGCCGAGGGCCTTGGCGACCGGAACGACGGGGCCGCGCCCACTCAATTGCGGCTGCGGAACCGTATGGTGCATTTCTAGAAAATCATCGCGGGCGAGGTATTTCATATAGCCGGCCGGAAAAGCCATCAGCTTGGCGGTCTTGCGCGGCCCACGCTCGATGATAAGCACGGAAAAGCCGAAATCCCGCACCAGCCGCATAGCCGCGACACAGGCCGCCGAGCCACCGCCGGCAATGATAAAATCATAGGTCTTCGCCACGAAAACTCCCCCGGTCAGCCCGATCCAACCGCGCAAACATCGCCATAATTTTCGTTGTTCGTCAAACGATTAGGCAGCGTCACTTTGACAGGGAGAATGCATCAGCGCAGTCGATTTCCCTGTCCGTCAAAATAGCGCCGTCTCTCGGGCGCGCAGCGCAGATGAAGCATGTCGCCGCGCTGAATGTCCGGACCCTCGCGATATTCGGCGATCAGGCTCTGGCCGTCCTCCGTCTGGCAATAGAGATAGCGGGTGCCGCCGAGATATTCGTCGAAATCGACCTTCACCCGGACCGTATCATCACCATCGGCAACGACGACGAGATGTTCGGGACGCATGCCCAGCATCAGTTTTTCGCCAGCAGCGAGATTGGCCTGCCCTATATCGGCTTTAACGGAGCCGCTGGGGGTTTTGACGCGGCCATCGGAGCCCCATTCGGCTGCGATCATGTTCATGCGCGGCGAACCGATGAAGCCGGCAACGAAGATATTGGCGGGGTCTTCATAGACCTCGCGCGGGCTGCCGACCTGCTCGATCTTGCCGTCCTTGAGCACGACGATCTTGTCGGCGAGCGTCATAGCCTCTGTCTGGTCATGCGTCACATAGATCATCGTGTTGCCGAGCTCGCGGTGTAGCCGGGCGATTTCGATGCGCATGGAGACGCGCAATTCGGCGTCGAGGTTGGAAAGCGGCTCGTCGAACAGAAAGACGTCCGGCTTGCGCACGATCGCCCGACCGATCGCCACGCGCTGGCGCTGGCCGCCGGAAAGCTGGCCTGGGCGCCGGTCCAGCAAATGGTCGATCTTGAGGATCGCGGACGCCGCCTTGACGCGCGCCTCGATCTCGGCGGTTTCGGTTCGGGCCATCTTCAGCCCGAAGCCGAGATTGTCGCGCACGCTCATATGCGGATAGAGCGCATAGGATTGGAAGACCATGGCAATGCCGCGCTCGGACGGGTCGAGATCTGTCACATCCCGACCCTTGATGGCGATCTCGCCATCCGTCACTTCCTCCAACCCGGCGATCATCCGGAGCAAGGTCGACTTGCCGCAGCCGGACGGGCCGACAAAGACGACGAATTGACCCTCCTCGACCTCAAGATCGATACCGTGAATGACCTCCAGGCCGCCGTAATTTTTGCGGACCCCAGTCAGCCTCATGCTGTTCTTGCCCATGTCAGGCTCCGCGTTGCAGCTGATCGGCGCGGAGCCAGACCAGCATCTCGCCCGGTTCGCGGTTGTCCCAGAGATGGTAGGGCACGAAGCGCGCGGTGGTGGCGCGGCTTTGCGGCGGGGCTGTCCGATAGAGATCCGATCCCCAATCCGCCTCGTCGCGCTTTACCGGAATGTCGAGTGCGACAGCGCCCTCGAGCGCGGCAATCTCCGCCGTTTGCGCCGATGCCGGATCGCCGGCAAGCGAGATGCCGTTCAGATCCGCGCCATTGTCGGTGGTTTCGACACAATAGACCAGCGGTCCACGCATCAGCGCCGCACGGCCAGCATCCTGGCGAACCTTGGGATTGGCAAACAGGGTGCGTGGGATCAGCGGAATGTTGAGATCGACCGTGTCGCCGGCCTGCCAGTCGCGCTCGATGCGAGCATATCCGTCGATGGTGACGGCTAAGAGGTCGACGGGTGCTTCATTGACGGCCAGCGTCGCGCCATCGGCCCATTCCGGTATACGCAGCGACAGAGCGAAGCGGGCGTTTCGGTTGGGATTAACCTCGAAACGAATGGCGCCATCCCAGGGGTAGCGCGTCTCCTGAGCAAGTTCGACGGTCACGCCGCTTGCAAGCGGAACGCGAGCCTTGCTTTCACCGTAGAGATGGACGGCAATTTCATTGTCGGCCGCGGCATACATGTAGGAGCCGATCGAGGCGAGCAGGCGGGCGATGTTTGGCGGGCAGCAGGGGCAATGATGCCAGGTCCAGCGATGATGCTTTCCGGCGCTTTCCAGCGGGTTTTCATAGAAGAAGGTCTTGCCGTCGAGCGACAGCCCGGCCATGGCGCCGTTATAGAGCGCCTGTTCCATGATGTCGGCATAGCGCCGGTTCGGGCCACGGCCGAGCATGCGGTTCGCCCAGAAAACCAGGCCGACCGAGGCGCAGGTTTCGGCATAGGCACTTTCGTTCGGCAGGTCGTAATAGTCGGTGAAACCTTCGTTCGAAGCAGCCGGCCCGATGCCGCCGGTGACATACATCTGCTTGGTGGTCAGATCATCCCACAAGGTCTCCAGCGCCGAGGTCAGGCTATCGTCGTTATATTCGGTCGCGATATCGGCCATGCCGGAATAGAGATACATGGCGCGCACCGCATGGCCCACAACCTTGGTCTGCTCGCGCACCGGCTGATGCGCCTGATTGTATTCATAGGTCTTCTGCACGAATTTGGCCGGATCGCGGCCATCGCGGAGCGCTTCTTCGGTGAAGAAATGCGGCTCCTGCCCACGCTCGTCGACGAAGTATTTGGCAAGGTCGAGATATTTCTGCTCGCCGGTGACGCGGGCGAGCTTGACCAGCGCCAGCTCCACTTCCTCATGGCCGCAATAGCCCGGCAGTTGGCCCTCGCCATGGCCGAAAACGGTGATCATGTAGTCGGCGAAACGGCTCATGATATCCAGCAGCTTGCGCTTTCCCGTCGCCTGATAATAGGCGACGGCGGCTTCGATCAGATGACCGGCGCAATAGAGCTCGTGATGATCGCGAAGATTGGTCCATCGGCGGCCCGGCTGGACGCGCTGGAACCAGGCGTTCAGATAGCCTTCCTTGTCCTGCAGCTTGCCGTACATGTCGATGATGGCGTCGGCACGGGCCTCAAGCTCCGGGTTGGCACGGCGATAGAGCGAATAGGCGATGGTCTCGATCGACTTGCCAAGGTCGCTGTCCCAGAACATCTGCGTCGAGCCCGACCAGGTCTGAAGGGGGATGACGATGCCGGGGCTTGGTTGCTCGACGTCGATCGCCTGGATCATGCCGGCCTCGACGCAGCGGTCGAGCAGGGTCGCAGCCGTCGAATTGCAGATCGCGTCCTGGCGGGCGCCGAAAAGGCCGTGCAGTTCGACATTCGGAACGGGCAGGGGACGGAATTGGCGATTTTGCTTGTTTGACATAGCGTTAATCCGTTTCGTTAGAGTATTTATTTCACCGCGCCGGCCATCAGACCGCGCATGTAGTAACGTTGCAGAAGCAGGAAGACGATGACGCAAGGGATGGTCATGACGGCGATGCCGGCCTGGACAGCACCCCAATTGACCGCGCCGAGCCGTCCGGTCCTGACGGCGATCATCAGCACCGGCAGGGTGAATTTGTCACTGCTGGAGAGCAGGATCAGCGCCGCCAGGAATTCGTTCCAGGCGTTGAGAAAGGCGAAGATCGCAACGGTCGCCACGCCGGGGAGCACCAGAGGCAGCAGCACGCGGAAGAGCAGTTTCAGGTCCCGCGCCCCGTCGATGCGCGCGGCCTCCTCGATTTCCTTCGGCACGGCATCGAAGGCGTTGCGCATCATGAAGACCGAGAAGGGCAGTTGCAGGGTGACATAGACAAGCGTCAGTCCGATCAGCGAATTGTTGAGCCCGAGCTTCGCCAGCATGATGAAAAGCGGCGTCAGGATCGACTGGAACGGGATCATCAGCGTCGCGATGATCAGGATGAAGAAGACATTCTTGAACGGAAACTGGTAGCGCGAGAAGCCGTAGCCGGCGAGCAAGCTGACCATGACCGTCAAAATGACGGTCGCCACCGAAACGAAGAGCGAGTTCAGCGTGTGCTGCACCACGCCGGCGCCGAAACCGTCGAGGGAGCGATAGGCGTCGAGACTGAAACCAGTCGTCGGCCACGGCGGCAATGGCGGCAGGCTCGCCTCCGTGCCATGCCGGAATGACGATAGCAGCGCGATTGCGAAAGGCGCGAAAAAGACGATGACGATGATAATGCCGACGCTGTGATAGCTGATGCCGCCCCACAACTTCCGCCGCGCGCGACGTTCTTTTGCCGAGCTCATGGACGGTCCTCCCCGACGCGCAGCAACCAGAGCTGGACGATGCTGATGAGCACGAGAATGACGAGGAGAACGATCGACAGCGCCGCGCCATAGCCGAGATTGAAGGACACGAAGGACTGGTTGAAAATGTAATAGACCACCGAAATCATCCGGTTCTGCGGTCCGCCGCTGGTCATGATGTAGAACTGGTCGAAGGCGAGCACGGAGCCGGTGACCGAGATGATCAGGGCAAGCGCGATGGTCCGGCGCATCAGTGGCAGGGTCAGGAAGCGGAAGCGCTGCCAGCGCCTGGCGCCATCGATGCGCGCGGCCTCCGTCAGCTCGGAAGGGATTGCCTGCAGGCCGGTCAGCAGTATGATCATCGTGAAGCCGGCGATCTTCCAGACCACCATGACCACGATGGTGGCGAATGCCATGTCGAAATCGGCAAGCAGGTTCGGTTTCTTGTCGACCAGGCCAAGGGCCTGCGCCGCTGGAGAGAAAAAGCCGCTATCGACATTGGAAAGCCAGACCCAGAGCAGCGAGGCGGTCGCCAGACCGACAACGACCGGCAAGAAGATGATGGTGCGATAGAAGCCGACAAAAGGCCGCTGCTTTTCGACGTAGAGCGCCAACGGGAAGGCGACGGCGAAGATGGCGATGGTGACGATCACCGTGTAGTAGGCGGTGAAACGCAAGGCCGCCATGAAGCGGATATCTGATAGCATCCTCGTGTAGTTGCTGAAGCCGATCCAGCGCGAATTGCCGAGCAATGGCCAATTGTGCAGGCTCATCCAGCCGGTGAAGAGAACGGGTACGACGAAGAAGACGATGACGAGCGCCATGGCCGGCGCGATGTAGAGAAACCCGTGCCATCCGGCACGTCGCCGCCGTGTGCGCCGCCGCACTGCTCCAATAGCTCCAGGGCCAGCCATGGAATGCTCCTAATGTTCCGATGGGAAGAGCCGGGAGACCTTGAGCCTCCCGGTTGGTCGAGCGATTTTTGTTACTGGGCGTTGTCGATGATCGACTGCATTTCCGCCTGCGCGTTGGAGAAGGCGGTATCGACATCGTTGCCGAAGATCGCAGCGTTGGTGAAGCCGGCCCATGGCCCGTTGGCGCTGTTGATCAGGTCATTGAACTGCAACGTATAGGGAGTCTTGGCAACGGCGATGGCTTTCAGGCCCACCTGCATGCGCGGATCGAGGCCCTCAAGTACCTGAGCGGCAATATCGCCGCGCGTCGGCAGGCTGCCATATTTCGCCATGAGCTTCTGGCCTTCCAGCGAATAGGTATATTCGAGGAATTTCTTCACCGCATCGAGTTTCTTGGTGCCCTTGGAGATGACGAAATTATCGCCGCCGGCAAAGGAGGACGGATTGCCGTCGACGCCGGGGATCAGGGTCACGCCGAAATGGATATCGGGATATTGCGTGATCAGCGTGCCGATGGAAAAGGCGCCGATGCTTTGCTGGCCGATCCTGCCATTGCTGATGCTGAGGAAGTTGGCGCCGGTGTCGCTCGCGGCACCCGCCGGAACCAGGTCCTTCTTGACCATGCTGCGGTAGATATCGACCGCCTTGCGCATCTGCGGCGTATCCAGCGTCGCCGTCTTGCCATCAGCCGAAAGAATATCGGCGCCAGCACCCCAGACGAGCGGCGTGAAGGTAAAGATCATGCAGCCGCCACAGCCGCCGCCGGAGAAGTAGAAGCCGTAATTCTCGCCGCCAAGCGCGCGGATCTTTTCGGCATTCTGCTCGATTTCATCCCAGGTCGTCGGCGCCTTGTCCGGATCGAGGCCAGCCTTCTTATAGAGATCCTTGTTCCAGGCAAAGACCGAGGTCTCGACGGAAAGCGGCAGGCCGTAAATATGGCCGTCATAGGTGCCGAGCTTCACATGCGAAGGCGAGAGCGAGTTGAAATAGGGCAGGGCCTTGGCCCAATCGGTTAGATCTTCGAGCTGGCCCGCGGCGGCAAAAGCCGGCGTGTAGATCAAGTCCATCGACAGCGCGTCCGGAGCCTGACCGCCGGCGATCGCAGTCGCGTATTTCTGCACGAGCTCGGAGAAGGGCACCTCCGTCAGGTTAACCTTGTCGTCGTGGCCGGCATTATACGCCTCGACGACTTTCTTGAAGGAATCGCCGATGCCGGAACGCACCCAAATCGAGATATTTTCGGCGGCAGACGCACCTGTCATCAAGCATAAGGATATGAGGCCTGTCGCGGCCAGAAGTCGCTTCATCATGTTTCTCTCCTCCCATGGGCGTTTCTCCCGCCCTTTTCCTCAACCAGTCAATTCTCGAGGTTTCCCCTCACGACTGCCGCACGATCAATTCGCACGGCAATGTCCTGATCCCCGGTTCGACGGCGCGTCCCTCCGCCAGCGCCAGAACCGTCAGCCCGGCTTCCCGCCCGAGCGCCTTGAGATTCATATCCACCGTCGTCAGCGGTGGCCGGGTCTGAGCGGCGACAATCTCCCAATTGTCGAAACCGACCACGGACACATCCTCCGGCACGCGAACGCTACGCTCACGCAGCGCATCCACGACCGCCCGCGCGATCTGGTCGTTGCCGCAGAAGATGCCGTCCGGCTTTGATCCGGACAGGCTCCACAGCCTTGCGACCGCCTCATGCCCCCAGGCTTCGGACCATTCGCCATACATCACCGGCAATGCATCGCCGGCGAGGTCGCGATAGGCCTTGGCGCGCTCGCGCACCGAGACGAAACTGTCCGGCCCGGTGATGTGGGCGATCCGTCGGCGGCCAAGGCCTATCAGCCATTCGACGGCAAGCGTTGCACCCTGAAAATCGTCAGCGCAGAAGGTGACACTGTCGGGCGTCCCCTCGGTAAAGGCATAGACGACCGGCACGGGCAGGTTGGACAGATCCACCGGCAGCCGGCGGTCGATCCTCTTGCCCGAGGCGATGATGCCATCGACGTGCTTGTCGAGCATGGCGTCCACATGAACCTTTCCGAGAACGGGATCATCCTCGATCGTGCAGAGAAACACCGAGACACCGTGATCCACGAGCGCTTCCGTAATGCCGGCCATCACCGGGAGGGTAAAACGTCCATAGGTATCGTTGGTCAGAAGACCGATGGTGAAGCTGCGATTGCTGAGCAGACCCTTGGCCAGGGCGTTGGGCCGAAAGCCGATTTCGGTGGCGACCCGCTTGACCCGCTCACGGGTCTCGTCACCCATTCGACCTGTATTGTTCAACGCCTTCGATGCCGTCGAAATACTCACACCCGCAGCGGCGGCAACATCGTGAATCGTCGTCCGCCCGCTTCTGACACGCTGATTTTCCAGATGTCCTCTCCCGAATTATTTGCAGTGAGAAAAGCTTTTCTCACGTCGAGAGTCAAGATGAGAAAAGCTTTTCTCAAGATTTTTTGATTGGACATCCCATATGCGAAAAAGCATTCGAGGATAGTCTCATCGAGAGGACATTCCGGATTAGCAAGGCTCACGATCGGCCTCACGCATGCCAAGACCGGATCGTACGACCCAGCCTCGCATGCGCAACATTTCAGCGGGTCGGATGCCCTTAGTGCACCGCGGCTACGCGCGGAGCGGCGGCGTGCGAATTGACCATGGCATTGGCAAGCTCGCGCAGGTTGACCAATCCCAATGGATCGCCTGTGGGCGAGGTCACCACGACATCACCGTCTGGAGCCGCCGCCAGCAACCGCATGGCCTCTTCAACCGTTGATCCCGAGGCAATTCTGGCTCCCGTCGAAGCCATGCCGGCCCGCAAAGGCCTCATAACGGCTTCGACATGGACAACCCGGCCGCGATTGACCTCCTTGACGAAATTGGCGACGTATTCGTCGGCGGGTCTCAGGACGATGTCCTGGCTTGTGCCTTGCTGGATGATTTCTCCATCGCGCAGGATGGCTATCTGGTCGCCCAGCCGAAGTGCCTCATCCAGATCGTGGGTAATGAAGACGATGGTTTTCTTGATCTCCTTCTGGATGTCGAGAAGAACCGTCTGCATGTCCATGCGGATCAGCGGATCGAGTGCCGAAAAAGCCTCGTCCATTAACAGGACCGGGGCATCGTTGGAAAGGGCGCGCGCCAGGCCGACACGCTGCTGCATGCCGCCGGAAAGCTGGTTGGGATATTTCTGCTCGAAGCCCTTCAATCCAACCCGTTCCAGCCATCGCATGGCGACGTCGCGGGCCTTCGACCGTTCGACACCCTGGACTTCGAGGCCGAACATCGTGTTGTCGAGGACGTTGCGATGCGGCAGCAGCGCAAACTTCTGGAAGACCATCGCCGTCTGGTGGCGACGAAAGGTGCGCAGCTCGGCTTCATTCATCTTGACGACATCCGCGCCATCGACCAGCACCTCGCCGGCGGTTGGGTCGATCAGCCGATTGATGTGTCGGATGAGGGTCGACTTGCCCGAGCCGGAAAGACCCATGATGACCTGGATGCAGCCGGACGAAATCTCGATATTGATGTCTCTCAAACCCAGCACATGTCCATGCTTTTCGTTCAGCTCGGCCTTTGTCAGCCCTTTCTGAACGGCATCGACATGAGCCATCGGATTGGGACCGAAAATCTTGTACAGGCGGCGGATCTTGATCCCGCCGAAATGCTGATCAGCCATGGACGATCTCCCGATGCTTCTGGAGCCTTTTGCCATAGGCTTGGCTGACCCGGTCGAAGATGACGGCGATGCCGACGATGGCAAGGCCGTTGAACATTCCCAATGTAAAATACTGGTTGGCGATTGCCTTGAGGACAGGCTGGCCGAGACCCTGAACGCCGATCATCGAGGCGACGACGACCATGGCAAGGGCCATCATGATGGTCTGGTTGATGCCGGCCATGATCGTGGGCAGCGCGAGCGGAAGCTGAACCTTGAAGAGCTTCTGGGCATTCGAGGTTCCAAATGCGTCCGCTGCTTCCAGCACGTCCTTGTCGACAAGCCGAATGCCGAGATCGGTTAATCTGATCATTGGCGGGATGGCATAGATGACAACGGCAATCAGGCCGGGCACCTTGCCGATCCCGAGTAGCATGACGACAGGGATGAGGTAAACGAAGCTCGGCATGGTCTGCATCACGTCGAGTATGGGATTGATGATCCTTTGAACCGTGTTGGAGCGCGCCATCAGGATTCCGATCGGAATGCCGATGGCGATCGACAAGATGGTGCAGACGAAGATCATCGAGACCGTCCGCATGGTGTCGTCCCACATATCGAAATAGCCGATCAGCAGCAGAATGACGAGACAGCCGAAAACGATCTTCAGGCTGCGGGTCGCAAACCAGGCGATGACAAGAATGATGAGCGTAATGATTGGCCACGGCGTCTGCGTCATAAAGCGGTCGGCGGCAATCAGAAAGCGTTGCAGCGGCGAAAACAGGCCTTCAATCGTGTCGCCATAAGCGCGCGTAAAACCGCGAAAGCCGTCGTCTATCGCCTTCTTCAGGTTCCGCAGGGCGTCGTCGTCCATATGCGGAAATTTATAAAACCATTCCATTCGGTTCCCCTTCTTTATGCAAGAAGCCGTGGCTCAAGTCTTTTTGATTTTGTCGGCTGCTGAGAGGCGGTGCGCTTTCGCGCACCGCTGGATAGATGTTTACAGTGCAGCTTCGATCTTCTTGGCTGCTTCCGGCGAAACCCATTTCGTCCAGACGTCTTTGTTTTCCTTGAGGAAGTGCTTCGCGCCGTCTTCGCCGCTTGCCTGATTGTCGGTCATCCAGGCCATCAGCTTGTTGACGGTTTCGTTGCTCCACGAGCGCTTGGCGAGGTAGTCCATGACTTCGGGGCCGGCCTTTTCAGAAAAGGGCTTGGCCGTGAGGGTGACGATCTTGTCGATCGGCCATGCATTCGGCTTAGGATCGGGGCAATCCGCAACCGTGTTGCAGCGCTTCCACTCCGCCGCGTCGCCCGGCACACCTGCTTCCAGCTTCACCATAGGATATTTGCCGAGCAGGGCGGTAGGCGCCCAGTAGTATCCCACCCATGCCTTCTTGCTCTCATAAGCCTTGGCGATTGAGCCGTCGAGGCCGGCTGCCGAGCCTGTGTCCACCAGCGTGAAGCCGGCTTTCTCCGCTCCGAAGGCCTTGTAGAGCTGCGAGGTGACGACAGTGCCGCCCCAGCCCTGCGGACCGTTGTAGATTGCTCCCTTTGACGGATCTTCAGGGTCCGGGAAGAGGTCCGGATGCTTCAGGAGGTCGGGGATGGTCTTGATATCAGGATGGGCGTCGGCAAAGTATTTCGGAATCCACCAGCCTTGATTGCCGCCGTCTGGAAGCGGGGAGCCGACCGCGACGATCTTGCCCTCTTCCGTTCCCTTCTTGACGACGTCTGGAAGGAGATCGACCCATGCTTCCGGCGCGATGTCCGGTTGGCCTTTTTCCGCCATGGAGGTGATTGTCGGGACAGTGTCGCCGACAGTGATTTCCGCCTGGCAGCCGTAGCCTTCATTCAGGATGATCTTGTCGAGATTGGAAAGGACCTCGGCGCTCTGCCAGTTCATGCTGGCGATGGTGACGCTGCCGCATTCTGAGGCGTTGGCAAAGGAGGCGCCTGCAAGCAGGCCAAACATCAGGCATGTGGACGCAAGTAGTTTTTTCATTCTCGTTCCCTCTATTGTGCGGCCTGGAAAATTGAGTGGGGGGCCGCAGAGATCACCCACTCAACGGTCGTCAGGAGCGTCTCCCATATTTATCGATTTTTTGAACGCGACCGATCGCCCGTTCGCGACGGAAGCGTCGAAGCCTGCGGCACGCATGCCTTCGATGGCCGCCGCGGTCGTCGAGAAAGGCATTAACGATGTCGGGGGACAGCCGCCGCCAATAATGCCGATTCTCA
>Ga0136846_1236280_pt1 | contig 12538 bp, 11 predicted proteins | sample HopSoiMetagenom2_FD_96841 | JGI IMG/M metagenome (GOLD analysis project Ga0136846, IMG submission 96841) | Grasslands soil microbial communities from Hopland, California, USA - 2 Assembly 2016 (version 4) | ecosystem: Environmental > Terrestrial > Soil > Grasslands | place: USA: Hopland...
GCCAGCATATTCAATACACGGTTGGCAGGACAAACATCAAATGCAATATATCCTGCATCGGCTGCTGCCGATAAATTGGCAATACCTCCCAGGTTAAGGAAATATTCATACTCGGAAAAAAGAAGCTTTTCACCAATAGGTACAATGGGTGCTCCCTGTCCGCCAAACGCAATATCCAGTGCACGCAGATCAGATACCACCGGTAATTTTGTCTCCGCTGCTATTGCAGCACCATCCCCTATTTGCGCTGTCATTCTCTTTGCAGGCAAATGAAATACCGTATGACCGTGAGAAGCTACGAGGGCCACCTGAAAATCCAGGTTCTTCTGACTAATGAATTTATTGACCTGCTGCCCCAGGTAATGACCGTATTCCGTATGCAGTAACTGGTAATCCAGTGCAGATAAATTGCCGGCATCTTTTAACCGCTTGGTCCATTCCCCAGAATAACCATAACAATCTGCTTCCATGATCTCATAGTTCCATTTCCCACCATGTTCATGGAAGCTGGCCAACACTATATCCAGTCCATCCAGCGAACTCCCGCTCATTAATCCTATTGCCCTGTAAACCATTAAACTATTTTTAGATTAGATTTGCCAAAAGTAAGAAGGTTAGTCAAAACCTAAATACATACAGTATGGTGATCAACTTAAGCGATAAACATAGTCTCATCAGTAACTGGGTAAGTGAGTTGAGAGATATGGAAATTCAGGCAGACCGTATGCGGTTTCGCCGCAACCTGGAAAGGATCGGTGAAGTAGCCGCTTATGAGATCAGCAAGTCGCTTGAGTTTATCGAAAAGGAAGTCAATACTCCTCTCGGTACTGCCAATGGCAAAGTGCTGAAACAGCAACCCGTACTGGCTACCATTCTTAGAGCGGGTCTCCCATTGCATCAGGGATTATTAAATTACTTTGACAGGGCAGATAACGCCTTTATTTCTGCTTATCGCAAGCATAATAAGGATGGCAGTTTCGAGATCAGCCTGGATTATATCTCCTGTCCTGAACTGGAGAACCGGGTGGTGATCATCTCTGATCCAATGCTCGCAACGGGTTCTTCCTTAGTAAAAACCATACATTTTCTAAAAGAAGAGGGCCATCCAAAGGAAATTCATATCGTTACAGCCATCGCCTGTACAGTTGGCATTGAATATGTAAAAAGAGAGGAGCCCTCCGTTACCATCTGGTGCGCTGATATTGACGATGAATTAACGGCCAAGGGATATATAGTCCCTGGGCTTGGAGATGCCGGCGACCTGGCATTTGGCGTAAAGGTCCAGATGTAGTCCCGATCCCTATAGCTATCGGGAAGGGAAAAATCCCGATAATCATTGCAAGGAGATAAATATCGGAAAGCAGCGGTTTCCCATTTTCCGGGGTCATCTATTTGTTGTACTTTAACCGTCCGTATTTGACCAGGCTTTAAATAGAATAAAGGGCAATTTCCCGCAGTGACAAGCGTTTATGTAAGTTGTGCCGGTTCTGGATTTTGCCTGCTCGACTGACCAGTGAAAAAACAAAAGCCGAGATGAAAAAAACTCTGACAACCCTGACTATCTGCTTGGTGCTTGCTGGCATGGCCAAGGCGCAGGACCCTAATTTTTCCCAATTCTTTGCATCCCCCATTACTTTGAACCCGGCCCTCACAGGCAAGTTTGACGGCGTATATCGTTTCGCTGCCAACTACCGTAACCAGTGGCCCACAATCAGTAATGCCTATACTACCGCTACCGCTTCATTTGATATGGGAATAATGAAAAATCGCATCCCGGATTATGATCAGTTTGGTATAGGTTTTATGGGTTTTACAGACCGTGCGGGGGATGGAGTTTTGACCAATAATTTCTTCGGTGTTTCCCTTGCCTATCACAAAGCGCTTGATGAAAATGGCTATAATCAGATCGGTGCCGGCTTCCAGGGAGTTTATTCCAACAAAAGATTGAATACTGATCACCTCACTTTACTGGATATGCTCACGCCATTTGGTTTCACCAATCAGACACAGGAGGTCTTTGCCAACAAACAGATCAATATCAGCTACTTTGATCTGAATGCCGGATTCATCTATAATGGTTCATCCAATGGGTACAACAATTATTATATTGGCGCTTCCATGTATCATATTAACCGGCCTAAAGAAAGTTTTACCGGTGCAGATTATATATTGAATCCGCGTGTAACCATCCAGGCTGGTGGCAAGATCCCGGTTGGTACATATAACTATTTACATATTGCAGCTAACCATAGCATGCAGGCAAAGGCTCACAACTCCATGCTGGGTGGTGCATTCTCGCTGAATGTAAATAATGATGAAGAAAATCCTACCAATGTGTACCTGGGCTTGTGGTACCGGTTAAATGATGCTGCTATTCCCTATCTGGGATTAGAATTTGGAGAATGGCAATTCGGTGCATCGTATGATGTAAATACTTCTTCCCTTAAGGCTGCTTCCCAATCAAGAGGTGGCGTGGAAATATCACTTATCTATATCAAGAAACCGGTTGATCCAAATGCAAAGAAGCTGAACTGTCCCAAGTTCTAATCCCGATCCCGATAGTCATCGGGATTAATCTCACCCCGATAATTATCGAGGCATTAATAATGGCAACAGGAACCAGCTGAATAGCGTGATAAGTATCACAGCAACAATATTCATTACAAATCCCGCCTTCGCCATTTGTGGCAATTTGATATAACCACTGGCAAATACAATAGCATTGGGAGGAGTTCCCATCGGAAGCATGCCTGCACAGCTTGCAGCCAGTGTCATCGGTATGCCTAATAATAATGGGTTCATATGAAGGGCATCTGCCAGAGAGGAAACTACCGGTGCAAAAACGATCACCTGTGCCACATTGCTCATGATCTCACTGATAAACAGCGATACCAGCGTAACGATTAATACCAGCAAAAATCCATTGCCGGCAAACTGGGCCAGCCAATGTCCCAGCTGTTCTATTAATCCTGCTTTTTCCAGTGAATTGGCTAATGAGATACCGCCACCGAATAACAACAGAATACCCCAGGCCATTTTACTGGTATCCTTCCATTGAAGGATAGCAGATACATTGGAACCTTCTTCTTCTGCATCAGGTCCAATATCCGGCGCAGCTTTCTTACCAGAAGGACAAATGAACAAGGCAACCGCACACATGATGGCAATAATGGTATCATCCAGCTTTACTGCTGATTGTATCCGGTTGATAAGGTCCCGAAATATCCAGAGGAAGGCAGTACCTGCAAATATGATCAACACTCTTGATTCTGCTGTTGATAAAGGACCCAGTTTTCTCATTTCAGTTCTTATCATCTTACGCGTGGCAACATCAGACTTGATGCGATTGGGGAATAACCATTTTACCATTACCCAGTAAAGACTGAACAATAACAATATCGAAAGGGGCATACACATGGCCATCCAGTTCATAAAGCCAGGGGTGTAGTGATATTTCTTATCGATATAATTTACATAGGCCACATTGGGAGGTGTGCCGATAATTGTTGCAATACCACCAATATTGGATGCATAAGCAATAGCCAGCATAATAGCGAGAGAGAAATGAGCCATATTGCCTTCACCCTTGTGATTCTCCTTCATTACATGGATCACAGACAGTGCGATCGGGAACATCATCATGGTGGTAGCAGTATTGCTAAGCCACATGCTTAACAGACCCGTTGCCAGGATAAAACCAAGCACTATTCTGTCGCCACTGGTTCCTGTGGTTCTGACAATACTCAATGCAATCCTTCTATGCAGGTTCCATTTTTCTATAGCCAGTCCCAGCATAAAGCCACCCATGAACAGGAATATTACCGGGTTGGCATAAGGAGCCGCCGTATTCTCCAGTGAATTGATCTTTAATAATGGAAAAAGAATTAATGGCAATAAAGCCACTACAGGCATTGGCAGCGCTTCGGAGATCCACCAGGTGATCATCAATCCTCCAACAGCCAGTACTTTCAAAGCCAGAGGGCCAACAGAAAAAGGATTGATCAGGTAAATGAGCAGTGCTACAATCGGTCCGGCAAGTAAGGCAAGCAACTTAAGTTGCCCGGGCGTTAGTTTGGTCAATCAGATTGTTTTTTTGAAGATAAGGAATTTAGAGTAGCAGGTTTACCTGGGTTTCCCACTTATGTAAGGATTGCCCTTCACATAAAATCTGTAAGGCAATAAGGCATCTTTTCCTGCATAGTCAACTCCAATGCGGGGTGAGCGGTAAACTTCACCGTCTGCATACTCAAAGCCATCATCCGCTATATACAATTCTTTGCTGCGCAATGACAGTCCAGTATGATGTGTAAATATTCCCAGCGCCTTACATACATTGCCTGGACCACGGGTGAGCGTATTATCAGCAATTGACTTATTGGTGCGGCGCATCATTTCCTTTATTCCTTCAACGGGTTCCAGCGCCCTGATCAATATGGCCTGCGGAATATCCTTTGCATTGGTCACCACATTCAGCATATGATGGATACCATAGCAAAGGTATACATAGGCCACACCACCTGCGGCATACATAACTTCCGTACGGCTGGTACGCCTTCCCCCAAATGCATGAGATGCCTTATCCTTCGGTCCGGCATATGCTTCACATTCCACAATCCTGCCTGATGTGAATTTGCCATTCCAGCGGGTAACCACAATCTTGCCCATCAGTTCCCTGGATATCTTTAACACATCATCCCGTTGGTAAAATTCATTTGCCAGTTTTTGCATATTCGACTTCTGCTGCTGAACGAGTAACATTTAAAAGGTAAACGCTATATTTACCGGTAAAATACCTGTCAAAATTAAGTTTTGCTTAAGGAAATAGTAATAACGATCCAATCCTGGGGACAAGCCCATAAATTCATCGTTGAACACAAGCTCTGGAAATGGGTGGTGATCCCGGGCCTTATATACGCCGCTCTCTTTGTTGCTGCCATGTATTTCTTTGGCAGATCAGCCACAGCCGTTATTGAATACGTAACCTATATTCTTCATGTGAGCGATACGATCCAGAAGTTCCAGAACAGTCTGCTGGGCTTTCTGTTCACGTTTGCAGGTATCATACTCTGGCTCACCCTGCTCCTGTTCTACTTCTCATTCTTTAAATATATCTGCCTGATCATCGGGGCTCCTCTTTTTGCCATTCTCAGCAGAAAGACGGAGGCCATCATCGAAAAGGATGAAAATATCCGCAGCTGGTCTGGTATCCGGAAAGAAATGGCAAGGGCCGTTCGCATGGCGCTGAGAAATTGTGGCTGGCAAACGGTTTATTTAATTGCACTGCTTATATTATCGGTAATACCGGTAGTGGGCTGGGTGATCCCACTGGTGGTGCTGCTCATGGAATGCTATTATTATGGATTCTCCATGCTCGACTATGGCCTGGCACGCAACAATTATTCAGGTTCTCAAAGCATTCATTTTATCGGTAATCACAAAGGACTGGCCATTGGCAATGGTATACTGTTTTACCTGATGCATATTATTATATTCCTGGCTCCAGCCTATGCCATCATTGCCGGCACGCTTACTGTTAACCAGGTAAAAAAGCCATAGTATGTCCAACGCTGTTGTTTACCTGATCCCCTCTTTACTGGATGAAAAAGGGAGTGCTGCACTTCCCGCCTATTTACTGGATGCAGTAAAAGACTGCCAGGTATTCTTTACCGAAAATGAACGTTCCGCCCGGCGTTTCCTGAAAGGATTATGGAAAGAAATGGTCATTGATCAATATGAATGGTTTACCATACATAAGGCTGAACAGGAAGTACAAACTGCATTCAGACAAAAACTGAAGGAAGGGAAACATGTGGGAATAATCAGTGAGGCAGGCTGTCCGGGTATTGCTGATCCCGGTCAGTTACTGGTAGGCGTAGCCCAGGAAATGAATGTTACGGTAAAACCATTGGTGGGCCCAAGTTCCATACTGCTGGCATTGATGGCAAGCGGCATGAATGGTCAGCATTTCCAGTTTATGGGATATTTACCCATCGATAATCAGGAAAGAGTTAAAGCCATAAGAGAACTGGAAGCTGAATCCCAAAAAAGAAATTGCACCCAGGTATTTATAGAAACACCCTATCGCAATAACCAGCTGATGGAAACCCTGGTGAAAACCTGTAAGCAATCAACCAGGATATGTGTTGCTGCCGATCTTACCGGAGAGAATGAGTGGATAAAAACAAAGACCATTGCCGAGTGGAAAAACTAGGTTCCCCAATTACATAAAAGACCAGTCATATTTGTACTGTGCAGCCAGTAATACGGATAGGTATCGGGATCAAACGATTGTTTGCTTCATGCATGGTTCGTGTCTATTATACCAAATTGCTCATAACAGTTTCTTAACTGCATATGCCCTATTTGGTCCGGATTTTGAATCCCATTATCGAACCATTTAATAACAAAAAATTGTTCAGATAAATAAATTATTATTATACATTTGTGGTCTAATTTACATGAGTTTGTAAACGTGAATAATTTTCTGACACATACGAAACAATTTGCCTTCCATGCACCTCTAACCAGCGGCGTCTATGCTGTAGGATATGATGTGTTTACTTTTGCCCGCCCACGACGTCAACCTGAATGCTGACAGGACGAACCCTTCACCATGGTCCCTGTCAGTGAACTTCCTTTCAAAAATTTATTCAGGCTGGTGACCCGCAATTATAATCTTTCTTGAAACGTGGACAATCAACAAATTATCGTAAGGGTAGCTACCCCGGATGATAAAAAATATTCAACGATTATTACCGATGAAATGGCCGCTTCGGCAGCCGCCCGAGGTACTGGTATCGCCAAACGCAGCCCTGAATATATTGAACAGAAGATGGATGAAGGCAAGGCTGTAATTGCTGTTATGCCCGATGGCAAATGGGTGGGTTTCTGCTATATTGAAACCTGGAGCCATGGTGAATATGTAGCCAATAGCGGTCTTATTGTTGCTCCTGAATTCAGGAAAAGCGGCATCGCCAAATCCATTAAGAAGAGAATTTTTAACCTCTCAAGGGAAAAATATCCCGATTCCAAGATCTTTGGTCTCACCACCGGCCTCGCCGTAATGAAGATCAATTCAGACCTTGGCTATGAGCCTGTCACTTATTCAGAGCTTACACAGGATGAGGCCTTCTGGGCCGGCTGCAAAAGCTGTGTAAACTATGAGATACTAATGAGCAAGGAGAGAAAGAACTGTATGTGCACTGCCATGCTCTATGACCCTAAAGACCATTACAAGCCAGAAGAAACCAAACAATACTTCGAGGAGAATGTATCTGGTTTTGAACGATTGCTCCGCTTCAAAAGTTGGAAACTGCTCCGCCCCTTCCTGCGAAAAGAAAAAGACAAGGATGGAAACACTGGCGACGGCAAGCTGAAAACATTCATTCATCATTTATTACACTTTTAATAATAATGGGACCCGGGATCTTTCGGTCACCTGCTTCTATATTAAAATAAATAACCAGACATGGCACGCAAAGTCGTTTTAGGATTCAGCGGCGGATTGGATACATCATACTGTGTAAAATACCTCACCGAAGAAAAAGGTTACGAGGTACATAGCATTATTGTCAATACCGGAGGTTTCACAGCTGAAGAACTGAAAGACATCGAAGCACATGCTTACAAGCTCGGAGTTAAATCCCACAAATCCGTAAATGCCGTTAAAAGTTATTACGATAGCATCATCCGTTTCCTCATCTATGGGAACGTATTAAAGAATAATACCTATCCGCTCAGCGTATCAGCCGAACGTTTGAGCCAGGCTCTGCATATTGCTGATCATGTTAAAGAGGTGAATGCCGATGCTGTTGCCCATGGAAGCACCGGCGCTGGTAATGATCAGGTCCGTTTTGATATGATCTTTCACATCATGATCCCCGGGGTGGAGATCATCACTCCCATTCGCGATCTCAAGCTCTCCCGTGAGCAGGAAATTGAATACCTGAAAGGGAAAGGCGTGGAAATGAATTTTGCAAAATCTGCCTATTCCATCAATAAAGGATTATGGGGAACCAGTGTGGGTGGAAAAGAAACCCTGAATTCCAAAGGCATTCTGCCAGAAGAAGCCTGGCCTACCCAGGTTACCAAAACAGGCAGCGAAGAAGTAAGGTTACGCTTTGAAAAAGGAGAACTGAGAGAAGTAAATGATACCGCTTTCAAACATCCTTCAGATGCCATACAGTATTTACAAAGCATTGCAGGACCTTATGGTGTTGGAAGAGATATTCATGTTGGAGATACCATTATAGGTATTAAAGGACGTGTTGGTTTTGAAGCAGCAGCTCCCATGGTGATCCTCAAGGCTCACCATGCACTGGAAAAACATGTACTCACCAAATGGCAGCTTGGCTGGAAAGACCAGCTTGCACAATTTTATGGCAACTGGTTACATGAAGGACAGATACTGGATCCTGTGATGCGTGATATTGAAGCTTTCCTGGAAACCAGCCAGCGTAATGTTACTGGCGATGTTTTTGTGCAATTACAACCTTATCGTTTCCAGATCATCGGTATTGAAAGCAAATATGACCTGATGAACAGCAAGTTTGGAAAATACGGTGAAATGAATACCGGCTTTACCGGTCAGGATGTGCGGGGCTTTAGCCGGATCTTCGGCAATCAGACCATGATGTATCACCTGGTCAAAACAGATAATGAAAGTCAGAAATGAGTAAAAAGATCAATACAGGAATAATCGGCGGAGCAGGCTATACGGGTGGCGAACTCATTCGCTTATTGATTCATCACCCGGATATCAATGTTCCTTTTATTCATAGTCGCAGTAATGGCGGCAAACCGGTTAGTTCAATTCACCAGGATTTAATAGGTGACACTGATCTTGTTTTCACTGATGATACTTCTCCACTGGAAAAAGGAGAACTGGATGCACTCTTTCTTTGCCTTGGTCATGGTGAATCTAAAAAATTTCTGGCGGAGCACAAGATTGCTGACAACACCCGCATTATTGATCTGGCAAATGATTTTCGCCTGGCTAAAGATGCCAAAGTTGGGAACAGGGATTTTGTATATGGACTCCCGGAACTGAATAAGGAGGAAATAAAAAAAGCAAAGAATATCGCCAACCCCGGTTGTTTTGCTACCACTATTCAGCTTGGCCTCCTTCCGTTAGCAAAAGAAGGATTACTGAAAGATGTTTATACCACAGGTATAACAGGCTCAACGGGTGCAGGACAGTCGCTTTCTGCTACCTCCCATTTCAGCTGGCGTTCCAATAATATTCAGGCATATAAAACGCTCTCCCATCAGCACATGGCTGAGATCCATCAGTCATTGCATCAGCTGCAGGGTAATTTTCCCGCTGCTCCTGGTGAGGAGGAACCCGGTATCCACTTTGTACCCTGGCGTGGTGATTTTACAACAGGTATTTTCATCAGCTCCACTATCAGTTGTCCATTAACAATAGAAGAGCTCACTGTGATTTACGCCGATTTTTATAAGGACCAGCCGTTTACCCATTTGAGCAAACAGCCCATATTTCTAAAGCAAATTGTCAATACCAATAAATGTGTGATACAGCTGGAAAAAGTGGGCAATAAGCTGGTAGTTCATTCAGCGGCTGATAATTTATTGAAGGGAGCGTCAGGACAGGCAGTACAGAATCTGAATCTGCTGTTCGGACTTCCGGAAACAAAAGGATTAAATTTAAAACCAGTCGGCTTTTAATATTAGTAGCAAACCAATACCATAATTTATAACAAAACAGCCATGAATCTATTTGATGTATACCCGCTCAACGACGTCACCATCGTAAAAGCAAAGGGTTCTTATGTGTGGGATGATAAAGGTGAGCAATATCTTGACTTGTATGGTGGTCATGCCGTGATCAGCATTGGTCATACGCATCCATACTGGGTGAAACAAATAGAAGAACAACTGGAAAAAATTGCATTCTATTCCAATTCAGTTCGCATACCACTGCAGCAGCAGCTGGCCGACAAGCTGGGAAAGATATCCGGTAAAAATGATTACCAGCTCTTCCTGTGCAACTCAGGAGCAGAAGCCAATGAAAATGCCCTGAAAATGGCTTCCTTTCATAATGGAAGGAAAAAGATCATTGCTTTCAGCAAATCATTTCATGGCCGCACTTCCCTGTCAGTAGCCGTTACAGATAATAAGAATTATATAGCCCCGGTTAATGAGACCGATAATGTGATCTTCCTTCCTTTTAATGATGAAGAAGCACTGGAAAGCTGCTTTGCCAAACAGGGCAAGGAAATATCTTCAGTTATTATTGAAGGCATACAGGGTGTAGGTGGCATTAATGTGGCACAAGAAAGTTTCCTGAAAAAGATCCGGAGTCTTTGTGATAAGCACGGGGCTGTTTATATAGCTGATAGCGTTCAGTGTGGCTTTGGCAGAAGTGGTAAATTCTTCAGTCATGATTTTGCCGGAGTGAATGCAGATATCTATACAATGGCCAAAGGCATGGGAAATGGTTTCCCGGTTGCAGGATTGATCATTGCGCCGCATATTAAACCAAAACATTTCCAGCTGGGCACTACATTCGGTGGAAATCAGCTTGCCTGTGCTGCTGCGCTTGCCGTATGCCAGGTAATAGAAGATGAAAAGCTGATGGGTAATGCAGTAATGGTAGGCAAATACCTGAGAGATGAATTGGCATCCATTCCCCAGTTAAGGAATGTAAGAGGTCGCGGTTTGATGATCGGGTTTGATGTTCCGGAAGACCTGAAAGATCTAAAGAAGAACCTGCTGTGGAATCAAAAGACCTTTACCGGTGAATCCAAACCGAATATTATCCGTTTGCTGCCTTCCCTGGCCTTGAAGAGAAGAGATGCTGAAGCATTTATTGAGTCATTAAAAGAAGAGATTGCAGTATTGACAGGTGAAGAAGTGAGTAATTAGGGTTTACGCCATGGTTTGAGCTTACGCCATGGTTTACCCGCCTTCATTCAGGCGCCTCACGAACCATACTAAAAGATTATCAGGATGACTTTTGCATTTATACTTTTTACTTTTCAATAATGAACCATTTTATTTCCGTTCACGATGTTACTGATATTGATGCACTGGTGCAAAAAGCGCTGGCCTGCAAAGCTGATCCCTTTAAAGAGAGAAAGCTGGGCACGGATAAACGCATCGGTTGTTTGTTCCTGAACCCAAGCATGCGCACCCGTCTTAGCACACAGGTGGCTGCATCAAACCTGGGTATGGAAGCCATCGTGTTCAACGTGGGACAGGAAGGATGGGCGCTTGAATTTGAAGAAGAAGCCATCATGAGTGGAAGCACCGTGGAGCATGTAAAAGATGCGGCCCCCATATTTGGAAAGTATTTTGATATACTGGCTATCCGCACCTTTCCTTCATTAAAGAATAGAGAAGAAGATTACAGCGAACTATACATTAAGCAATTCATGAAGTATGCAGGCATCCCGGTGGTAAGCCTGGAAAGCGCTACCCTTCATCCCTTGCAAAGTTTTACCGATGTGATTACGATCACGGAAAACTTTAAGGAGAAAAGAAAACCAAAGATCGTATTGACCTGGGCCCCTCACGTTAAACCATTACCACAATGTGTGGCCAATAGTTTTAGTCAGTGGATCAATGCCTGGGGTGCAGCAGATTTTGTGATCACTCATCCGGAAGATTATGAGTTGAGTACGGAATTTACAAAAGGGGCTACCATTATTCAGGACCAGGATGAAGCCTTGAAAGGAGCGGACTTTGTATATGTAAAGAACTGGAGTACCTATACTGATTATGGAAGGATCTATTGTAATGATCCGGAGTGGATGCTCACCAATGAGAAATTGCAACTGACCAACCAGGCCAAAGTAATGCACTGCCTTCCTGTGAGAAGAAATGTGGAATTGAGCGATGAAATACTGGATGGTCCAAATAGTCTGGTCACACAACAGGCGGGTAACCGGGTATGGGCTGCACAGGCTGTCCTTTCGGAGATACTGAAGAAATAAGGCAAGGTTCACGCGCGTTCATTCACGCGCCTCACGAACCATAGCGTATGAATAAGAATGGATTCACTCTATATAATAAAAATCGGCGGGAATATCATTGATGATGCTTCAAAGCTTGCATCCTTCCTGCAGACGTTTGCGCAACTGAAAGGAAAGAAGATACTGATCCATGGTGGAGGAAAGCTGGCAACCAAACTGGCGGAGGATATGAAGGTTCCGCAGCAGATGGTTGATGGAAGACGAATCACCGATGCAGAGACCCTCAAGATCGTTACCATGGTCTATGCCGGGTATATCAATAAGAATATCGTGGCGCAATTGCAGGCCAGTAATTGTGCTGCTGTAGGAATAACAGGTGCAGATGGAAACGCTATCCTGGCCCACAAACGGGTAAACGCGAAAATTGATTACGGCTTTGCAGGTGATATCGATGCTATTGAAACCGGATTTTTAAGCTCATTACTGGAACAGGGACAAACTATAGTTGTAGCTCCCATTACGCATGATAAGAAGGGCCAATTGCTGAATACCAATGCTGATACCATTGCCCAGGAACTGGCAAAGGCATTGAGCAGTTCCTA
>Ga0136846_1218678_pt1 | contig 12537 bp, 11 predicted proteins | sample HopSoiMetagenom2_FD_96841 | JGI IMG/M metagenome (GOLD analysis project Ga0136846, IMG submission 96841) | Grasslands soil microbial communities from Hopland, California, USA - 2 Assembly 2016 (version 4) | ecosystem: Environmental > Terrestrial > Soil > Grasslands | place: USA: Hopland...
AATTATTTTGATCCGCATGGGCATGAAGCAGGTACACAATCTCTTCATTCAATTCAGATCTTTGGTGACAAAGCTAATATGCGATTGATCGGTTATGATTGGGAAACCAACGGAGTTGTACTCGATGATTCATGGACCGACCCGCCAAAACTACTGTCAACCGACAAAGGCGGCTATGAATGGCAGGAAGGTGCAAGAGTGACGGGAGAAAGCATTGTAATGGGAACGGAGCCCAGAATAAATGTTGAGCATGCATTGCATGTACTGGAGATCATTGAAGCTGCAAGAAAATCACAGCAAACAGGCACGCGTATCAAATTAAAAAGTAAATTTCCATGGCCCATCGTTAAATGAGTCAGCAATTAAAAAATAAAAACATCGTCATCATTGGCGGAACGACAGGCATTGGTTTATCTGCAGCAAAAGCATTTATTGAACAGGGAGCAAAAGTGATTGTGGCCGGAAGGAATGAAGAAAATGTTGAGCAGGCAAAGGCTGAGTTGGGAAAAAATGGGCAAGCTATTTCTGCAGATGCCAGGAAACCAGAAACTGCAGTGAACGTGATAAGTCTCTGCATTGAAGAATTTGGCGGCTTTGATGGGCTGTACCATGTCGCGGGGGGCAGCGGTAGAAAAATGGGCGATGGACCTTTGCACGAATTGTCTCTGGATGGCTGGAATAAAACACTCGAGCTAAATCTTACTTCACTAATGCTGTCTAACCAGGCAGCTATTAAAAAATTCCTGGAGTTGAAAAAACCTGGAACCATTTTGAACATGGGATCGGTGCTGGGTTTTTCACCATCGCCATTATATTTTTCTACACACGCCTATGCCGCAGCGAAATCAGCGGTCATTGGTTTTAGCAAGGCAGTAGCTGCTTATTATGCAAAAAATAATATTCGCGTAAATGTGATCGCCCCCGCATTGGTCGAGACACCGATGGCGCAAAGAGCATCGAATGACGAAAACATTTTATCATTTATAAAAACAAAACAACCTTTGGATGGCGGTAGGATCAGTGAGCCCAGGGACATGGATGGACTTGCAATTTATTTTATGGGTGAGCAGTCAAAATTTACAACAGGACAGGTTGTGGCTGTAGATGGAGGGTGGAGCATTTCCGAAGGTCAATATCTTTAATAGAAGTTATTTGAAAATTGTGCATTGAAAATTGATCGCTGTATTCCATCCTATCCGGCTGATCCAAAAATGCTCAATGATTAACACTCAATATTCTGGTATCAGAGAAATTTACAGACATAAAAACACCTAAAAAGTTGAATAGACATATGAAGCTGAAGTGGTAGTTATGAAGTTTATTAAAAAATATAAAGCACCGCCACCTCTCTAAAGCAGAGGAGGAAGGGAGGTGAGGCACATGAAATTTGGAATTGGCATAGACTTAGGCGGCACCCGCATCAAGGGAACCGCGATTGATACAGATGGTAACATACTGCACAGGCTGTACATGCCCACTTTTGATGGAGATGGTGCTGTTTGGAAACATGCTGTTGCAGACACGGTGAACGACCTGCTGGAAAAAATAAATGGCAGCGATAGTGTGGTCGGGATCTCCGCTCCGGGTTTACCTTCTCACGATCATACAGCTATTGTTTATATGCCGGGGCGAATGCAAGGGCTGGAAAACTTTTTATGGGAGGAATTTTTGCAAAGGCCAACTTATGTATTGAATGATGCGGTGGCCGCTTTGATAGCAGAAACGACATCGGGTGCCGCAAAAAATAAAAAACATGTCGTGATGCTGACATTGGGTACCGGTGTGGGCGGGGCCATCATGATAGATGGTAAACCCTATCTCGGGGCATTTAATAAAGCAGGTCATATTGGTCATATGGTGATCAATGACGAAAAAGACAAGGATGTAACGGGCATGCCCGGCAGTCTTGAAGAATGTATTGGAAATTGCACGGTTGAAAAAAGAAGCAAAGGAAGATTTACTTCAACACATGACTTGCTGACTGCCTATAATAATGGAGACGCGCTGGCGAGGGACGTCTGGTTGAGATCGGTAAAGCAACTCGCTATCGGCATTGCATCGCTGACAAATATTCTTTCTCCGGAGACAATTGTTTTAGGCGGCGGCATTGCCGAGGCCGGCCATGTACTATTTGAACCGTTGAGTGAATATGTGGATGAATTTGAATGGAGAACGGGTGGCAATAAGGTCGAAATAGTGAAAGCTGTTTATGGTGATCTCGCCGGAACCATCGGCGCGGCGAGTTTTGCGATGAATAAGGCGTATCAATAAAAAGCACAAACAATGGAAGTCATCGATGATTATTTGCAGAAGTGTGAGGGGATCATTCAAACGATCAGGGGACAAAAAAAGGAATTAGAAAAGACAGCCGGGTTGTTTGCAAAAACTATTTTGGCCGGAAGGATGGTGCATGTATTTGGATCGGGGCATAGCAGGGTAATGGTAGAAGAAATGTGGCCTCGCTATGGTTCTTTTCCCGGGTTTAACCCGATCGTTGAACTTTCACTCACATATCATAACAATGTGGTCGGTGCAAATGGGCAACGGCAGGCAATGTATTTGGAAAATGTTCCCGGTTTTGCAGAAAGGATCCTGAGGAATTTTAGTTTGAGTGAAAAGGACTCGGCACTTATCGTTTCCTCGAGTGGATGCAATGTGGTTCCCGTTGAAATGGCTGAACTTTTTCAACAAAGAAAAATAAAGGTGGTTGCATTGATCACAAAACAGCATTTAGCAAAAAGCACAAGCAAAAGAACGGATGGAAAAAAACTTTCTGATTTTGCTGATATTGTTTTAGATACAGGCGCACCAGTGGGTGATTCAATGATCTATATTGATGGATTGGACACACCGGTATCTCCCGGTTCATCTGTGGGCGGGATAATCATAGTGAATAGCATAAAAGCAGAGGTGGCAAGATTGCTGACAGCAGCAGGCCAACCACCAAAGGTTTTGACAGCTTCTTCAGTTATCAATGCAGAAAGGGCAAAAGATCTTTTTGAAGCAGCCTATGATGAGCATGCGCATAGATTAGCTGAATTGTATAGAGATGTTGGTAAATAACCCCCTGTCCCCTAAAGGGACCTTAGGTGGTATTTAAAATAGCTTGACAGAAAAGATTTTTATAAATAGTTTCTGGGAATATCAGAGACTTCACAAACTCCCCTTTAGGGGATGGGGGTATAACATGATACCGATTCGAACAACAGTCATTGGCAGCTATCCGTTTCCCGGATGGCTTGAATTTGCATCGCATAACCTTGACAAATTCGGTGCGGCAGATATTGAGGAAATGATCGAAGATGCGGTGATCGCTGCTATTCATGACCAGGTAACCGCTGGTCTCGACGTAATAACTGATGGCGAGCAAACAAGACTCGATTTCAATTTATCATTTTATGGGTTTATAAATGGGATCAAAAACAATGAGACCGAAACAAGAAAATTTGGACCGCCTGCTCACGACCAGCGCGGAAAGCATAACATCGTTGGTGAATTGAAAGCTCCCGATGGTTTAGGCGCCGTAAGAGAATTTTTGAGATTAAAAAAACTAGCCCCGGCAGGTCCCGTGTTGAAAGCAAGCGTCCCAGGCCCTTATACGCTAAGCGGTCGGTTATTGCCAAATGAAAAATACAAAGACCGCTACGCCATCACCGAAGCACTGTTGCCAATTGTACGCAGTGAACTGGAAGCATTGGTGGCCGCCGGTTGTACGGAAATAACGGTTGATGAACCTTCCATGAGTTGTTATGCGTACAAAGAAGATACAAAAAGGTTCCTTGATATTTTTAATCGTACGGTGAAGCCAGTAGTTGGTAAATGCAATCTCAGCACACATTTGTGTTTTGGGAATTTTAAAGGACGACCGGTTGGATACAGGAGCATTAAACCCATGCTGCCGGATTTCCTGGACATGACGGTCAATGAAATTCATATCGAAATGGCGAATCGTGAATTTGCAGAGATCGAATTGCTGAAACCATTTGCGGAGAAAATGAATGTCGCGGTGGGTATCATTGATGTAAAGAATTATTATATCGAAACAGTAGATGACGTGGTGGAAAGAATAAACAAGTGTTTGAAATACGTACCTGCTGAAAAATTATCGGTTGCGCCTGACTGTGGATTAAGTCAAACAGCGAGATGGGCATCGAGACAGAAATTGATCAATATGGTGGAAGGAGCAAAAAAAGTACGGAATAATCTGTAAAAAAAATGTCAGGAATCAAATAGCAAGAACCAAATAAATTTCAAATTTTGAGGTCGAACCATCTGGGAGCTCTCGTGGTGCCAATTACATTGAGGCAAATGAAAGCATTGGAGACAAAGATTTTAAAATGAAAATAAAAACCTGCCGGAGAGAATCGAAAGAATCATCATATTGGCTTCGTTTGGTAATTACTGGTGGTTCAAAAGAAATGGAAGATGAGAGAAATTATTTGAGGCAGGAGGCCAAAGAGTTTGTTTTGATTTTTACCGCAATTCTCAAAAAACGCGGAGAGTGATTTTTTAATTTATTTGCTTCTTGGTTCTTGTGATTGGAGATTTAAATCAAACGTCAAGGTGATAAAGGCAGTAAAAAAAGATACGGAATTAATAAACGAAATGGATTCTCTGCTTTCAGATGAGAAACACTTTCACCTTTGGTGGCTGGGGCAGAGTGGCTATTTGTTGCAATGGAAGGGAAAAAGAGTTTTGATAGACCCTTATTTGTCGGATTCGCTGACAAAGAAATATGCGGCGACAGATAGGCCGCATGTGCGCATGAGCGAACGCGTAGTGGACCCGGCATTACTACAAAATATTTCGATCGTTACTTCCAGTCATAATCATACCGATCATTTGGATGCTGAAACACTAATGCCCGTTTTGAGAAATAATCCTGGTATAAAATTTATTATTCCTGAGGCCAACAGGGACTTTGTTGCTGAAAGGGTGAAATGCCAAAAGCAATTTCCAATTGGATTGAATGAAGGCCGAACGGTAACGGTGGGTGAATTTACATTTTCCGGGATGCCTGCAAAACACAACGAGATCGCGAGAGATGAAAATGGTAATTGCAGATTCATGGGCTATGTGATCGAATTCGGAAAATACAGGATCTATCATAGTGGCGACACCATTTGGTTTGATGAAATGGTTGATCTGGTAAAACCATTTGCCGTAGATGTAGCCATATTGCCCATCAATGGAAATGATCCTTTGAGAAAAGTGGCCGGAAATTTAAATTGTGAAGAGGCGGTAAAATTGGGTAAGCTCATAGGGGCAAAAGTTGTTATTCCCTGTCATTATGATATGTTCACATTTAACACAGCGGAAGTCGATGATTTCATAAAGGAAGCTGACAAACTGGATCAACCTTACAAAGTCTTGAAAGGTGGAGAAAGATTTAGCAGCAATTAACATCGTCATGAAACGATTTTTTTCACCATTACCTCTTGGACGGGGCAACGGGCTCGCATTAATAAGAATTATTGTGGGTGGCTTTCTCATTTATCATGGTTGCGAAATGTTTGATACAACTGCAATGAATGAATATTTTAAATGGGATATGTTCAAAGATTCCCCGGTGGCAAAATTTTTTGTTTATGGTGGTAAGGTTGCTGAGTTGCTGAGCGGGATATTATTAGTACTTGGGTTGTTTACAAGGATTGCCTGTATCATTCTTATTTGTACATTAGGTTATATTGCTTTCTTTGTTGGTCATGGTAAAATATGGTACGAGGATCAGTATCCTTTTTTGTTTGTAGTGATCGGATTTATTTTCTTTTTTACGGGGCCGGGATTTTTTAGTTTAGATAGTGTGATCTTTAAAAATAAAAGCGATTGATTATGCCAGGTATAACACAGGTAAATACCAATACAAAAGGAGTTGCGCAGCAGAGTTATGAAGCAATTGTTATTGGAAGTGGCATCAGTGGCGGCTGGGCCGCGAAGGAACTTTGTGAGAAAGGGTTGAAGACACTGGTTTTGGAGAGAGGAAGAAATATTGAGCATATCAAGGACTATCCCACCATGAACACTCCCATCTGGGAGTTTCGCCATCGCGGGCAGATCACGAAAAAGCAGCTGGAAGAAAACCCATTCATAAGTAAGGCGGCTGGTTATGAAGAAAGTACTCAACATTTTTTCATAAAAGACAAAGACCATCCCTACATACAGGAAAAGCCATTCGAATGGATACGGGGTTACCAGGTAGGTGGTAAATCACTCATTTGGGGACGTGCCTGTGCACGATGGAGCGAATTTGATTTCACGGCTCCGCAGCGTTACGGTTATGCTGTCGACTGGCCCGTGCGTTATAATGACATGGCGCGGTGGTATAGCCATGTTGAAAGATTTATCGGTGTCTGCGGTAGTAAAGATGGAATTGAAGCAATGCCAGACGGGGAGTTTCTACCTGCGTACGAACTGAATTGCGTGGAGCAACATTTGAAGGAAGAGATCTGGAAAAAATTCAAACGACATTATGTTTCGGGTCGTTGGGCACAAGTAACAGAACCAAACGAAATTCAAAAACAACAAAACCGCCAATGTCTCAATAGGAATCAATGCATGAGAGGTTGCCCATTCGGCGGTTACTTTAGTTCTGTCACTTCTACGTTGCCATGGGCCAGGGCAACAGGGAATCTCACGGTACAACCATTTTCAGTCGTCCATTCCATCCTGTATGATGAGAAAAAACAAAAGGCTGTTGGTGTTAGGGTGATCGATGCCAATACAAAACAGGCAACTGAATATTTCGCGAAGATCATTTTTGTGAATGCTTCAGCACTAAATACAAATTTGATCTTGTTGAATTCAACATCCAACCGTTTTCCAAATGGCCTCGGCAATGATAATGGATTGCTTGGAAAATATATTTGTCATCACAACTACAGGGCAAGCATGGGCGGACAGATCGATGGATACAGGGATAAATATTATAAGGTATCGAAGCCTGCAGAATGCATCATGCCCAACTTCAGAAATATACACAAGCAGGATACTGATTTCCTGGGTGGGTATGTGATTTTCTCCGGGGCCTACAGGGAGAAGGTAAGTGACAGGGAAGTTGAGGCGACCATTGGCGCCGAATTTAAAGATGCCTTAAGCGAACCCGGTGGCTGGGGCGCATACATGTATATGCAGGGAGAAACAATTCCCCGGGAAACGAATCATGTAAGATTAAGCAAGGATAAAAAAGATCAATGGGGCATTCCTTTATTGATAACTTCAGTGGATTATGATGATAATGATCAAAAGATGATAAAAGATTTTTTGGAACAGGGTCAGGCGATGATGGAAGCGGCAGGATTTAAAAGCATCAACACTTTTGTGAACGACTGGGCACCTGGATTGGATATTCATGAAATGGGCGGAGTAAGAATGGGCCGAGATCCGAAAACATCCATGCTGAATGAATGGAACCAACTGCATCAATGCAAAAATGTTTTTGTAACCGATGGCGCGTGCATGACGAGTACTGGAAATCAAAGCCCTTCGATTTTGTACATGGCATTTACTGCAAGGGCCGTTGATCATGCGATGCGGGAATTAAAAAAAGGAAGCATTTAGAACCCTGCCTGCGGGCCGGTAGGCACGATTTATATGATTAAAAGGATTACCGGGAAAATTTGGGTAAGCTACTTTGCGCCTTTGCGTTTCTTAGCGTCTTTGCGTGAAATAAAAGAGGTCGATCTCAGAGCAACTGCCAGGAAACTAGTCATACCAGCTTTCACAACTCCCGTCAAACTTCGTTGCGTCGTCCCGCATTTGCGGGAGTCATTTGTAGCGCTGCTATTTTTAATTTTTAATTTTTCATTTTCAAACGCGCAGCAGCAGACCTACTGCAATCCCATCAATATAGATTACGGCTATACTCCTATTCCAAATTTTAGCGAGTCGGGAAGACATCGGGCAACAGCTGATCCTGTGATCGTAAACTATAAAGGGGACTATTATTTATTTTCTACCAACCAATGGGGTTATTGGTGGAGCCATGATATGTCACACTGGAATTTCAATTCAAGAAAATTCCTGCGTCCATGGAACACCGGCACCTATGATGAACTATGTGCTCCCGCGGTTGGGATCATTGGTGATACGATGATCGTTTTTGGTTCTACTTACACAAGAACCTTTTCGATCTGGATGAGCACAGATCCGAAGGCCAATGAATGGAAACCGTTGGTCGATTCATTTGATATCGGTGGATGGGACCCGGCATTTTTTACAGACGACGATGGCAGGTTGTACATGTACAATGGCAGCAGCAATACTTATCCTACCTATGGCGTTGAATTGAACAGGAAAACATTTCAACCCATTGGAACGAGAATGCCAATGTATTTGCTGCAAGACTGGCGTTATGGCTGGCAGCGGTTCGGCGAGCACATGGACAATACTTTCTTAGATCCTTTTATTGAAGGCTCGTGGATGACAAAGCACAATGGCAAATACTATTTTCAGTATGGAGCGCCGGGAACTGAATTTAGCGGGTATGCGGACGGTGTAGTGGTAGGAAGTAAACCATTGTTTGATGGTATTGAGATCTTTCCTCAGTCCGATCCATTAAGTATGAAGCTTGGAGGATTTGCAAGAGGTGCAGGACATGGATCAACCTACCAGGATAATTATGGGAACTACTGGCACATCAGTACGATCATGTTGTCGGTAAAAAATAATTTCGAAAGAAGATTGGGGATATGGCCTGCAGGATTTGATAAGGATGATGTAATGTGGTGCAATACCTCGTTTGGAGATTACCCTCACTATCTTGGAACGGCTGGTGAAAAAAAATATGGTGACGGATTTACAGGCTGGATGTTGCTGAATTATAAAAAGCCCATTGCCGTTTCATCAACCCTGGGTAGTTATGCTGCTAACAACGCAAATGATGAGGACTTAAAAACATACTGGAGTGCAACCACGAGTAATAAAGGAGAATGGCTCCAGTCCGACCTTGGAAATGTTTCAACTGTCAATGCCGTTCAGATCAATTATGCTGACCAGGACGTGGACAGTGATCGCCTTGGTAAGATCAATGGCCAGTATCACCAGTATCAACTGTTTTATTCACTAGATGGGAAAAAATGGAATATACTCGTCGATAAAAGCAATAACAGAACAGATGTGCCGCATGAATATGTTGAACTCGAAAAACCGGTTCAGGCCCGGTTTGTAAAGCTCCAGAACATTCACATGCCAACGGGCAAGTTTGCGATAAGCGGTTTTCGCGTATTCGGTAATGGGAATGGGCCAAAGCCGGAGCCGGTAAAGGACTTTATCGTATTGCGAACTGAAAAAGACAAACGCAGTGGCTGGATAAAATGGAGACCTGTGAATAATGCATATGCCTGCAATATTTATTATGGTACTGCGCCGGATAAGTTATACAATTGTATCATGGTATACGACAATAATGAATATTGGTTCAAGGGCATGGATAAGTTGAAGACTTATTATTTTGCGATTGAGGCGGTGAATGAAAATGGAGTTTCCGAAAGATCAAAGGTCATGGAAGTCAAATGAGTCTTAAAAGTCAAAATGTAAAATGAAAAAAATAGAAGTAGTGGTGCTCTTTTTGTTTGTTGTTGGGACTCTCGTTGCGCAGGAGAACCCTCCGTTTTGGGATGACATACAGGCTTTCAAACACCAGGATAGCGTCCAAAGACCACCACAACATGCGATTCTGTTTGTCGGCAGCTCTTCATTTACCAAATGGAAAGATGTACAAAATTATTTTCCCGGGTACACTATCATTAATCGTGGTTTTGGCGGTTCGTCATTACCCGATGTAATACGATACGAATCCGATGTGATTCTTAAATATAAACCGAAACAAATAGTAATGTATTGTGGAGAGAATGACCTCGCGGCTTCTGATACAGTTACAGCGCAGATGGTGTTTGACAGGTTTAAAAAGTTGTTTACTGATATCAGGAAAAAATTCTCCAACATCCCGTTTGTCTATATTTCTTTAAAACCAAGCCCGAGCCGGTGGCAGCTGCGGGATAAAATGGTGGCAGCAAATAACCAGATAGAAAATTTTCTTGCGAAAAAAAAGAACACTGTCTTCCTTGATGTATATCATAAAATGCTTGGACCCGACGGGACACCGATCAAAGGAATCTATGAAGGTGATGATTTACACATGAACGCAAAAGGCTATTCTATCTGGAAAAAAGAGATCCAACCTCATTTATTGCGATAAAAAATAAAAAACATCACATGAAATCCTTACAACGACTGCTGGCTGTAGTATTTGTTATCATGTTCATTGATACCGGGGCACAGGTTTCCCAGGATGCAAAGATGAAGGCCTTTGTTGATGCATTGATGAACAAAATGACCTTGGATGAAAAAATTGGCCAACTAAACTTACCGGGTGCTGGTGACATTACCACCGGCCAGGCAGGTAATTCTGACATTGGAAAAAAGATCAGTGAAGGAAAGGTAGGGGGCTTATTTAATATTAAATCCGTTGCAAAGATCCGTGATGTACAAAAGGTGGCGGTGGAACAAAGTCGCTTGAAAATTCCATTGATCTTTGGAATGGATGTGATCCATGGGTACCAAACCGTTTTCCCGATTCCGCTTGCATTGGCATGCAGCTGGGACATGCAAAAGATCGAACAAAGCGCCAGGATCGCCGCTAGTGAAGCAAGTGCTGATGGAATTTGCTGGACATTTTCCCCAATGGTTGACATTGCCCGCGATCCCCGTTGGGGACGCATTGCAGAGGGTAATGGTGAAGACCCTTATCTCGGTTATCAAATTGCAAAAGCGATGGTAAAGGGTTACCAGGGAGATGATCTTAAGAAAAATAACACTATCATGGCTTGTGTAAAACATTTCGCCTTGTATGGTGCGGCGGAAGCCGGTCGGGATTATAACACGACGGATATGAGCCGGGTGAGAATGTATAATGAGTATTTGCCTCCCTATAAAGGCGCTGTTGATGCGGGCGCCGGTAGTGTTATGAGTTCATTCAACGAAGTGGATGGAATACCAGCATCAGCGAATAAATTCTTGATGACTGATGTTCTCAGAAAGCAATGGGGTTTTAAAGGTTTTGTTGTTACAGACTACACTGCTATCAATGAAATGATCGATCATGGATTGGGTGATCTGCAAACCGTTTCTGCATTGGCGTTGAATGCAGGTATCGATATGGATATGGTCGGTGAAGGATTTTTGACAACTCTGAAAAGATCTTTGCAGGAAAAGAAAGTTGTCCAAAAACAAATTGATGACGCATGCCGTCGCATTCTCGAGGCGAAATACAAACTGGGATTATTCGACGATCCCTACCGTTATTGCGATGAAAAAAGAGCTGCCACAGAAATATATACCGATGCTAATCGGAAAGCGGCAAGAGAAATTGCTGCAGATTGTTTTGTATTGCTGAAAAATCAAAACAATGCGCTACCACTAAAGAAGAGTGGGACTATTGCCTTGATCGGCCCGCTGGCTGATGCAAAAGAAAACATGCCTGGTACCTGGAGTGTGGCAGCCGATTTTTCAAAAGCTATTTCCGTGTTGCAGGGATTGAATGAGACGGTTGGCAACCAGGCCAAACTGTTGTATGCAAAAGGCTCTTTCCTCGATGATGATAGTGTCTTTGAACAAAGAGCTGGCATGTTTGGTAAGGCTTTCAATCGTGATGGAAGAACAAAAGAGCAATTGTTACAGGAGGCATTGAACATCGCTTCACAATCTGATGTTGTTATCGCTGCCCTGGGTGAGTCGGCGGAAATGACTGGTGAGAGCAGCAGTCGTAGCAATATCGAAATTCCGGAAACACAAAAAGAGTTGCTGGCTGCATTATTGAAAACAGGCAAGCCGGTTATACTTGTATTGTTTACGGGTCGCCCGCTTGCTATTAAGTGGGAAGATGCAAATGTTCCCGCGATATTGAATGTATGGTTTGGGGGAAGCGAGGCAGGGTATGCAATTTCAGATGTATTGTTTGGTGACGTGAATCCTTCCGGAAAGTTGACAACCACCTGGCCGCAGAATGTAGGCCAGGTGCCGGTGTATTACAATCACAAAAACACCGGCCGGCCGCTTCCAGAAGGAAAATGGTTTCAGAAATTCCGTTCGAATTATCTTGATGTGTCCAATGATCCTGTTTATCCTTTTGGCTATGGATTGAGCTATACGAGTTTTAATTATGGTGATCTAAAGCTTAGCAGTAATTCATTGAAAGGGAATCAAACACTGACTGCAAGTGTTGCTGTTACTAATTCCGGCAACCGCGATGGCAAAGAAGTGGTTCAACTGTATATAAGAGATGTAGTGGGTAGTAACACAAGACCAGTCAAAGAACTAAAAGGTTTCCAGAAGATGTTTTTGAAAGCCGGTGAAACAAAAACGGTAACCTTTAATATCACTACCAATGACCTGAAGTTCTACAACAATAATCTGAAATACGATTGGGAGCCCGGTGAATTTGTGATCATGGCTGGGGGTAACTCGAGGGATGTGAAGTCAGCAAATATAAATTGGGTGAAGTGATCATGTCGCCGGCTTTATCGATTCTTATCGGCGCCG
>Ga0136846_1234232_pt1 | contig 12537 bp, 10 predicted proteins | sample HopSoiMetagenom2_FD_96841 | JGI IMG/M metagenome (GOLD analysis project Ga0136846, IMG submission 96841) | Grasslands soil microbial communities from Hopland, California, USA - 2 Assembly 2016 (version 4) | ecosystem: Environmental > Terrestrial > Soil > Grasslands | place: USA: Hopland...
ATACCTGGTGAAGGTAGTCGAGCATGTGCATGTGTAGATCGAAGTCGTGCATTGGCACATACCAGTCTTCCGGCATGACAAGGTTCAGTCCCACGAAACGTCGGTCGGCTTGAGCAAGTTCGAAGCCAAGCAGGATCTGAGCGAACACCGATTCGCGCGGCAGTCCTCGCAAGACCTGATATAGGTACCCACCTGCACTGCGCACCCGGGAGCGGCGTCCTTGGTGTCACACTTTAGAACCGAGCGCATCTGCGCTTCGTCTCGATCCAGTTTTTTCCGGGTATCTGCTATCACCTCTTTCTGACCGCCGCCGACTAACTTCTGCCGCATGCTCGCGAGATCATCATTCCAGCCAAGCTTGGTGCCGAGATTGGCTGATTCCATTGTGTCAGCCGTGTGCATCAACTCCAGGTACTGCAGGTGATCCCCCGCTGCCCTGGACGCGGCTTCTGCCAGCTCCTCACCCACATGGTTCAAGGTTGCAAGCAGGAATTTATCGAAAGTGCCGAAGAAGTGATCGTGTCCCGATTCCTCGCCACGATTCCAGTTCCGCATCGACCAGGCATCGATGATCTGGTTGTACAGCACGTGGTCACGATAGGCGCAGGCGATCGCGGGCTTGCTAGCGTACTTTTCGCAAACATCACAGGGCGGCGCAATCAGGAACGAAGTTGTGTGGTCCACGCACAAGCCGTCTTCCGCGGCGAAATCGATCCATGACTCGGCATAGATCGCGCCCGAAAGATGGTTGTGCAGGTCTCCCCCTTTTGGCATCCGCCGCAAGAAGGCCAGCAGCAGCGGGGGTTGGCTGCGAACCGAATCCATGTATCGTGCGGTGCGCTGCTCCGGTGTGAACTTCGACTGGCCAAAACTCGCGGACGACACCAGCAGCAGTACACACAAGCTCAACCGGGGTATCCGGAGCGCACTCAAGAGTACGAGCACGGAAACATCCTCCCAATGAAACGGCATTGTAACGCCTGGGAGTCTTCCGTCCGGATCTCGCACAGAGGTAAGCCGGCGGAAATGCTTCGAAGAATGATCCCCGCATCTACCATTGTTTCGACACGATTTGCACAGCAGTCATGCTGATGTGCCGCTTCACGCGAGGCGACCAGTACTTTGAAGTTCTGCGCAAATGGTGCGCTAAAACGTCGCACTGCTCGCGGCTTGGGCGGACCTCTTCCAGAATCACTGCACCAAATCTGGTCAGCCCCTTGTGGACGAGCTGCACTCGATTGATTTCAAAGAAGATAAAAAGCGCGGTTTTTGTTTGACTGTAAAAGCAGAAGGAGTAAAAACACACTCGTTCTTTGATAATTTCTGATGTTTTCCCGGTTGGTGTGGCGTCCGGGACTCAAGCAGAGATCACCCTTTCAGACCGCGAGGAATGAAGGGAAGGTCGGCAAGGGTCTATAGCAAAGCGCTGGTCGAGGAGAACAGGAAACATTGTCGAAGGCAATATAGAGTCCCAAGGCGTTGAACAGATTTATCCAGTTGGCGGTAAGCCCGGAGCCCAAGTACAAATCGCGCTAACGCAACTCACAAGGAAGCGAAAGCAGCAGGTTTGGCGAGGGTCTAAAAGCGAGCTACTGGCTGAGACGAATGGGTTCAACAGCACCTTGGGACTCTTAACTGTTTGCGCAGTGCAAGTGGTAAGTCCCTCATTCCACCTGTCATCCTGAGCAAGCGAAGACCTCTGCATTTAACTCTGGTTGAGTACGCAGCCGCAATTTTTAATGGATCAACTATGGTGGAGAGCTGACCACCAGTGGCTCCGGCGTCTCCAATCGGTTCCGATAAATTGCGTGCCTCGCCGATATCTGCGCGATCGCGTCCGCGTGAACCTTATATCTACCCCGGGGCAGCGTTGAGTTGAACGGAATCTCGACTTTGAGGTTATCCGGCTTCAATTCGAATCGCTGATAACCGAGCGCAAACGCCTTACCATACTCATTCACTGCGACAATGATCACCGTTTGATCGAAGGCGTCCCTGGTACCGTTGGCGACCTTCACTGCGCCAGAAATCTTGTCCTGGTCTACGTGCGGCTCAGTGGACCACTCCAGCGACAACGCTTCGACTGAGCCGATAGCAAAGTTTCGAGTAGCCGTATGAGGCGGCTCGGCTGAGTCAGTTACTGTGACCACGAATTCAAACTGCCCCGTTTCGGCAGGAACGCCGGATATCACTCCAGTCGTCGCATTGAGGTCGAGACCCGTAGGCAGTTCGCCGCTGGTAACTTCCCAGCGATATGGCGGAACACCCCCCATCGCCTCCAACGTAAAGTCGTACTGCTGTCGAGGTGATGCCGTAGGCAGAGCCTGACTCGTGATAGTAAGGGTCGGGGCTGTAGTTCCGGGCGTCTGACCGAACGCGGCGGAGATCAAGAGTACGACGACAACAGCGGGGATGATCCGTCGGCCGGCCACGCTCTGTTTACTCAGCGGCTTCATTTTTCCGAGACCGGTTCGCCTTACCTACGTCATCGATGACCATTCTGACCCTGGGCACGAGTGGTCGCTCTTCTCTAATATGCCACTTGTCAGTGTGCTGTGCCTCCGTGGTGAGCTCTTTTGATGCCCCCTGTTCCACGAGTGCCGTTTCGGTAAGTATCCTGCCTGAAGGTCACGTCTCCCCTCGACGCCTACTCTCTCCGCAAGGTACTCTATCTAGTTTGCTTGGGGGCGATAGCATGCGGGAGGCCGTTGAACGGCTCTGGCCGGAGATTGATTGGATTCAGAACCCGACGTTGCGCGAGCAGGTAACCCAAACCTGGATCAAAGCCCTGGAGCGCAGTCCGCTTAAACCTGACGACCTCAACCAGATTCCGTTCACGCTGCTCGTTCCTAATTGCCCCATCACCTTCATGGAGCACAAACGCTGCGTCGTTCACATTGCCCGCGATAGCGCGAGGGCTATGTGCGATTTCATGGGCCGCGCTTTGCCGATTGACGAGGATGTTGTAATTGCTGGTGCCATCCTGGCCGATGTTGGCAAGCTATTGGAATACGAACTGGGCCCCGATGGGAAGAGCCGTCAGAGTGAGCGCGGCGAGGCTCTACGTCACCCGTTTACCGGAGTCGCACTCGCGATCGAATGTGGGATACCTGATGCCGTCTGCCACATCATCGCAGCTCATGCGGCGGAGGGCGATCTGGTCAAGCGCACGACGGAAGCTTTTATCGTGCATCATGCCGATTTCATGGCATTTTTACCTTTCAAGAATCCTAAGAACGTCAGAGTGAAGTAGCTAAGGAGCGCCCGTGTCCGCTAAAGAAGCCGTCGCCGTTGAAGAAACCATCACCGCGAGGATGTCCCGTTGGGCTGCGGGACTCAGGTTCCAGGACGTCTCGAAAGACGCCGTTTACGAAGCCAAGCGTTACCTGCTGGACTCTGTTGGCTGCGCCCTCGGCGGCTACCAGCAGCATGATGTAAAGATCGCGCTCGAAGTCCTCGACGAAATCGCGGGACGCGGCGCGGCGACCGTCATTGGCACAGGAAAGAAGATCGATCCCGTCTCCGCGTCGCTGGCCAATGCATTGATGATCCGCTGCATGGATTACAACGACATCTACTGGAAGCAGGATCCATCGCACCCCTCCGATATTTTTCCTGCGGCAATGGCCGCGTGTGAGCGCGCCAGGAGCGATGGTAAGGAACTGATCGTAGGCTTTGTTCTGGGCCATGAATTTGAGATGCGGCTCTGTGAAGCAGGCTTTCCGGGCATCCGCGAACGTGGTTGGCATCACGCGACTTTGACTGCTTTCGTTTCGCCGATCGTGGCGGGTCGCGCGCTTCATCTTTCCTGGGAGCAGATTCAGCACGCCATTGGCATCTCCGCCAGCCGTCAATGCACACTGGGCGCGGTCACTGCGGGAAAGCTCACGATGATGAAGAACACCGTGGATCCCATGGCAACCCAGAGTGGCGTGCTCGCAGCGCTGCTCGCCGAAAGGGGCTACACCGGGCCCGAGCACGTCATCGATGGCAAAGAGGGACTCACGCACGTCTTCGGCCCCGAGTGGAAGCTCAACCTGTTGACCGACGGTCTAGGTGATTCCTGGCGTATAACTCAGTGTGGAATGAAATTTTTTCCCACCGAAGCGCTGACGCACGCTCCTATTTCCGCCGTCCTCGATCTGGTAAAGGACAATGACCTCCACCCAGACAATGTGGAGAAGATTCAGATCCGCTCCCTCGCTCGTGCCGCGGACATTCTTTCTGATCCCAGCAAGTACGATCCCCGCACGAAGGAGACTGCCGATCATTCTTTGCCTTACGTCATTGCCGCCGCACTCGTAGATCGGCAGGTCACGCCCGTGCAGTTTATGATGGAAAAGATCATGGACCCGAGCATCCGGGCCCAGTTAAAGAAGGTGGAAGTGGTTGCCGATCCCGAGATCGAAAAGGTTTTTCCAGCGCTGCAGCGCGTAGTCGTGAACATCACGACTACCGATGGCCGTTCGTTCACGAAGCAGCTTGACTATCCCAAGGGTGATCCGCGCAATCCGCTCAGCGATCAAGAAATTGAAGAGAAGTTTTCGGCTCTTGCTGAAGGCGTGCTCTCACCCGGCGCACAAAGAAAACTGAAAGATGCCATCTGGAATTTAGAAAAGGCCAGTTCAGTAAGTAAGCTTATGGCGCTGATGAAAGCAGATGTAAAAGGCAAGAAGTTGTCGTGGGCCAAGGCTAAAGCTAAGGCAAAGACCGGAGCACACGGTAAGAAGGGCCGATAGGTCAGGCCCACGTACTCACAGGTGCCCTCACCTGTGCGGGCGAGCTAAACTCACCAGGGTCGTTTTTGGAAACAGCCGAGGGCGGCTGTTCGTACCTCCCGGAGTATTCATGCCGCAAACCATCGTCGAAAAGATCGCGCAAGCTCACCTCGCAGAAGGACCTGATCGACCTTTGCGCACCGGAGACTTCGTCTCCATTCGCCCCTTCCACGTAATGACCCACGACAACACGTCCGCCGTGATGAGCAAGTTCAAAGCCATTGGCGTAAAAAAGGTTCACGAACCCAGGCAACTCGTATTCGCTCTGGACCACGACATTCAAAATCAGGACGAGGCTAATCAAAAGAAATACCGCGCGATAGAAACGTTTGCAAAAGAGCACGGCGTGGACTTCTACCCGGCGGGCTCCGGCATCGGACACCAGATCATTGTGGAACGGGGATACGCGATTCCCGGCTCGTTCGTGGTTGCTTCCGATTCTCATTCCAATATGTATGGCGCGATCGGCGCCATTGGTACTCCGATCGTACGAACTGATGCCGCTGCAGTATGGGCCACGGGAGAATTCTGGTGGCAGATTCCGCGCAGCGTCGAGGTTGTCCTCGAGGGCAAGTTGCCCGAGGGAGCCACTGGCAAAGATGTCATCATCACGTTGTGCGGCCTCTACAATCACGATGAAGCTCTCAACGCGGCTGTGGAGTTCAAGGGCGCGGGCGTGGCCTCTCTGTCGATGGACGCGCGCTTCTCGATTTCCAACATGAGCACGGAGTGGGGACCCCTTGTGGGCTGGTTCCCTGTGGACGAGATCACGATCAACTACCTGCGTGCTGTTCACCAGCGTCTAAAGGCACAAGGTGTAGAACGCTTCACGGAGAAGCAAATCGAGGACTGGAGCAAGAACCCGCCGCGCCCCGATACCGAAGCTTCCTACGCCGCACGCATCGTGCTCGATCTCTCGCAAGTCACGCCTCACGTCTCGGGACCCGACACGGTTCAGGCAATGCAGTCCCTCGCCGAAATTGAGAATAAGAAAGTAGCCATTCAAAAAGCGTACTTGCTCTCCTGCGTGAATTCGCGCCTGGAGGATCTCGAAGCTGCCGCGAACGTGTTAAAAGGGAAGAAGGTCGCTCCCGGCGTGCAGTTCTATCTCGGTGCGGCGAGCGCTTGGGTACAACAGGAAGCGGAGAAGCGCGGAATTTGGAAAACGCTGCTCGATGCAGGCGCTAATCCTCTGCCTGCGGGATGCGGTCCGTGCATCGGCCTGGGGGTTGGATTACTGGGAAAAGGGGAAGTCGGCATCTCGGCCACGAACCGCAATTTCAAAGGGCGCATGGGATCGCGAGATGCCCAGTGTTATCTGGCCAGCCCCGAAGTGGTAGCCGCATCAGCCGTTGCCGGCTACATCACCGGCGCACACAAGTTCGCCGCTAGCACTCCGTCCCGCACATATCAGGAATTCGAATCAGGTGCTGCGGCCGAAAAAGTTGAAATCCTTCCCGGTTTTCCGGAACGCGTTAAGGGCAGACTAGTTTTCATGCCGAACGACAACGTCAACACTGACGCGATCTATGGAAAGGATTACACCTACCGCGACGATATGAGCCGCGAGATGATGGCAAAAATCGTGATGGAAAATTACGATCCGCAGTTCGCCTCGCGAACCCAGGCCGGGGATGTCATCGTAAGCGGCTTTAACTTTGGCACCGGCTCAAGTCGCGAGCAGGCCGTCACTTGCCTCAAGGCAAAGGGTATTCCCCTGGTAATAGCTGCCAGCTTCTCGCAAACGTACTTGCGAAATGCATATAACAACGGCTTTCTCTGCGTAGAAGTTCCGGAGTTGGTGAAGAAGCTGCGCGAGCAGTTTGCGCCGCAAATTGCAGGCGAAGAGAAAACAATTATTCCCGGAGACGACATCGATATCGACTTCACTTCCGGCACGATTGCGTGGCGTGGCGACGAGTTCGCTTTCTCGCCGCTTGGCAGCGTGCCGCAGTCGCTCGTGATCGCCGACGGAGTGGAGAACTTGGTAGCGAAGAGGTTGGGACTGGCTTGATGGCCGCGTGAACCGGGCGCCCTCTTGCGGCACGGGCGAGCGAAGCTCATTTCGAAGGAAAGCTCTTTAGCCGAGTTGCACTCGGAGGCGGTGAGGGCATCCTCTCGACTTCGCCCAAGACATGCCCTGCCCCTACGTGATTCATCGAGGTAAAACGTCGTATATGGGAGAAATGGAATTATGGCGAAATACACGGTAGTCACCATGCCGGGCGATGGCATCGGCAATCAGGTTCTGCCCGAAGCCTTACGGGTTCTCAAAGAAGTCGGTTTTGACGCAGACTACGTTCACGGCGACATTGGTTGGGACTTCTGGTGCAAGGAGGGCAACGCCCTGCCCGATCGCACCATTGATCTTTTAACCAAACACAAGCTCGGGTTGTTCGGCGCGATCACCTCGAAGCCCAACAAGGAAGCGCAAGCCGAACTCGATCCTAAACTCAAGGGCAAAGGCTACGTCTACTACAGCCCGATTGTGACCATGCGGCAGAAGTTCAATCTGGATGTTTGCATGCGCCCTTGCGTCGGCTTTACCGGGAACCCGTTGAACTATATTCGCAAGCGGGTCGACGGCGGCTTCGATGAGCCGCAGATTAACACGACAGTGTTTCGTCAGAACACCGAAGGCATGTACGCCGGAATCGAGTGGACGAACCCACCGGAAAATGTGCGGGCTGCAATCGCAAGCCATCCCAAATTCAAAGCTTTTGCCCACATTCCCGGGCTGGATCTGGCTGTAAGTCTTCGTATCATCACTCGGCCTGCAGCCCGGCGCATCATCACAGCCGCATTTGAATATGCCAAAAGAAAGAAATTCAAGGCGGTCACCATTTGTGAAAAGCCGAACGTCGTACGCGAAACGTCCGGCATGATGGAGGAGACTGCAAAGGAAGTTCAGAAGAATTATCCCGACATCCAACTGTGGAGCACGAACATAGATGCTCAACTCATGTGGTTGAACAAGAACCCGGAAGACTATAACGTGATTGTGGCTTCCAACCTGTTCGGCGACATTCTTTCGGACGCATTCGCTGGACTGGTTGGTGGCCTGGGCTTCGCGGCCTCGGGAAATATTGGCGACACCGTGGCGGTTTTTGAGCCCACTCATGGATCAGCGCCCAAGTACGCGGAATTGAATCCGCCGATCGTAAACCCTATCGCGATGATCTTGTCCGCGGCCATGATGGTGGAACACGTCGGCGAAGTGGAGAAAGCGGAGCGCATTAAGAGCGCAGTTGCGGCTGTAATCAAAGAGGGCAAAGTTCGCACCTACGACATGATGCGGATTTCCGGCGGCGCAAAATCCCTGAGCCAGGGCGCCGTTAGTACTAACCAGATGACAGACGCAATTTTGGCCAAGCTAAGCCGCGCTCGCGCGGGCGGAGCAACGGCATAGGATCTCAACAGTTCGCGTAGTCCGAAAAGCAGATTCCTCGCGGGCTGAGCCCAGTCGAAATGACGAAAAAGATATGGCCAATGCAGAAGCACAAACCAAACGCGTAGGCGAGGCGGGACACTGGGGCAAGGATGTCCGCTCGGACGCCCACGTCTGGATCGAACCCCGCGACCGGGGCGGCATCGACATTGTTCTGGAATCGCGAGTGAAGCCGTACTACGGCGAGGCGATTCGTAATCAGACCGAATCCGTGCTGCAAGCTCTCGCGGTGGCTCACGCCCAAGTGCTGATTCACGATGAAGGGGCTCTACCGTTTGTTATTGCGGCGCGCATCGAGACGGCGGTAAAGCGCGCCGGATTGGCTAAAGACAAAAATGCTCTGCCAGCGGCCAATCCTCTTCCTGAACCCTCTGCGCGGGATCGCATGCGCCGGTCGCGCTTGTACCTTCCGGGAAGCGAGCCCAAATACTTCGTTAATGCGCTGCTGCACAGGCCTGACGCAATCATCCTCGATTTGGAAGATTCCGTTCACACCAGCGAAAAGGATGCGGCTCGTCTTCTCGTCCGCAATGCTCTCCGTGCAATTGATTTCGGCGGTTGCGAGCGCATGGTGCGAATCAATCAACTTCCACTTGGCTTGGAGGATTTGGACGAGGTTATCCCTGAATGTCCCGATCTCATCCTCATTCCCAAGGTTGAAGGTCCTAATCAGGTCATGGAAGCGGGCCAACGCATCGAGCAGCTTAAAATGCGGCATGATTTGAAGCGGCCGATCTGGATGATGCCGATTCTGGAATCCGCGGTAGGAATCGAGAATGCCTACAAGATAGCGAGTGCCAGCGCTCAGATTGCCGCGCTCACGATCGGCCTGGAGGATTACACCGCCGATCTCGGCGTGCCAAAAACTGTCCTCGGCACTGAGTCTCTATTCGCTCGACAACGCTTGGTGAATGCTGCGCGTGGCGCCGGTGTGCAGGCGATCGATTCAGTTTTCGGCGATGTTGGCGACATGGAAGGCTTGCGCTGCTGGGGCCTCAATGCCCGAGCCCTAGGCTTCGAGGGCATGGGTTGTGTGCACCCCATGCAGATACCTGTTGTGCACCAGGCCTTTGCGCCAACCCAGCTGGAGGTTGAGAAAGCACTCCGCATCGTCGCAGCCTTCAACGAGGCACAGGAGAAAGGACTGGCCGTGGTCAGTTTGGGATCGAAGATGATCGACCCGCCGGTTGTGCAGCGCGCGCTGAAGTTGATCGCCCGTGCTGAGTCCATCGGTTTGGTCACAAAGACCGCTTAACATTCCGGAGCCAATCGACAATCAATGACACAAAAACCTGAGCTGGCGCTGAATGCTGCCGGACGCATGGTTCCCGCCATGGTGAATGGCCGGCCACAAATTCCCTATATTGGCGTTGCCAAATACCAGCCCCGTGGACGCAAAGCCGCCCCTCCTCTGCGTACCGCCGCTAACTATCCCGAGGATGGCAACAAGATGGTAGCTGACCTGGAGACGGCTCTGCGCAAATGCGGACTGCGCGACGGCATGGTCATTTCCAGCCATCATCACCTTCGAGATGGCGACAAAGTAGCTCTGATGGCACTCGAAGCCGCGTCTCGCATCGGTGTGAAAGAGCTCACGTGGTTCCCCAGCGCATCATTTCCTTCGCAAGAGGGTGCCATCGAGTTGATGGAATCTGGAGTCATCCACCACATCGAGGGCAGCATGAATGGCCCACTCGGCGACTACTGCACGCACGGCAAGATGCGTGGCATGGGCGTTTTGCGATCCCACGGTGGTCGTTGGCAAGCGATCCAAGATGGGGAGGTTCACATCGATGTAGCCGTTATTGCCGCCCCCACGGCGGATGCGTTTGGAAATGCGGACGGGTCGCATGGGAAATCGGCTTGTGGATCTCTTGGATTTGCGCTCGCCGATTCCACGTATGCGGATAACGTCATCGTCGTCACCGACAATCTTGTCCCCTTCCCATGCATTCCGTGGCAGATCCAAGGCAACAATGTTGACTACGTCGTTCAGGTGGACTCCATTGGAAATCCCGAGAAGATCGTCTCCGGCACGACTCAGATCACCCGCTCGCCAGATCGGTTACGCATCGCCGAATTCGTGGCCCGTTTCCTGCGAGAAGCGGGAATTATGCGTAATGGCTTCTCGTTTCAGGCCGGGGCAGGTGGCATCGCGCTGGCTTTTGTCGAATACCTGAAGACGATGATGAAGGAGGCAGGCGTGAAAGCCCGCTTCGTGCGCGGCGGCTCGACGAAATATCTTGTTGAACTGCTCGAAGAGGGATTAACCGACTACATCCTAGACGGTCAGACGTTCGATCTCGACGGCGTGAAGTCGATGGCCAACAACCCAAATCACGTCGCCACCTCGCCATTCACTTCCTACAACTACCACGGTAAAGGAAACTTCGCCTCACTCGTCGATGCCGTAGTCCTGGGCGCCACCGAGGTGGACGTCAACTTCAACGCCAATGTCGTTACCCACTCCGATGGCCGCCTGCTGCACGGAATTGGGGGCTGGCAGAACTGTCTCGCCTCAGGCTGTACGATTCTGGCAGTCCCGAGTTTTCGAGACCGCATTCCGGTGATTGTGGATGAAGTGACGACTTTGACGGGTCCAGGGGAGTTAATTGACGTAATCGCCACCGAGCGGGGAATTGCCATCAACCCCCGCCGACGCGATTTGATCGACGCCACCAAGGGTTCGGGTCTACCTATTCGGCCGATTCAGGACATCAAGGCTGAGGTCGAGAAGATTTGCGGCGGAAAGCCCTCACGTCCCAAACCTGGCGACCGCCCCGTCGCAGTGGTGAAGTGGGTGGATGGCACGGTACTCGATACTGTTTGGCAGGTGGGATGACAAAGCAGGACCGAAGCCTCTGAACTAGCTTGAACCCCAGTGCTTCCGAGATTCAAAGAACCGCCACAAACTCCAAGAACATTCACAGAGGACACGAAGTATCACAAAGCTCTTGCATTAAGCCTTCGTGGTCCTCTATTCCTCGGTGGTTAAAAATCCTGGGCTCGTCAACACCTGGGTCCGATGGCTAGGCCCTTTCGACGTCTTTCAGTCGCGCGGCCTTGCCCCTCAACGCACGAAGGTAATACAACTTGGCGCGTCGCACCTTCGAGGAGCGCAGCACATCCACGCGATCTACCACTTTTGAATTAATAGGGAAGATGCGCTCAACGCCTTGACCGAAGCTCATCTTGCGCACGGTGAAGTGGGCCTGCGGACCGTTGCTCTTGGAGATGACGACGCCCTCGAAAGCTTGCAGGCGCTCCTTATCACCTTCTTTGATCTTTACCTGTACGCGCACGGTATCACCCGGCCGAAAGGTGGGAATATCAGTGCGTTTGGTTTTCTCGAGCAATTTATCTATGACTGGGTTCGACATGTTCGTCTTCCTTCTCTAGATTTCTTTTCCTGTAATCCGGGCGAGCATTTTCTTGTCTTCGCTGTTGAGCGCCACTCTCTCCAGTAAGTCGGGCCGGTTGCGCACAGTTTTCTCTAATGCCGTTCGACGCCGCCAGCGCCGGATCTCGTCGTGGTTTCCCGAGACCAGAACCTCGGGAACGCTCATGCCTCGATATTCGGCCGGACGCGTGTAATGCGGATAATCCAGCAACCCACCCGAGCCACAGGTCGAATCCGGCGCATCGCTCGAGCCAACCTGTAAATCCGCCGTGAATGACTCCTGTCTCGTCGAAGCTTCGTTGCCGACAGCCCCTGGTATCAATCTCGTGATCGTGTCCAGGATCACGGCCGCGCCCAACTCTCCACCGCTGAGAACGTAGTCGCCGATGGACAGCTCACGATCCGCCAGGAATTCGCTTACACGCTCATCCACGCCTTCATAGCGGCCACAGATAAGCACGATGTGATCCAGCAGCGCCAACTTGCTGGCAACGCTTTGATCGAAACGGCGTCCTTGCGCTGAGAGCACCGTAACGCTCTGCGACCCGCCTTCGCGCACTCGCTCACTCCGCGGCAGCACATTCAAATTCTCAATACATTCAAAGATCGGCTCCGGCTTCAGGACCATGCCCTCGCCGCCGCCAAATGGGCGATCATCTACCGTACGGTGCCGGTCGTGCGCAAACGTCCGCAGGTCGTGAACTTCAATCCTTACCAGCCCCGCTTCACGCGCCCGCCGAACTACGCCGTAATCGAGCGGCCCGCGAAAGAACTCGGGAAAGATCGTTAAAATGTCAACCCGCATCAGCCGTCAGTTCCTCGGCTTCCGTCGTCCGCGCCTGCGACTGTCCGCATCAAGAACTACTGACCACTACTCTTCTTCTGCTGCTCTTTTTCCTCCGCCGTCATGG
>Ga0136846_1238861_pt1 | contig 12535 bp, 10 predicted proteins | sample HopSoiMetagenom2_FD_96841 | JGI IMG/M metagenome (GOLD analysis project Ga0136846, IMG submission 96841) | Grasslands soil microbial communities from Hopland, California, USA - 2 Assembly 2016 (version 4) | ecosystem: Environmental > Terrestrial > Soil > Grasslands | place: USA: Hopland...
AGACACTGTTGCAGATGATGGAAGAAAAACAGCGGCTGATGCGGCTGCTGAACGAGTACATCGACGGCCCGGGGCTGACGGTCGTCATCGGCGCCGAACATCTGGACCCGAACCTCCGGTCGTTCAGCCTCATCGTGTCAACCTACGGCGACGGGATGGCGATTGGCACGGTCGGGGTGATCGGACCGACGCGGATGCGGTACCCGCGCGCCATCGACGTCGTCGACGGCACCGCGCAGGCCGTGTCGCGTGTTCTGCGCGATCCCAATTAGGACGTTATGACTGACAAACATGTGCCGGACCCGGCGGATACCTCGCCGGCGGCAACGGATCCATCCGACGTGGCAGATACGGCGACCGGCGTCGACACCAGCGACCCGGCCGATGACATCCGGCGTGAACGCGACGAATATCACGACCGTTTGCTGCGCAAGACCGCCGAGTTCGACAACTACCGGAAACGAATCGAGCGGGAACGCCGCGAGCAGGCAGACCAGGCCGTCGTGGACATCCTCCAGGACGTGCTCCTCGTCGTGGACGATTTCGATCGCGCGCTCACGGTGGACGCGAGCAGGCAGAGCGACGCGTACCGGAAAGGCGTCGAGCTCATCTATCAGAAGCTGAGCGACCTGCTGCGGAAACGCGGCGTCACGGCGTTCGAATCGCTCGGCGCCGACTTCGACCCGAACATTCATCAGGCGGTCGTGCAGGAATCGAGTCCCGACCACCGTGAAGGTGAAATCATCGGCGAGATGCAGAAGGGCTACATGATCGGCGATCGACTGCTCAGGCCCGCCATGGTGAAGGTGGCCAAAGCGTGAGCAAGCGCGATTACTACGAGGTACTCGGCGTCTCGCGCACCGTCACCGAGATCGAGCTGAAGAGCGCCTACCGCAAGCTGGCGCTTCAACATCATCCCGATCGGAATCCGGGCAACAAGGTCGCCGAAGAGAAGTTCAAGGAATGCGCCGAGGCGTATGCCATCCTCGCCGATGCGGACAAGCGGGCGGCGTACGATCGCTTCGGCCACGCCGCCGTGAGCAACGCGGGCAATGGCGGCGTCGATCCGACGATCTTCGCCGACTTCGGCGACATCCTCGGCGGCCTCGGCGACATCTTCGGGTTCGGGGATCTGCTGGGTGGAGGGCGCCGGCGCGGGGGGCCGCAGCGCGGGTCGGATCTCCGCTACGACCTCGAAATCACGTTCGAGGAGTCGGCCCGGGGCGCGGAAACCACCGTCCAGATTCCCCGCCAGGAGAATTGCGAGGCCTGCGGCGGTTCGGGCGCTGCCCCCGGATCGTCTCCTGTCGTGTGCAACCAGTGCCGCGGCCAGGGCCAGGTCCGGTTCCAGCAGGGCTTCTTCACCGTCGCGCGCACGTGCCCGCAATGCCGCGGCGCCGGCCGGACCATCACGAAGCCGTGCCAGACCTGCCGGGGCGCCGGCCAGGTGTCCAGGCAGCGAAAAATCACGGTGAAGATTCCCGCCGGCATCGCAACCGGCCAGCAGCTGCGGCTGCAGGGCGAAGGCGAAGGCGGCCTTGCCGGGGGTCCTCCGGGCAATCTGTACGTGGTCGTCCATGTGCAGGAGCACGAATTCTTCCGTCGCGACGGCCTGAACCTGTTCTGCGAGATCCCGGTCAATTTCACGACCGTCACGCTCGGCGGCGAGATTCAGGTGCCGACGCTCGACGGCACCGAAGACGTCAAGGTACCCGAGGGCACCGCGACCGGCACGACCTTACGATTGCGCGGGAAGGGTATGCCCGACGTCAACGGGCGCGGAAAGGGCGACTTGTTTGCCACTGTGCAGGTGCAGACACCGCGAAAATTGAGCAAGGAGCAGCGCCAGGTCCTCGAGCAGCTCGCCAGGACATTGCCGAAGGAAAAGTTCGAGCCGCGCAAGCACCAGGACGAACAGGACGAGCGCAACCTCTTCGACCGCGTCAAGGACATGTTCGGTTGAAGATTTGAAGACGTGGCCCGCGATCGACGTGGAACCCGGCGTACAGGTTGAACTGCTCCTCGCCGAGGTCGACGACTTCAATCCGACGGCGATCGAAGAAATCGGAAACCAGCTCCGCATCTTTTTCACCGCCTCAGCCGATCGCGACCGCGCTGCAATCGCTCTCCGCGAAAGATTTCAGGCTGCCCCCGTCGATGTCCCGGACGAGAATTGGGCCCGCCGATCCCAGGAAAACCTGACGCCGATCACTGTCGGGCGCATTGTTGTGGCACCTCCGTGGCACCGCCCAGCGCGCGACCATCACCCACGAGCCGTGAGCCACGAGTCACTGATTACCCTCGTGATCGCACCCTCCATGGGTTTCGGCACCGGTCACCACGCGACGACGCGCCTGTGCCTGGCGGCGTTGCAGGCCATCGATCTGACCGGTGCCACCATCCTCGACGCGGGCACTGGATCGGGCGTGCTCGCAATGGCAGCCATTCACCTGGGGGCGAATCGCGCCCTTGGCGTCGACGATGACGCGGATGCCATCCAATCCGCGCTCGAGAATCTCGCGATGAACCCCGGCCTGCCCGCGGAGCGCATCTCGTTCATCGTCGGCGACCTGATGACGGCGCCGTTGGCGCCGGCGGACGTCGTCACGGCAAACCTGACCGGCGGCATGCTGATTCGTGCCGCGAATCGTCTGAGACAGCTGCTCAAGCCTGGTGGGATCCTGATTATGAGCGGGCTGCAGACCCACGAACGCGACGAGGTCTGGCGTGCATTCGGCGGGTTCCAGCTCGCTGGAGAGGCAGACGAGGCCGGCTGGACAACCTTTACCGCGCGGCAGCTGTCTAAGTAGAGGTTAGAGGTTAGGGATGCGCCGAACTTTTCCGCTCGCTCTCGTGACGGCCGCCAGCGTCGCCGTGCTCTCGGTCCACGGAGAGCAGCTGGCCGGCAGCGGCCAGCCGGGCAGCCGGGCTGCCTCGGCGCAGCAACCGGCACGCGATACGCCAGCCCAGTCGAACACGGTTCCGGTCGTCGCCGGCCGATTGTCAGGACGCGTTCTGGCTGCCGATACCGGCCGGCCGGTCAAGCGCGCCCGCGTCTTCATCACGGCGGCGGAGCTGCCGGGCGGACGGGGCGTGCTGACCGATGACAGCGGGACCTTCGACTTCGCCGAGCTTCCCGCCGGGCGTTACACGCTCACGGCCTCGAAGAGCGGTTTCATCGGACTCTCCTACGGGCAGCGGCGGCCGCTGCAGGCCGGCACACCGCTCCAGCTGGCTGACGGGCAGCAGCTGCGCGGCATCGACTTCCGCCTGCCCCGGGGCGGCGTGGTCGCGGGACATATCTTCGATGAGGACGGCGACGCCATGCCCGGAGCGATGGTGCGCGTGATGCGCTACCAATACCAGCAGGGCGAACGGCGGCTCGTGCCGGCGGGTACCGCGCAGACCGACGACAAAGGTTCGTACCGGGTGTGGGGGCTGAATCCCGGCGACTACTACGTGAGCGCCGTCACACGAATCGATCTCGGGATCGGAGGCGGCTTTGGACGGGGGGCTGCCGGCCGTGGCGGACCCGCCGCGCCCAATGCGGCGGGCGGCATCGCGAACGCGCCTGGCGGCGTGCCGGGCGGCAATGCCGCCGCGCTGTTCACCGGCCAGGGCGACGACCAGGATCGATTGTCGTACGCGCCGACCTACTTTCCCGGCGTGGCGTCGATCAACGAGGCTCGTTCGGTAACAGTCGGCGTCAGCCAGGAAGTCCTCGATGTCGACTTCAGCCTGCAGCTGGTCCGGGCGTCCCGCATCAGCGGTCACGTGGACAATCCGGACGGATCGCGGCCGAGCGGCGGCAACGTCAGCCTCACGCCCGAGGGAGCGGCGGGCGGACGCGGCAACCTGGGCACCAACTTCGGATCGAGAATCAGCTGGGACGGCAGCTTCTCCATCAACAACGTGCCGCCCGGCCGCTATACGTTGCGCGCGCGGAGCAACGACAGCGACGTGCCGCTGTCCGCCTCGCAGCCGCTCTCTGTCGCCGGCGGCGATCTCGCCAACGTGGGCGTCGTGCTGGCAAAGGGCGGAACACTCAGCGGAACCGTGGCGTTCGAATCCACGCAGACACCCGTACCGGGCGACCTGACGCAGGTGCGTGTCGGGGCGCCTTCGACCGAGCCCTCGGACATGGGTCCGAATCCCAACGCTCGCGTGGACAGTAACGGCGCGTTCACGCTGGACGGCGTGTCGGCCGGCTCTCACCTGATTCGGCCGAATGGCGGCGGCGCGCTTCGCGGATGGACGCTCAAATCCGTCACCGTGGGCGGACGTGACATCACCGACGCGCCCATCGACGTGAAAAGCAATCAGCGGATCGACAACATCGTGCTGACCTTCACGGACCGCCTCACGGAAATCGACGGCAGCGTGACCGATGATCAGGGCGTCCCGGTCACCGAGTTCACCGTCCTGGCGTTTTCAACCGACGTGTCACTGTGGCGCGCCCAGTCGAGGCAGATCATGACGGCCCGCCCCGACCAGACCGGGATGTTCAAGATCCGCGGTCTCCCCGCGGGCGAGTACTACCTGGCCACGGTTGATCCCGCCGAACAAGGTGAGTGGTTCGAGCCGGCGTATCTCGACCAGCACCGGCAGGGCGCTGCGCGCGTGACGCTGGCGGACGGCGACGTCAAGACGCAGAACTTCCGCGTCAGGCGCTGAACTACGGCGGCCCGCTTCTCCGGCCTCTGGCGGCACCGCGACTTCCTCAGCCTCTGGACGGGCCAGACCATTTCGGTCTTCGGTTCGCTGACCACGCGACTTGCGCTGCCGTTCACGGCGATCCTGTTTCTTCAGGCCCGGCCCCACGAGGTGGCGTTCGTCACGTCGGCCGACGTGCTGGCCGGCATCTGCTTCGCGCTGTTCGCGGGCGTCTGGGTGGACCGGCTGCGCAGGCGTCCGATCATGATCGCCGCCGACATCGGCCGCGCCGCGATCGTCGCGTGGGTCCCAATCGCCGCGTGGTACGGCGTCCTGCGGATCGAGCACCTCTACGTGGTCGCATTTCTGGCGGGTATCCTCACGACGTTTTTCGACGTCGCCTATCACTCCTACCTGCCGACGCTCATTGGCAGGGAACAGGTCATGGAGGGCAACAGCAAGCTGACTGCCAGCGAGTCGATCGCCGAGTTCGGCTCGTTCAGCGTGAGCGGCTGGCTCGTGCAGCTGGTGACGGCGCCGGGGGCGATGGCAATCGATGCGCTGTCGTTCGTGGTTTCCGCCGTGTCGCTGCTTGTCATCCGCGCACCGGAGCCGACGCCTGCCGCCACCGACCGGCGCGGCGTCGGTCACGAAATCGCGGAGGGGATGCGCACGCTCTGGGACGATCCGCGACTGCGCGCGCTGGCCCTGAGTCGCGTGGGGTTCGCGGCCGGGGCGGGCATGTTCGGCGCAGTCGTTCTCTTGTTCGTCAGCCGCGACCTCGGCTTCTCCCCTGGCGCCCAGGGCGTGATCTACGGGATCGGCGGCCTCACGTCGTTGGCCGCCGCGACGGCCGCTGGCCGGTGCCGGGCGCGGTTCGGCGCCGGGCCCTCCATGATCGGCGGGCTGGTCACCGGCGGTCTCGGCGTCATGCTGATCGCCGCGGCGCCGCGGCGCGGAGCGCTCGGAGTCGCCATGCTGGTGACGCAGCAAATCGTCAGCGATCCGGGCTGGGCCATCTACTCAATCAACGAGACGACGATGCGGCAGGACCTCGCGCCGGAAGCCGTGCTCGGTCGTGTCACCGCCGCCGACCGCTTCGCGAGTCTCGTGGCGACGCTCGTCGCGACCATCCTGGCGGGTGTCATCGCCGATCTCGCCGGCTCGCGCGTCGTCCTGGCGGCCGGCGCCTGCTGCATGTTCGTAGCGGCGCTGATCCTCCTGGCTTCACCGGTGCGATACCGCCGGTAATCACGAATTGCGGCCGTCCCCTGCTCATCACGAAGCCACGAAGATCACGAAACACCTGGGGTCTCATAGAAGTCTTCGTGCTCTTCGTGTCTTCGTGATAAACGGGCGATGAAACCTGAATCGCCCTCTACAAGTCGCCCCAGAGAAACTGCAGCACGCTGATTGCGGCGACGGGCGCGGCGTCGGCGCGGAGCGTACGTCGACCGAGGCTCATCAGGCGTGCACCTCGGGCGCGCGCGGTCGTCCACTCCTCGTCCACCCACCCCCCTTCCGGGCCGATCAGGATCGACGCGTCCTGGGGCGCCGGTTCTGTGCGGAGTACCGACAATGGTTCGACGTCAACATTGGCGCCCGGCTCTACGAGCATCAAGACGAGGGCCGCGGCCGGGTCATCGAGATATGCCTCGAGCGTCAAGGGTCTCCGGATGTCGGGAAGGACCGCCCGGCCTGACTGCTTTACGGATGCGAGCGCCACCCGCCGCCACCGATCGGGGCGGGCGCCGCGTGCCAATGCCGCCACGGTTGTTTCCGCCCGCGTCGTCACGAGCGGCTGGACAGCCGTCACGCCGAGCATCACGGCGTCCCGCACGATGTCATCCATCTTGTCGCCCTTGAGCACGGCCTGGGCGAGCGTCAGGGCGACACCCGGTTCGACGGCGGCGTCGACACGCGACACGATTTGCACGCGGGCATCGCGATGATCCGCGCGGACCACCCGAGCGGTGAACTCGTGCCCGCGGCCATCGAAGACGGCCACCATGTCGCCGGCGCCGAGCCTCAGCACGCGCGTCAAATGTTCGGATTCTTCGCGCGGCAGCGTTACGGCCTCGTCGCCCGGATCAAAGTTCGGTGCATAGAACCGGTGCACAGTGGCCATTATACGAGCGGCGGCAGGCTCATCACGAGACACACGATGGCCGACAAAGATCGCAACGCGACGCTGCGCAGACTCGATTCGTCGTCCTTCGTGTCTTCGTGATGCCGAAGGGTACGTGATATCCGCGTGCTGCTATACTGCGCGCAGATGTTCTTCCGCGGTCAAATCATCGGGAAGTACAAGATCCTCAAGACCATCGGAAGCGGCGGGTTTGGCACCGTCTATCTCGCCGACCACACCTGGATCAACAAGAAGGTCGCGCTGAAGGTCCCGCACAAGCAGGGCGTGGACTTCGGCGAGCTGCTCCGCGAGGCGCGGCTCCTCGCCGCACTCGATCATCCGAACATCGTCGGCATCGTCACTGCCGAAAAGCTGGAGAACGTTTTCTTCATCGTGATGGATTTCGTGCCCGGCGAGACGCTCGAGGACGTCGTGTCGCGCGAGGGGGCGCTCGATGTCGCGGTGGCGCTGGACTATACGTGCCAGATCTGCAACGCGGTGGATCACGCACACCGGCAGAACGTCCTGCATCGGGATCTGAGACCATCGAACATTCTCGTATCGGAAAACGGGCAGCTCAAGGTCGCCGATTTCGGTACATCGCGGTTTCTCGAAATCGCCGCGCACGGATCAACGGTCATCGGCAGTCCCCCGTACATGGCGCCGGAGCAATTTCGCGGCGAGGCGGTGTTTGCCTCGGACATCTATTCGCTCGGCATCACGATGTATCAGATGTTGACCGGCGTGCTGCCGTACGACACACCGTTGCCCGCCGATCTCGAACGGCTGAGGCGCGGCGAGCTCGTGACGCCGCCGCGGCAGAAGAATCCGAAGATTCCGAGAGCGATCAACGATGTCGTGATGCGCGCGCTGGCGCCGGAGATTCACGCGCGATACCAGCGCGCGGGCGAACTCATGGATGACGTGCTGGCCGCGAGAGGGAGCCTGGTCCGCCGCACGCCGCGGCCAACGCCCACCGACAGCGCGACCGCGGAAGATATCCAGACGCGGCTGAAAGCGCGCGAAACGCCCCAGCCCCGATTCTGCTGGCACTGCCGGAAGCCACTGCATGCCCGCGCCGACCGCTGCCCCTTCTGCGGTGAAACGCAGTAAACGAGCTGGAAACGACCGATCGCATCGTTTGGCGGCGTCGTGTTCCTCTTAGGTCACCAACAATTCACCAAACCGCTGAATCGCCCGATCGCCGGATACGCGAAGATATCTTCATAAGGAGCACTTATGGGGTTTCCTGGCACCGGAACGATCTGGATGAACGGCAAGCTCGTGGAGTGGCGCGATGCCACCATTCACATCGGCTCGCACGTCATCCACTACGGCAGCGGCGTCTTCGAAGGCGCGCGCTGCTACAGCACACCGCAAGGTTCGGCGTGCTTCCGACTGGATGCCCACATGCGCCGGCTGCTGGAGTCGGCCAGGATCTACCGGATGGATTATTCGCTGGATCTGCAGGGCTGGATGAACGCCGTGCTCGACACGATCCGCGCGAACCAGATGAAGGCCTGCTACATCCGCCCCCTGATCTATCGCGGCTACGAGACGCTGGGCGTCAATCCGCTCGGCAACCCGGTCGACGCGGCGATCATGGTCTGGGATTGGGGCGCGTACCTTGGTCATGACGCGCTCGAGGATGGTGTCGACGTCAAGGTCAGTTCGTGGACGCGAATGGCGCCGAACACGCTGCCGGCGATGGCCAAGGCGACGGCGAACTACGCCAACTCCCAGCTGATCAAGATGGAAGCGATCGCCGACGGCTATTCGGAGGGCATTGCCCTGGACGTCAACGGCAATCTCAGCGAGGGCAGCGGACAGAACCTGTTGATCGTGCGGGACAGCATCATCTACACGCCCCCGCTGGGGTCATCGATCCTCGGCGGTATCACGCGCGATTCGGTCATGACGCTCGCTCGTGAACTGGGCTATACAGTCACCGAGGCAGTGCTTCCTCGCGAAGCTCTGTACACGGCAGACGAGGTGTTCTTCGTCGGCACAGCGGCCGAGGTGACGCCGGTCCGGTCAGTGGACAAGATCAAGGTCGGCACGGGCCACCGCGGCCCGGTCACAACCGCGCTGCAGCACGCGTTTTTCGACGTCGTGAACGGCAAGACCCCCGACCGCCACGGCTGGCTGACCTACGTCTACCCGGAAGAAGCGTCGCTGCGCACCGGCCCCAAAGAAGTCGCCGCCCGCGGCCGATAAGACGGGGGCCATGCATGTCAACGACCTCCTGAAGATTGCCGTCGAGAACGGCGCCTCGGATCTGCACATCAAAGTGGGCAGCTATCCGATGATGCGGCAGCGCGGCCTTCTGGTCCCGGCGTCCGAGGACAAGCGGCTGAACCACGAAGACGTGGTGTCGATGAGCGCCGCGGTGATGTCGAACGTCCACAGGGAAAAATTCAAGGACGCGCAGGAAGTGGACCTCGCCTACAGCGTGCCCGGCCTGGGCCGCTTCCGCGTCAACGTCTTCCAGCAGCGCGGCACGGTGGGTCTGGTCTTGCGCGTCATCCCGATGGCGATCCAGACCATCGACGACCTCGGGCTGCCGACCGTCCTCAAGAAGGTGGCCAGCGAAGAGCGGGGCCTCGTGCTCGTCACCGGCACGACCGGCAGCGGCAAGAGCACGACGCTCGCTGCCATGATCGATCACGTCAATCGCACGCGCTGCGCGCACGTGATGACGGTCGAGGATCCGATCGAGTTCCTGCACCGCGACAATCAGTCGATTGTCAACCAGCGCGAGGTCGCGGTGGATACGCGCTCGTTCGCCTGGGCGCTCCGCAGCGCGCTCCGCCAGGATCCCGACGTGATCCTCGTGGGCGAGATGCGCGATTTCGAAACGATCGAGACGGGACTCCTCGCTGCGGAAACAGGACATCTCGTCTTCTCGACGCTGCACACGCTCGACGCGACGGAAACGATCAACCGCATCATCTCCGTGTTTCCGCCGCACCAGCAGAAACAGGTCCGGCTGCAGCTCGCCGCGGTGCTGAAAGCCGTGATCTCTCAGCGCCTCATGCCTCGCGCCGACGAGAAGGGCCGCGTACCAGCCGTCGAAGTGATGATCACGACCGCCTTTATCCGCGATTGCATCGTGGACAAGGAACGAACCCATCAAATCCCCGCAGCCATCGCGGCCGGCACTTCGCAATACGGGATGCAGACGTTCGACCAGTCGATCTTCGGCCTCTTCCAGCAGGGACTCGTGTCCTACGAGGAGGCGCTGCGGTGGGCGTCCAACGTGGACGAGTTCAAGCTCAAGGTCCAGGGCATCTCGACGACCGCCGACATGGGCCGCGAAACCATCACCCGCTTCGGCTTGTAGTGGACTTTCGGAGGGCCTACATCGATGCCCTCCGGATGCTCGGCCGGCGCGAGCTGTCGGAAGCCCAGATCCGCCAGCGGCTGGCGCGTCGCGAGCACGCCTCCGAAGCCATCGACGAAGCGGTTGCCCGCCTGATCGAGGAGCGCGCCATCGACGACAACCGTGTCGCCGAAGCGATCGCGCGGATGGAAACGGGCATCCGCAAGCGTGGCAGGCTTCGGGTCCGGCGCAAGATCGAGAGCGCCGGCATCTCCCCCGCCATCGCCAGACACGCGCTGGACGAGGTCTTCGGCAACATCGATGACGACGACCTCCTCGAATCCGCGCTCGCCAAGCGGCTGCGCCAGGGCGCCGGCATCATCGACGAACGTGAGTTCAACCGGCTGTACCGCTACCTCGTCGGACAGGGATTCGAACCGCAAAGGGTGCTGGCGCGATTGAAGAAGAACCACAAAGGACACCAGGACCGCGAAGAAGAATAGGCTTCCGGCTTTGTGACCTTTGTGACCTTTGTGGTTCAATTGTTCAGATGACCTCCAACGAGATCCGAGCCTCCTTCCTCAAATTCTTCGAGAGCCGCGGCCACCGCGTCGTGCCGAGTTCGCCGCTCGTGCCTGGTGACGATCCGACGCTGCTGTTCACCAACGCCGGGATGAATCAGTTCAAGGACACCCTGCTCGGCCGCGAAAAGCGCGAATACTCGCGCGCCGCCACGTCTCAGAAGGTGATGCGCGTCAGCGGAAAGCACAACGATCTCGACAACGTCGGGCCGTCGCACCGCCATCACACATTCTTTGAAATGCTCGGGAACTTCTCGTTCGGCGACTACTCCAGGAAAGACGCGCTTCCCTACGCCTGGGAACTGTTGACCGACGTCTGGAAGATGCCGAAGGACAAGTTCGTCGTCTCGATTTTCAAGGGCGAGAATGGCATCCCGAGGGATGACGAGGCGTACGGGATCTGGCGCCAGCTGGGCATTCCGGCGGACCGCATTCTCGAGCTCGGCAGCGACGACAACTTCTGGACGATGGGTGAAACGGGGCCCTGCGGCCGGTGTTCGGAGATCTATTTCGTCCGCGGCGGCACGGGGGTCGATCCCGAGATCGAGCTCTGGAACAACGTGTTCATGGAGTTCGAACGCAGCGCGGACGGGACGCTCACGCCGCTGCCCGCGCCGTCCATCGACACCGGTATGGGCCTCGAACGGATGACGGCTGTAATGCAGGGCGTCCAGTCGGACTACGACACGGACTGCTTCCAGCCGCTGCTGCGGCGCATCGGCGAGCTGGCCGGCATCAGGTACGGCGCCAGGGAAGCGTCCGACACCTCCATGCGCGTCGTTGCCGATCACATCAGGAGCACGACGTTTCTGATCGGCGACGGCGTGATTCCGTCGAACGAATGGCGGGGCTACGTGCTGCGGAAGATCATGCGCCGGGCGATGCGGCACGGAAAGCATCTAGGGCTCACGGAGCCATTCATGCACACGCTCGTCGCGGTGCTCGATGCCGAGATGGGCGATGCCTATCCGGCCATCCGCACGAGCCGGGAAACGATCGAACGAACAATCCTCGCCGAAGAGCATCGATTCGAGGCGGTGCTGACGGAGGGTCTTCCCCGCCTCGAGGCCGAGCTCGAAAAAGTCAGCGGCACGAAAGGCAAGCTGCTGCCCGGCGATGTCGCCTTCAAGCTGTACGACACGTTCGGCATTCCGTTCGATTTCATCGAGGACACGGCCGCGACGCAGGGAGTGGCCGTCGACAAGGCGGCCTACGAGCGCGCGATGGAAGGCCAGCGAGACAAGGCCCGCGCCAAGAGCGGCTTCAAGGGCGGCGGCGAGCCGACCTGGTTCGTCGAGGACCGCGCCGAGATCAACGCGCTGAACGACACGTTCCGCGGTTACGACACGACGAGAATGGTGGGCCTGCCCATTGCCATCTTGTACGACGAGCAGCCCGCGTTGACCGATGTGCTGCGCGAAGGCCAGACCGGCTGGATTGTTCTTCCGGAGACGCCCTTTTATCTCGAAGCCGGCGGGCAGGTTTCCGATACGGGACGGATTCACGGCGCGAACGGCGAGGCGGTGGTGGACGCCATGCGCCGGATTCCTGTCCGCAGAGACTTTCCCCGCGCTCACCACGTGCGCATCGTCCGAGGAGCGCTTCGTACTCGCGATATCGTCACCGCGGAAGTGGACGCGGACGTCCGCGACGCCACGCGGCGCAACCACACGGCGACCCACCTGCTTCACGCGGCGCTGCGGCAGGTGCTCGGTGCGCACGTGAAGCAGGCCGGCTCGCTCGTCGCACCCGACCGCCTGCGGTTCGACTTCGTGCATTTCCAGGCGATCAGCCGCGACGACCTGGATCGCATCGAGCGCATCGTCAACGAGCAGGTGTACCGGAATACGC
>Ga0136846_1215556_pt1 | contig 12532 bp, 10 predicted proteins | sample HopSoiMetagenom2_FD_96841 | JGI IMG/M metagenome (GOLD analysis project Ga0136846, IMG submission 96841) | Grasslands soil microbial communities from Hopland, California, USA - 2 Assembly 2016 (version 4) | ecosystem: Environmental > Terrestrial > Soil > Grasslands | place: USA: Hopland...
CTTACCTCGTGACGAGACGCGCGATGTCGAAGGCGGCTCGGGAGCGACAGTCCCATCAGGCGGTCCATCAGGACGATCCGGAGGGGCCAACGCCCGGTATACCGCGTCATCGCGGCGCCTGACGGCTCGTGGAGCGTCCTCGGCCGACCTTGTGCTGGTGATTGACGCGAGGGACCCCGCCCCGCGGTAGAGACGACGAGGGCGGCGGTCACCGTCGACCTTCGGCTCGCAGGCGAAGCGATCAGGGTCCGCGATCGCCTGTCGTAACGCGCGTGTCCCGTCGTTGGCGACGAGTTGGGGAACGACCGCAGGGACCACGACATGATGATATCGACGGACCTCCGAAGCTGTGACGGATCGAGAGATGGCGACGCCGGACCGATTCACCGCATACGAGGCATGGCACGCCGCCAAGCGCGCGCTCGATGATGCCATGCCGTGGACGCCGGACTGGTTGCGTTTACGGATGATCGAACAGGAACTGCGCACGGCGTACGAAGCGCTCTTGACGGAGGGGTCTGACAGCGAGCATGAGGAGGTCGCGGCGCGAACGGAGGCCCCGGCGGGGTAAGGCCTCCGACGACGGTCTATTCCGAAGGGAGCGTGCGTCATGAACGACCAGGAGGTCGCCGTCGAGAAGATCACCGACCTACTCGCGGAGTGGTATACGGACGGGCCGTTCGCCACGCGCGCGGATGGGACGGAGTACAACACGCTCTTGGGATCGAAGGAGCAGGTCCGCGCCGATGATGAAGTCGCGCGACTCTTGGAGCCGTTCCCACAGAAGGAGCGGGATACGCTGTTCGATCGCGCATACAACGCTGCCAGCAACCGACTCGGCACCAAGCTCGGCTGACCATTAGACAAGCGCCCCGCCGGCTTCGCGCGATCCCCCAACGGTCGCTCGAGCTGCAGCGGGGCGCTTCCCGGACAACCCTCGTCCACCGCCGGGCGAGGGTTGCCCTGTCGACGTAGCTGGCGACTCCAACGTCAGCCGTCGAAGCTGTCAGCGACGTTGCACTCGAAGGCCGCACGCTTGGAGATGGCCGTCCGGCGGAACTCTCGGCCGCTATGTAAGGAACACGACAGACGCCGGGGGGCACGCTTATCCCGCCCCCCCAAGGGCAACCGTGGCCCCGTTCGGCTCGGCGCGGTCGATCCGTCACCTTCCCCTCGATGACGACGCGACCAGCGACAGCCGAACGGGGCCGCAGGCTCGACGGCTTCCCAGACTGCGAGCCTCGCGGCAGATCCCGGCCCGTGTCGCGTGAGCGTCGTCTATCACACCCGCTATGACCCAGGAGAAGCGCGCGCTATCTGACTACTCGAACCGGCTGCTCGATGCGCTCCGTCGCATGCACGACACAGACAGCGGAATCGTCACGAGCCGATCTCGACGCCGAAGTTCCATGCGCTTGCCGATGAGGTCGAGCGGGCCAGCCGCGACGTCTATCGGTTGGCTCGCGACGAGGAGCACGTCGGCGAAGCGGCACGTACCGGGTCCGAGACGATCAACGACGTCGATCAGGGCAGCAGGCGGAGGACTCGAAACCGACCTAGCTCGGCCTCACCCCGCTCGCCCGGTCGACGGCCTCGCGGTAGCGCTGGTGGGCTTCGGCCTCGTGGAGGTCGGCTTGGGCCGCGTCGTCGTCGCTCTGGGCGACGTCCTCGCGGGTGGATTGTCGGTGAATCGGTCGACACGACGATGGTCGGACGTGAGGGGATGACGGGTCTGGCCGTGTTCTTGGGCACCGGTCAGATGCCCGTCCGGACCATGGTCCAAATAGCAATGAAGGGATTTCGCCTGCCAGCGGCTGCGCTTCGCTCCGAGCTCGAGCGAGACTAATCCCACCGATGGACCAGCGAGTTTAGTCGTCACCAGCCGGACCGTTTCCAGGCACGGTAGCCGGGAAGCGAGAGTCAAACCTTAGATTGCGCTCGGCCCGACGCGGGGTGCATACAGTGGCATCCGTGCAGTTGGATCGACTCGCGCTTTCGCTCGGGATTGTCGCCCTGATTGTGTGGCCGCTTTCTTATGCGTGGGTTCCGAGCGCAGGCCACAACCCGGACTGGATCGGTCGGGTGCTCCCGCTAGCCGAGTGGGGAGCGATCGCTTGTGCCGTCGGCGCGATCTGGCTCGGGCTTCGATGCCGGCGTGCGGGGATCAGCTCTTTGGCTGCGACGTGGGCTCCGCGAGTTGGCTTGCTGACCCTCGGTCTTATGCCCATCTCCGCCTTCCTGGTCTTTCCCGTCCTCTACCGAGCCGCTTCAGACCGATCCGCCGCTCGCCGTCTCTCTCTCCCCGAACGAGCTTTATCGATGAAGCTCGGGCCGATCTGAAGATCCCCCGGGTATCGGCCGTAGCACCCGCTCCAGCTCCTGGCGTGTCAACCCGTGCCCCCAGCCGCGGACGCGAGTCCTCGCCGGGCGCCAGCGAGGAACTCGGCGCGCAGGCGGTAGCAGTCGCGCCGGCCTCTGCGCTCACACGGCCCCCGGTCGGCCCCGACCGATTCCAGCGGCAGCGGGCCGCGGTCCTTGCGAGGGTCTAGGCGTCCGGCGCAGACTCCTCGCCAATGATGCCTGTCGAGCCCAGATTGCCCCGCTTTACGGGCTGGCTCCGACCCGTGGTCGACGCAGTCGCCAGCACGAGTGCGGGAGTCCATCGAAAGCTGCTCTTCGGATTCCTCGCCGGCGCCCTGCTTCTCGTGGGAATGGCGATCCTCAGTCTCCTCGTGATCGGGCGGATGAACGAACGCGTCGGCGAGCTCAACCACCTCCAGGAGAAGACCAGCCGAGCGCAGCAGATGCTCTACGCCGTCACGGCCCAAAGCCACTTCCGGGCCATGGCGCTCCTGACGCACGAGGACAAATACAACACGCAGATCGCCGAAGCGAAGGACACATTCGTCGACCTCCTCGACCAGATGGAGCGGGCTGACCCGGCCGAGGCGAACTTCTTCCGCGATGTGAGAGCCACGAACGACGGCTTCTCGGCCTCCAGCGCCAGGGCATTGGCGCTATACGAGGCTGGTGACATCCCGGCTGCCACGCGCCTCCATCTGGAGGAGGAGCACCCAGCCTCGCATGTGCTCGAGGCCGCAATGCGGAATCTGATCACCGAGGCCGAGCAGCAGATGGTCCACGCGCGGGCCGCGTTCGAGTCCGACCGGATCCTGCTGACTTCCGCTGTCATCGCGTTCTCGGCCTCCAGCGTGGTCGTGGCACTAATACTCGGATTCGTCTTCTCGTGGCCGATCATCCTCCCGGTGCGAAAGATGCAACGAGCACTTGCGGCGGTCACCAGGGGAGACTTCACGCAACGCGTGGAGGTGCTGAACCGGGACGAATTCGGAAGCCTCGCGCGCGACCTGAACGAGACCAGCGAGCGTCTGGCGCAACAATTCGAGGATCAGCGCGCGTTGCGCCACCAACTAGAGCTGACGAATGCTTCGCTCAAGCGCGCGAGCGAGGCGAAGTCCCGCTTCCTGGCGAGCGTAAGCCACGAGCTACGGACGCCGATGAACGCGATCCTCGGCTTCACCGACGCACTCCTCGCGGGCGTGGATGGCCCCCTAAACGTCGAGCAGACCGAGTCGCTGGGCTGGGTCCAGAAGGGCGGACGGGACCTGCTCGGACTGATCAACGAGATCCTCGACCTATCGAAGATCGAAGCCGGCAAGCTGACTCTCGACCCGCAACCTTTCGACCCGCGGGAACTCGTCGAATCGGTCGTCGCGCAACACCGGTCGTTGGCCGCACAGAAAGGGATCACCTTCGCGTGGCTTGACGCCGGCGCACCCACGGAGGTCGTGCTCGACCGACAGCGGGTCCGCCAGATCCTCGGCAACCTATTCGGGAACGCACTCAAGTTCACCAGCGATGGCGAGGTGCACGTGGAGACCAGCGGCGCGGCAGACTCGAGTTTCAGGGTATCGGTGCGCGACACCGGGCGCGGTATCGAGGCAGATCTGCACGAGGCCATCTTCGAGGAGTTCCGTCAGGCCGAGGGGGGCGAGGGCGGTACCGGTCTGGGTCTCGCGATCAGCCGTCGTCTCGCGCGGGCTATGGGAGGCGACATCACGCTTGAGAGCGAACCCGGACAGGGAAGCGTGTTCTTCCTGAGGCTGCCGCTCGACGGCCGCATGGCGCCGGCCACGGCGACGACGGCGGAGCGGCGTGGAGCGGGCGATGGGAGACGCTTGCTGCTCAGCATCGACGATGATCCCTCGGTAGCGCCGCTACTGGAGAAGATGCTCGCGGGCGAGGGGTATCGCGTCATCGGCTCGACCGACCCGAGCCGCGCAGTGAGCGACGCGAGAGGCCTGTCACCAGACGCGATCCTGCTCGGCATGCTCGTTGCCGGCCATGGCGGCCGCGAGATCCTCCAGGCTCTCAAGACCGATCCAGCGACCGTGGGGATACCCGTGATCGTGGTCAGTGTCGTCGATGCGTCCGACATCCCAGATCTCGCAGATGGTCACGTCGCCAAGCCGGTGGCGAAGGACAGCCTGCTTCGTGCGTTGACGGACAGCGACGCCAAGCCCCTGGTCCGGCAGTGATGGCGACGATCCTCGTGGTCGAGGACACACCCGCCAATCGGGCGTTGGCCACGAAGCTGCTCCGCGCCGCCGGGCACGAGGTGCTGAGCGCGGACACCGCGGCGACCGGGATCGCGCTCGCTCGAGAAGCAGCTCCCGACCTCGTGCTGATGGATCTCGGGCTTCCCGACATGGACGGGTGGCATGCGATCAACGAGCTTCGCGCCAGTCCAAGCACCGCGAACTTGTGCGTCGTCGCGTTTACCGCGCACGCGATGGTCGGCGATCGCGAGCGCGCGCTGGCCAACGGGTTCGACGGCTACCTGAGCAAACCGATCGACTTCGCGACCTTCGCCGACAGCGTTGCGGGCTTCCTGGGATGAGGCGCGAGCGACCCCTCATCCTCGCCGTTGACGACGAGCCCGCCAACCTCGCGCTTCTGCGCAAACTCCTGACGCGGCAGGGCTACGACGTGGCCGAGGCGCGCGACGGGCATTCGGCGATCAAAGCAGTCGCAGAGCAGCAACCCGATCTTGTGTGCCTGGACGTGATGATGCCAGGGCTCGACGGCATCGAGGTCTGCGAGCGGCTCCGGCGCCAGCCGGAATACGCGGGCTTGCCGATCCTGCTGCTCACCGCACTCGACCGGAGCGAAGACAAGGCACGCGGGCTGGAGGCTGGTGCCAACGACTTCCTATCGAAACCGTTCGACGAGATCGAGCTCTCGGCCCGGCTGCGCTCACTCCTCCGGACGAAGGCGCTGCAGGACCGGCTCGGGGAGCTGCTCGGGCGCTATGTAAGCGAGAGCGTCGCCGCCGAGGCGCTCCGCGATCCATTCTCGGTCTCGCTGGGCGGTGATCGGCGCCGTGTCGCGACGCTGTTTGCGGACATCAGGGGTTACACGACGCTGGCCGCTGAGCATGAGCCAGAGGAAACACTCGGCCTCCTGAACCGTTACCTGACTGCCGTCAGCGATGCCGTCGAAAGCCACGGGGGCACCGTGGCGGATCTCCTCGGCGACGGAGTCTTCGCCTTCTTCGGTGCCCCAGAGATGCACTCCGATGACGCCGAGCGCGCTGTGCGTGCGGCACTCGATGTGCAGACAGCCGTGATGCACCTCGAGATACCCACGATGCCCGAGGTGCGTTTGCAGGCAGGGATCGGAATCACCACCGGCGAGGTCATCGCCGGCAATGTCGGCTCGGAGCGCCGCATGCATTACGCGGTCGTCGGGGACTCCGTGAACATCGCCGCGCGTTTGCAGGCCGCCGCCGGACCCGGCCAGATCCTCGTTGATGAGGCCACGCATGAGGCCGTGCGCGATGTCGTCGTGGTGCAGGACCTCGGCAGCCTGCGTCTCGCCGGTAAGGGCGACTGGGTTCGCGCCTTTAATGTGCTGGCGCTGGAGCCCGCCACAGCCTAGACACGCGCGATCGTGGCGCCTCTTGATGTCCGCCGGTGTACGCCTGTTGCTACCGATATGCTCCCGATCTTGGTACCGGAGCCGAGATTCGAACTCGAACGGCCTTGCGGCCCGCGGAGTTTAAGTCCGCTGCGTCTACCAGTTCCGCCACTCCGGCAGGGCGGACATCGTAGTCGTCGCGCTCAACCGACGATCAGGAACACCCCGATGAGGATCAGCCAGATCGACCAAGCGATGTAGGCGATCGGCACGATCGTGTCGGCCGGTGCCCAGCCGTCAGGCTCGTTAGGGCCGACGAACTCGAGCGTCCCGAGGAGCAACGCAAGGCCGATCAGGGCGCCTGCGAAGGCGAGCCACGCCGGCAGCGTGCCTCCACCGAGGATCGACGCAGATACGATCAGCGTCCATGCACCGGTCGCGAGATAGCCCAGGTGCTCGCCGATCCCGACACCAAGATACCGATGGAGCACCGCGAACGTGACCTCGACCGACCGGCGCGTCGCTTCGCCTTCCGGGCCATCCCCGGCCGCGACGTACCGTCTAGCGAGCTCAGGAACCGCGAATGGCCAGCGCGCCAGGCCGATCGCCTGGACCAGCGCAGCAACGGCGCCGACGACGAGGGACATCCACGTCAGCGCGGGCCCCGCGTCCAGGACGACCGCGAACAGCACCGCGATCGGCAGCATCGCGAGCGCGCTCAGGAGCAGGAGGTGCCAGCGTAGGAGCAACCCCGGGCCGCCGGCTGCAAAACGCCGGAGGATCTCGTCGGACGGTCGTCGCAGGATCGATGGATAGTCGAAGGCCCGACCGAGCTCGAAGAACGCGACGTTGAACACGACCGGGACGATGATCGCGATGACGCCAGTCATCTGGCGGATGTCCACGTCTCCCTCCCAGTGCTCGCGGGATGATAGGCATCGCCAAGGGTGGCAGAATCACCGGACACACCAGCAGGCGATGACCGGGAGTGCGCATCGCTCCCGAGCCGTCGACGCGCCGACCGCGCACCGTACCGACGGCACCCGATCGCCCCGACCCTGGAGACGCCTGATGTCGATGTCCCCGACGCGCCCCAAGCTTTCCATCGACCGAGTACGCGACGCCGTCAAAGGCACCGTCATCGGCCCTGACGACGCCGATTACGACGCGATGCGCTCGGTCATATACGGGGGGATCGATCCGCAGCCCGCGGTCATCGTCCGCGTCGCCGATGCCGCTGACATCGCCGCGGTGATCGAGATCGCCCGGGAGACCGGCCTACCGCTGGCGGTTCGAAGCGGTGGCCACAGCGGTGCCGGACACAGCACGGCCGATGGCGGCATCGTCATCGATGTCCGCGACCTGAACGAGCGCGACATCGATCCTGTCGCTAGGACGGCGTGGGCCGGCAGCGGCGTCACCGCCGGCGAGTACACGTCGGCGGCGGCCGAGCACAAGCTCGCGACCGGGTTCGGCGATACCGGATCGGTGGGCCTCGGCGGGCTCGTGACCGGCGGCGGCGTCGGGTACCTGGCACGGAGAGATGGCCTCACCATCGACAACCTGCTTGCCGCCGAGATCGTGACCGCAGACGGCGAGCTCCGGACCGTCGATGTCGAGCGCGAGCCCGATCTCTTCTGGGCGATCCGCGGCGGTGGCGGCAACTTCGGGGTAGTGACGCGGTTCAAGCTGCGTCTCCACGAGCTCGACGGCGTGGTCGGCGGGATCCTCGTGCTGCCCGCGACGGCCGAGGGAATCGCTGGGTTCATCGCCGCTGCCGAAGCGGCCCCTGACGAGCTGGGGACGATCGCCAACGTCATGCCCTGCCCCCCGATGCCGTTCGTTGCCGAGGAGCATCACGGCAAGCTCGTGAACATGGCGATGGTGGCGTACGCCGGAGATGCGGAAAGCGGCGCGCGTGTACTCGCCCCATTCAGGGCGCTGGCCGAGCCGCTCGCCGATATGGTTCGGCCGATCCCCTACCCCGAGATGTTCCCGCCCGAGGACCCGGATTACCACCCGATGGCCATCTCGCGGACGATGTTCATCGACCGTGTCGACCTGCCGGTCGCCAGGACCATCATGGATTTCCTGACCACATCCGACTCGCCGATGCGCGTCTCCCAGCTGCGCGTCCTCGGGGGCGCCTACTCGCGCGTGCCGGCCGACGCGACGGCGTATGCCCATCGAGGCTCGAGGATCATGGTCAACCTCGCCGCGTTCTACGAGACCGACGAGGAGAAGCGCCAACGCGGGGCGTGGCTCGCGGAGTTCGCGGCGGCGATCCAGCAGGGCGACGCAGGTCGATACGTGAACTTCCTGAGCGACGACGGCGAAGCGGGCGTGCGCGCCGCGTACCCGCCAGAGACCTACGACCGACTGGCGTCGATCAAGGCGACGTACGACCCGGAGAACCTGTTCCGCGTGAACCACAACATCCCGCCGGCCTCGGGAGCCTTGTAGCGGCCCAGGTGGAACGGCGTGTTTCGGCAGGAGAGAGGTGGAGGCGACGACCGGATTCGAACCGGTGAATAGGGGTTTTGCAGACCCCCGTGTTGAACCACTTCACCACGTCGCCCCGACGGGGTGTACCGCGACAGTAACGGTACTGGCTGCCCCTCGAGGATTCGAACCTCGGTTCACGGATCCAAAGTCCGCTGTCCTACCACTAGACGAAGGGGCAGCGGTGCCTCGGCAAGGATACCGGAGCCGAAGACCAGACTCGAACCGCCCGATCTCGCCATCCGCGACGCTCAGGTCGACTCGTATCCCGGGTCGACCTAGGGTGTCGGTGGTCGCCGGGTTCTGTCAAGCGGGTTCCTGGCGGTGCCCGCCCCTAGTCGGTATCGAGTGGACCGACGAGGGCGAACGCCGACTTCGCCGGATCCTCCTCACCCTCGCGCCACCCGACGATCACGATACGGTCTTGCATCGCCACGATGTCGGAATTTCGGATGGACGGGCCCGTTGACATCTTCGGGACGCCCCTGACCGCAGTCCACGCCCTTCCATCGGGAGATGTCGACAACTGGATCTGACCGGAGTCGTGCCACGTAGCCATGAACGTACCGGGAACGCTGACGACGCCTTCGAAGCGTGACTGCCCGGCGTCCTCATCCCATCGCCACGTCGTGCCGTCGGACGAACGAAGCGTGTATCGCGCAGGCGAGCCGCTCCAACCGCCACCCACCGCGATGATGCGCTCCCCCGCGGCAGCGATCGACTGCAGCGTTCCTCGATGGACGGCGACGTCGGGATCGATGCGCGTCCATCTCAGGGCATCGTCCGAAGCCCACAGGAGCGGCCGACATGTCGATGGTGGGCCCATCGTTTCCATCAGGCTCACCGGCTTGCATGTTTGGCCGACGGCGATCATCCCGCTCGTCGTCGCGGTCACACCCAGCATGCCGCCGGCGTCAGGTGTCTCGCCGGTATCGATGTAGCCGCCGACCGCGAACCCGATCTGATCACGGACACGTGTCCAAGCGAGGCCATCTGGCGACGTCCAGGCGGCCGCGCGTGGCGGGACCGCATCCTTGCTCGGCGCGTTCGTGTCGAGCCAGGCCCCGACGATGACGTACCCCGGCCCGGCGGCCGTGATCGCCATCGGTCGCCCGCCGTCGAAGACACCGTCGGGAACCTCGACACGCTCCCAAACCTCCCCGGTCGTCGATCGCCAGATGCCGACTCGGATCCCCTGATCGGTCATGGCGTAGCCGAGGACGGCGAAGCCGCCGGGGCCGTATGCGACGTCGCTGAAGCCCGGCTGAGGGCCGATCGTCGGACTTCCTACGCCGACGTCCAGGGCTGGTTCGGGTGGGATCGCGGCCCACGCGACACCGTCGCTCGAGGTCCAGAGCGTGCCGTAGCTCGGGCCTTCGAGAACGCCTTCGGCGCGGACCGGGCCGCCGACGGCGACGAGCCGCCCGTCACCAGCCGCGACCGCCGCTGGTGTCGCCCACCTTCCCGCCGCCGGGGCTGGGACCGTCGCTAGTTGCCAGTCCGTCAGCGCCGATGCACTCGGCACCGGCGTGGCCGTCGACGAGGAAGACGGCGTGCTCGATGTCGATGGGCTGGCCGACGGCGACGACGTCGCTGCTGGAGCGACGCAGGCCGCGAGCGCGATCGTCCCAACGAGGAGCGTGAAGAAGGGGCGGATCATCGGAGCCTCCTGACCTGCGAGACATGGCCAGGACGGCACACAGCGCGCCGTCGCCTCAGATGCTCGGCGGGCTGCCGTTCGCCGAACAGAGTCCGCAGCCCTGATCTGGACGGGCTACCGGACCCGAACGGAGACCGCCCCGCGCGTCCCGTAAGGACACGCGGCACCGCGATCGATGTCAGGAGAAAGTGGAGCGGAAGACGGGACTCGAACCCGCGACCCTCACCTTGGCAAGGTGATGCTCTACCAACTGAGCCACTTCCGCTCGATGCTCGACCACTCTCGAAGAGTGGTGCCGAGGGCCAGGATCGAACTGGCGACACCGCGATTTTCAGTCGCGTGCTCTACCGACTGAGCTACCTCGGCCCGATGGTGGCCCCGCCCGGGGCTGCCGTCGGCGGAGCGCAGGATACCACGGGCTTTCCGCCATCTGCCATCCAGGCGCGAGTCCGTTGGGCCCCGACGGCGCGGCGCACAGACCTAGTCCAACCCCGTCAGCGAAGCCGCCTCGGCAGCGCCAAGCGGCGCCTCGCCCGTGAGCTGCCGCAAGCGGTTGATGCGGTCGAGGATCGACGGATGGGTCGACATCAGGCCGGATGAGCGCTCCTCGAACTTCTTGATCGGGTTCGTGAAATAGAGGTGCTGGGTGCCGCGGTTCGCGACCTCGAGGACCTCCTGGTCGCCGGCGATCTTGGCGAGCGCACGCTCCAGCCCGTACGGGTTCCGCGTCAGCTCGACCGATGAAGCGTCCGCGAGGTACTCCCGCTGCCGGGAGACCGCGAGCTGGATGAACCGGCTGATGAGCGGCGCGAGGATGGCGAGGACGATCGCGACGATGAAGATGATCGCCTGCGCAGCGTTGCCACCGCCATCTCGGTCGCCTCCACGCGAGCGGGCGCCGCCCCAGAACGTGAACCGGAGGAAGAAGTCGGCGAGGACGGCGATGACGCCGACCATCACCGCGACGATGAGCGAGAAGCGGATATCGAAGTTCCGCACGTGCGACAGCTCATGGCCGATCACGCCCTGGAGCTCTTCCCGGTCGAGCTTCTCCAGCAGGCCGCTCGTGATCGCCACCGACGCGTGCGCCGGGTCGCGACCGGTCGCGAACGCGTTCGGTGCCGTGTCGTCGATCAGGTAGACCTTCGGCATCGGGACGTTCGCCGCGATCGCGAGCTCGCCAACGACGTTCATCAGCTGCGGGGCCTGCGCTTCGTCGACCTCGCGCGCCTGGCTGACCGCCAGAAGCAGCGAGTCACCGGCGAAATAGGTGAACGCGCCACTGCCAGCCCCGAGCAGGACCGCGAACGCCGTGACGGCCAGGGCGCCTTGCGGCGACCCCGAGAGGGCGTAGCCGATCGTTCCGCCGAGCAGCGCGAGCAGCACGACGACGAATGCCGCCATCAGGAACGAATTCCGCCGATTGGCGGCGATCTGGTCGTAGAACGATGCGCCGGCCACGATCCCTCGCGCGGCGGCTGGTCAGCCAGGCAGCCCGCTAGGCAGCGATCAGCTCAGGCTGAGATCGACGTTGGGGACGTTGGCGGCCTCGGGCTCGGCATCGAAGAACTCTCGCTTGATGAACCCGAGCGGCCCGGCGATGAGCACGTTGGGAAATGTCGCGATCGACGTGTTGTAGTCGAGCACCGTGGCGTTGTAGTGCTGGCGTGAGAACGAGATCTGGTTCTCCGTCGTCGTGAGCTGCTCCTGGAGCTCGAGAACGTTCTGGTTCGCCTTGAGGTCGGGGTAATTCTCGACCACGGCGAACAGCGAGCGGAGCGTGCTCGTGAGCGCATTCTCGGCAGCGGCCTGCTGGGCCGGGCCCTGACTTCCCGCTGCGACGGCGTTCGCTCGCGCGTTCGTGACGTCGGTCAGGACCTTCTGCTCGAACCCCATGTAGCCCTTGACGGCGTTCACGAGGTTCGGGATGAGGTCGTGGCGCCGCTTCAGCTGGACCTCGATCTGAGCGAAGGCCTCGTCGATCCGCAATCGCCGCTGGACGAGGCCGTTGTAGATCCCGATCGCGACGACGACCAGCAGGACGACGATGATGACGATGATGATGGGCGCGAGATCCATGCCCCTCCTCCGGTCGGGCGCGCCATCGCGGCGGCCATCGCGTTGAGTCTAGCAGCGAGGGTCGAACTCCCGACGCTGACGATGGGTTGCAAGGCCCCGTGCGCCGGAGTCGATGTGGGCGTTACCGGTTGTTAACCGATCCGCGACATCATTGGTGGCGAGCCTGGCTCGATGGGAGGAGGACGCCCACGTTGACGACCACCGACGCGGTGATCGGATGAGTCCGCCCCAGCGGATGAACGGAGACTCGGCCCTGCCGCGCGCGATCCTCTTGCAGCCGAACGACGGTTGCCTGACGGTGGCGCGTGCGCTGCACCGCGACGGCGTCGATGTCCACGTCCTCAAGAGCCC
>Ga0136846_1221886_pt1 | contig 12532 bp, 10 predicted proteins | sample HopSoiMetagenom2_FD_96841 | JGI IMG/M metagenome (GOLD analysis project Ga0136846, IMG submission 96841) | Grasslands soil microbial communities from Hopland, California, USA - 2 Assembly 2016 (version 4) | ecosystem: Environmental > Terrestrial > Soil > Grasslands | place: USA: Hopland...
AGACGATGATCCGCCGGGCGCTCGAGCTGAGCCCGGTGCACTCGGTGCTGGTGGAGCGGAGCATCATCGGGTGGAAGGAGTACGAGCTCGAGGTCATGCGTGACGGCGCCGACAACGTCGTGATCGTCTGCTCTATCGAGAACCTCGACCCGATGGGCGTGCACACCGGCGACTCGATCACTGTCGCCCCCGCGATGACGCTGACCGACCGGGAATATCAGGTCATGCGCGACGCGGCCATCCGGATCATCCGGGAGATCGGCGTCGCCGCCGGCGGCTGCAATATCCAGTTCGCGGTGAGCCCTACTACCGGCGAGCAGCTGGTGATCGAGATGAACCCGCGGGTGTCCCGATCCTCCGCGCTCGCCTCCAAAGCCACCGGCTTCCCCATCGCCCGGATCGGCACCAAGGTCGCGGTCGGCTACCGCCTAGACGAGCTCCCCAACGACATCACCCGGACCACCCCAGCGTCCTTCGAGCCGGTGCTCGATTACGTGGTGGTGAAGATCCCCCGCTTCGCCTTCGAGAAGTTCCCCGCCGCGGACCCGACGCTCACCACCCAGATGAAGGCGGTGGGCGAAGTGATGGCAATCGGCCGGACCTTCAAGGAGGCGTTCCAGAAAGGGCTGCGGGGCCTGGAGGCCGATCGGAGCGGGTGGGTGGTGGGTGCCACGCCGGCGGACGACCGGGTGGCGGACGACACGTTGGAATCGGTGCTCACCGCGCTCCGCCGGCCCACGCCGGAGCGGGTCTTCCAGATCAAGCGCGCGCTCCAGCTCGGCGCCTCGGTCGAGGTAATTGCCGAGCGGACCGGGGTGGATCCCTGGTTCATCGCGCAGATGGTCGATCTGGTCGCCGCCGAGCGCGCGTTCGCCGCGATAGGGCCGTCCCGGAGCGACGACGAGACCCGAGCCCGCCTCCGGCAGATGAAGCGTCTGGGGTTCTCCGACCGCCAGCTGGCCGAGCTCTGGCATCAGCGCGAGGCCGACCTGCGCGCCCTCCGGCACCGGCTGGGCGTCCGTCCGGCCTACAAGGTGGTGGATACCTGTGCCGGCGAGTTCCCCTCGTCCACCCCGTACCTCTACAGCTCCTACGATGAGGAGAACGAGGCCCGCGGCGCCGGCGACCGCACCGTAGTGATCCTGGGCAGCGGGCCCAACCGGATCGGCCAGGGCGTGGAATTCGACTACCTCTGCGTGCGCGCCGCGCTGGCGTTTCGGGAGATGGGCTACCGCACCGTGATGGTGAACTCCAACCCGGAGACCGTCTCCACCGACTTCGACATTTCCGACGCGCTCTATTTCGAGCCGCTCACGCTGGAGGATGTGCTCGAGATCGTCGCGGTGGAGCAGCCGCTCGGCGTGGTGGTGCAACTGGGCGGGCAGACGCCGCTCCGTCTGGCGCGCGCGCTGGAGGCGGCCGGCGTGCGGATCCTGGGCACCTCGCCCGAAGCGATCGACCAGGCCGAAGACCGGGGCCGGTTCGAGGCGCTGACCCGGGAGCTCGGCGTGCAGCAGCCGCCGAGCGGCACGGCACAGTCGGTGGAGGAGGCGGTCGCGGTCGCGAGCCGGGTCGGCTATCCGGTCCTGGTGCGCCCCAGCTACGTCCTGGGCGGGCGAGCGATGGAGATCGTGTACGACGACGCGTCGCTGCGGAGCTACTTCGGCCGGGCGGCGCGGGTGGCGCCGGAGCACCCGGTGCTGATCGACCGCTTCCTGGAGGACGCCTTCGAGGCGGACGTGGACGCGATCGCCGACGGCACCCGCTGCGTCATTGGGGGCGTCATGCAGCACATCGAGGACGCCGGGATCCACTCGGGCGACTCCGCCTGCGTGCTGCCGCCCTACCTCATCACCGAGGCGCAGGTGGAGGAAATGCGGCAGCACACCCGGGCCTTCGCGCTCCGGCTCGGTGTGGTGGGGCTGATCAACGTGCAGTACGCGATCAAGAACGGCGTGGTACACGTGCTGGAGGTGAACCCGCGCGGATCGCGCACGGTCCCGTTCGTCAGCAAGACCACCGGTGTCCCCCTCGCCAGCCTGGCCGCGGCCCTCATGGTCGGCAAGACGCTCGACGAGCTCGGGCTGCAGGACGACGTGGTGCAGCCGTACGTGGCCGTCAAGGAGGCGGTCTTCCCATTCAGCAAATTCTCCGGCGTGGACCTGGTGCTGGGACCGGAGATGCGGTCCACCGGCGAGGTGATGGGAATCGCCGACTCCTTCGGGATGGCTTTCGCCAAGGCCCAGATCTCGGCCGACGGCGCGCTGCCCCTCTCGGGAGCCGTCTTCGTGACCGTGAACGATCACGACAAGCCGACCGTGGTGCCGATCGCCCGGCGGTTCCACGCACTGGGCTTCCGCATCGTGGGAACCGAAGGCACCGCGCGCTATCTGCGCGCCCGGGGGATTCCCGTGGAGCGGGTGCACAAGGTTCACGAGGCCAGACCCAACGCCATCGACCTGCTGGTGTCGGGGGACATCCAGCTCCTGATCAACACGCCGCTCGGGAAGCTCACCCAACAGGACGACTACGCCATCCGCCGCGCCGCGCTGCAGCACCGGGTCCCGTACACCACGACCCTGTCGGCGGCCTCCGCGGCCTGCGACGCGATCATCGCGCTCCGGAGCCGGACCGGGGACGTGCGGCCGATCCAGGAGTGGCACGCGTTGGCGCGAGAGATGTCGCCCGAATGGACCGGCTGACCGCCCGCGACCCGGGCTTCGCGGCCGCGGTGCGGGCGCGGGTCCGGGGCGAGGTGCGGGAGGCGGAGCCGCTTGGTCGGTACTCGACCTATCGCATCGGCGGGCCGGCCACAATCCTCTTTCCCGCGACGCCCGAGGACGTGTCCGAGGCCCTCGCCGTGGCGCACGAGGTCGGCGTCCCCTCATTCGCACTCGGACTCGGCTCCAACATCCTGCTGCCGGACGAGGGGCTGGACGCCCTGGTCATCCGGCTGGGCAAAGGCCTGGATCGAATCGAGCGCCGCGACGAGCAGTGGACACTCGGAGCGGGGCTGCCGGCCCCGCTCGCCGCCCGGAAGACCGCGGCCGCGGGGTTCGCCGGGCTTCACATTTTCGTGGGCGTGCCCGGATCGGTAGGTGGGGGGGTCTACATGAACGCCGGCTGCCACGGGGGCGACTGGTCCGAGGTGGTACACTCGGTCACCGTGGTGGACGACGCGGGGCGCGACAGCGTCGTCCCTCGCAGCGCGATTCCGTTCCGCTATCGGCGGAGCGGCCTCACCGGACGCTTCGTGGTAGAGGCGACGGTGCGACTCCGGCAGGAGGAGCAGCCCCGGCTGGAGGAGCAGATCGCGGAGATGTTCGAGTGGCGGCAGCGGGGAACGCCGTTCAACCAGCCCTGTTGCGGCAGCGTGTTCCAGAACCCGGCGGGCCCGAGCTGGAAAACGGAAGGCGGGCCCAGAACCGCGGGCCAGCTCATCGAGGCGGCGGGCCTGAAGGGACACCGGGTCGGCGCCGCGGAGGTGTCGCCCATGCACGCCAACTACTTCGTGAACACCGGCAGCGCCACGGCGGCGGACGTCCGGGGTCTGATCGCGCATGCGCAGCGGGTGGTCGAGGCGCGCTTCGGGGTGCGGCTCGAGCCGGAGGTGAAGATGATCGGTGCGCGGGGCGAGTACCTGAACGACGGAGAGCGGTAGCCCTCATGCCCAACTACTTCGCCCACGAATCGAGCTACATCGACGACGGCGCCCTCATCGGCGAGGGGAGCAGGATCTGGCACTTCTGCCACGTCATGCCGGGCGCCATCATCGGCCCGCGCTGCAACCTGGGCCAGAACGTGGTCGTCATGTCGGGCACGAGGCTGGGCGCCAACGTGAAGGTGCAGAACAACGTTTCCATCTACGAAGGAGTGGAGCTGGAGGACGACGTCTTCTGCGGGCCGAGCTGCGTCTTCACCAACGTCACCAATCCCCGGAGCCACGTCTCGCGCAAGTCGGAGTACCGCCGGACTCTGGTCCGCCGGGGCTCTTCGATCGGGGCCAACGCCACCATCGTCTGCGGGGTCACGCTGGGCGAGTACAGCTTCATCGGGGCCGGCGCGGTGGTCACCAGCGACGTGCCCGACTACGCCCTCATGGTAGGAGTTCCGGCCCGTCGGGTCGGCTGGATGTGCCAGTGCGGCGTCCGCCTACGCGTGGAGCAGGGCCGGGCCGACTGCATCTCCTGCGGGGCGACTTACCAGGAGTCGGACGGCGTCCTCCGTCAGATTGACCCACCCCACCCGGTCGGCTAAGTTCCACGGCTGCTGGGATTTCCGCCACCTTCGGGGAAGGGGAGATGGTGAACGTACCCTTGCTGGATCTGGTCGCGCAGTATCGCGGGATCAAGGACGACGTCCTGCGCGCGATCATGACGGTGATCGAGCGCCAGGGCTTCATCATGGGCCCGGAAGTGGCGCAGCTCGAGGCCGCGGTCGCCGAGCTCTCGCACACCAGGCACGCGGTCGGATGCGCCAGCGGGACGGATGCCCTGCTGCTGCCGCTCCGGGCGCTGGACCTCAAGGCCGGCGACGAAGTCATTACCACGCCGTTCACGTTCTTCGCCACCGCGGGCACGATCCACAACACCGGCGGTACCCCGGTCTTCGTAGACATCGACCCGGCCACCTTCAACATCTCTCCTCAGGCCATCGAGGCTGCCATCGGTCCGCGCACTCGGGCCATCGTGGTGGTGCACCTGTTCGGCCAGATGGCCGCAATGGAGGAGATCCTGCCGATCGCGGCGCGGCACGGGCTACCCGTGATCGAAGACGCCGCCCAGGCGATCGGCGCCCGCCGCAAGGTGGACGGCGAGTGGCGGGTCTCTGGCGAGCTGGGCACGGTCGGGACGCTGTCGTTCTTTCCCAGCAAGAACCTGGGCGGCTACGGCGACGGCGGCATGATCGTCACCCAGGATGACGCGCTGGCCGAGCGGCTCCGGCGACTCCGGCTGCACGGCGGGGCCAAGCAGTACTTCCACGACGAAGTGGGGTACAACAGCCGGCTCGATACCCTGCAGGCGGCGGTGCTGCTGGCCAAGCTTCCGCACCTGTCCGAGTGGAGCCGGGCACGTGCCGCGCACGCGCGCCGCTACACCGAGGCGTTCGCGGGCCACCCCGTGGTCTGCCCCCCGAAGGTCGATCCGCTCAACGAGCACATCTTCCACCAGTACACTCTGCGGGTGCCCCGGCGGGACGAGCTGCAGGCGTCGCTCAAGGGCCGGGGCATCGGCAACGCGGTGTACTATCCGCTCGCGCTGCATCTGCAGCCCTGCTTCGCCTACCTGGGCTACCGGCGCGGCGCGCTTCCGGCCAGCGAGGCGGCCACCGAGACGGTGATCTCATTGCCCATCTATCCCGAGCTCGGCCGCGAGCAGCAGGACGCGGTGATCGAGGCCGTGCTGGAGTTTTATGCCTGAGGTGACAAGAAGGAGCGCGCGCGCCACACCCATGGCCGACGCGCTGATCGAGAAGGCGAGCCGGCGCGAGGCGCTGTTCGGCATCGTGGGCCTGGGCTACGTCGGGCTTCCGTTGGCGGTGGAGCTGGCGGGGGCAGGCTATCGGGTGCTGGGGTTTGACATCAGCGAGCGGGTCGTCGATGGACTGAACGCCGGGCGCTCGCACGTGAAGGACATCAGCGACGAGCAGCTCGGCGCCGTGGTGCAGGCCGGCCGGTTCGAGGCGACCACCGACATGAGCCGGATGGGCGAGCCCGACGCGATCTCGATCTGCGTGCCCACGCCGCTCTCCAAGTTCAAGGACCCCGACGTCAGCTACATCGTCGCGGCGACCGAGGCGGTCAAAGGGACGCTCCGTCGGGGACAGGCCATCATCCTCGAGAGCACCACCTACCCGGGCACCACCCGGGAAATCCTCCAGCCGGCCCTGGAAAGCACCGGGCTACGGGTGGGCGAAGACTTCTTCCTGGCCTTCAGTCCCGAGCGGGTGGACCCGGGCAATCCGACCTGGCAGACCCGCAACACTCCGAAGGTCGTGGGAGGCATCACTCAGGCGTGTGCCCGTGTGGCGTGCGCGCTCTACCAGCCGGCCATCGAGCGCCTGGTTCCGGTCAGCACCACCGAGGCGGCCGAGCTGGTCAAGCTCCTGGAGAACACCTTTCGGAGCGTCAATATCGGGCTGGTGAACGAGATGGCAATCGTGTGCGACAAGCTGGGGGTGGACGTCTGGGAAGTGATCGAGGCGGCGGCAACTAAGCCGTTCGGCTTCATGAAGTTCCTGCCGGGGCCAGGGCTCGGTGGGCACTGTATCCCGATCGACCCCCACTACCTCGCCTGGAAGATGCGCGGGCTCAACTACAAAACCCGGTTCATCGATCTGGCCGGAGAGCTCAATACCGAGATGCCGCTGTTCTGGGTCCGGAAGGTGGGGGAGGCCCTCAACTTGCAGGGGCGCGCCGTCCGCGGGGCCTCGGTCCTGGTCCTCGGCGTGGCCTACAAGCGGGATATCGACGACATCCGGGAGAGCCCGGCGCTCGACATCATCCGCCTCCTGGAGGGACAGGGGGCGCGGGTCTCCTATCACGACCCGCACGTCCCCTGCTTCACCGAGGACGGCCACGACTACCGGTCGGTGGCGCTCACCCCGGAGACGGTGAGGGCCGCAGACTGCGTCATGGTCGTCACCGACCACTCCGCGATCGATTACCGCCTGATCCGGCGGGAGGCGAAGCTGGTGGTCGACACTCGGAACGCGATGCCGAAAGAGGCGTGACATGCATGTGGCGGTGATCGGAAGCGGGTACGTGGGGCTGGTGGCGGGCGCCTGCCTGGCGGAGACCGGCAACGACGTCATCTGCGTCGACAAGGACCGGGAGAAGATCGCGCGGCTGCAGCAGAACGAGATCCCGATCTACGAGCCGGGACTCGAGCCGATGGTGCAGCGGAACCAGGCGGAGGGCCGGCTCACCTTCACCACCGACATCGCCTCGGCGGTGAAGAGCTCGCGGGTGATCTTCATCGCGGTGGGCACCCCGCCGGGCGAGGACGGCTCGGCCGATCTCCAGCACGTTCTCGGCGTGGCCCGGGAAATCGGCCGGCACATGAACGAGCCCAAGATCGTGGTGACCAAGTCCACCGTGCCGGTGGGCACCGCGGAGAAGGTGCGGGCGGCGGTCAAGGCCGAGACCACGATCGACTTCGCGGTCTGCTCCAACCCCGAGTTCCTCAAGGAAGGGGCCGCCATCGAAGACTTCATGCGGCCCGACCGGGTCGTCATCGGGGTCGACACCGACGAGGCGAAGACGGTCATGGGCGAGCTGTACGCCCCCTTCACCCGTCAGGGCGGGAACCGGATCATCTTCATGGACATCGCCTCCGCGGAGGTGACCAAGTACGCCGCCAACGCGATGCTGGCGACCCGGATCTCCTTCATGAACCAGATGGCGCTGTTCTGCGAGCTGGTCGGGGCCGACGTGCACAACGTCCGGCTCGGGATCGGCTCCGACCAGCGCATCGGCCGCGCGTTCCTCTATCCCGGCCCCGGCTACGGTGGGAGCTGTTTCCCCAAGGACGTGAAGGCGATCATCCGCACCGCGGACGACCTCGGGCTGTCGCTCGACGTGCTCAAGTCGGTCGAGGCGGTGAACGAGTGCCAGAAGCTGGTCGTGCTCGACAAGGTCAAGCGGTATCTCGGCGCGGATCTCACGGGCAAGACGATCGGCATCTGGGGCCTCGCTTTCAAGGCCGAGACCGACGACATGCGGGAGAGCCCGACGATTCCGCTGATCGAAGGACTGTTGAGCGCGGGAGCCCGGGTCCAGGCCCACGATCCCAAGGCCACCGACTCGGCACGCGCCATCTTCGGCGACAAAGTGATGTACGCTGCCGACCCGTACAGCGCCGCCCACGGCGCCGATGCGCTGCTGCTCATGACCGAATGGCTGGTCTACCGCAACCCCGACTTCGAGCGGCTGCTCAAGCTGCTGCGCCGGCCGCTTCTGGTCGATGGCCGCAACCTCTACGACCCGGCCCGGCTCAAGGCCCTCGGGTTCGAGTACCACGGGATCGGCCGGGGCGGTCGGTGACCCGGGTCGTCGTCACCGGCGCGGCGGGCTTCATCGGCTCGCACGTGGCCGAGGCGCTCGCGCGCCGGGGCGACGAAGTGGTGGGGATCGACAACTTCGACCCGTTCTATTCCCGGGCCATGAAGGAGCGCAACCTGGCGGAGGTCGGCCGGCTGCCGGGACTCGCCTTCCGCGAGCTCGACCTGCTGGACGTCGACGGTATCCAGTCGCTTCTCACTCCCGACACCGTGCTGGTGCACCTCGCCGCCAAGGCCGGCGTCCGCCCCTCGCTCGCGGACCCGGTGGGGTACGCGCGGGTCAACGTCACCGGCACCGCGGCCATCGCCGAGGCGTGCCACAGGGCCGGGGTTGCTCGCATCCTGTTCGGCTCGTCGTCGTCGGTGTACGGCGACAGCACGCCGGCGCCGTTCCGGGAAGATGCCGCGGCGGTCGAGCCGGTCTCTCCCTACGCCGCCACCAAGCGCGCCGGGGAGCTCCTGCTGCAGGCGCTCGCCCCGATCTACGGCTTCCGGGTCGCCTCACTCCGCTTCTTTACCGTCTATGGCCCACGGCAGCGCCCCGATCTCGCGATCCACGCCTTCACCCGCAAAATGGTGGACGGTGAGACGCTGACCCTGTTCGGCGACGGCACGCAGGCGCGGGACTACACCTACTGCAGCGACATCGTGACGGGGGTGCTCGCCGCGCTGGCGTGGACCGAGACGGCCCCGGTGGGTGTGGAGCACTTCAACCTGGGCGGCAATCGCTCGGTGCCGACCATGGTGATGGTCGAGACCATCGCCGAGGCGCTCGGGATCACGCCCTCCATCGAGTGGGCGCCCATGCAGCCCGGCGACGTCCAGCAGACCGCGGCCGATCTAACCAAGTCGTCCCGCATTCTCGGCTACCTGCCGCGCACCCCGTTTCCAGAGGGGGTTCGGACGTTCGTTTCGTGGTACCGGGAGGCATATGGCCGGGCAGACTGAGCGACTCCTGGCGCGCGCCCGCGAACGGTTCGGCGTTCAGGACTACTACGGGACGGTGCACCTGCTGGAGGAAATCGTCGACAGCGGGCGTCCCTTCGCGGACGTGCACCATCTTCTGGGGGTTGCCCTTTCGCTGCTGGGGCAGCGGGAGCGGGCGGTGCAGGAGTTCGCCCGCGCACTGGAGCTCAACCCGCGGTATCTCGAGGCGCTCATCCACCAGGGTCTGGTGCTGAGCGAGCTCGGACGCGAGGCCGAGGCCGAGGATTCGTTCCGCCGGGCCGAAGCCAGCCTCGCACCGCCGTCGGATGGACTGCCCGCGCCGGTGGCGGCCCGCCTGGCCAACACCCACGCCGAGCTGGCCGAGGCCTACGCCGAGGCGGGCGCGCTGGGGCGGGCGATCGAGCAGTATCAGCGCGCGCTTGAGCTGGGGCCCGCCTATCACGATCTGCGCTACCGCATGGCCCGGCGCATGCTCGAGGCGGGCCGGCCGCTCGACGCCCGCGAGGCGCTGGAAGAGGTGCTGCGGGAGCGCCCCGGATTCGTGGATGCCCAGGTGACCCTGGGCCTGGCGCATTACCTGGCCGGCGACGCACTGGGTGCCCGGGACATTTGGCGGAGCTGCCTGACGCGCCGCCCGGAGAACGCCCGGGTGGACGCCTACCTCGCGATGCTGGGGCGGACGGGCGGGTGAGAGGGCCGCGGGCGCTGGCGACTGGACTCGCCATCGCCGCGTTGTGGGTGCTCGGCTGCGGCAACCAGCCCGGCGCCGAGCGCCGGGGCGACGAGGCGTACGGACGCGGTCAGTGGGCGGAGGCCCTGCGAGAGTACGGCTCGATTGCCGGGGACAAGACCGATCCTCGGGTGTGGGCCAAGGCCGGCGCCGCCGCGCTGCACGCGGGTGAGCTCACCCGCGCAGCTGACGCCTATCTTCACCTCGCCGGTGAGGATCCCACTCGCCTGGCCGAGGCCGCCGAAGGGCTGGAGACGGTGGCGCGGACGGCCGAGCGGACGGGGCGGACGGACGCCATGGAGCAGGCCGTCGTCGGGCTGCAGGCGATCGCGCCGGAGCGGGTACCTGGACGCGACGCTTTCCGGCTGGCCCAGCAGCAGGGCGCCGACCCCGAGGAGTTGTTAAACCTGCTGCCGGGGGCGATTGCCGCCGCCGGCGACCAGGCCACGATCGACAGTCTCCTGGCGCTGCACGCGCGGCTGCTTCAGCAGACGGCCGGCTGCGGCCAGGCGCTGCTCCAGTATCGGGCCGTGGTGCGCCGGGCGCAGGACAGCATGCTTCGGGCGGCGGCACGCCAGGGCGCGGCGGATTGCGCCTTCGCGTTGGGCGAACGCGCCGCCGCGACGGGACGCGTAGCCGATGCCGCGCTCTGGTATGCCGAGGCCGCCCGGACCGACTCCACCTCCGAGACCGGACGCCGTGCGCTTCTGGCATACGGCGACGTCCGAGTGGTGCAGGGGGACACCCTGGCGGCGGCACTGGCGTTCCAGGCCGTCGCGGCCGATTCTACGGCGCCCGATTCCGTCGCGGGCGCCGCGCGGATCCGGCTGCAGCGGATCGGCCTGAACCCGGCGGGCACAGTGCCCGCGGAACCACGACTCGAGACTCGATGATCCGTCGCGCCACCTTGGCTCTCCTGCTGCTCGGTACCGCTGCCTGCGGCGGCAGGGGCGGGCGTGCCTCGACCTCGCCGACGCCCGCGCTGCAGGAGAACGCCACGAGCGCCCAGGTCGATACCATCTGGCGGGTGGCGGAGCATCAGGTTCGTCGGGGAAAGTGGTCCGACGCGCAGAAGAACCTGGAGCGGGTGCTGCTCGAGCTGCCGGCCGGCGACCCGCGCATTGCGCAGGCGCACTTCTTCCTGGGCGAGGCGCACTACGCCATGGGTAGCCACCTCGAGGCCGCGCGCGAGTTCCGCAAGACGTCCGACGACACCCCCAACGATCCTCTGGCGGCCGACGCGCTCCTTCGGGTCGGCGATGTGTACGCCGACCTGTGGCGCCGCCCCGAGCTGGATCCGTCCTACGGCCAGACCGCCCTCGCCACCTACCAGGAGCTGGTCAACCGCTACCCCGGCACCAGCGCGGCGAGTCGGGCGCAGGCGCGCATCGGCGAGCTGCAGGAGCGCTTCGCGTACAAGGAGTACCGCGCGGCACTCTACTACTTCAAGCTCAAGGCGTACGATTCCGCCATTCTCTACCTCAAGGACGTGGTCGCCACCTACCCCCGAGCCGCGATCGCTCCCGAGGCGCTGGTGAAGCTGGTGCAGGCGTACCAGAAGCTGGGGTACAAGGAAGACATGCAGGAGACCTGCGGCTACATCCGGCGCTTTCACCCCGAGGCCGCCAAGAGCCACGGAGTGTGCCCGCCCGATTCGGCCGGCGCCAGCTAGGGCCATGATCGGCCTGCTCGGCGGCTCGTTCGATCCGGTCCACCACGGCCACCTGATCGTGGCGCAGGTTGCCCGGGAGACGCTGGGCCTGGAGGCACTCTGGCTCGTGCCGGCCCGGCAGCAGCCGTTCAAGGGCGGTCGCCACGGCGCCTCCGCGGAGCACCGCGCTGCTATGCTGGCGCTGGCCCTGGGCGGTGAGCCCGGTCTCGCGGTCGAGCAATCCGAGCTGGACCGACCCGGTCCATCCTACACGGTTGACACCCTCCGCCAGCTTCGCGAGCGGGAGCCCGGCCGCGAGTTCACCCTTCTCCTCGGGGCCGACGCGGCGGAGGAGCTCGACGCCTGGCATCGCGCCGGGGAGATCCCCGGGCTGGCTCGCGTCATCGTATTCGCCCGGCCGGGTTCGGCCGTACCCGCGTCACCCCTGATTGCCGGCGCTATCGACGTCCCGGCCATCGATATCTCGGCGACGGAGATCCGCCGGCGGGTGCGGGATGGCCTGCCGATCCGGTACTGGGTTCCGGAGCAGGTGGCCGGGTATATCTCCCGGCACCGATTATATTTGGACCCAGCATGATCAAATCCCTCATGACCGCGGTCTTCGGCACCCGCTTCGACCGCGACCGCAAGCGCATCCAGCCGATCGTCGACGCCATCCACCGGCACGAAGAGCGGCTCTCGGGCCTGTCGGAGGACGAGCTCAAGGGCCAGACCGCCGCCTTCCGGGCCCGGCTGGACGAGCGGACCGGCGCGGTCAAAGCGCAGCTGGAAGAGGTGCGGGCGGCCAAGCACGCCTGCGCCGACCCGGTGGAGCGGGACCGGCTCGAACAGCAGTTCCACCAGCTCGAGAGCCAGTGGAAAAAGGAGCTGGCGGCCGGGCTGGACGAGCTCCTCCCCGAGGTCTACGCCACCGTGCGGGAGGCCTGCCGCCGGCTGATGGGCAGCACGGTCATGGTCACCAGCCACGAGCTGGTGTGGGACATGGTGCAGTACGACGTGCAGCTGATCGGCGGGGTGGTCCTGCACCAGGGCAAGATCGCCGAGATGGCGACCGGCGAAGGCAAGACCCTCGTCGCCACCCTGCCGCTCTATCTCAACGCGCTCGCCGGTCGCGGCGCCCA
>Ga0136846_1208998_pt1 | contig 12528 bp, 10 predicted proteins | sample HopSoiMetagenom2_FD_96841 | JGI IMG/M metagenome (GOLD analysis project Ga0136846, IMG submission 96841) | Grasslands soil microbial communities from Hopland, California, USA - 2 Assembly 2016 (version 4) | ecosystem: Environmental > Terrestrial > Soil > Grasslands | place: USA: Hopland...
CTGGAAGGCGAGGCCCTCGATCTTTTCCTCGACGGTCGAGTCGACGTCGGGCAGGAAGGAGCAGCGCAGCGCCCAGGCGTGATCGCCGAGTCGCAGGTCGATGCTGGCCGGCTGGATCGCCTCCGGCCGGATCCGGTAGTCGCCGGAGCTGACCCAGTCGGCGGCGATCGCCTCGCTCAGAGCCTGCGAGGGCAGAACGCCATCGGTCGCAACAGGCGATCTTCCACCCGCTGGTGCCGCCGCCGTTTGGGACGCCTCACTCATCGCCCCGAGATTATGCGGCGCGCCCCGGCTGCGCCCATATACGGGGTCAGCGCGAACTCCGCAATCTCCGGCAGTAACTCGCCGAGGCTCGCCGTCTCGCCGGCGAGGACGCGGCGTGCCAACAGCGAGGCGATGCCGCCGACGACCGCCTCGTCGGTTGCCTCCGGCGGTGGCTCGCCGTCGGCCAGCACCGGCGCGCCGTCGCGCAGGAGAGGGACGAAGCTCTGCAGGGCCACTTGGTAGCGGTCATAGACGTCGCGGCCGGCGCGCAGGCCCTCGACCAGCACCAGGCCCGCCAGAGCGGGCTCGGCGGCGAGAAGATCCAGCAGCGCGGCGAGCGAGGCGACCACGCCGGTCGCCCAGTCCTCAGCCTCGCCGCAGGCGTTGAGCACCCGCTCTCGGATCCGCTCCACAGCATCGTCGTAGGCGGCGACGAAGCAGGCGTCCTTGCTCTCGAAGTGTTTGTAGAAGTCGCTCTTGGAGACGCCGGCGCGTTTGCCGATCGTCGCGACCGTGGTGCCGTCATAACCGCTTGCATCCAGGCACTGGGCAAGCGAGGCAAGCAAGCGCTCGCGCTGGTTCTGCGCGACGAACTCGCGGGGAAGGCCATGGCGGCCACGGGGCAATCGTTCCACTGAGCGCTGGAGTCTGCCAGCGCGCGGCCTGAGGGGTCGCCCCGAGGCGCTCGGAGCGCCGCTCTTTGCACCCGCCCTACTGCCCGACCGCAGCGAAGGAAAGCACCCCCGCCGCCTCGCCCGCCCTGAACGCTTCTTTGCCCCCGGCGAAGCTGGTGTTCAGCTGCGCAGCGCTGGCAGGCGTCAGCGTGAGCCCGATCCCAGAGGCGGAGATGGTCCGACCCTTGGCATCGGAGGCGACAGAGCCACCGGCCACAGCAAAGATCGCGCTGCGCCCAACCTTGCCGGGGAAGGCGGGGGTCGGCTCCAGGTCGGCCTCTGCGCTCTCGGCATGGGCGCCGAGGTCAAGCCAGAATTCCTGCCAGAAGAGCTGGCCAGCACCGAGCTGGAGGAGTTCCACCGCCCCGCCGGTTCGCAGCGTCCCTTCGGCGCCGTCGGGGGCAATCGCGCCGCCGATCACGATCGGGAAGGTGTAGTCGGCCCCAAGGTGTTCGGCGGGGTGGATCGGGTTGACCGAGACGAAGAGTGATTCCAGCTTGGCGAGGAAGGCGGCATCGAAGCTGAGCGTCGCCCTGTCCGCTTCCTTGATCGTGACGAGCCGCGGCTGGGCCTTGGCGATCAGGGTGCCGAGCAGCTGTCCCTGGGAGAAGCGGACCTCGGGGCGCAGCTTCTTGTTGAGCCTCGTCGCTGCCTTTTCGCTCAGCTTCAGGGCCCTTGCCGTAAAGCAGCTGGCGAAGCCTTCCCGCGTGAACGACAGCCCCGAGGAGGTGGCCACCTTCAGCTGGCTGCCCCCCACCTTGGCGATCAGCGGCGAGTGCTTCGTTTTGACCGTTATCCCCCGGAAGGGGATCTGCCGGGGCCCCGCGCCGAAGAGCAGCGAGCCCTGGTTGTCGATCTCCCCCTTGCCGGTCGTCGGGTCAAGCGCCCCGCCTGAGACTCCGAGCAGATAGGTGAAACCCTGCTTCCTGGCGCCCGCCTTCGCCGCCAGCGTGACCCCGTCGTGCTTTAGGAAGGAGGCAAAGCCCTTGTCCAAGACGAGCTTGGTCTGCCCGCCGCCCAGCGGGTCATAGGCCGCCCCAGCCTGGGCGGCGAAGGCAAGGCAGGAAAGCGCGCAGATCACGGCCATCGCTTGTGCTCTTCTCATCGTCGTCTTCCTCTCATTCCCCCACCGCGCAGGTCTTGTTCACGGTCGCTCCCATCGGCGCCCGTCCGGCGAAGGAGAATTCGGCGTAGGCGAGGGGGAAGGAGGCTCGCTTTGCCCCCGCCGGGGCGGGACAGCCGGCGTTGAAGTAGGAGAGCTGGTGGCCCAGGTAGCGGTACTTGCGGCGCAGGGTCAGCTTGATGCGGTCCAGGTAGCCCCAGCTGCCGAGGGCCTGGGGAAGAGAGGCCTGAAGCTCGGTGCCGTAAGGGTGCTTGTCGATGTGCTTGATCGAGAAGGTGATCACGAAGGAGGTATTGAAGGGGTGGGAGGTGTAGATGTGGGCCAGGATCACCGGGCGCTTTTCCTCCCTGCCATTGAAGACGAGCAGGCGCCCCTGGGTGCGATAGGCCCCCTGGTCTGGCAAGACGATGCTCGCCCAGAACTGACCGGAGCCGATCAGCGCATCGCCGCAGTCGCTCAGGGCCCTTTGCGTGGAGGCGGGCTGCACTTCGGGGATCCGGCAGACCGGTAGGCCCCTGGACTGCAACAGGCCGTGGCGGTTGACGTCGATCTTCAGCTTCTGCAGCTGTGGGGGAACGCCCCCTTCTGCGTTCTGCAAGTGCCCGGCGATGAAGACGGCGATCGGCGCCGTGCCCTTGCGGGGCAGCTTGTAGGGCTTCAGCTGGGCCAAAGCCGTGATTCGCAGGCCACCCTGCTGGACCGTCGCCGCGGTGGCGATCGCCGCGAGGGTGAGCAGGAGCGCCGCCGACAGCGCCCCCGCTTTGACTTTGGCGCTCACCTAGCGACGGCGCTTTTGGCGCTTTTGCGAGGCAGAGCAATCGGCGGCGAGAGCCGGCCTTGACTTCTGGGCCTTGCCGTTGTGGGCGGTGAAGGAGACTTCGGCGCGGTGGGTGCCCTTGCAGAGGTCGGTCGAGTTGACCAGAAGGCCCTTCTTGGCGCCCTGCATGGTCAGGGTGAAGGATGAGACCGGGGCGTCGGGGGCGGCTTCGAAGGTGTTCCTGATCCCGCCGCCTTTGACCGAGTCGATGCGGCCGACGAGGTCGAAGTCGATCCCCCCTGCGGTGTGCAGGGCGGCTACGAGGTCGGGCAGCTGGTGTTCGGAGGAGCGCAGAAAGACCGGGCCTTCCAGCGCTTCGCCGAGGATCGGGGTGATCGCCTTGGCGTGCCCGTAGACCGACCCGGGCGGACACTGGGCGCCGTTGCCGGCTCCGGCTTTGAACTGCACCCTGGTGCAGATCGTCTTGATGTGGGCGTTCTCGAGGAACTCGGAGTGCGGCAGGGTGACCTGGGCGCGCTCGATCGCCGCTTCGCCGATGCCGTGCATGCGAAGCGTCGCCTTGAAGGCGGGATGGGCCCCCCGCTTGGTGCCGCCGAGGAGCTTCAGGCTGAGCTTCGGTGCAAAGGGAAGCGCCGCGCAGTCTGCCGCCTGATATGGGGTGGCCACGGTGATCGGGTTGTCGTCGGCTTCAGAGACGAAGTCAAGCCCAGCGCCCAGCGCCGTGGAGGCGGTCTGAGTGCGGTCGCAGTCGGTTGGGTTGAGGGTGAAGTTGGGGCGGTCGATGTAGGTGCGCAGGTCGCGGATGTGGGTGGCGATCCCGTCGGTGATGTGGGGGATCGGGTCCGAGCCGGTGGCGTCGACGAAGACTTCGCCGGTTTCGGGGTTGATCTGAAGCGCCTCGCGCACCTCCACGGTGCCGATGTCGAAGGGGCCGACCACCCCGGCGGTGATCGCGACGATCGAGAGCGGCGAGCCATGGTAGGGGCCGGCGAGGTAGACCTTGCCGGGCACGTAGGTGAGCACCGAGCCGGCGCCGGCGCCGACCAGGGTGCGGCCGATTTCGGTGGAAGGCGGACAGGAAGGGTTTGCCAGCTCTTCTTTGCCGCCGCCGACGCGTTCGCGGGCCTTGGCCTGAGCGATGCCCGGCTCCCAGCAGAAGGGCACTCCCGCCAGCTTGCCGGTGATGCCGGGCGGCAGCTTGATCGAGAAGTGGGTGATCTCTTGTTCGTTGTCTTCCCTGTAGAGGCGAACGTTGAAGGGTGAAAAGCGGCCGGCGGCGTTGTTGATCGAGCCGGCGATTAGGCCCGGTTTGAAGGGCGGCAGGCCGCCTTTGGGGCAGGGCGCGCCGCCGACGCCGGCGGCGATCACTGAGACGCTCGACACTTCGGTCGCATTGTGCGGATCGGAGTAGGGATAGAGGTTTGCCACAGTCGTCTTCGCTCCGCAGGCCGAAGGGGTCACCAGCGGCGCGCGCCCACCCTCGCGGAAGTGCAACTTGAAGGAGCTGAACGGCAGCTGGGGCAGTTCGTCGAAGGTGGTGGTGATCTGACCCGTCCTCGGGTTCAGGTCGACCTTGCCGGCCGACTTGACGATCACGCCTCGCTCGACCACGCGGGCGACCAGGTAGACAGAGACCAGCGAGTCGAAGGGGTTCTCAGCACCAGGAGCGGTGGTGGCCGGGTCGTCGGGCTTCGCGATGTACAGGGAGCCGTCGGCGATTTCCCCCGGTTCCAGCAGGGGGCTGTCGATCTGAACGCTGCCCAGTCGCGAGCCGTTGGGGCAGGCTTCGCCCGGCTGGGTGTCAATTTTCTCAGCCGCGAACTGGGCGCGGGTGCAGACGCCCATCCCCTCGCCTGCGGAAGGATTCAGCGTGAAGCCCTCGGGAAGCGCGACCACCGCTTTTCGCAACATCGACTGCCCGAGGCCTTCCGGATTGTTGAGTCCAGTGTCGGGGATGTCCATCTCGAAGCTGAGACCGCTCGGGCTCGATGCCTGTTCGCTCGAAGCCTTCGCGTCGATCGTCGGTTCGAAGGGGACCCGGTCGCAGCGCGTCACGCCGGAGGGATGGCCTTCGTCGTCGTGGCTGAGGATGGTTTTCGAATCAGTGCGCCCTTCGGCCAAGCCGGTTTCGCCGGGCCAGGACTGCACTTCGGTCTTGATCGCGAAAGGGCCGTGTTCGCAGTCGCTGGGGTTGGTCAGGAAGGCCTTTTCTGGCGCTCCGCTCGGGCAGGGCGGTTTCTGGGTGTGAGCGCCGCCGCAGGTGTTGAACAGCGCTTCGCCGCGTTCGCCGTCGTGCGCCGGACTCGCCGGCACGCCCCAGAAGACGAACCTGTTGCCGGTTATCGCCACCGTCTCGTCGATATTGCTGACGTTGAAGTCGATCCCGTAGTCGCTATTGCTGCGGATACTCGGTACTGCGAACACCGGCGTGAAGGCTGCTTTGAACGCGAACAGGGCAGGCTGGCCGGGTTGGGGTACGAGGTTGTATATCGCCGAGACCAAGTCGACGTGTTGCCCGAAGAGATTGATTGAGGCGTGGGAGACGCCAACCTGAGTCTCGTCCGGACACGCAGACTTCAATTCCTCTGGTCCCGAAGTAGGACCCATGAATTCCTTCAGAGTGCATTTCGGCGTCGCGGTCGGGTTGCCAACCAGCCCCGGAGGGGCTTCGACCGTTACACGCCTGAGATTGGCTTCGCTGGAGACGGGGAGACCGAATTCATCGCCACCGAACCCCCCACTAGGACTTGGCACCGATTTGAGGCCGAACTGGGTGGTAACGCTGAAGGGATGGGCAGCGGCCTCAGGTTCGAAGTTGCCAGCTTCGTTGGCGACCGTCGCATCGACCGTGCCGGCCTTGAGACCGAAGGAGGCGAAGGCGCTCTGGGCGCCGAACATTGCGAAGAGCAGCACCACGGCGCTTGTGACGGCCATCTTGATCTGAGTCATCGTCCTATCTCCTTGCTCGTCTAATCTCAGCCACGGCTGGGGGGGCTGTGCTGTCGCCTGGCGCGCTTCTTTTTGCGGCACTCGCCGTGCCGGCGCCTCTTGCCCGCAGGGCAGCGAGAGACTTTGGGACTGCTGACGTTGCCCGCGCCGCTGAAGCTCGAGCTGGCGGGGGTCGGATCGTTTGGCGCGATGGGCGGCGGCAGGCAAGCTTCGCCTTCGCAGGCGGGCGGCACGAATGCCGGTTCCGGAAACCCGCCTCTCACCCGGGCGTCGTAGGCGTCGACGTTCGCATCTTTGTCCCAGCCGACCAGGCGGTCGCGCGTGGTGAAAAAGACGTCACTCCCGCTCGGCGTCGCATCGAGGAAGCTCGACGGCGCATCCCCGCTGCCCCTGGAGATCAAGTGCAGCCCACCGTCGTACTCATAGACATCGCGCTGGCCGTTTGAGTCTAGGAGAATCAGGCCTCGGCTGGTCTGGAAGAAGACTTGGCCGCTGTCGGAGATGTTGCGAGGAAGGTGGTTGACGGGCCTGATGAATGATCGAGGCGATTGAAAAGCTACTTCTCCGTGTGCCGGCAGGGCATCACTGCTGCAAGTGAGGCAGTCAAGTGATCCGGATACTGCGTCGTAGCGATAGATCTCTTCCTCGCCTTCGTTTTCAAAGCTGGTCAACGAAGCGGTCGAGATAAACGCCAGGTAGCGACCGTCCCGGCTCCAGCGCGCCTGCCGGGGGATCCCAGACTGCCTTACGCTGACCGCGGGGGCCGCCCAGACGCGTGCGTCGACGGACGACGGGCTCCCACCCGTATGCAGAGTCGCGATGTAGGTGATTTGGGGGGACGCACCGGTGTCGTCCCAGAGGTAGAGCTTCGGTTCCGCACCTTCGGGGGCACCGGCGACAATCTGGTTATCGGCGACGAAATACACGCGCCGCAGGTCTTCCGACGCCCCTACCAGCCCGGCACATGCTCCGTTGATGTCGCCGCCCCCATTTACCGCCGCACCTCCGGGCGCTTCGGGGTCCTGGTCTTCTGAAATCAGGGTTAGCCGTTCCCCGGCCTGCTTAGTGAAATCATACATATAGAGGTCGTTGGTGGCGTTCGTATCCGCATCGACCAGCGAGTCCTTGGTGGTGAAGAGCACCTTGTTGCCGTGTGCGGCTTCGGCACTTTGGTAGTTGACCCCATTGCCGCTAGCTCCTCCGGGCAGCGTCCGCTCAGACCCCGAGACAAGGGTGGTGCTGGTGCCGCTTTCGCGTGCGTAGAGCTTGTGTTCTCCCGAAAGCGAGGTAAAAAAAAGTCGGGAGCCGTCGTCCGATACCGCGTGTTCGAAGTTGCATATGAAAGGCCTATTACCCACCGAGCCTTCCACGAGTTCTTCGTTGGGCAAGACTGAAGCCAGCCGCACGACGCCATTTTCGACTTCATAGGCGCAGTGAGGGCCACCAGACACTCCTCCTGGACACGGGGAGCCTGGGCTCAGGGGATACCTTGAGTCCAAAGCCACCATATCGAAGTCCATAGTCCCCCAAACGAAACCTTCGTCATTCGCCATGGAAGAGAGCGTCCCGTTAGCCAACTCAAAGGAACCAGTTTCGCTATTGCGTATGTATTGATTGAAGCCGGGCTGGGCGAGCGGATTGTGGGTTCCGAACCGTGTGTTCTCGCCCCAATCAATCAGACCTTTTGACATGTCGGGATTGAAGCCCTGGTAGCCGTCGCTGGCGAAGGAGAACTGGCCGTTGGGTAGAGCGATCCCTTCCGTAATCCAGCCGTTGAGGCCACGCGTCGAGAGATAGGGACTCGACTCCGCAGAAAGAGTCGTAGGCTGGCCGGCGAAGCTGCCTCTCGAAACAAATAGGAGTCGGTTCCCGTCGACCGCTGCCATCGTAGGAACCTCCTCCACGTCCGTTCCGTTCTTGTCTACCGGCGAAACCTGCTCGTAGGAGCGACTGTCGGGCAGAGCAAAAGCGCCCTTGGCTGTCGCTGGCGAGCCGTTCAGCCATACAGCGCCGAGCAACACTACAAGCAGCGCCACGCGCCTCTCAGCGTTTGCCGTGTTGAGTTTCACTTTTTCTCCTTTGAGGGCACAGCATGCGCTTTCTCTAAGTGACAGGTTCGGCATAGAAGTCAGAGGCCTAGCCGGCTCCGGGCAACGTCAATGCCCGGAGCCAGCGGCCTGTGATCCTGGTGGCCAATCACAACTCGCTATGGACCGGGTACTGGGGCCGTCACGGCCCATGTGCCTCGAGCCGTCGTTTGCGCCGCTACTTCGTCTGCCGAATAGCCAAGAATGAACCCGCTAGTTCCATCGGCCTGAAATTCGCTGCCATTTCTAATGGCGTTTGTCGACACATCCCTATAGAGACAGAAGAACCCCGGTACCGCTTCAGGATTTGCAGCGCTGCCAGGGCAATTAATTGGGTCATTCGCAGGAGAAGTGACTCCGTTTGGCGCGGGAATTACTCGTAGAGGAAAACTGATGTTAACCATGTATTCTGCTTGGCCGCTGCCAAAGAGCGACCACACCCCGGTCTCGGTTTCACCCGGAGCGAGAACAGTTTGGCTTCCTCCGCCGCCTCCAGCTCCGTTCGTCCCGTTGCAGACGTAGTTCGTTTCGCCACTACCTTCAACTTCGAACCAGTAACCGCCGGCTTCGCAGTTCGCGCCTTCGGGCTCTTCTTCGCTGATCACGCTGTTTCCGTCGAGACCTGGAGCTCCGGGCGCTCCGTTGGAACCGGGGGCGCCGTCTTTGCCGTTGGTCCCGATGGTGCCGTTGTTACCCGCCGGGCCCTGCGCGCCTGGCGCGCCGTTCTTGCCGGCGAAGCTCTTGGCGATCGCCTTGACTTCCTTCTTCTGCTTGCCGGTCAGGCCGCCAGCGGCCCAGGCGCCGCCGACCATGGCGAAGACGAGGGCGAGGATCGCTACGGCGAGTCCGGCCTTGCCGAAGGGCTCGTGGATCGAGCGGATCGGGTGGCGTAGCTTCGATTTCATGCGGTCAGTCCTTTCGGTTGCCAGCGGATTGGACCCGACCGGCTTTCGGTGAAGTTGAGATGCAAAGAAGGTTCGTCTCGGCTGCCGTGGCATGGGTTCCGAGCGACGCGAAGCTGTGCGCGCTCCTTGCCTTCGCGTGGCGTCTCACGTCGTGCTCTCCTTGTCCCGTGAGCCCCTCTGCCCGCCGCTTCCCTTTGCGGCTTCCGCGAGGCTCGGTTGTCCCTATATCGGCTCGTTTCGAAAACGAGCGGTGGCGGCAGCATAAAAGAAATGTTTTACGAATGCAAGTGAAAGTTTCTGAGAAGAAGGAGAGCGGCTCTAAGCCTCCTCGCCTTCGGGGTCAGAACTTTGGGAAACGCCGCGAGGGGACCGGCGGCGCTTACGTAGGAAGCGTTGACCGACTGTGCGAAAAGAACCTCGGCCGGACTTGGCATAACCGCTCTGCGCCAAGGCGCCTCGGGAAACGATCGCCGTCACCCCTTGCCCGGCCCCACCGTCCTAAAGGTGAGGCACTCGTCTTGGCCGGCGTGGCTCGAGCTACCGCGAGCGTCGACGCATTGCCGCGCCGCCAGCCGAATTCAGGCCGTCTCGGGCTTGGCGGCGTTGAGGAAGGGGGCGAGCATGAACTCGGAGAGCTCTGGCAGAAGGTCCTCGGCCTTCTCGGTCTCCTGCCGGCGAATCTGCTGATAGACGATCCAGGCGACGCCGCCAACGAGGGTCTCTTCGATGGTCTCGGGAAGCTGGTCGTTGTGGGGCACAGTGCGCTTGGTCAGCTCGACGAAGCGCTGCACCGCTTTCTCGTAGCGCTCGGTTGCCGCCGGTGTAGCTGAGAGCGCCTCGATCATGCACATGCGAGCGAGTGCCGGCTCCTCGGCCACGTAGCGCAAAAAGGCGGCGAGGCCGGCCTGCACCTGCTCCTCCCAACCACCCTCGACCTTGGCGCACTCCTCCTCAATCCGGCGGATCGCCTCATCGACAGCGCCGTCAAAGGCGGCAAGGAAGACTTCCTCCTTGCCCTCGAAGTTGTCGTAAAGCGTTTTTCGGGCGACGCCGGCGCGGCGCACGATGTCGCCGATCTTGGTTGAGTCGTAGCCTTGTTCGGCGGTCAGCTCTGCAATCGCATCCATGATCCGGCGGCGCTTGTGGACGGCGACGAACTCGCGGGACAATTCGGGACGGATGGGCGGCGCGTCGGAGCGAGTCCCAGTCCTCGCCTGTGAGCGCCGCGGCATCGGCCAAGGATACCCGCGCAACGCCGAATCGCCTTGCACGACAGCGACTCAGATGGTACCGTGCACGGACTTGTAGGGTTTATATCAGAAACGATGGAGTTTTTCTATGGCGTCAGACAGGGTGGAACTGAGTCATGACATGTTGGTCGCAGCCCTCGGCGATAGCTGGGCCCCGGCGGACGTCAGCGCTGCCGCTGAACTGCTCTCCGGCGGCGAAGGGCAATTCCCCTCGGGCATTCGCTCGCTTCCCTCGGACCTCATAAGCGCGATCCAGCGCGAGCGCCTGCTGGCAGCGATGCTGCGCGCAACAGCGCAGCTCGGCTACCGCGAGGTCAGCGTCCAAGACGTGCTCGAACGCGCCGGCGTCTCCCGCCCGACCTTTTACGAGCACTTCGAGAACAAGGAGGACTGCTTCCTCGCCGCCTTCGACGCCGCCGCGGCTCGACTGCGCCAGCGGCTCGAGGCCGCCGGCGAGGATGGCGAGACTTGGCGCGAGCGCCTGCGCCTGACGCTGGACGACCTGCTGCGCTTCGTCAACGAGGAGCCCGACGCAGCGATGACCCTGGTCGTCGACGCCCGCGCCGCCTGCCCGCCCAGTTTGCTGCGCCGCGACGAGCTGCTCGATCACTTCGCTTCCTGCCTCGATACCCAGGTTCGAGCGGAATCCGGCGATGGTGCCCAGCCCTCGGCGATCGCCGCCGCCGGAATAGTCGGCGGGATCGAGGCCTTGCTCTACTCCCGCCTCAACCGTGGCGAGACCGACGGCATCGAGTCTTTGCTGCCTTCGCTGATGTACTTCGCCGTGCTGCCGTACGAGGGGCACGCGGCGGCCAGTGAGGAGCTGGCGGTCGCGGTTCGCTGAGCCTCAGCGGCGCCGGCTGGAGCCCTTCTTGGTTGGCTTGCCCTTTCTAGCCAGAGCCGTCTCGCGCCGTGCGACTCCGCGGATCGTCCGCGCCATCGCCTTGTCGGTGGCCTCGGCCATCGCGATCTGGAAGACGCCCATGAGCACGTCGGCGCCGAGCGGGCGGGTGCGGTCGAGGGTCTCGCGCACTTTCGGCCAGTCGCCCTCCGGGCGGCCGGCGCGGTCGAAGGGCTCCCAGACCTGCTCGAGGAAGAGGTCGGTGAAGAGCTGGGCGATGTCATTTGCCTTTCGATTCAGTTTCTCCGCAGTGGCGAGAACGGCGTCGGGGCTCATGCCCACTTCGGCCAGCGCCGCCGCGGCGGCCATCATCCGCGGACTGATCACCTCGACCTTGCCCTCGGGCAGGGAGCGGATCACGCCGAGCTTTTCTCCCCGTTCCAGCATCTCGATGCCGCGCCCTTCCTTGACCTCTTTGCTCCACAGCTGCGCCAGCTCCGTCATCTCGACGATTTCCGGCGCCTCCTCTTCGAAGGGTGCCCGCAGGGTGCGGGTGAAGCCGACGATCTCCGGCGCGGCGCCATCGACGCCTTCGAGCATTCGCCGGATCGCCTCGAGATTGAGCCCCTCGCCCTGCATTTCGCGGGTCAGTTCGATCCGCGCCACGTGGTCCTCGTTGTAGTAGCCGGTGCGCCCCCGCACGATCGGCGGCGGCAGCACGCCGCGGGTCTGGTGGGCGCGGATGTTGCGGACGGTCATGCCCGTTCGCTTCGCCAGCTCGCTGATCGTCATCTCGCCGGTGGCCGGCTTGCTCATCCCCGCATCGTAAGCGGCAAGCGCTGGCCGTTCATCTTTTCGGCCGCCTCTGAGCAGAGGAATGCGATTCCATCGGCAAGCTGCTCGGCAGGGGTGAAGGTGGGGAACGCGTCGCCTGGGCTCTGTTCCCGCATGCGGGGGGTGAGGATCGCGTCGACGACGATGATGTTGGCGGTCGCGGCGGTCCCTTCGAAGCCGTCGGCCAGGGCGAGGGTCCAAGCCTCGGCGGCGGCCTTGGCGGCCGCGTAGGCGGCGTTCGAGTTTGAGGGGGCCTGCGCCTGCTTGGCGGAGACCAGCACGAAGCGGCCTTGCTCGCTGCCGAGGAGCGCATCATGGAAGGCACGCGTCGTGTGCTGGACGGTGCGGATCAGCAGGTCGTGCAGCAGCGCCCAGTCCTCCAGCGGCTCCTCGTGCAGCGGCTGCCCGCCGCGCCAGCCGCCGACCAGGTGCAGGAGCGCGTCGACCTGACCAAAGCGCTCGAGCAGCGCCGCACACCAGGCCCGGGTCGCCTCCTCGTCGAGCAGGTCAACGGCGCGACCGTCCCAACGCTCGGCCGGCAGCGCCAGCGCAGCGCCAACTTCATTGGCGTGCTGCTGGGAGACGTCGGCGCCGGCGATCGTCGCCCCAGCCGCCGCCAACCGCTCCGCGACAACCGGCCCAAGACCGCCGGCGACGCCGGCTATAGCGATCACGCGGCCATTGAGATCACTCATATGGGGGAGGCAGGATTCGAACCTGCGTAGGCATAGCCAACTGGTTTACAGCCAGTCTCCTTTAACCACTCGGACACTCCCCCGAATGCGGAGGCGATTCTAGTTGGTGGGCAGCTCGACGCCGAGGC
>Ga0136846_1217120_pt1 | contig 12527 bp, 9 predicted proteins | sample HopSoiMetagenom2_FD_96841 | JGI IMG/M metagenome (GOLD analysis project Ga0136846, IMG submission 96841) | Grasslands soil microbial communities from Hopland, California, USA - 2 Assembly 2016 (version 4) | ecosystem: Environmental > Terrestrial > Soil > Grasslands | place: USA: Hopland...
ACCACGTTAAGATCCAGGCGCCGGGGGCAAGCCGGGTGCTGACGACGCAATTCTATTTTCCCAACGAGAGGCTAAACCGCACCGACGGCTTGTTTCGCCGCGAGCTTTTAATGCAAATGGCCGAAGCCGGCGACGCGCTTCTGGCGCGCTTTGACGTGGTTCTGTAGACACGACACCAAAGGCATTTAGTGCCGCTAATCGCCTTACGCGCTGGCAATATTCCAGCCGCGTCCGGCATCCCCCAGTCCCTCACAGCCGCGTTCTGTGACAAGGAGCGTGTCCTCCAGCTTTACGAGGCCGCGCTTCGGATGGTTCATCGTTGTCTCGATCGAGATGACCATGCCGCTCTCGAGCGGACGTTCGGCGTCGTCGCCGGTGTAGGAGAGACGCGGGAGCGTCATCAGCCGCGGCGCCTCGTGGCTGACGAGACCCATGCCATGAGCCATGAAATGCGTGTAGCTGCGATGTGGCGAGGCTTCTACAAGTTTCTGGCCGATGGCGATGATGTCGCCGCCGCGCGCGCCGGCTCTGATCGGCTTGCGTGCCGCGAGCTGCACATCGTCGACGAAATCCAACAGGCCGATGAGCTCTGAATCGGGTTCGCCAACGATGCCCATGCGACAGAGATCGCCGATATAGCCCTTGTAATTGCCGCCTGAGTCGAGCGAGATGATATCGCCCGCGGCGAGACGCTGCTCGGACGGCGCGCGGTTGAAGCTGTCGCCAGCAGCTATCAGGCAATAGTCGAAAACAAGGCCGCGATTAACCTCCTCGCGCCGCAGCCTTTCGGCGACATCATGTTTGCTCAAACCGGGTTTGCACGCCTTGAACGTGGTCGACATGGACTCGACAACGCGCTCGGATGCTTCGCGCAAATACTCGATCTCTTGTGGTGTCTTGCGCGCGCGCAGCCGCTCCAACGGAACAACCGCGTCTACAATTTCAATATTCGAGAGGTCTCGGCGCAGCACCTGTTCGGCGTCGGCGGGCAGGAACGCAGATTCCACGCCAATCCTGCGGATGCCGTTGCCAATCCGGTTGACATGGGCCACCACCTGCTCTGCCGTCGCCGGACTGCCGACGGTTCCGAGCTCCAACGTGTCTGGCCAGAACCTGCCAAGATCCCGCTCCCAATTTTCCATGGAGCAGCCGACATAGGCTGACTGGTCGGGCTTGCCCTTGCGATAGATGAGCGCCGGCAGATAGCGGCTGGTGCCGATCGCCTCCATGTTCTCGTAGAAGAAGAAGCGATAGCCGCCGAGCAGGTATTGCACGTTGTGCTTGGACGTGGCGACGATCACATCGATGCCGCCATCGTCCATCAATTTGTCCAGCAAGTCGCTATCGAATGGAACCGGCTTGTGGACTTCCGCCATTGCTGAGGTCATGTGAGTATCCTATTCGGTCACGCGGCGGATACGGCCTTTTTCCGCCGACGGGATTGCTTTGGCGTAAATCCCGGAGCAATCGCTACACCTTTATCCGAAGCAGACTGTGCTTCCCGTCTCGTCTCGAAGACATGCGGTGCGACGTCACGGTCCTTCAGCGCCTCGCCGAGCTTCAGGCGCATGAACGCGCTCGTCGTGTAGCGTGAGGCCGTCTCATAATAGCGATTCTGCATGTAGGTGATCATCGAAAAATAGGTGTCCGCCACCATCGGATCGATCTGGCAGCCATCGTAATTGGCGACCAGATGGACCTTGCGGCCGATTGACCGGCAGGTCCGCTCCACCTCCCGGCGTACGAGGTCCACATCGTCGGTCGTGCGAATTTGGAAACCTTCGAAATTAATGAACAGCGTGTTGCGCGCCTCGTCATAGGCGAGGCGCTCCTCCATTCCGAGGCCGAGCAGAACCTGCTCCAGTCCCATCGGCGCGGCATCGAAGATGCGCCCGTCCATGAGCTTTGGGTGTTCGACGATAGGTTCGAAGTCCATATGCGCGAGGATATCGCGCGCGATGTCGATGCCGGGCGCGACCTCGATCAGTTCCATGCCGCGCCGCGTGCGCTGGAGGACGCAGCGCTCCGTCACGTAAAGAACCGGTTGGCCGATCTCCGCGGCATAGTCGCCGGAGAAGGTGACATGTTCGACCGCTTCGATGAATTTTCGGGCGCGGCCTTCATGTACGATGCGCAGCCTCCCGTTCTCGATCACGAGAGAAAGGCCACCGGCGGTAAACGTGCCGGCGAGCACCAGCTTCTTGGCGTTCTGCGAGATGTTGATGAAGCCCCCGGCGCCGGCGAGCTTGCGGCCGAACTTCGAGACATTGACATTTCCGGCGCCGTCGGCTTGCGCCATGCCGAGGCAGGCGAGATCAAGGCCGCCGCCGTCGTAGAAGTCGAATTGCTGGTTCTGGTGCAGAACGGCTTCCGGATTGAGCGCCGCGCCAAAATCGAGTCCGCCTTGCGGCATGCCGCCGATAATTCCTGGCTCCGCCGTCAGCGTCAGATACGGCAGAAGCCGCTCTTCCGCCGCAACGGCAGCTACGCCCTCGGGCATGCCGATACCAAGATTGACGACGCCGCCCGGCGGCAGTTCGAACGCGCACCGCCGTGCGATGATCTTGCGCTCATCGAGTTGCATCGGTGCGACACGGTCGAGAGGCACGCGTTGACGTCCCGAATAGGCGTGATTGTAAGAGGTGCCATATGTCTGGTGGTGGTTCTCCGCCGCGGCAAGGACGACGCAGTCGACGAGCACACCGGGAATCTGCACCTCGCGCGGGTTCAGCGACTCCGCCGCTGCAATCCGCTCCACCTGCGCGATCACGAGTCCTCCCGAATTGCGCGCCGCCATGGCGATCGCGAGGTTATCGAGTGTCAGCGCCTCCCGCTCCATGGTGATGTTGCCGGCGGGGTCGGCCGTGGTGCCGCGGATCAGCGCGATCTGGATCGGAAAAGGTTTGTATCGGAGCCACTGCTCCCCGCCGATCTCGATCAGCTCGACCAGATCTTCGTGCGTGCGCGCGTTGAGCTTGCCGCCGCTAAGGCGCGGATCGACGAAGGTGCGCATGCCGACTTTCGACAGAAAGCCGGGCCCTCGCGCGGCAATGTCGCGAAACATATGCGAGATGACGCCCAGTGGCAGATTGTAGGCTTCGATCTTCTCGTCGAGTGCAAGGTCGCAGAGTTTCGGCACGAGCGACCAATGCCCGCCAACGACGCGCTTGATGAGACCTTCGCGCGCAAGCTTATTCAGCCCGCGCTCCTTGCCGTCGCCGGGCGCCGCGGCGAAGACAAGCGTAAGGTCCTTCGGCGTGCCGGCGGCTTCGAAACGCCGCGCAAGCGCGAGGATCAGTTCGTCCGGCGTACCGATTCCGACGAAGCCGGAGAATGCGATCGTGTCGCCGTCACGAACGACGGCAAGCGCTTCATCGGCCGAGACTATCTTGTTCTTCAGCGCCACGCGGCCCTCAATCGCGCGCCGCGAGCCAGTCGGCTATGCCCGATCCGAGCAGAGCCTGCGCTTTACCGCCGACGAAAACGCCGACATGCCCGCCCGGCAACCCGAGTTCAGAATAGTCCGATGATCCCACTTTGCCGCCCAAAGCCTGCGATGTCGCGGGCGGAATTATATGATCGTCCTTTGCGTAGACGTTGAGGACGGGGCACGTGATATGTCGCAAGTCGACAACGCGGCCGCCGAGTTCGAACCGACCCTCGACAAGCTTGTTCTCCTGGTAGAGGTCCTTCAGCCATTGCTTTGCCGCCTCGCCCGGGTGGTGCGGCCGGTCGGCGATCCACTTCTCCATCCTCAGGAAGTTGAGAAACTTTTTGCGGTCATCGACCACGTCGAGCAGATCGAGATTGTACTTCGTCATCGAGCGCATCGGCGTCATCATCGAGAATACCGAGCCCATGAGCTCGCCGGGAAGGACGCCATAGGCGTCGATCATCCGGTCGACGTCCTCGGCCTCCAGCGAGCGCGTCCAAACGTTGATGAAGCCGTGCCCGGGCCGATCCGAAAGCTTGTCGGCATGGAAATCGATCGGCGTGATCGTCAGCACCATACTCTGCACCTTTTCCGGATGCAGCGCCGCGTAGCAAGTGGTGAATACGCCGCCTTCGCAAATGCCGAGCAGATTTATGCGGCCGATCCCGTGGCGCGCCGCAATGACATTGACGCACTCGTCGACGTAGTCGTCGTAATCTTCGAGCGTCACATAACGGTCGGCGCGGTTCGGATTGCCCCAGTCGACCACATATAGATCGACACCGAGATTCAGAAGATTGCGCACGAGCGAGCGGTCCTCCTGAAGATCGACCATCGTGTAGCGCCCGACCAGTCCGTAGGCGATCAAGACCGGCGTGCGCACCTTGCGCTCGGTGAGCGGCCGGTAATGGTAGAGCGTCACCTTGTCCTGATGCCAAATCTGGTCTTTGGGCGTGGTGGCGATCTGGACATCCTCATCTTTGATTTCGCCGAACAGTTTCGTGCCTTGAGCGAGACGCTCGCCGAAGCCCTTCGCCTCGGCAAAAGCGCGAACTGGATCGATCGCGAAGGTATTTGTCTCAGCCATGCGCGCCCTCGTTACCCCTGATGGCGCGCTTCAATGCGCGCACCTCACGCCGCAGATTCGTGAGCGTCTTGTGCACGTCGTCGATTTCGGCGCGCGTCGGCACGCCGAACATCTCGCTATAGAATGCCGCGAGCTCCTGCTGCGCGAGGCGCAGATCCGTGGTTGCCTTCAGCAGATTGCGCTGCGACGTAAGATAAGCCTCGGTTCGCTGCGTGGCGATCAGCTCGTCGTTGGCGATTTGAATCCATCTCGACGTCAACTCGCGCCACGACCCGGTGAACGCGTTGCTGGCGTCCCTCCCGGTGCCCAGCCGCGTCATAAACTTGTTCGCTGCGTCAGTCCAAGCATTCGTCATTAACAGCTGGTGCTCGAGACTGCGCTGACGCAATGCGACCATTGCGGAGTAGACGGCCGCAAATTTGCGCTCGATCTGCCCAATGTCCGCCAATTGCGGACCTTCCTGCAAGCGTACGACCGAACCTTCGAAATCGGGCGTCGAGACCCACCATGCCTGCGGATCGAAAATCTTCGGCAGAAACGACGTCTCGGCTTTGCCCGTCGCGGCTTGCGCCGCTCCGAAGCTCTTCATCAACGCCGACGACATATTCATTGCGTTCGTGACCGCCGTTGAATAGGCCTCCTGCGCGGCTTTGAAGCCGGACATGTCGGGCTGGAAGGCGGCCTTTTGCTCGTCGAGAGTGGCCTTGGCGAGATCGCCCAACCATTTCTGCTGACCTTCGAAGAAGGCCTGGCTGCTGCGCGCCCACATGTCGCCGAACGCTTGCATTGCGCCGAAAGCGTTTGGGATATCGGCAGAGTCCGGCCGTGACTCAGGCGGCACGGCGGATTTTTCCATCGAGCGCTTCCGAATAGATGGCGAAAGCATCCGCATAGGTCACTTCGCGCGGATTGTTGATAAGCAGCCGCGTCTGCTTCATCGCGTCGGTTGCAAGAAGCTCCAGGTCCTTCTCCTTAACCCCGACAGCGGCCAGCGAATCCGGCACGCCGCAATCGCGGCAAATCTCGGCGAGCGCATCGACAAAGCGAGCAGCCGCCTGCTTTGGCGGAAGATTTGCCGATTTCGCATCGACGAGCGGCGCCAACTCGGCATAGTGCGTTTGCGCATGCTCGAGATTGAACCGCATGACGCCCATCAGAACGAGCGCATTCGACAATCCGTGCGGCACATGAAAATGCGCGCCGATCGGATAGGCCAAAGCATGTACGGCCGCGACCGGCGCATTCGCAAACGCCATCCCGGCGAGCATCGAGCCGAGCAGCATGTTTGAGCGCGCTTCGATATTCTTGCCGTCGCGGCACGCGGTCCGGACGTTTGCCGACAGAAGGCTCAGCGCTTGCCGCGCCAGCTGGTCGGACATCGGGTTCTTCTTGTGGCGGCTTGTATAGGCCTCGATCGCGTGGACCATCGCATCGATGCCGGTGGCCGCCGTCACGGGCGCCGGCAGGCCGAGCGTCAGCTCGGGATCGAGCACCGCCCAATCGGGCAACAGCCTCGGCGACACAACACCCTTCTTCTCTGTCGTTGGCGTGGTCACGATCGAGATCGGCGTCACCTCGGATCCGGTGCCGGCCGTCGTCGGTGCAAGCACAAGCGGCAGTCTTTGCCCTTTGGCGAGTCCGACTCCGTAGATCGCGTCGAGCGGCTCGGCGCTTTTGGCGAGATAGGCGACGAGTTTCGCCGTATCGAGCGCGGAGCCACCCCCGATCGACAAGACCAGCTCGACTTTTTCCGAGCGCGCCCGCTTCGCCGCGGCTTCGATCACTCGCGAGGGCGGGTCGGCGACGACGTCCTCGAAAATCGAGAGCGAGACCCCGGCTTTCGCCAATGCATCTTCGGCGCCGCGCGTCAGACCGGCGCTACGCACACCTTTATCGGTGACGAGCATCACGCGCTTGGCACCGTAGGAGGCAACGATCTCGGCAATTTTTGCCGCGGCGCCGGCTTCAAACAGAACGTTGGGTGTAGTTTGGAAGGTAAAAGGATGCATCGCGTACCTCACCTCTGACGACTCTATTCGGCGGGTTGAAGTTCCAGGTTCTTCACCTTGGCTCGCAGCTCCTGGACCAAGACGCGCGTGTTCTCGGAGTAATCGATCGGTGCGGCGACGAGATGCACGCCGCCGCTGTTGAACGCTCTGTCCAGCGTCGGCACGAGATTGTCCACCGCCTCGACCCGATGCCCCTTGGCGCCGTACGCCTCGGCGTAGCGCACAAAATCCGGATTATTGAAGGTCATCCCATAATCGGTGAACTCGTCCACGGCCTGCTTCCAGCGGATCATTCCGTAAGCGCGATCCTCGAGGATCAGAACGACGAAATTGAGTTTGAGCCGAACGGCGGTCTCGAGTTCCTGGCTATTCATCATGAAGCCGCCGTCGCCGCAAACAGCCATGACCCGGCGCTTGGGATTAAGCAGCGCAGCCATCATCGCGGATGGCAAGCCGGCGCCCATCGTCGCTAGCGCGTTGTCGAGGAGCAGCGTGTTGGCGACATAGGTGCGGTAATTGCGCGCAAACCAGATTTTATACATGCCGTTGTCGAGACAAACGATGCCGTCTTCGGGAATCACGCGACGTACATCGCGGACCAATCGCTGCGGCGTCACCGGGAAACGATCCTCGTCGGCGCGGTCAGTGATGTGTTCGAGAATGCCTTGGCGCAGCGGCAGGAGCGCACCCGCGTTCGGGAGTTTGCCTTCGATAAGGTCCCCGAGCAGCTTCAGACTGGGCCCGACATCGCCGACAACTTCGCAATGCGGGAAATAGACTTGCTCGACATTGGCCGGCGTATAGCTGACGTGAATCACCTTCGGCCCGCCTCTTCCCATGATGAAGGGCGGCTTCTCGACCGTGTCGTGGCCGATCGCGATGATGAGATCGGCTTGATCGATCGCCTCATGAACGTAGTCGCGTTCCGATAGCGCCGCCGTTCCCATGTAGAGATTCGAACCGCCGGCGACGGTGCCTTTCCCCATCTGCGTCGTGAAGAATGGAATGCGTGTGCGCAGCACGAAACCCCCGAGATCGCTCGTCGAGCGCGGGCGACTCGCCGCCGCGCCCAGCATGATCAGGGGCCGCTTGGCTTTCAGGATCATGTCGGCGGCGCGCTCGATCGCCTGCGCTTGCGCGACCGGTAGCTCTATCGGATGGGACGGCACGATCTCGGCCTCGGCCTGTTCCGAGGCGATATCCTCCGGCAGTTCGAGCAAGACCGGTCCCGGGCGCTCCTCCGTCGCGACCCTGAAAGCGTCGCGCACAATTGTCGGAATCGAGGAAGCAGAAACGATCTGCCGCGCCATCTTGGTCAGGGGACGCATGGAGCCGATGACATCGACGATCTGAAACCGCGCCTGCCGCGACGACAGAATGCCCTTTTGGCCGGTCAGAATGATCATCGGCATCGCGCCGAGATGGGCGTACGCCGCTCCCGTTGAGAAATTCAGAGCGCCGGGACCGAGCGTTGCGATGCAAACGCCCGGCCGGCCGGTCAGCCTGCCATGCGTCGCCGCCATGAAGGCTGCCGCCTGCTCATGGCGCGTGAGGACAAGCTCGATCTTCGATGTCCGCAGCGACTCGACAACGTCGAGATTTTCCTCGCCTGGGATACCAAAGATGCGGTCGACGCCCTCGTTCTCCAGCGCCCGGACCAGAAGATCGGAACCTTTGGGCATCGCTTCCCACCCTTTTTTCGATTATTCCAGATGATAGGGCCGCGACGGCGCGAAGGCCAATCCGATCAGCGAAGCTGCTTGACGGGCATGAGGCAAGAGCGGTTGCCGGTGCTGTTCTCGTGGCCTCCTCAGGTTCGGGGCAGCTTCGCGTCGAAGCAAATCCGCGAAAGTGTTGGAAGCGTTCGAATGAAAATTGGGATAGTGTTGCTCGTACGAGGACCCTCCTCTCACGGCGTGACGCAACATGGCATCAGAACGCGAATTGGACGTAATCGTTTACGGCGCGACCGGCTTCACCGGGCGGCTCGTCGCCGAATATCTCGTGAGCCGCTTGTCCGGCCAGGATGCGCCGCGCTGGGCCATGGCTGGCAGAAGTGAGGCGAAGCTCGAAGAAGTCCGCTCGTCGATCGGTGCGCCAAGCGGCGTGCCGCTGATCGTTGCGGATGCCGCCGACTCTGCCGGGCTTCGCGCGATGGCCGAGCGCACGCGCGTCGTGATTTCCAGTGTCGGACCTTATCAGCTCTACGGCTCGCCGCTTGTCGAAGCCTGTGTGGCGAGCGGCACCGGCTATGTCGACCTCTGCGGCGAACCCGCCTGGATGCGCGACATGATCGACGCGCACGAAGCGGCGGCGCGGGCGAGCGGCGCGCGCATCGTCTTCTCCTGCGGCTTCGATTCCATTCCGTTCGATTGTGGGGTCGAGCAGCTGCAGAAGCGTTGCCTCGAAGCTTGGGGCACGCCTGCCCGCCGCATCAAAGGCCGCGTGCGGGCGATGCGCGGCACTTTCTCGGGCGGTACGGCGGCAAGCATGAAGGCGACGCTCGCCGCCGCCGCGAAACGGCCGGCTCTGTTGAAGTTGCTCGCCGATCCGTTCGCGCTGACGCCCGGATTCAGCGGACCTTCGCAGCCAAATACGCTCCTACCTCATTTCGACGCGACAGTCGGAGCCTGGGTCGCGCCATTCATCATGGCGCCGATCAACACTAAGAACGTACACCGGACCAATTTCCTGCGCGGCCATCGCTACGGCACGGATTTTCTTTACGACGAGATGATCGTGGCGGGATTGGGCGACATCGGCAAAGCGGCAGCCGAGATGATTGCCAAGTTCAATCCGCTTTCGAGCGACAAAGGCCCGAAACCTGGCGAAGGTCCAAGCCGCGAGGAGAGAGAAAGCGGCTTCTACGACATCCTGTTTGTTGCCGAAGCCGACGGCAAAGAGGCGCTGCGCCTCGCGGTGAAAGGCGACCGCGATCCCGGCTATGGTTCGACGTCGAAGATGATATCGGAAGCCGCGCTTTGCCTGGCGGGCGAGGCGCCGCAGCAGGGCGGCTTCTGGACGCCCGGCGCGCTCCTGGGCGACGCGCTGGTCAAGCGCCTCGTCGAGCATGCAGGGCTGACATTCGAAATGGAGCCCGCTTCGAAGGCAGCAGCTTAAGCCGCGATCCCTTATTGTGACGCGCGTTCGCCGATGCCGTCTAACAGCGCTTTGTGAAATGCTTGCGGATCCTGGATTTGCGGCGCGTGGCCGAGCGACGGGAACTCGACCAGCCGCGCATTCTTGATAGCCGCCGCTGTTGTCTTCCCGAGCTCGGGATAATGACCGAGCTTCGCACGCACGTCAGGCGGCGCAACATCCTTGCCGATCGCCGTCGTATCCTTCTGCCCGATGAGCAGCAGCACCGGCACCTTGAGTAACGGGAATTCGTAGACGACCGGCTGCGTATAGATCATGTCGTCGATAAGCGCGGTATTGCGTGCGACGATCTCGCGTCCGGGCCCGGTAAACTGGCCGGCATACATGTTCACCCATTTTTCGAATTCGGGCCGCCACTCGCCGGCATAATAGGTCGACTGCTCATAAGCGCGAACGCGCTCAGGCGTGGTCTTCAGCTCGCGCTCGTATTGCTGATCGATGCTGAGCGCCGGCACGCCAAGCGCTTTCCAATCCTCGAGCCCGATCGGATTGACCATAACGAGGCGCTCGACGGCGTCGGGAAACATCAGCGCGTAGCGCGTGCCGAGCATGCCGCCGGTCGAATGACCGAGAATGACGACGCGCTCGGTGCCGAGCGACGTCAGCAAAGCGTGCGTATTCGCCGCGAGTTGCTGAAAGCTGTATTGATAACGCTCGGGCTTGGTCGATTTGCAGAAGCCGATCTGATCGAGCACGATGACGCGATAGCCGTTTTGCGAGAGCACGGCGATCGTGCCTTCCCACGTTGCCGCACAAAAGTTTTTGCCGTGCAGGAGCACGACGGTGTGGCCGTTCGCCTTGTCCGGCTTCACGTCCATGTAGGCCATCTTCATCGGCAAGCCCTGCGAGGTGAAGGCGTATTCGGCAATCGGATATGGATAGCTGAAGCCCGGCAATTCGGAGTCCGATTGGGCGATCGCGGTCAACGCCGTCGCGCCCCAGAGACCGGCAGCGGCGAGGAGCTTCAGGCTGGATGTGCGTTGCGACGGCTTCATGGGTCCCCTCCGTGCTGGCGGTGCGTGCGGATTAAATAGGGCGGAATGGCCGCCGTCCTCCACCTTTAACGCGCCGGGCGCTTCAGGAATTGGCGCATGCCACTGACAGGCGCCACAGAACCCAAGTCCCGCTCGCTTAGGGTTGTGCCGCAGGAAGCGCCGATTGCAACCGGCTGTCTCGCCGGCAAACCCGTCCGAGCCGCGAGGCGCTAAACCTACGGAACCTTCCTTGCGCTCTCTCGCGTAAAATTTCAGCGCGAAACGATTTGGCTTTACGGTTTTTGTTTTGTTGGCTAGCATTCAGATAAACTCGTTTGCTTATGTAGTTTATCTGCCGGCACGCGGATCGGTCTACTCGGCGGGAGCAAGTGGCGAGGTCTGCCAGTGATCGATACGCATGAGGAACTCTTGATCGCCTTCGCGGAGGCGGCCGAACTCGAGCACAGTCTGATCTGTCAATACCTGTTCGCCGCCAATTCTATCAAGGTGGATGCTACGCGCGACGGGATATCGGCGGCCGACGCTACGAAGTTCCGGCTATGGCGCGAACAGATCCTGGTAGTGGCGCGCCAAGAGATGGGCCATTTGGGTACGGTTTGGAACCTGACCGCTTTGATCGGTGGCGCAGCGCATGCTTCACGCGCAAATTTTCCGCAGCCTTCGGGCCGATATTATCCCCCAGCGATCGATTTTGCGTTGACCCGCTTTGGCGAGGATACGCTCGCGCGCTTCATCGAATTCGAACGGCCGGAGGAACAGAATTTTGCGGAAACCCTAAGGCCGCCCGACCCGCTGATCTATAAAAGGGTCGGAGACCTTTACCACCAAATACGCCAAGCTATTTCAAGCCTTCCTGAGGACCAGCTCCTCATCGATGCTTCCGCCGTTGAAGACCAGGTGTCTTGGTCGAATAGTGTCACGTTGAAAACGGCGGTGACGCGACAACAAGCGCTGGACGCCGTTGACTTCATTATCGAGCAAGGCGAGGGCGCGCCGGGAGCGAGAGCGGGATCGCACTTTGATCGATTCCGCACATTGCTTGCCGATTTAAAAGCTCATCGCGCGGCAGGAGGCGTCGAGCCGGCGCGCGGTGTCGCTCCCAATCCGATCAGCACCGTGCATCGGGATGCAGTGAACGGCACGATGATCCTTGATGTGAACGCAATACGCGCAATGGCATCCTTCAATCTGCTGTACAGATGTCTGGTGGACGGTTTGCGTCACTATTATTCCGCGGGTACGGAAAGCAGTGATCAGCACGAAAATTTAAAGGCTGTTTGTTATCAGCTGATGCACAATTGTCTCCGGCCGCTGGCCGATCTGTTGACGCAGTTGCCTGCCGGCCTGCAAGATCCGCAGACCCGGGCAGGTCCTTCGTTCGAGTTCTACGGCGATGAGGCGCTGTCGTCGCGGCCGAAGGCTGCTTGGCAGCTCATCTCAGCTCGGCTGATATCCGCGCGCGACGAATTGCGGGCTTTGGCTGGCGATCTCGGTGATGCCCGATTTGCAAACGTTGCGACCGGCATCGACTCGGCCCTGGAATTTTTAAAAACGGATATCCCGGCCTGATCTGCCGACGCATGTGGAGTGGCCATGGCTGTTTCGATCCCTTTTAGGGGCTGGTTTCAAGCCCGCCTGGCAACGGACCCCGACGATTTTGATGAGCCGCGCGGGCAGAACGGCTGGACCTTCGCCTTCGAAGGGGAGCCGGACCTCGACAGGATCATCCGCCTGGTCGATCCGGTAGCGCCACGCTCCCACGGGCCGCAGCTTGGTGTAGCCGTGACGGCCGTTACGATCGATGGCACGGCGGTAGGCCACCATGTGCTCGTCGGCGGCGCGCT
>Ga0136846_1236287_pt1 | contig 12527 bp, 7 predicted proteins | sample HopSoiMetagenom2_FD_96841 | JGI IMG/M metagenome (GOLD analysis project Ga0136846, IMG submission 96841) | Grasslands soil microbial communities from Hopland, California, USA - 2 Assembly 2016 (version 4) | ecosystem: Environmental > Terrestrial > Soil > Grasslands | place: USA: Hopland...
ATCTTCACGAGTACCTGACCAGCCTTTATCTCATCGCCTTCATCCATGATGATATGGCTACCTGTTGGCAGGTTATAAGATTTATTCTCCTTTCCTTCCAGTACAATGGATGGGATCTTCGTTTTGTCGCGGGTTTCAATTACAACTTTCTCGCGGTGACCAGTCTGCTCATCAGCTTCTTCACGGTAAGTAACGCCTTCAATCACATTTTCAAATTTCAGCTTACCGTTTACCTCAGCCATGATTACGTTGTTGAATGGATCCCATACGCAGATCGTATCACCTTTATGAACCTTCTGGCCATCCTTCACCTGAAGGGTTGCACCATAAGGAATATTATTAGTGATCAACAGACGGTCATTCTTGGTATCGATGATACGAACCTCACCGGTACGGCCGATTACTACCTGTACTTTCTCGCCTTCATTATTTTCAATGAGCACCGTACGCAGACCATCAAACTGGATAGTACCATCAAACTTCGCTAACAATGTGGAATCAACTGCAGCAGAACCAGCCACACCACCCACGTGGAAGGTACGCAGTGTAAGCTGTGTACCCGGCTCACCAATTGACTGTGCAGCGATGATACCTACTGCATCACCTTTCTGTGCACGTACACCACTTGCCAGGTTCTTGCCATAACATCTCACGCAGCATCCGCGCTTGCTTTCGCAGGTAAGTACTGAACGGATCTCTACAAAATCAATACCTGCATCTTCGATCTTCTTCGCAATATCTTCAGTTATCTCGTCACCAGCAGCAATGATCAGTTCTTCATTTTGCGGGTTATATACATCATGTAATGATGTACGACCCATGATCCTGTCTGACAGCGGTTCAATAATATCCTCGTTATCTTTCAATGCAGAAGTAGCAATACCACGGAGAGTACCACAATCTTCTTCTGTGATCACCACATCCTGGGCAACGTCCACCAGACGACGGGTCAGGTAACCGGCATCGGCTGTTTTAAGGGCCGTATCGGCAAGACCTTTACGGGCACCGTGCGTAGAGATGAAGTAATCCAATACATTCAATCCGCCTTTAAAGTTGGAAAGAATGGGGTTTTCGATGATCTCGGAACCAGTAGATCCTGATTTCCTTGGCTTGGCCATCAACCCTCTTATACCTGCAAGCTGTTTGATCTGTTGTTTGGAACCACGGGCTCCTGAATCCAGCATCATGAACACGGAATTGAATCCCTGTCTGTCGTTGCTCAACTCGCGGATCAGTGTTTCAGTGATACGTGTATCTACACGGCTCCAGATGTCAACTATCTGGTTGTAACGCTCATTGTTGGTGATCAGACCCATATTGTAGTTATCCCACACTTCATCTACTTCACCTTTTGCGTTATCCAGCAATTCCTGTTTAATGTCAGGAATGATCAGGTCATTAATGCTGAACGACAGACCACCCTGGAAGGCAGTACGGAAACCCAGCGTTTTAATATCATCAAGGAACTTCGCTGTTTTGGGAACATTGGTGATCTCAATGATATCACCAATGATCTCACGAAGGTTTTTCTTTGTCAATAATGCATTTACGAAACCTACTTCAGCAGGAACGTGCTGGTTGAAAATCACGCGACCTACCGTGGTCTCAATGAGCTTATGCTCCAGCAAACCATCCTGGTTACGGATGTTTGCTTTTACTTTGATCCAGGCATGCAGGTCAATCTTTCCTTCATTGTAAGCAATGATAACTTCTTCATTAGAGTAGAAAGCCTTTCCTTCTCCTTTTACCAGTTCAGTACCTGCAGATTTTCTTCCTTTTGAAATATAATACAGACCCAACACCATGTCCTGTGAAGGCAGGGTGATCGGCTGACCATTTTGCGGATTCAGGATATTATGAGAAGCCAGCATCAGCAATTGCGCTTCCAGTACGGCAGCATTGCTCAACGGTACGTGTACCGCCATCTGGTCACCGTCAAAGTCAGCGTTGAACGCGGTAGTAACCAATGGATGCAGCTGAATGGCTTTACCCTCAATCAGCTTGGGCTGGAACGCCTGGATAGATAACCTGTGCAGTGTTGGGGCACGGTTTAACATTACCGGGTGACCTTTCAATATATTTTCAAGGATATCCCAAACCACAGCTTCCTTCTTATCTACCAGCTTACGGGCAGATTTCACTGTTTTTACGATACCTCTTTCAATCAGTTTACGAATAATGAATGGCTTGAACAATTCAGCAGCCATATCCTTTGGCAATCCGCACTCATGCAATTTCAGTTCAGGACCAACCACAATTACGGAACGGCCTGAATAATCAACACGTTTACCAAGGAGATTCTGACGGAAACGGCCCTGTTTACCTTTCAATACATCACTCAGTGATTTCAATGCACGTCCACCTTCTGCTTTAACCGCATTTGATTTCCGTGAGTTATCAAACAATGAGTCGATCGCTTCCTGCAGCATTCTCTTTTCGTTCCGAAGGATTACTTCAGGCGCTTTGATCTCCAGCAACCTCTTCAAACGGTTATTACGGATGATCACGCGGCGATACAGGTCATTCAGGTCAGAAGACGCGAAACGTCCACCATCCAGGGGAACAAGCGGGCGCAGTTCCGGTGGAATAACCGGGATATATTGCATCACCATCCACTCAGGGCGGTTAGTGATACGAAGATTGGCATCACGGAACGCTTCAACCACACTCAGCCTTTTCAGGGCATCAGCCTTACGTTGCTGAGATGTTTCAGTAGCAGCAGCATTACGCAGATCAAATGACAACTGGTCAAGATCAATGCGCTGTAACATATCATGAACGGCTTCAGCACCCATCTTGGCAATGAACTTTTCAGGATCATCATCAGGCAGATACTGGTTCTCTTTTGGTAATGCATCCAGGATATCCAGGTATTCTTCTTCTGTAAGAAGATCACCAACATTCTGGCCTTTATCAGCACGGATACCAGTCTGTATTACTACAAACCTTTCATAATAGATGATGCTCTCCAGTTTCTTGGAGCTCACACCCAGCAGGTAACCGATCTTGTTAGGAAGTGATTTGAAATACCAGATATGTACAACAGGTACCACCAGTTTAATGTGACCCATTCTTTCACGACGTACTTTCTTCTCAGTTACTTCCACACCACAACGGTCACATACGATACCCTTATAACGAATACGTTTATATTTTCCGCAGGCACATTCGTAATCCTTAACGGGTCCGAAGATCCTTTCGCAGAATAAACCATCACGCTCGGGCTTGTAAGTCCGGTAGTTGATAGTTTCAGGCTTCAACACTTCGCCATAGCTTCTTTCCAGGATTGTATCCGGAGAAGCCAGCCCGATAGTGATTTTTGAAAATGATGGTTTTGGACGATTTTCTTTTTTGATAGCCATAATGCTTTTGTATCTAGTGTCTTTACAATAATTGTTATTTCGAAATTTTGGTCCCGACACCTATCGGGAGGGAAATTTCCTCCGCCGCGGCGGACCCGATTGTACTTTTCCCAATTATTCGAATTTGAGATCCAGACCCAATCCTCTCAGTTCATGCACCAATACATTGAATGATTCAGGAATACCGGCTCTTGGAACGTTATCTCCCTTCACGATAGACTCGTAAGTCTTCGCGCGACCGATAATATCATCCGATTTGATGGTAAGCAATTCCTGCAGGATGTTAGATGCACCGTATGCTTCCAGTGCCCACACTTCCATTTCACCGAAACGCTGACCACCGAACTGTGCTTTACCACCCAACGGCTGTTGTGTAATAAGACTGTATGGTCCGATAGAGCGTGCGTGCATCTTGTCGTCTACCATGTGGTGCAGTTTGATCACGTAAATGATACCCACTGTTGCCTTTTGGTGGAAACGATCTCCGGTTTCACCATCATAGAGATAGGTGTGACCGAATTTTGGAAGACCAGCCTCAGCGCAATATTTTTCAATTTCGTCTGTGCTTGCACCATCGAAGATTGGAGTAGAGAATTTGAGACCCAGTTTCTCACCAGCCCAGCCAAGAACAGTTTCATATATCTGTCCGAGGTTCATACGGCTTGGTACACCCAGTGGGTTCAACACGATATCTACCGGAGTTCCATCTTCGAGGAACGGCATATCTTCTGCACGAACGATCTTGGCTACGATACCTTTGTTACCGTGGCGACCCGCCATTTTATCACCCACTTTAAGCTTACGCTTAACAGCGAGATAAACTTTAGCCAGTTTCAACACACCAGCAGGTAACTCGTCACCGATAGAGATATTGAACTTCTCCCTCTTGTAACGGCCAAGCTCTTCGTTGTACTTAATATTAAAGTTGTGAAGAAGCGTATTTATCTGATCATCCACTTTCTTGTCACCAGTCCAGCCCAGCGGATTGATATTCTGATAATCCAGGCCAGTCAGGTTCTTGGCAGTGAATTTGGCACCTTTACCGATCTGCACTTCACCGAAGTTATTGCTAACGCCGGAGGAGGTATGATTGGCCAGGGTTGTAGTCAGCTTTTCCAGCAGCACTTCCATCAGGTCAGCTTCATTCTTCTCGTGCATTTTTTCCAGCTTCTCGATCGCTGCTTTCTCTCTCACCTTTGCATTCTTGTCCTTCTTTGCACGCTGGAACAGTTTCTTGCCGATTACAATACCTTCCACACCATTCGGAGCTTTCAGTGAAGCATCTTTTGCATCACCAGCTTTATCACCAAAGATCGCACGGAGCAATTTTTCTTCCGGAGTAGGATCAGATTCTCCTTTCGGAGTGATCTTGCCGATAAGAATATCTCCTTCCTTGATATGTGCGCCGATACGGATGATACCATTCTCATCCAGATCTTTTGTTGCTTCTTCAGAAACGTTCGGGATATCTGGTGTCAGTTCTTCTTCACCAAGTTTTGTATCGCGCACTTCCAGTTCATATTCGGAAATATGTACTGAAGTGAACAGATCTTCACGAACCACTCTTTCACTGATCACGATAGCATCCTCGAAATTGTACCCTTTCCAAGGCATGAATGCCACTTTAAGGTTTTTACCCAATGCCAGTTCACCATTCTGGGTAGCATATCCTTCAGTCAGGAAGTCACCTTTCTTCACCTTCTGGCCTTTCTTAACGGCAGGTTTCAGGTTGATACAGGTTTCCTGGTTTGTTTTAATGAATTTGGTGAGTTTATATACACGGAGATCTTCCTCAAAGCTTACCAGCTTCTCGGCTTCATCCCTGTCATAACGAACATGGATCTCATTTGCATCCACAAACTCAACCACGCCATTACCATCTGAATGGATCTGGATACGTGCATCGCGGGCAGCCTTTCCTTCGAGACCGGTACCTACAACAGGTACATCAGGACGGATCAATGGTACAGCCTGACGTTGCATGTTTGAACCCATCAGCGCACGGTTGGCATCATCATGCTCAAGGAATGGGATCAGGGAAGCGCTCAAACCAACGATCTGGTTGGGAGCAACATCCATGAACTCAACTTCACCTTTATCAAGGATTGGGAAATCACCTGTCTGACGAGATTCGATCTTATCATTCAGGAATTCACCTTTATCAGATAATTGAACATTTGCCTGTGCGATCTTTGCTTCATCCTCTTCTTCAGCGCTCAGGAAGGTCAGTTCCTTCATGTTCACCTTTCCATCATTCACTTTACGATACGGAGTTTCAATGAAACCCATCTCGTTGATCTTTGCGTGAACGCAAAGAGTGGAGATCAGACCGATGTTTGGACCTTCAGGAGTTTCAATAGTACACAAACGGCCATAGTGGGAGTAGTGTACGTCACGAACCTCAAAGCCTGCTCTCTCACGGCTCAGACCACCGGGTCCGAGTGCGGAGATACGACGCTTGTGAGTGATCTCACTCAGCGGGTTGGTCTGGTCAAGGAACTGTGACAGCTGTGACGTTCCGAAGAAGGAGTTGATCACAGAAGACAGTGTTCTTGCGTTGATCAGGTCAACTGGAGTGAATACCTCATTGTCACGCACGTTCATCCTTTCACGGATGGTCCTGGCCATACGGGCAAGACCAACACCGAACTGAGCATATAACTGCTCACCTACGGTACGTACACGACGGTTGCTGAGGTGATCAATATCATCGATCTCAGCCTTACCATTGGTTAATTTAACCAGGTACTTAATGATAAGGATGATATCTTCTTTAGTCAATGTTTTTTGTTCGAGCGGAGCATCCAGATTCAGCTTGCGGTTGATCTTGTAACGACCAACTTCACCGAGATCATAACGCTTGTCGCTAAAGAACAGCTTGTCGATGATACCACGGGCAGTTTCATTATCCGGGGCATCAGCGCCACGCAACTGGCGGTAGATGAACTGAACGGCTTCCAGCTCACTGTTGGAAGTATCCTTGTTTAAAGTATTGTAGATAATCGCGTAATCACCACCTACATCTTCGCGCTGAACGAATACGCTCTTCACATCCATTTCAGAAATAGTGTCGATCGCTTCTTCATCAAGTACAGTATCACGCTCCATCACGATCTCATTCCTTTCGATGGATACAACCTCACCGGTGTCTTCATCCACGAAATCTTCTACCCATGTTCTCAATACGCGGGCTGCGAGCCTTCTGCCAACATATTTTGAAAGTGTTTTCTTATCACTTTTAACTTCATCGGCCATACCAAACAGCTCAAGGATATCCTTGTCAATTTCATAGCCGATAGAACGCAGGAGCGTAGTAACCGGGAATTTCTTCTTCCGGTCAATATAGGCATACATGACATTGTTGATGTCTGTAGCAAACTCCATCCAGGCTCCCTTGAAAGGAATAACCCTTGCAGAGTAGATCTTGGTACCATTGGGGTGAATAGACTGACCGAAGAATACGCCCGGGGAGCGGTGCAGCTGGGAAACCACTACACGCTCAGCTCCGTTGATCACGAAAGTACCACGGGGAGTCATGTAAGGGATATTACCCAAAAACACATCCTGCACAATAGTCTGGAAGTCTACGTGCTCCTCATCATTACAGCTTAATCTCAACTTAGCTTTTAAAGGAACAGCATATGTTAATCCGCGCTCCATACACTCTTCAATAGTATAGCGGGGCGGATCAATGAAATAGTCCAGAAACTCCAGCACAAAGATGTTTCGGGTGTCCGTGATCGGGAAGTTATCCTTGAACACACGGAATAAACCCTCAATGTTTCTTTTGTCTGGTGTAGTTTCTAACTGGAAAAATTCTTTGAAAGACTGAATCTGTACTTCAAGAAGGTCGGGTGTTTCAGCCAGGTGCTTGATTTTACCGAAATCCACTCTTGAGTTCACTTTAGTTGAAGACATACGCAAAAACCGGTTTTACAATAAATGAGGACGCGCAAATCACTTACAGGCTTCCATTTCGTTAGAAACAAAAGCCTTTGAGATTCAACTACTTAAGTTTGATTTGGAACGTCAAAGTTTTATTGGCCAAAATAAAGGACTGCAAAGGTAAGGAATTAAACCATCCCAACAAGAAAAAATTGCCGACAAAAATCCCGCCAAATTCGCGTTAAAAACTGTTTTTCCAGTGGTTTATCCACCTAATTTGAGCCTCGTGAATAAAAGATTATGAACCCGTGGATAAGAGATTATTTCAGTTTCTCCCGTAAAGACAGGATCGCTATTCTGGTGCTCGTAACACTGATCTTTCTGACCTTATTATTGCCGAATTTTTTCAGGAACGCCATCCATACACCTCCTGATCAAACAGACACTGCCTGGATAGCATTGGTAAAAGCCCTTGTAGTAAAACAGGATTCGGAGAATTTGGTTCATTCCGGGCCAAAATGGTCCGGAAACAGGCAATTTGCCGCCCGCACTCCCGATTCTGCCAGACGCTGGAAGGATTGGAGCCAGTCCAGGCAAAATAGCAGGCCACTTCCGGAAAAACGTTTTGTCCGCAAGCCAGTCGCTCCGGTTGATATCAATTTAGCTGATACAACAGCCTTTATTGCCCTGCCGGGAATTGGCAGCAAGCTGGCAGACCGTATAGTTAAGTTCAGGGAAAAGCTGGGCGGGTTTTACTCCATCGACCAGATTGGAGAAGTATATGGGTTGGCTGATTCGGTTTTTCAAAAGATCAGGCAACTTTTTCTTATGGCTCCTTTCCTTGTTAAGAAAATCAATATAAATAACGCTTCAATAGATGAATTAAAGACCCATCCTTACATCCGGTTCAATATTGCCAGGAGTATTATTTCCTATAGAGAGCAACATGGAATGTTTACAGCCCTGGAAGATTTGAAAAGGCTGGTTTTGATGACTGAGGATATCTATACTAAGGCTTACCCTTACCTGGAGCTGTAGTACTGACTGAAATCTTATCCATAATGATCTTTTCCACGTCAACCTCAAGTGTACCCGATGGTTCCAAATATTGCCCGGGAATCTCACTTCTTAACAAATGAACTGTTTCAATGCTTTCAGCCTTTTTCCTGTCTCCGGTTTTTTCGAACACAAATTGTTTCACAAAGGGATCAGGCACCCAGTTAAAAAATGTTGATGGCACTCCCAATTCGTCCCATGATCTTGTAATGCCATATGCCCTCTGAAAAAAATTCTCATCTGGCCGCAAAAAGTAAACCCTTTTAATATCATCCCTATAATTTTCAGTAATATAATTCCTGACCAAACGATACTCCTGGGTAATTGGTTCCAGGAATAATTTATGAAAGTTATACCATGCATTAATTACGAATAATGTGCAGATTCCGATTACAACCATTTTTTTCATTCTTTCCGATGATATCACTTCAATCAATGAATTCATTACCAGGAAAAACACAGAAAGATTCAAAGCCAGCAATGTTCTGTTAGAGGCATAATTCTCTTTGACCAACAGCGAGGGCAGGTAGATCAGTGCCCATAGTAACACGATTATAAAAGGATAAGCTATTCGCTGTCCAATTGTATTCTTCTTTTGCTGAATAAAATTGAGAATGATCCATGCGCCAAATAATACCCGGTAAAATATCTTTCCTGTTTTGTTATTCTCATTCATGACATAGTTGAAACGAAAAGAGGATGACATGACCTTCTGTAGCAGGAATTTTAATTTTCCGAACGGATTAATCACAATATCGGTCCGGGTGTCTGCACCCGCCTGAACCATATTCAGGCTAATCTTAAATAAGACAAAATATAAGCCGGACATCAGGATGTAAACTATTCCACCCATGAGAATTTTCCTGTTTAACTTTCCCTCTTTTACGAGGTGCAATAAAAATGGCAACAGGAAACAGCCAAATCCACTCTGATAAGAGAATAGAGCAACCTGAGCAGCTATAGTAGAGATAACCAGCAGGTAAATTGCCTTCTTCCGGTTTATTTTCCATTCTGAAATAGCAATGTATAAATAGTACCCGGATAATAAACCGGCTGTATTGGCAAGGAACAATTCAAGGCAGGCAGCCCAACTTACATAAATACAAAATTGCTGACTGCAAACAAGGAACAGGAGAGAGAAGAAAGTAAGTATTTCGGGCAAATTTTCTCTTGCTACGATTCTTTTGATAGCTACATACCAAAGCGGGATCGATACCATCCATCCTGCCAGTGAAAATAACCGGATATAAGTAATATCGTGGATGGTTGTAGCCGAAGAAAACAGCCATTGAAATAATTTTTCTGTGATCAGTCTTCCCTGGGGAAGGAACATCTGAAAATGGCTTCCTTCATTATATCGCCATAACTGAACGATTTCATCGGTATAGACATACTCTGCGGTAAATAACGGGTAAAATATAAGAATGACGATTGCCCATAGAATGAGGATATACAAAAGATCCTTTTTCGTTATTGGTGCCAGGTTCATCCCATGAAAATACAACAAGCTAATGGAGCGAAGGGAAAATGGATGGCATAGGGTGATGAAAATAGGCTTGCAGATCCTGGGGAGATCCTGGGGTTATCCTGGGGTTATTCTAGGGTTATCCTGGGATTTTTTTAAGAAATTACCTTTAATAACCCTAAGGTAAACTCAGCAATACGTGAAAAAGACCTCAGGATCTGCCAACTCTGTACGAACTTTATAATCCTTGATTTAAAAAACCATTAAACCATCCTTTATGACAAGAAATGATGCACTTATTGAAAAAGCCGTTGCCGGCGCCATGGGCAAGGAAGTTATCATCAGAGAAATCAGAGGTAAAATTGTAGTTACCGGTAAACCAGCGTTTAAAGAGAGAATACTTTCTGAAAAACAGGAGCTGGTTACACAATTTATGCGCACTGCGAATGAGTATGCAAAAGGGATAATGAGCCATGAGAAGTTGAGGAACGGTGCCCAAATTCGGCTAAATGTGACCAGGGAGCGCTTATATACAGCCCTGGTTAGTGAATACTGGAAAAAGTGTTGGGGCAAGAGCAAGGAAGAATCGAAAAAAGTTGAAAAAGAACTGTCCAATATGGTGGAAGAGGTGATGAATGAAGAACAACAGGACAATTCGATTTTGCCTGGATCTCAGAACTCATAAAGTCTTATTATAAACACTGAATTTAAACAGCAGCCGGAATCAGGTTGAGTATATTACTTGCCTTTATGGTATTTACTCCTGATCCTGCTCAGGGTTTCTTCATTCATGCCCAGGTAAGTAGCAATATATTTTAAAGGGACCCGCTGCATCAGGTCAGGATGATTATCCAGGAAGAATTTGTATTTCTCTTCTGCGGTCTGTTTACGCAGCATTCTGGTGCGCTGTTCAGCCAGGTAAAGTGAATATTCTGTTTGCTTTCTGCCGATGATATTGAAATCAGGAAACTCTTTGTATAAAGATTGTATATCGCGGTAATGGATGCAAGCCAGTGTAGTTTCTTCCATAGCTTCGATGAATTCATCTCCTGGTTTCTGATGGTAATAACTGATCCAGGAAGTAATGATAAACCCTTCGTCCATGAAACGGGAAGTGATATCTCGTTCTTCATTGATGTAATAGGCTCTGGCCAGTCCATTTACTACCATGCAGGCCTGGTCACAGACCTCTCCGTCTCTCAATAAAAATGCCTTTTTAGGATAGTCAATGATCCGCGTCACTGAAGTTATTTTATCAGTTAGCGCTTCACTCATGGGATATAAGGCATTGAGCCTGTTAAGCAGTTTGGTAATCATGGTGGGCTTACAATTACTTACTATTCCTACTTATGACAAAATACTACTAATCCGGGAAAGAAAGGCCTCCCCGCTTTGGCGGGGAGGCCAGATGGAACTACTGCCGCGTCATTAAAAAAGTCATTTTATCGCCTGGGTCAATTAAATCGACGAGATAGAAAACTAATACCTTACAATCGAACTTTTCAATGGTTCCATTTATCAAACCGTCACTCGTAAGAGTCTTGTCATTGAGCGACCATACGCCGTCATCATTGCCATCAGGACTACAGATCTGCCCTTTATCGAAATGTCTGTAGGTACCGTTGGCACTCAAAAATATTTCGTCATCTCTTTCGCAGGGATCCATGAATTGTAAATAATCTGTTTCAGAAGAATTAAAATTCCCCTTATACTTTATGCTGGTGATCTTATAGGTCCCGGCAATAGTAGAAACATTGATCGGGCAGGTGGCGGGCTGGTTATTATTTTTCTCTTTTTGGCAGGCTCCTAAAATAACAATGGATAGAAGAAGGAAGAGTTTAATTGAATGGTAAACTGTGTTTCGCATAGCAACTGTTTTAGAATTAATAATTGTGGTTTGCATCCTAAAATTGAAACAGTTTATATGCGTTTGCAATGACAATTGTCAAGACAGAAGGAATGAATACCAGGTCTTGATATTTGTCAATCTGTAAATGAAAACGAAGCCCTACATAAACATTTATTTAACAAAACCTGTGCAGCAATAATAGATGCTTCCAGAACGCGATTATTTAGAATCTGGCCGAATTGGAAGCGAAATGTATGGCAGACAATAAATGGAAATAAAAAACCCCGGCATAACCGGGGTTTACTATTAATTGGAATTACATTAAGCAATTTCAACGTCAGCGCCTGCTTCTTTCAGCCTATTAAGGATTTCTTCTGCTTCAGCTTTGGAAATACCAGTCTTGATAGGCTTGGGAGCACCATCAACCAGGTCTTTTGCTTCTTTCAGACCGAGACCAGTCAGATCTTTAACGATCTTAACCACGTTCAGTTTGGAAGCACCACCGCTCTTCAGGATCACATCGAATGCTGTTTTTTCTTCAGCTGCGGCTGCTGTATCACCACCGCCACCAGATACTACTACTGCAGCGGCTGCTGGCTCAATGCCATATTCTGATTTTAAGAAGTCAGCCAGTTCCTGTACTTCTTTTACTGTCAAGCCTACCAGGCTTTCTGCTAATGCTTTTACGTCTGCCATTTGATTTAAATTTTTACCGACTTCATATCTGCCTCTGGCAGATCCGCCGGCCGTTTAAAAAAATTCTGTTTTAGATATAGTTATAGAATTCAAATTATTACTCTGCCGCTGGAGCCACTGGCGCCTCTGGTGCACCTGCAGCCTGCTTTTCATGATGGTGCAATAATGCAGCCAGCACGCGTTTTGCAGGGGATTGCAACAGCCCGATCACTTC
>Ga0136846_1224127_pt1 | contig 12526 bp, 19 predicted proteins | sample HopSoiMetagenom2_FD_96841 | JGI IMG/M metagenome (GOLD analysis project Ga0136846, IMG submission 96841) | Grasslands soil microbial communities from Hopland, California, USA - 2 Assembly 2016 (version 4) | ecosystem: Environmental > Terrestrial > Soil > Grasslands | place: USA: Hopland...
CAGACCGGCGGACGCGTGCTCAAGGACCGCAGGCTGTCACGGCTGCTCCGCTAGCGCGCTCTCGACCGGCAGACGCTTGACCCCGAATCTGCTGCTGCCGATGGAAAGGCATGACCAGGTGTTCCTTCGGGTCGGCTCACGCGCGGCTCGCATGCGCGTTCATGTCGGTCGGTGCGGGAGGCTGCGGCACCGCGTATGTCGCGTTCCAGCTGACCGGCGCGCCCGGAACGTCCACTCGGACGTTCTTGATCGCCTTCGTCATCGGCTCGGCGCTTGCGGTGCCGCGCTCCCTGATCGTTGGCGCTGCCGTCGATGCATCGGGGCTGACGATCCGCAACTACTTCCGGACGTATGCGATCCGGTGGAGTGACGTCGCCGTCGTCGGATGGGACAGGGTCGCGGTCGGCGGAAGGTACGGAGGCGCGTATGCACCTGCGCTCGCCGTGCGCCTGCGCTCCGGCAGGACGGTGAAGGCGCGGGCGACGTACGGCCTCCGTGCGGCAAGCCGCGAACGACTCGTCGCCGCGGTGGCGTGCTACGCAGCGAACGACGGCGTCCGCGTCGAGCTCGCCGAGGACGATCTCTACTTCGGTTTCAAGCGGGTCTAGCGTCCGCACCCGCCGTTGACCGACTTCACGTAGTGTCGCGGCTGCTCCGCTAGGGCCCGTTCGACCAGCTCCGCGGCTTCGCGTACGCGTGCAACCTCTGCTCCGGAGAGGCGGGCGAGCAGCGCTGCGAGCTTCGCGACGCGGCGTTCGCGGCCGTGCTGCATCACGCGCCGCCCCTTTGCCGTCGCGTGAAGGCGGTGCACCCGGGCGTCGGCGGGGTCGCGCTCGCGGCGGACGAGACCGTCGGCCTCGAGGGCCTGGACGATGCGCGTCATCGTCGGCGGCCGTACCTGCTCCGCCGCAGCCAGCTCGCCGAGCGTCCGCGGGCCGCCGAAGACGAGGACGGAGAGCGCCGAGAGTTGCGCGGGCGGGACACCCGTCGCCGGATCCTCGCGGCGGACGTGCCGGAGGGCATGGATTGCGGCCGAGTGGAAGCGGTCCGCGGCTTCGATTGACAGCTCTCCGTCGATTAGTTAGCTTAGCTAACGATGTCGGATGTCCTCCAAGCCGTGTATCGCGGCGACCGCGAGGAGGCCGAGCTCCTCGCCACCGGCCGCGACCTCGACGTGTTCGAGGCGTCCGCCCTGGGCCGCACCGAACGCGTGCGCGAGCTGCTCGACACGGATCCCTCGCTCGTCGACGCATACGGCGACGACGGCTTCCATCCCGTCGGCCTCGCGTCCTTCTTCGGGCACGTCGACACGGCGCGGCTCCTCTTCGAGCGGGGCGCGGACGCGAACCAGCTCGCGCGCAACGAGCACATCCAGACCGCCGCTATTCACGCGGCCGCAGCCGCCGAGGCGAAGGACGAGGACACGCGCTACGAGCTCGTCAAGCTCGCCCTCGAGCACGGCGCCGACCCGAACCTCGAGCAGGGCGGCGGCTTCCGCGCGATCGACGCGGCTCGCCAGAATGGCGACACGCGCGTCGAGCAGCTGCTACGCGAGCACGGCGCGTCGACTTAGCCGTCGTACCCTGAAGCTGAGGTAGATCGTCGTCGCCAGGGACCCGATCAGCATCGCAACCAGGAGCGTCGGCAGGCCGAAACGGTCGAAGTTCGAAGGCCCGCCGGAGCACGTCTGGCTGATCAGCCGGCCGTTTTCGTCGAACGACGAACTGCAGCCCTCGCTCCCTACGAGCGTCAGCAAGAACCACAAGGGCAGGCCCAGTCCGCCGGGGACTATCAACGTCCCGAGCAGCTTGTCTCGCGTGCTCCAAACGTCCGAGACCCAAAGCAAGACCACGCCGGCGAGCCAACCCACGAGCGGGATCACGACGCTGCCGACCGACAAGAGCACGACCGCGCTGACCTCGACCCAGTTTCGCCGCTTGGGCCGACCCACGCCGAACCGCTCGCGCGCCTCAGCGGCGATGTCGGCCGGATCTCCCACGCGGTCGAGGACGTCCCGAGTCCCGACCTCGTCGTCCGAGCCGAGCTCCGCTCGCAACTCCCCGATGTGCGCGGCGATCTCGTCGACCACCTCGCGCCGCGCAGCGGTCGGAAGCGCGGCAAGCTCACGCTCGAGGTCTTGCAGGTAGCCCCCGATCAGATCGTCCGTCGTTCGGCTCATCGCCCGGCCTCCCCTCCGACGAAGTGGTCGACCGCGTCCCGAAACCTGCTCCATTCCTGAATGAATGCATCGAGCGCCGCGTGCCCCGCGCGCGTCAAGCGGTAATAGCGGCGCGGCGGGCCCGTGCGAGATTCCCGCCAAGTCGACTCGACCAGACCGTCGCGTCGCAGACGAGTCAGCAAGGGATAGATCGTCCCTTCGCTCGTGACCATCCCGTCGACGTCGCCGAGGGCGCGGACGAGATCGAATCCGTAGCGCTCCTCGCGATGCAGAAGAGCAAGCACGCAGTACTGCAGGGTGCCCCGGCGCATCTGCGCTAGCAGCCCGTCCTGCGACGGTACCATGCTCTGCATGGTACCTGCTTCGGCCGAATACTCCTAGCGGTTCTCCTCCCAGGCGTCGAGCAGCCCCTGGACGTGGCGGCGCTGCTCGTCGGTGAACGGGACGTCGGCGAGCAGCCGGCGGACCTCCGACGGATCGTCGTTCTCGATCGCGGCCTCGAGGTGCTCGCGCGCCGGCGTCGGCTGCTGCAGTTGGCGCCGGAGCCAGCGCAGGAGGCTCACCTGCGCGGCGCGGGTCATTCCGGGAGCTTGACCGTGAGCGTGTCGCCGTCGAGCTCGACCGAGCCACCTTGCGCGCGGACGACGCGTACGGCGACGCCGGCGCCGAGGTCGCGCAGGTCCTCGCCGAGCACCACCGGTGCCGCCGAGGCTGTCACGGGTGAGAGCGTGAGCGTCGAGCCGTCGACGCGCAGCGCGACCTCGTCGAGACCGCCGTGCCGTAGCGCCGCCTGCGCGAGCGCGGAGACGCCTCGCTCGGTCCCCTCGGGGTCGACGTGGACCTCCTTGCCCTCGCCGTCGACCGTGACCCGGTCCTCGCCGAGGTTCGCCGCTGCGGCCCGGGCGAGCTCGAGGGTGTCGACCGCTTGCAGGCTCGGCTCGTAGCGCCCGCCCTCGATGCGCGCCGCCGTGCCGAGCTCGTCGAGGAGCTCGGAGAGCTGGCGCGACGCGGCGTCGATCATCTCCATGTAGCGCTGCTTCGGCTCGCCGAGGTCGCCCATGCGGATCAGCGTCTGGGCGAAGCCGTGGATCGTCGCGAGCGGGGTGCGCAGATCGTGCGCGGCGAGCGCGACGAGGCGGGTGAAACTGGACTCGGTGGCAGCCACTGGGCTGCGTGACACTAACCTGTCTCCATGGCCGAGTCGCGACCTGTGCTCGACGATCTGCAGGCCTCGACGCCCGAGGTGCGCCTCGGGCTGTCGCGTGCCGGCGTGCAAGGGGTCGAGAAGGCGATCCGGCTGCGTTGGGGCGGCGCGGAAAAGCTGATCTCCGCCGCGATCGACTGCAGCGTCGACCTCGATCCCCGGCAGAAGGGCGTCCACATGTCGCGCTTCCCGGAGGTGTTCGAGGAGGCGATAGACGAGGTCGTGCTGGAGGAGGCGTTCCTCGTCGAGGAGCTCGCCGAGCACATCGCCCGGCGCATCGTCGCGCGCCAGTCTGCAGGCCGGGCGGAGGTCCGCATCACGGCCCGCTATCCGCTGGCACGGCGCACGCCGGTAACGGGGCTCGCCACCCAGGAGTTGATCGCGCTCATCGGGATCGCCGCCGCGTCGGAACGCGGCGTCCGGCGCATCGTCGGCGTCGAGGCGACCGGCATCAACGCGTGCCCGTGCGCGCAGGGGCTCGTGCGCGGCGAAGCCGCGGAGCGGCTGTCGGACGCGGGCTTCGGCGAGGGCGACGTCGAGCGGATCCTCGAGCTCGTCCCGCTCGCGACGCACAACCAGCGAGGGCGCGGGACGTTGTACGTCGGCAGCGACCATCCGGTGAATGCCGAGCAGCTCGCGCGGATCGTCGAGGGCTCGATGAGCTCGCCGGTCTACGAGCTGCTGAAGCGCCCGGACGAGCTGTTCGTCGTCGAGCACGCGCACCTGCAGCCGCGCTTCGTCGAAGATTCGGTGCGGATCGCGCTGCAGTCGGTGCTCGAGCGCTACGCGGAGCTCGACGACGACGACTTCTTGCTGGCGCGCCAGCTCAACTTCGAGACGATCCACTCGCACGACGTCGTCGCAGAGCGGCACGGCACCGTCGGGGAGTTGCGCCGCGAGCTCGAGTCTGGCGCGGCCGCCGCCCGCCATACCGAGCTACGCGAGTGGCTCGCGCCCTGAACGCCTCCCGCCCTAAGACATGTCCTGGGCGGTGCGCCGGAACCTGAAGCGGTTCTCGGTTCCCGAACGCAGACGCGCGATGTTCGCGCGATGCAGGACGATCACTGCGACTGCGGCGATCGCGGCGAATGCGATCACCGGCCACGGCTCGCCGAGCAGCACGGCCACGATCGGCAGCGACACCGCCGCGAGCATCGACGCAAGCGACGCATAGCGGAAGAGCATGAAGACGAGGATCCACACGGCAGCACCGATGCCGCCGACCACGGGCGCGACTCCGAGGAAGGCGCCGCCGCACGTCGCGACCACCTTTCCGCCGCGTTGCCACCTCAGGAACAGAGGCCGCCAGTGCCCGAGCATCGCCGCCCCACCCGCGAGCACGCCCGCGAGGTGCGAGACCGCCAGCGTCGCGACGAACGCCGGCGCGAATCCCTTCGCCGTGTCGAGCACGACGACCGGCAGCCCGAGCCGCCAGCCGTACGCTCGCCACACGTTCGTGCCGCCGATGTTGCCGCTGCCGTGCTGCCTGATGTCCTCGTGCTCGACGAGCCGCACGAGCCAGTAGCCCCACGGCATCGAGCCGAGCACGTAGCCGGCGGCGACGAGGAGGACCGTCGTCATCCGAGCTCCTTCGACATGAACACGGCGCGCTCGTAGTACCCCGCGGCACTGTAGAGGCCACGAGCAACGTCGTTGGCGCCCCAGACGTTGAGGTCGATGCCGCGTAGGCGCTCGGCGCGAGCCTCTTCCTCGATCAGCTCGAGCGCCCTGCGGCCGAGACCCTTCCCGCGAAAGCGCTCCTCGATGAACAGGTCGTAGATGTAAGCGCGATCCTCGCCGCGCGGCGCCCAGAACACACGGCCGACCGGCTCGCCTGTTGCGGCGTCCTCGACCACCGAGATCCGCTGGTGCTCCTGCCGCACGCCGTCCGGAAACAGCGAGGCGTGATCCGCGCGGGACTTCTCGGCGGCAGCCTGCGGGGTCATCCGCGCCTCGTCGACCAGGCTGCGCGCGTACTCGACCTGCTGCGCGGCGAGGTACCCGTCGAACTCTTCGTCACGCAGCGGCCGAAGCCGAATGTCCACCGCTAAGTCTGGATCTGGTACTTCGAGACCCAGTCGTTGACCGTCGACCAGTCGAGGTTGTCGAAGAACGCGTCGATGTACGACGCACGGTCGGTCTGGTAGTCGAGGAAGTACGCGTGCTCGTAGACGTCGAGGGCGATCAGCGGGGTGGCGTTCCAGATCGGGAACGTGTTCTGTGCGTCACCGACGTAAGTGAACAGGCGCCCCTCGTCCCAGTCGTACGCCGTCCAGGCCCAGCCGCGACCGGCCATCCCCGTCGCCTTGAGGTCGGTACGCCACGCCTGGAAAGAGCCGAAGTCGCGCTCGACCAGGTCGCCGATCATCCCGTCGGGATCCCCCCCGCCGCCGCCGAGATGCTCGAAGTAGATCTCGTGATTCTTGATCCCCCCGATCGCGAAGCTGAAGTCGACCTTGAGCGCGCGAACCTCGGAGTAGACCTGGTTGGCACTCCCGGGGTCGACGCCGTCCAGCTTCTGGAGGATCTCGTTCCGCTTGTTGACGTAGCCTTCGTACAGCTTGTAATGGGCCTCGATCGTCGCCCGGGAGATGCCGTCGAGCTCGTAGAGCTCGGGCTTCAGCTCCCGCGGCGTGATCTCCTCGAACTTGAACGCAAGCGTGGCCATGGCCGGGGAGCATATCCTCGCATCCCAAGCGAGAAAGGAGCGACCGATGGCCCTTGAGGTCCCGCCTCTGCCGTACGACTACAGCGCGCTCGAGCCGCACATCGACGAGCAGACGATGCGCATCCACCACGACAAGCACCACCAGGCCTACGTCGACAACGCGAACAAGGCACTCGAGGGGACGGAGTGGGCCGACCGTTCGACCGAGTCGATCCTCGCCGACCTCGACATCATTCCCGAGGACAAGCGGGCTGCCGTCCGCAACAACGTCGGCGGCCATGCGAACCACAGCCTCTTCTGGGAGATCATGGGGCCGAACGGCGGCGGCGAGCCGTCGGGGTCGCTCGCCGACGCGATCAACACGACGTTCGGCAGCTTCGCCGACCTGAAGGCCGCGATCATCGACGGGGGCGTCAAGCGCTTCGGGTCCGGCTGGACGTGGCTGGTCCACGACGGCACCGCCCTCTCGGTGTACTCCACCGCCAACCAGGACTCGCCGATCATCAGCTCCGACGTGCCGCTGCTCGGCATCGACGTGTGGGAGCACGCCTACTACCTCAAGTACCAGAACCGCCGCCCGGACTATCTCGGGGCGTGGTGGAACGTCGTCAACTGGGACGCCGTCCAGCAAAAGTTCGAGAGCGCGCGCTGAGCAGCGCGCGCTCTCGCGCTACTTCTTGACGACCGGCTGCGTCCCGCTCCAGCTGTCGAGATAGCCGCCGCCCATCTCGGTGGCCGGCATGAAGACGCGGATCGACCAGCGGCCCCGCGGGATCAGCGAGCGCACGAACCGCACCGAGATCAGCCGGCCCGACTTCGGGCCGAGCGTCAGCGTCCGGATGTTCACCCACGTTCTCGCAAGCGTGTAGCGCTGGAGGAAGACCGTCTTGCCGGCGAACGACGTTCCGGCCGTGACGTAGAAGTGGAAAAAGCCGCTCTTGGAGACGAAGGGCAGCTTGATCGCCGGCTGCACCTGCACCGTCACGGAGCTCTCCGACTTGCCCGGCCACTGTGCCTGGTACGTGGTGTTCACCTGCGGCGTCACGGAGTAGGAGAACGCGCCGCCCGTCGTCGTCTGCAGCGTTGCGATCACCTGCTTCGTCGTCTGCCCAAACGGTAACTGGACGAGCGTTACCGTCTCGCCCGACTTCTTGTTCGAGACCACCCCGCTGAGCATGACCGGAGCGCCGTACTTCACGACCGGGGCCGAAGCCATCAGCGAGATCTGCGGCGGAGCGCCTTTCACGACGACGGTGCCCGTCAGCGACGGATGCAGGCTGTCGTGGTAGTGGGACGTGCCGCCGCTGGCGAATTTGCGTGTCCATGACTTCCCCGGACCGAGGATCGGCGACGCGTACGAGCCGTTGTTCGCGACGACCTGGTGGTTGATCGTGTCGTGGTTCGTCCAGGTCACCGAGTCGTCCTGGTTGATGTTGACGGTCTTCGGCGCGAAGCCGGCGCGTTTGATCGTCACCGTCACCGTCGCCGACGTCGCCGGAGCGGCCAGCACGAGCGCCAGCGCCGAGACGAGGAAAAGAATCACCCTGCGCATCTGCGGAACCCCCTTGATCAGGCCTGTAGTGGGGATCTTCCCTGGTGGTGCTGATTCCGACGCGCCAAGCCGGTTAAAGGTTCGTAAGCGTTTTGTGCTCCAATCCGACGGACGTGGAAATGCGTAGAGATCCTGAGGAAATGGGCGTTTATGCGTTGCCTTCGTCCCTGCCCCTCGAGGCAAGGAAAAAGGCGGCTCCGCAGGAGCCGTTCGTCGACGACCCCTCCGTCAGCGACGCCGATCTGATCCGCCGGGTGGCGCGCCGCGACGCGAATGCCTTCGAGGCGCTCTACCGCCGCTACGCCCGCTCGGTTTTCGGCCTCGCGCTGCGCCGGCTCGGCGACCGGATGACCGCCGAGGACGCCGTCCAGGAGACCTTCGCCGCGATCTGGCGGTCGGCGCGCACGTACAAGCCGGACCGCGGCGCCGGCGCGCCGTGGCTCTACGCCGTCGCGCGGAACGCGATCGTCGATCGCAGCCGCGGCCGGCCCGAGCCGCCGGGCGAGGGGCCCGAGCTCCCGTCCGACGAGCCGTCGCCCGCCGAGCGAGCCGAGACGTCGTACACCGCGTGGCGTGTGCACCGCGCGCTCGAAGGCCTTGCGTCGAACGAGCGCGAGGTGATCGAGCTCGCGTACTACGGCGGCCTGTCGCAGAGCGAGGTGGCCGACTATCTGAACATCCCGCTCGGCACGGTCAAGACGCGCACGCGCGCCGGCCTGGCCCATCTGGCCGATCTGCTCGAGGGGGATCTGCGATGACGCGCCGTCCCGAGTTCGACGACCTCGTCGGCGACAACGTGCCGGCAGGAGAGCGCGACCGGCTGCGCCGCGCCCACGACCTCCTGGTCGAGGCGGGACCGCCGCCGGAGCTGTCGCCGGAGCTGGAGGCTGTCCCGTGGCCCGAGGATGCGCTCCAGCCGCTCTTCGGCCGCCGCCGCGAGCACAAGGCTCGCCGGCCGGTGCTGCTCGCCGCCGCGCTGGCGACGGCAATCTTCGTCGGCTTCCTGCTCGGCCAGGCGACGACCTCGGACAATTCGTCGGTCAGCGCGACCAAGACCGTCGAGCTGCACGGCACCGCGCTCGCGCACAACGCGCTCGCGACGCTGAAGCTCGGCAAGGAGGATGCCGCGGGCAACTGGCCCATGGTGCTGCACGTCAGCGGCCTGCCGAAGCTCGCGAACGGCGGTTACTACGCCCTGTTCCTCACGAAGGGCGGTGACCCGCTCGTTTCGTGCGGGACGATCAACGTCTCGGGTGCGACGTCCGTTCGGCTGTCGGCCGCCTACGCGCTCGAGCGCTTCGACCATGACGGCTGGGTGATCGTCCGGCAGACGCCGGCCAACCACTTCGAGCCGAACCAGATCGTCCTGAAGGCCTAGGGCGCGACGCGATTCGCCGCGACGAAGGCGGCGTGCGTGACCGGCATCTTCTGCGCGAAGAACTGCTCGACCGCCTCGGCGTAACGGCGGATCTCGCGCTGCGCCGTTTCGGCCGCGCGAAGGGAGACGAAGTTCATCAGCGCCCGCGCGTTCACCGTCCAGAAGAACTCGGTGTAGGCACCGACCGGCATGACCGCACGCGCGAGCTCGCGAGCGACGCCGGCCTCGACCAGACGCGTGTACGTCTCGTAAGCATGCTCGTAGACCTCGCGGAGCTCCTCGCGCGTGCGCTCGGCGAGGTCCTCGTCGACAGGCTCGAACGAGTAGGCGCCAGGCTTGCCGACCTGGCTGCGCACATCCTCTGCCTCCGGCACGTAGAAGTCGTCGGTCGCCTTCGCATACCGCATCGAGAACTCGTTGAACGAGCCGACGCGGTGCCGGAACCACTCGCGCGCGACGAAGATCGGCGCACGGACGTGGAAGCGAAACGAGTTGTGCTCGAACGGCGTCCCGTGCCGGTCGCGCATGAGGAAGCGGATCAGCCCCTCGTCGCCCTCGTCCATCTCGTCCTTGCGGCGGGCAAAGCTGACCCGCGCGGCGTTCACCACGGAGAGGTCGGTCGCCATCGAGCCGTCGAGCCGGACGAAGCCGTGGTCGAGGACGCGAATCGCGTCCTCCGCTATGACTCTCTCCGTCGTGGCCACTGGGGAGTCGAGTCTAGCCGGGGTGCATGTCGGCACATCGGGCTGGTCCTACCCCTCGTGGAAGCCGGGCTTCTACCCGGCCGGGACCGACCCGAAGGACTTCCTCGGCTACTACGCGCAGCGCTTCTCGACGGTCGAGCTGAACACGACCGGCTACCGCCTCCCGGCGGAGGAGCAGTTCGAGCGCTGGGCCGAGCAGGCACCGGCCGGGTTCACGTTCGCGCCGAAGCTCGCGGGCAACCGGCCGCGGATCGTCGCGGAGTTCGGCGCGCGGGTCCGGGTCCTCGGCGACCGGCTCGGCCCGACCCGCGTCTCGCTGAAGAGCGCGCGGGACGAGGGGATGCTCGAGCTGATCCTCGGGTCGCTCGACCCGGGAGCCCTCGTCGCCTTCGATCTCGAGCACGAGAGCTGGTACGGGATCGAGCCGCGGCTCTCCTCTGCCGGTGCGGTGCGCGTGAACGACCTCGACCACGAGGCGCCGTTCCGCTATATCCGCTTCCGGGAGCCTCCGTACTCGGACGAGCAACTCCAGGATTGGGCCGTGCGCCTACGCGACGTGAAAGAGCCCGTGTACGCGTACTTCCGCCACGAGGACGAGCCGACCGCGCCGCGCTACGCGGAACGCCTGCTCGCCCTGCTCGCTCAGTGAACCTTGCACTTCTTGTCACCCGCGGCGACCGAGTCCTGACGCGCGTTCTGCTGGCTCTCGTACGCGACGTCCCCCGGGCTGTTGCGATTGAAGTCGTGCAGCCCTGGGATGACGACGCTGACGTCAGGGGTCACGCCCGGCCCGACGACCGTGAGCCGGTACTTGCTGCCGTTCCCCGGCCCGCGTGACGTGAACGGGTAGAAGCCGTAACAGAAGACACCCGTCGGACGGTGCGCGAGGAACGCGTTCTCGCGACGCCAGCCCTTCCCGTAGCGGGAGTCGAACGTGTCGACGTAGATGTTGCGCCCGTAGTCGTCGAGCGGCGAGCCCACCTTGGTCGTGGAGAAGCCGTACACCGGCTGACCGACGTACGTCAGCCGGCCGAACAGGTGGTGGTAGCGGCCGGCGTAGACCCAGTCCGTCCACGCCTCGAGACTCGCGGTCTCGCCGGTCCAGTGCGAGAGGTGCAGCTCCCACGCGCCGAGGCGCGACGTCGGCGCACCGCCGAAGTTGGGGAGGGTACGACGCCACGACTGCACGGCCCAATACGAGCCGTCCGGAGCCGCGCATGCCGTGACGAGCAAGGCGAGCCGAGGGCCGTCGTACCTGCGGCAACTGCCGCCGCTCGCCCAGGTGCGGCCGGAGTAGTCCTTCCGGAACTGCACCTGCGGGACGCTCGAGCTCGGTGCGCGCGCGTTGACCGCACCCGATGCGACAACGCTGTGGAAGCCGCCCCGCGCCCGATACGTGAGGAGAGCCTGTCCGCGCGCGTTCGCCTGGAGGCGCACGTTGGTGGCATCACGGTCGATCAGCTGCGACGCCGAGGCCAACGGTGCGGCGCCCAGGACCAGTGCACCTGCGAGGAGGAGAAGAGCGGCGCGGCGGCTCACGTCCACCGAGGATCGGTTTTGAAACCGATAAAACAGATCACCCAACGCAGTGAAGGTGGTGCGCCGTCTCATCATCGTCGCGCTGACGGCAGCCGTCGCGGGAGGCGGCGCTGCGGCCCGCGCCTCTGAGCGAGTCGACGTCAACGCTACCGCTCCGAAGCTCGCTGTCAATAGCCGCGGCACCGCGCTCGTCACCTACCGCGCACGCGGCCGCACGTTCCACCTGCTCGTCTGGGGAGCGGTCAACGCTCTGCCGCCGAGCCAAAGCGTTCCCCAGGTGCACTTCCGCTTCGACTGGAGCGGGGGCTGGAAGTCGCAGCACCGGCTCGTCTGGAAGCACTTCCACAACGGGTGCGCGCGCTACGACGGCCCCGCCCTCGCTTACCTGGTCGCCGCGTGCAAGGCGCCCGACGGCACGTACTGGTCACTCCAGGCGTGGCAGCCGTACCTGCCGCATCGAGGCTATCCGCCGTGGCTCCCTCGCCAGACGCAATGGGAGCTGCACGTCTCGCACTGGAGCGGGCCGACGGCGAAGCTCGAGGCGTACACGGACTGGGCATTCAACGGGCAGGCGCACGATCTCTTCGGCCGCCTCACCTACCTCGGCAACCCGGTGTACGGGTTCGGCATCGGCAAGGACGGCGCGCCGAACGACCGCTACGGACGCAGCCTCTACATCGACACACTCGACTCTGCGTACGGCCCGGGCTGGAAGCGCGAGACGTCGATCTCCTTTCGCAGAGGCAGCGGCGCGTTCTGTTACAGCTTCTGGCCGACGCACGACAACACCCTGCCCGGCTACCCGAACAACCTCCGGCCCGCCGGAAACGGCAAGCGCTACCGCATCACCGTCGAGGGCCCCGGCGTGACGCCGGACCTCCAGTGGGAGGGCGCGGGGCTCCACGACTACAACCCGAACGACAACGCCGACCGCGACTACGAAGCGCAGATGGACACGCTCTTCATGCAATTCCTCGGGCAGGACAAGTTCTGCCCGACGCAGCGCTAGAAGCGCGCCGCAGCGCCGAGGTGGCGCTCGTACGCCCCCGTCTCGACGATGTCCGTGATCTGGTCGACGGCGAAACGCAGCTCGTCGTCGGTGTTGTAGTAGTGCGGGCCGAGGCGCAGGCCGGCATCGGGGCGAAAGTCGCAGAGGATCTGGCGTTCGGCGAGCTCCTTGTGGACGGCCTCGAACTCCGGGGTGCGGACGGTCACCGTTCCACCGCGGCGCGACGGGTCGCGCGGGCTGCCGACCTGGAAGCCGGCCGCGTCGAGCAGGTGGATCAGCAGCTCCGTCTGCCG
>Ga0136846_1241673_pt1 | contig 12525 bp, 10 predicted proteins | sample HopSoiMetagenom2_FD_96841 | JGI IMG/M metagenome (GOLD analysis project Ga0136846, IMG submission 96841) | Grasslands soil microbial communities from Hopland, California, USA - 2 Assembly 2016 (version 4) | ecosystem: Environmental > Terrestrial > Soil > Grasslands | place: USA: Hopland...
ACCCGAGAAAGCGGACTTGTGCCCGTTGCGCGCCACGACGAGCGTCTCGCCCGGATGCACCGCGCTCATCATCGCCACGTGCACGTTCTCCGTGCTGCCGTTCGTCGAGAACAGGGTTTGGTCGGCGCCCACCGCCTGCGCGAAGAGCTCCATCGCCCTCGGCTCGACCTGCCAGGACTGATGCCGCGTGTCGAGGCCGTTGTTCATGCCGGCGTCCGCGCGAAACGCGGCTTCGCCGGCCCACTCCACGGCGTCGGGAACGACGTCCCACTTCCCGGACCGATGCGCGGGGATGCCGAAGGCCAGGGCGTCGCGCGCGTGAAAGTCGCGAATGGCGTCGCCGATCGGGGCGGGCTCGGGTTCGGCTCGCGCCGGGCCTCGCGCCTCCTCCTGCTCGGCCTTGTCCTGGTCGAGCTCCCGCAGACTGTCGACCTCCATGCGACTACCTTTCCCCGCTGATCGTCAACGGCGTGCGTGGACCGGCGACATGCTCCGAACGCTCGTGCGCTCCTCCTGCCAGCCGCGCGTCCCGGCGGACGGTAGGGGCCGGCGCGCCGACACGCGCCGCTTGCTGCGTCTCGTGGGCGAGCAGCTCCAGGACCGCGGTCATTCCACCGGCTGCGAAGGCGCGGCGCTGGCGCTGCGCGCCGTTGCCCTCGGCGAGCATCCGCTCGACCTCGCAGAGCGCGTCGCCGCAGCCCAGCCGGTGGGCATAGCCGCCCGCGAGGTCGAGCGCGTACCGGGCGAGACCCTGAACGTGCTGGATCGGGCCGCCCACGGACAGGCGCGCCTCCAGCCCGTCGCGCAGGGCGAGGAAGGTCGCCTCGTCGAGTAGTTCCTTGGCTGGGTGATGCCGTTCCGCGGTCAAGGCCTCGTGGTAGGCCAGACAGTGCACGAGGGCGCTGAGGCCGCGCAGATCCTGCAGCGAGGACTGCGCGTCAGCGCGCGTACCTCGAGCGTTCCGAGCGTCGGGTGAGGCCGCATGTCCCACCACAGCGACCCGTAGCCGTCCAGCGAGGACATCCTGACCAGCTCGTCCATCGTCGCGCAGTAGTCGTGCCAGTGGTCGAAGGCCCGCGGGAGACCCGTCCGCGGGACGCTGTGACAGCGCACGGTGCGGGCGCTCGCGAGACCCGAGTCCTGGCCGTGCCAGTAGGGCGAGTTGGCGCTCAGCGCCTGGAGCAACGGGATCCACTTCCGCATGCCGTTGTAGGCGGCGATCGCCGTCTCGGCATCGGGCATGCCGACGTGTATGTGCACGCCGCAGTACGCCGACTGGCGCAGCAGGCCGCGCGTGTCGGCCGCCACCGCCTCGTAGTGCTCGCCGGCGCGATGCCGCACGTCCCCGAAGCCGACCGTGGGGTGCAGCCCGGCGCCGAGGAGCGCGACATCGCGCCCGCGCAGGACCGCGCGCCGCAGACCGGACAGGGTGGCGACCGCGTCGTCGGCCGTCGCGACGACCGGCGTGGCCAGCTCGATCACGCCATCGCACATCTCGCCGACGACATCCCCGCCCGACCGCCGCCCGCGCTGTCGACCCAGAACGGCGTCGGTGCACCACCGGATGTCGTTCGTCTGCGGGTCGACGAGGAACAGCTCCTCCTCGACGCCGAGTCGGTATGGGGGAGATGCGGCGAACCGACGGAGCGGCAGCGGCCGCGTTGGAAGTCGCGAAGTCATGTTTGCCTGCTCGAGTCGAAGTCGGGTGGGCCGCTGAACGAGCGCGCAGCGCATGTCTCTGCGTAGCCCGTTGCTCTGGCTTCGGCCTCGTCGGGCAGCTGCGGCAGTGGGCTCCGCAGGGCTCCTCGAGATCGCGCTCCCACGCTACCCCTGGGTCGGGCGCGCGGCGGCGCCGGTCACAAAAAGCAACCGGGCGCGCCGCAGGGTGCAACGCCGGAAGGTTGCGACCGCTCCTGCCTGCGGGGCTGTCGCTACGGGTGGCGCCGACCCCCGACCCGGGTTGCGCCTCAACACGCAGATCGGCTTGGCCTCGCGTACGGGCACCCGCCGGTCCCGACCAGCGCGCGCAAGGGCGGTCCGACGTCGCGGCCGCATGGGCGCCCGCCACGCGACCGGAGTCGCGCGCGCATGTGTCCGGTGAAGTCGTACCGGCCGTTGTCGAAATCCACGGGGGTTGTGCGTCCTAGAAGTGAGAGCGACAACAGCCGAGGAATCCATTTCTCAGTACATGCTGCTCATCTATCCGCCCGTCGACACACCGCCGCCCGGCCGGCTGGATGGCTGGCAGGACTACACCGACGGGCTCATCGCTGACGGCGTCCTGCTCCGCAGCGGCCGGCTCCAAGACGTCCACGCGGCGACGAGCATCCGCGTGAAGGACGGCGAGACGCTGATCAGCGACGGCCCGTTCGCGAGACCAAGGAGTACCTCGGCGGCTTCTTCCTCATCGACTGTGCGGACCTCGATGCGGCGCTGAAGTACGCCGCGCGGATGCGGATGGAGGACTACGGCACGGTCCAGGTGCGCCCGATGATGTTCCCCGCCCATACGTCGGCGCGCGAGATGAGGGCGCAGTCGGCAGCGTGATCGGCGACGTGGTCGAGCGCGCCTACGCGAGAGCGGGCGTCGGTGCTCGCGACGCCGATCCACCGCGGGGGCGACTTCCAGCCGGCCGAGGACGCGGTCCCGCACGCGTTCGCCGCCGCGGTGACCGCGTGGCCCCGCGACGGCGTGCACGTGAACCCCGGCGCCTGGTTGACGACCGCCGCCCGGCGCAAGGCGACCGGCTGCGGCTGATCTTCACCTGCTGTCATCCGCCCAGGCGCTCCCGGCCCGCGCCGCGCTGACGCTGCGGATGCTCGGCGGGGCTCACGACGGCGAGATCGCCCGCGTTCGTGGTCGGCGGAGGCCACCATGGGTCCGCGCATCTCGCGCGCAAAGCCCAAGATCGCCGACGCGCACGTCCCCGATCGCATTCGGCGCGACGAGGAGTTGCCGGAGCGTCTCAGCGGCGCGCTCGCCGTCGTCAACCTGATCTTCAACGAGGGCTACGCCGCCGCCGCGGGCGATCACCTGGTGCGCGGCGAGTTGCGCGGTGAGGCGATCCGACTCGCGCCCAACCGAGCCACGCCGCCGCACAGCCCGCCCCGGCCTCGCGCCCCGCCATCACGCCGAGCGCCTCGCGTGCGGTTGGTTGCGCGCAACGTGGGCAGAAGTCCCGCGCGGTCGCCGGGTCGTATCTGCCCGCCTCGGAGCAGATTCACCTTGACGAGGCACCGACGGGCGAGGACGCTGACTCGGCCGTCGCGAGGTGCTTGCGGCACCGGCGTCGGCGGCGGCGTTTGAGGTTCGTTTAGATCGGGGGCGAGGCATGGCCGTGGGGCGACGGCATGCGAGACCTGCGCGCGGCGCCGGTCTGTCGGCGCGGATGAGCACCGCGTCTCATATATCGCTGTTTTTGTCCGCGCGCGAAGCGCGCGGACGCCGCGGCCGTCGGGAACGACACGCGAGCGTTGACGTGCGGCGCTGCGGTTGCGGCGCCCGCGCGGGGAGTGGCCTCGCGCTCACCGTGCGACGAGCGGTGCCTACGCCAGGCCCTGCTCGCGACCGGCGCCGCGGGCGCGGCCCGTTGTTGATGGACGCATCGGAGAAGCGGTGACGGTAACTGCCTCCCCCTTGCGTGCGCGCGGACTACCGGTGCGGTCTGCGTATGGCATCGCCGCAAAAGGGCGACCGATTCTCCCAACGATCCCGTCCGAGCGGCTCACGCCCACGCCGCGGGCCGGGATGGACGGCGCGAGCGGCAGCACCGTCATGTTCCTGCAGTCGGACACGGCCCTGCGGCTCGCAGGCGCCGACATGTGGAGGCGATGATGCAAGAGGTCGACAGGGTGCGGCTGACCAGCCGGGACAGGGTGCGGCTGACCCGCCGGGACATGCTGCGCCTCACCATCGGCGGGGCGGGCATGTTCGTGCTCACTTCCTCGTGCCTCGCTGTGACCAGCGGTGTCGGCTCCGGTGGCGGCCCGTTGTACATCGAGGCGTTCCCGACGAGCCCGTTGGTGCTCAACCCGTTCAACGAGTCGCTGCCCCTCCCCAAGTTGGCCGCTCCGGTCCCCAAATCGGTCGTCGACACCTGGGACAGTCCCCCAGGGCCGGACAACCAGGCCTTCGTGAAGGGCGCGGGACCGTTCTCCCATCAGCTGTGGCCGGGGACGGCACCGGTGGCCGATTATCCACTGCCGCTGGTTTATCACATCAACCTCGAGGTTGCCCCTCACGACTTCACCTCCTCGCTCGTACAACCGATCGACAGCTCCGGGAAGGACGTCGCCCCCCCGGGCAGCGACAACGCCCGGCCGAGGAAGCTGCCGTCGAGCACGATCTACGGCTTCGACGGGAGGTTCCCGGGGCCGATGATCAACGCCGAGTACCACAACCCCGTACTCGTCCGCTTCGAGAACCACCTCGATCAGGACAACGGCCTCCCTCGCCAAGACTTCGGCGCTCCGAACTTCTCCTTCCTCACGCACCTGCACAACGGTCACACCGCGTCGGAGTCCGACGGCAACCCGGCGCAGGGCTACCAACGCTTCAGTCCGCTGGGGCGCCTGGACCACAGGGCCGCCTACGAGCCCGGGGAGTGGGTGGACAACCTTTACCTTGGCTATCCAGCCGGCGGTGATGATCGGGAGAAGCAGTCGTTCTTCTGGTTCCACGACCACGTCCACGGCCACACCGGCGCAGACGTTTACAAGGGCATGGTCGGTCTGATGCCGCTCTACGATCCGAAGATCGACCGCGGCGACGAGACCGACCCCTCGGGGCTACAGCTGCCGGGCCGGCGCACGGACAACCCCGACGGTTCGTTCAGCGTCGACTACGACATCCCGCTCGTGTTCTATGACACCGCGCTCGACGACGGTGTGACGCCACACAAGGACGCGCACACAGGGACCGGTGAGACGCACCCTGAGTGGTGGGGCATGACCTACTTCCGCCACTTGCCGAACCACGGCTTCGTCGGCGATCTCTTCACGGTCAACGGCAAGGCGTTCCCGGTGTTGGAGGTCAAGCGGCGTAAGTACCGCCTGCGCTTCCTCGACGCGTCGATCTCACGCATCTACGAGTTCCAGCTGATGCAATCGAGCGGCGGGTACAAGTCGGCGCGGTCGCTGGGATTAAACGGAGACGAGTTGCAGGGGCAGTACCGCCTCCCGGACGGCCGGCAATGCATGCAGCTGGTCGAGGTTGCGTGCGAGGGCGGCCTGCTGCCGAACCCGATCGTCCGCGATTCCTTTGAGCTGTGGCCCGCCAAGCGCAGGGAGTTCGTCGTCGATTTCACCCGCTACATGGGCGGCGACCTCACCTCACCCGGCGATGAGATTTACCTCGTCAACATCATGAAGATGACGACGGGGCGCTTGTGGGACTCCGCGGACCCCAACTACAAGGTCCCCGTGCTGAAGATCATCATCGGCGACGATCCGCCGGAGACCGACGTGAGCGTCATCCGCCCGGCGCTGCGCGATGTCCCACCCTTGGTTGCAGGCGCGACGGGCGCGATGAACGACAAGAGCGTCCCCACCTTCGAGCTGCAACGCGGGAGCACCAAGGCCGACCCGGAGTTCGAGTGGCTCATCAACGGCAAGCCGTTCGACCCCGCCAACCCCCAGATCACGGTGAAGAAGGAGTCGGAGGCGGTCTGGCGGATCCGCAACGGCGGCGGGGGCTGGGTGCACCCGCTGCACCTGCACATGGAGGAGCACCGCGTCGTCGCGCGCAACGGGACGCTGGCGCCTGACGCCCGGCACCCCGACGACACCGGCAAGGAGGACGTGGTCGCGCTCGACCCCAGCGAGGACGTGCTGATCTCGCGCCGGTTCAGGACCTTCGTCGGACCGTACGTGGCGCACTGCCACAACCTGATCCACGAGGACCACTCGATGATGTTCGCCTGGGAGATCGTTCCGTGAGCATCGCCGCCGGGCCGCTGGCCGAGCCGGCCAGCCGAGCCCACCGGCCGATCGATGAGCCGGCGAGTACGGCGACGTCACCAGCGGCTGCCCTGACCCGCGGCGAGGCGGCGCTGCGCGCGGCGGCCACGATCTGCCTGGCGGGCATCGCCCTCGCACACGCGATCGAGGTCCCCACGGCCGTCAACGGCAGGCCCACGTTCGCCGTGCTGTCGGCGATGGCGCTGACGCTGTGCGTCGTGGTCGCTGTGGCGCTCGCCGCAGCGCCCGCGACCGCGACGCGGCAGCTGTGGCGCGTGGTCGCGGCAACGGCCACGGTCGTGCTCGCCGGATGGGCCGTCCCCCGCGCGGTCACGCTCCCCGGCTTGGAGGGCAGCCGCGGGCGGTGGGCGACGATACCCGCCGCGGCGTGCGCGCCCCTGGCCGCCGCGTGCCTTGTGCTGTCCGCGGTCGCCGTGCGACCAACGCGCTCGGCGCTGCGCGGGCTCGCGACCGCGCTCGCAGTGCTCCTCGCGTTCGGGCCGGGTCTCGGCGCGCTCGTGGTCGCGCTCGGGCCGGGGCCGACCGGCGGCGAGAACGCGATCGCCGCCGACGTTCACGTCCACGCCCACTCGACCGCCGCCGAGCCGGACATCGTGTTGCGCCGCGGCGCGCACGGCAACCATTACGTGACCCCCGTGTCTGCGCCGGCGCACGCGCCGGCCTTCGCGATCGGCCTCGTCGCCGCAGCCGCCGTTGTCTTCGTCTACGGCGCCGTGGGTTATCTGCGCCGGCGCAGCATCCCGTCTGCGAGGGTTGGCGTCGGCCCGGGGGCCGACGGCGGGCTGACGTGAGCGGCGTTCGTCGAGTCGTCGGCTGGGCGGTCGTCGCGCTTGCGGTCGTCGCCGCGACCGCCGGGCCGGCGGAGGCGCACGCCGTTCTCGTGGCCTCGTCGCCGCCTGCGAACGGTCGTGTCAAGGTCGGTCCGGCGTCCGTCGTGCTGCGCTTCTCCGAGCCGGTTCAGCTGTTCAATCGAACCGATGTGACGGTCGTCGACGGCGACGGTGTCCGGATCGACAAGGGCACCGCGCGGACGGCCGCGCGTGATCCCCGCGAGGTCATCGTTGCCGTGCGCGGGCCGTTGGTCCCCGACAGTTACACCGTGCGCTTTCGCGTCGTCTCGGCCGACTCGCACTCGGCGCTCGAGGCCTACGCGTTCGCGGTCGGTGATGTGCCGCTGCGGCCGCCGATCCTGGCCGGAGCAGGAGGGCTTTCGGACGGCAGCGCCACCGCGGTCGCCATCCGGCTCGTCGAGTTCGCGGCGTTGATCTTCCTGGTCGGGGTCATCGCGTTCCGGGCGCTGGTGTGGGGCCCCGCGGTCGCGACGGCGCCGGGGCTCTCGCGCGCCGAACGCGACAGCGCGCTGCGCAACGGAACGAGGGCGTTCTGGCGCGCCTTCTGGGCCGCCGTGGTTCTTGCCGGAGTTGCGGAAACAGCGGTGCTGGCGGCCAAGAGTGCGGTCGCGTTCCACACCAACTTGATCACCGCCGCCCTGCACCCGGCCGATGCCTACCGCATGGTCGCCGCGTCGCGGTTCGGTGACCTGTTCGGATGGCGCTGCGGCGCGCTGTCCTTGGTGGTGGTCGTCGGCTTCCTGGCGTGGAACCACGAGAGCGAGGCGCCGCCCCACAATCCGCGACGCGAACCCATGGCCGTGTTGGCAGTGCTGGCCCTCGCCGCGCTGACGTTGCTGGCAGCCCAAGGCCACGCCTCGCAAGCGCCGCTCGCGCCGCTCTCAGTCGCGCTCGACGCGGCCCACTTGACCGCCGTGTCCGTCTGGATCGGCGGTCTGGTATGTCTCGCGGTCGTCCTCCAGCGCGCGCCACGCGCCCTGCCGGAGGCGGGCCGGGCACTGGCGGGCGCGACCCTGTCGCGGTTCAGCCACGTGGCACTGTGGTCGGTGGCCATCGTCGCGATGACGGGAATCGCGCGCGCGATCGGAGAGCTGTCGGCGCCCGGGCAACTGGTGAGCACGGGCTACGGCCAGAGCCTCATGCTCAAGTCGTCGTTGCTCGCCGCGGTCCTGGTGATCGCGCGCCACAACCGCCGCATCGCCGATGCGTTGGCCCGCGGTGCACGCCCGAGCGTCGCGACGATGCGCGCCACCGGCCGCGCCGTACAGGCCGAGTTCGTGATCGGGATCGCCATCGTGGCCGTCGCGGCGATCCTCGTGGCCCAGCTTCCTGGCCGAGCTTGACTCGCGCGCCGGCCTGGCCGGGTGAGGCCTGCGTCACGGATGGGCGCCCTGGCGTGACCGGCGCGGCGGGCGTCCTACAGCGGGCGCTCCCAGTGCTCCGGCACGAGGACGACGCGAAAGCCCTCGGGGTCCTCGAATGTCAGCCCGTGCTCGGCCCAATAGGGGTTCGCGGGAGCGACGGGATCGACCCCAAGGCGCGCCGCCACCGTTCGCAGCGTGTCGGGATCACCGAGGTAGAACACCAGCAGCGATTCGGGATGCGGCGCCGCAGCGTCATGCTCGCCGCCCGTGGTGAGCTCCAGATGCGCGCCGGTGCCCGGCACCTCGAGGAAGACGCCGTCGTAGCCGTGGTGGTCCCGAAAGCCGCCCATCTCGGGCAGCCCCAGGCCGTCCCGGTAGAAGGCCACGACCTGGTTCAGACGCCCGGTATGGCGGGCGATCCGTAGCTGCATCGCTCCTCCCACGTCCGGGGGGCGACGCGGGCATCTCGCGACGCACCCGCCGCCCGGTTCGTCACCCTGGCGATCCTACGCTCGTCAGTCGTCCCAAGGCGGTGGTCGTCGTGTCTGGGGCGCCTCAGCCGCGACAGCCGATGCGGCGCGGGGAAACTGCGCGCCCGCGACGCGGTCGTCCATGGCCCGGAAGTGTGACCGCACGCCCGGCCTCGGCGGCGCCCTCGCGCCGGCGGTAACGCTCGCGCCCCTCCCGAGACGAAGAGGGGCTGTGTCGTCCCGTCCGCGAACCGCCCCCACGATCACCCGGGTGATCCGGCGCCGGGGTGGTGCCTGCTCACCCGTGCGCCGCCGACGCTGGGCAGCCATGAGCACCACCGCGGCACCACCCCGTAGCCGGCGGGCGCACGCAGCCCCCGACGAGGCGCTGCTCGACGCCCTGCGCGAGGGCGACGAGACGGCCTTCGTGACCCTCGTGACCCGGTACAGCCCGCTGATGCTGCGCGTCGCCCTGACGCACGTCCGCACCCGCGCGGTGGCCGAGGAGGTGGTCCAGGAGGCTTGGATGGGCGTGCTCTCGAGCCTGCCGCGCTTCGAGGGACGGTCCTCGCTGAAGACGTGGATCTTCCGCATCCTCACCAACCGTGCGAAGACGCGCGGGGAGCGCGAGAGCCGCTGCACACCGCTCTCCGCGCTCGCGCCGGCGGACGACGACGGGCCGGCGATCGACGCAGACCGCTTCCTGCCCGCCGACGACCCGCGCTGGCCCGGCCACTGGGCCGCCGCTCCGCGCGACTGGCGGACGCTGCCCGACGACCGCCTGATGGCGGGCGAGACGCTGCAGCTCTTGAAGGCCGCCATCGGCCGGCTGCCGGCACGCCAGCAGCGGGTGCTCGTGCTCCGGGACGTCGAGGGCTGGGAGGCCGAGGAGGTCTGTGTGACGCTCGCGCTGAGCGAGGGCAACCAGCGCGTGCTCCTGCACCGCGCCCGGGCCGCGGTCCGACGCGCGCTCGAGCCCTATCTCGACGACCTGGCCGAGGAGGAGGCGTGACGGACCCCGAGCTGAGCTGCCGCGAGCTGGTCGAGCTCGTCACCGACTACCTGGAGGACCGTCTGCCCCCGGGCGAGCGCGCGCGCTTCGAGGCGCACCTCGCCGACTGCGAGGGGTGCGTGAACCACCTGGGCCAGATCGAGGTGACGCTGCGCGTCGCGCGGGCCGACCGCCGGCGCGCGCCCGCCATCGACGTCGCGCCCCTGCTGCAGGCCTTCCGCTCCTGGCACGAGACGGCGTAGGCGGGCCACACGCAAAACCTCACCGAGGGCCGCGACCGCCGGGTAGGGTCGCGGGGAAGTGCAGAGCGGCACCGCCACGGCCAGGTCGCGGGGCGGGGACGTCGTCGCCGCCACCAAGACGGAGATCCCACGCCTGCGCGGAGGACTCGTCGCGCGCGACGGCCTCGTGCGGGCGCTCATGGCCGAGCCGCGCCCGCGTCTGACGCTCGTCTCCGCCCCGGCCGGCAGCGGCAAGACGACGGTGGTCGTCCAGTGGTTGACCGCGCCGCAGGAGCGCCGCGCGTGCGCCTGGCTGTCGCTCGACCGCGAGGACAACGACCCGGTTCGCTTCTGGGGCGGCGTCATCGCCGCGCTGCGCCGCGTGCGGCCGGGCGTCGGCGAGCGGGCGCGCGGCGCCCTGCACGCGCCCGGCACGGGATTGACGACGGTCGTCCTGCCCCTGCTCGTCAACGACCTGGCGCGCCTCGACGCGCCGATGGTGCTCGTGCTCGACGACCTGCACGTCGTGACCTCCGAGCAGGCGCTGCACGCGCTGGCCTTCCTCGTCGACCGCGCCCCGCCGACGCTGCACCTGGCGATCACCACCCGCGCCGACCCCCCGCTGCCGCTCGCGCGCCTGCGCGCGCGAGGCGAGCTGCTGGAAGTGCGTGCCGCCGACCTGCGCTTCAACGACTCCGAGGCGACCGCGCTGCTGGGCAACCTCGGCCTGGACCTGGTGGCGGGCGAGGTCGCCGAGCTGCAGCTGCGGACGGAGGGCTGGGCGGCCGGGCTGCAGCTGGCCGGGCTGTCGCTGCGCTCCCGGCCGGCCACGAGCGACCGCGTCGCCGTCCTGCGTGGTGGCGCCGCCCACATCGTCGAGTACCTGACCGAGGAGGTCCTCGACGCGCAGGAGCCCGCGACGCGCGCCTTCCTGCTGCAGACCTCGGTGCTCGAGCGCGTGTCGGGCGAGCTGTGCGACGCCGTCGTCGACGGCACCGGCTCGGCCGACCGGCTCGAGGCGCTGGACGCCGCCAACCTGTTCCTCGTCGCGCTCGATTCCGACCGTGAGTGGTTTCGCTACCACCATCTCTTCCGCGACGTCCTCCGCCGCCGGCTGCGCCGCGAGCAGGGTCACCTGGAGGAGGTCCTGCACCGGCGCGCGGCCGCGTGGCTGACCGCGCACGGAATGCCGGCCGAGGCCATCCGACACGCGCTCGCCGGCGACTCCGGCGCCGCCGCCGAGCTGATCGCGCAGCACTGGCGCACGTTCTTCAATGACGGCGAGCTCGCGACGGTCTCCGACTGGCTCGCGCGCCTGCCGCCCGACACCGTCGCGATCGACGCCCGCCTGTGGCTGGCCAAGGCCTGGATCGCCCTCGACCGCGGGCGGCTCGAGGAGGTGAGCGAGCTGCTGGCCTTGGCCGACGCCGACGGCGGCCCCGAGCACCGCGCGTGGGCGGTCCTGCTACGCGCGGTCCACGCATTCAAGACGGGCGACGCGGCGACCGCTGCGGCGCTGGTCGACGAGGCGCGCGGGTCGGTCGCGCACCCGGACCGCTTCTGGCGCTCGGTCGCCGCCGTGATCAGCGGTGCGGCCGCCTACTGGCGCGGCGAGGACGCGCGCCGCCACCTTGGCGATTCTCGCGCCGCAGCATCCGACGACGGAAACCGCCTCGGTCAGCTCTACGCGCTCGGCTACCTGAGCCTCGACAGCGCGGAGGCCGGCGACCTCCAGGGCGCGGAGGCCGAGCTGGAGCGCGCGGAGGCGCTGCTCGTGGAGGACCCCGCCCTGGGCGAGCACTTCGTCGCGCTCACGGTCCAGCTGGCGCGCGGCGGGCACGCGGCGCGTGCGGGAGCGCGACAAGAGGCGCTGCGCGACGCGCGGCGCGCGGTGGAGCTCGCCCGCCGCGGTGCGGGCCGCCTCGAGGTCGCCGAGACGCTGCGCGCCGCGGCCGAGGCGGCTCAGCGCCTCGGCGACGCCGCGGCCGCGCGCCGCGCCCTGCGCGAGGCCCACGACCTCGCGGCGCTCTGCCACGACCCGGGCCGGCTCGCCGAGCGGCTGCGGGTGACCGCCGCGGCGATCGCGCAGGACCGCGGGGGCGACCTGCGCGAGCCGCTGAGCGAGGGCGAGCTGCGCGTGCTGCGCCTCCTGCCGACGGACCTCAACCAGCGTCAGATCGGTGCCGAGCTCTTCGTCTCGGTCAACACGGTCAAGTCGCACGTCAAGAGCATCTTCCGCAAGCTGCGGGTCGGCTCGCGCGCGGAGGCGGTCATCCGCGCGCGCGAGCTCGGTCTCCTGTGATGCAGCCCACCCCACCGGGCGGGCATGGCCACGACCGGGCTTCGACGCGCGGTCTCCGGGCGCGCGCCGGCTCAGACTCCGGGCGGACCGCTGTCGGCCGGGCGCTGGGCGCCAACAGCACCACCCGGCAGCGCCGGGCGCCGACGGCGTCCGAGCGCGGGCAGCAGAGCCACGCCGAGGAGCAGCCACGCGGCGACGACGTAGGGGAAGACGTCGAAGGGGGACACGGGCACGGGCCACACGTTGCGGTAGAGCACGTAGAGCGCGACGACGATCCCCGCGGCCGGCAGCAGCGCCTCGCGGCGGCGCCGGTTGCGAACCAGGAAG
>Ga0136846_1218679_pt1 | contig 12520 bp, 11 predicted proteins | sample HopSoiMetagenom2_FD_96841 | JGI IMG/M metagenome (GOLD analysis project Ga0136846, IMG submission 96841) | Grasslands soil microbial communities from Hopland, California, USA - 2 Assembly 2016 (version 4) | ecosystem: Environmental > Terrestrial > Soil > Grasslands | place: USA: Hopland...
GTTATCACACAAGTTGCAGGTTATATGTGCAGCAAGTTTTATGGAATCAGGTTTATTGCCGAATTAAGGAAAATTGGTCGCGGTAAATTGATCCTCTTGCTTGTCGCAATCTCGTGGTTGGCATGGCTGATTTTTGCATTCATTCCTCCTCCCTATAATTTCTGGGCGCTGTTCTTCAATGGATTTCCACTTGGCCTTTTATGGGGAGTTGTATTTTCCTATGTTGAAGGAAGACGAACAACGGACTTCATCAGCGCTGCGCTTGCAGTGAGTTTTATTTTTGGATCCGGTGTTGCAAAGTCGGTCGCGTCATGGGTGATGGGGAACTGGATGGTGAATGAATATTGGATGCCGTTCGTTGTTGGATTTATCTTCTTTATTCCTCTGCTCTTGTTTGTGTACCTGATGGAAAAAATTCCGGCTCCGGATCGGAAGGATATCGAATTGCGAACTGAGAGATTGCCGATGGACGGGGAAAAACGAAAAGCGTTTATAAGGAACTACTTGCCTGGACTGGTTGCGCTCGTGATCATCTATATTCTTGTGACCATCCTCAGGGAAGTAAGAGATAATTATATGGCCGACATGTGGCGTGAAAGTGGTCAACTATTGCGACCGGGGGTGTTTGTTGAAACTGAAACCATCATATCATCGATCATGCTGGTGATGATTGCATCAATGATTGCAATTAAGAATAATTTTCGTGCGTTGCTGATTACACATCTCATCATGATTGGCGGATTCATTCTTTCTGCGACTGCGACGCTGTTATTTACACAGGAGATAATATCGATGTTCAGTTGGACAACTGCGGTTGGGTTAGGATTGTATATGGTCTATATTCCTTTCAATAGCCTTCTCTTCGATCGATTGATTGCGGCGTTCAGGTTTGCAGGCACGGTAGGATTCCTGATCTATGTTGCCGATTCATTTGGATATCTCGCGAGTATAGGCGTGTTGATTTCAAGATCGATTTTGAAAGTTCAAATGCACTGGCTGCATTTTTATGAGAATATCGTTTTGGTGATGGCAGTGATAGGAGTGATCATTACGATCTATTCCATTCTTTATTTCCAGCAACGAAGAATGATGGCTGATCGCTAACCACTGCTGATTGGTAATGTGAAGTATTAGCGTCTCTGTAGTGATTGTTCGCGCTTCTCCCTGAGTTTTATTTCCAGCTCCTCAATTTCCCTGTCGCTGAAAGCAGTCATGTCTTTTGTTCCAATTACAATGCTCCTGAGTTTTGTAATTTGTTCATCGTTGAGTACGAGAAGGAAATTGTAGAGGTGGCGGTAATTAGAGCGGGGAGAAAGTGACTCTACTGTCATAGCTTTAGCATTAATTCCGGGGCTAAGTAATTGAAAAAACTTCGGTTTCCAATATTAAGTTTGTGGTTTAGCGGTTAACCTTTTTTTATCCACAGCTTACTCACGTTTTCCATCAAGTGTAAAGCCAATGGTGGTTCCGACGTCTACGGTGCTTCGAACATGAATGGAATGGCCATGAGCCTCAATGATATGCTTACATATTGCCAGGCCTAAACCTGTTCCGCCTCTATCCCGACTTCGTGCCGCATCGGTCCGGTAAAACCTGTCAAAAATGCGCCTAAGGTGCTCTTCTTCAATGCCAATTCCATCATCACTCACCTCAATCAGGACATTCTTTTCATCCGTCTTATAGCTGCTTGCCATTATCGTGCCACCCACTTTACCATATTTAATGGCATTCTCAACAAGGTTTATTAAAACCTGCCTGACCTTTTCTTTATCTGCAAACACGATAATCGGCGTTTCACATCCTTTCTTTATTCCATATTTAATATGCTTTTGGGACGCAGAGAGTGAGAGTGAGTCAAATACTTCGCGAAGCAAATCCTGGATAACAAAATTCTGCTTGAATAATAATTGTTCGCCTCTTTCTAATTTTGAAATCTCGTCGAGGTCATTCATCAGGTTCACGAGTCGCTCAATGTTACGAGAAGTGTTTTCTAAAAACTTTTTACTCACTGCTTCATCTTCCATGGCGCCATTGAGTAGGGTATCCACATAACCCTGGATTGCAAAAAGAGGCGTCTTAAATTCATGCGCAAGGTTCTGAAGAAATTCTTTTCGAAACGCTTCATTCTGCCTCAGCAATTCAATCTCTTCATTTCTTTTTTCTGCCCATTTTTCTACGTCTTCTCTTACTTCATCAATACCTTTTTGAGGAAGTATGTATTTGAAATACATTTCTTCCTTCCTTGTTGCTTTTGTCTGGTGGATTAATTTATAAATCAGCTTGATCTTCCTGTAGATGAACTTCTCAAGTGTGAATTGAATTAATGCATAGCTGCCAATAAAGATCACAGCAAAGGAAATGAGCGATTCCTGCCAATTTCCAGTCAGAAAAAAAATGCCAAGGGCAATCGGAATAGATAATGCCAGCGCGGTTAGCGTGGAGAGCTGCCTTGGACTAACATTTTTTGTGGAGGCCATAGTAGAAGCTGTTACCTTTTAGCCTAAATACCAACGGGCAATAGCAATTGGCAAAAGAAAATACCTGACTATGAAAGTGGAAACTGAACTCGAGCCGGAAGCTAAATATCAAATTTATATCCGACTCCTTTCACAGTAGTAATGCAGTCCATTCCTAATTTCTGTCTCACTTTTCGTATGTGCACATCAATAGTGCGGTCTCCAACAATCACATCGTTTCCCCAAACCTGGTTTAGAATTTCATTTCGAAGAAAAACTCTGCCGGGCCTCGCTGCCAGCAGGTGCAATAATTCAAATTCTTTTTTTGCAAGGATCACTTGCACACCGCGAGCAATTACTTCAAATTTTTCAGGGTCAATAACCAGGTTCTCAAATTGCAAAACCTTATTGTCTGCCGGTTTTACTATTCTCCGAAAAAGGGCATTCACGCGACTAACCAAAACCTTTGGACTGATGGGTTTGGTTACATAATCATCTGCTCCGGTCTCAAATCCCTTCACCTGGGCGTTCTCGTCATTAAGCGCGGTAAGAAAAATAATCATCGTGTCTTTAAAGTCTGGCTGCATCCGCAATATTCCGCAAACTTCAACCCCATTCTTTTTTGGCATCATGATGTCCAATATGATCAGGTCCGGATGCTCAGCCCGCGCTTTTGCCAGGGCTTCATCTCCATCTTTCGCCATCAGAACCTGGAAACCTTCTTTTGCCAGGTTATAGTGAACTATTTCCAGGATGTCAGGTTCATCATCGGCAATGAGGATTTTCTTTTTCTTATTCTCCATTTAACACGGAAAGTTTCCGCAAACCTATAAGAAAAGAGTTCGGTAACAGCATATTAATATCGGCTTAATAATTTTTTAATGTATAAAGAAACGCTGACCACCTTGTTAACGAATTGATGGTCTTGTGTAGGCTAACATGCCTGATTTTCCGTTCTATATGGCAATTGGTAGTACTTTTGCTCCTTAAACGTTACGAATAAGTATTCTATGAGGCGAAACCTGTTGATGATTGTATTCTCCCTCCTGGTTCCGGTTTTTCATTTACTGGCGCAAAATTCCTATCCTTTCATTGTTGCAAAGGACAGGATGCTGTTCCATGACAATGTTGATAAGGAACAAAAAAAACTTTTGAAGGATGGCACAGTGCAATTGTCAAGGGATGAATCTATTAATCTCCAGATAGCGGACGCCTTGGTCAGGCAATTAGACGATTTCCAGGAACAAATTGAGACCGATTCCAATCTTACCGGCAATGAGAAGAAGAAATACCTGAAGGGGCTTGAATTCATGCTGCGAGGGTTTAACCAAAATTGGAATAAGAAAGATTATTCGCCAGCCCAGGCTCCTGCCTTGTTGAAAGCATACATGGATGCAATGGAACTGGACAGGCAAAAGGCAAGTATACAACCGGTAATCTCACGCAACGAATGGGGAGTTGGTAAGATCATTGTCGAATGTTTCCTGCTGCCTTCGGAAAATATTGGTGTGCAGCCGTCGCGGTTGGAACTGTTAAGAAAATACATGGGCTTGCATCCGGACGAGATTCTTTCCGTATTAAGCCGCAATCCTGAAGTGCCGTTTGTTGATTCATTGATTCTCGTTGCCGCGCATGATAACCCTAACAAGATGTACGATTATGCACAAGGTGCGAGCCGATTATCTAATCGCATCCGCAATCATCCTGACCCACTGATAAAAGCTATTGTGCGTATGGCAAATAGCAAAAGCGGCCAGATGTATTTTCCATTCCTCGATAACATTTTAACGGGCAAGATTAGCTTTAGTGAGATTGATAGCGTAAAGAATAATGATTTCGCATACTACAGGCTATTGGTCAAAACCAGACTCGATTATGTTGAACAATCGATGCAGATGAACCAACCTATATGGGCGATGGATGCAATCCTTGACCGCATGTCCCATAAAGCGAAAGAATATTTTATTCGGGAGATCAACGCGCTGCATGTGCAGGAGAATGAGAACATCCGCTTTAAAAGATTGGAAGGACTCACACCACAGGAGCTTTATTATTTGTGTGTGTTGGGAGAAGATGAGATTTATACATCCAGCTATGTGAGAGGAGTATATCCCCGCATCTTTGAAAGAATGGCCAGCCCACGCGCCGATAGTTTGCTGATGACTGTTCATGGCGACTATTTCAGGAAGTTTATTAAAATGGCGGCAGGCTATAATACATTGAATGATTTCCTTAGCCGGATGGATAAAGACAATGCGAATACGCTCATAAAGGCATTTGTCATCGGGCTTGAAAAAGCGAAAGGATTGGAAGATGCTGTGGATGTTGCAGACTCCTACAGTAGTATCGTGGATAAAAATCCTGAGCTTGCCAATTTCGTTTTGCAGGAAACGAATTGGAACCTGAAGAGAAATATATCAGACAACAACAAAAGAGGCGTTGTCATTTACCGAATATTGAAATCTCTTTTTGAATCAACAGATACCACGAAAAAAGTTGATCTCTCAACTGTACTTGGAATTCCACCTGTGTACACCGTGGATTATTCATCTCTCGTGAATGATTCGGGGCGCGTAATCCAGCAGGTATTTTTTTATGGAGACGAGGATAAGGACGGACAACATTCGTACGTGAATTTTATGGGAATGTTTCGCGGCCACCCGGAATGGAAAATCAGTGAGAACGCCCAATGGGTTTCAATCATGTCAACAAGGGGGAAACCAGTTTGGATCTTTGCCAACAAACCTCTTCTTGGAGCCGATGATCCTGATGCCAAAGCGCAGGCGAAGTTGAATGAATACCTTGCTGCCAGAAACCTGAAACCGACCGTGGTGATTCACAGGGGTCATAGTTATCACCTGAAATATACGCTTGAACAATTGGCACCTACGGCAAAGATTGTGGTCTTGGGATCATGCGGCGGATATAACAATTTGAATGATGTGCTCACTGTTTGCCAGGATGCACACATTATTTCATCGAAGCAGGTTGGTACCAAGACAGTGAACGAACCGATACTGCAGGCGATCAATACCAACCTTGCCGCTGGAAAAAATATTGATTGGATCAGCATCTGGAAGGAGCTGAGCACTAAGTTCAATAATGATGCGGCTGCGCGTGAAAAATTTGACGACTACATTCCTCCATATAAAAACCTCGGCGCCATTTTTATAAAAGCATACAGAAGAGCGATGGGCGAAATCCAATAGGCAACCGGCAGACAAAGTGAACGGGTCATGCTGAGTGTTCCAGTAACGTGCAGACAATCGGGAAATGCCCAATGCGTCTTGTCACTTGCTCCTTGTGCTAAATGTGTTTGGTCTTCTTCTTCCTTGTTCTTCTGCCCCTTGTATCTTTGTCCCGATGTCTGTCAACACTTCACCTAAAAAAATCTTCGACTTCGGTTTACTGAAACGCGTGTTGCATTATGCCGGTCCTTATAAGAGAAGATTTTATTCATCCGTTGGGCTTTCTGTGATTTTGGCGGCGATAACGCCGTTGAGGCCGTGGCTCATTCAGTTAACCATTAATAGGGGCATAGAAGGAAAAACGGAAAGCGGCGGCAGATTCCTGAATGGGATCCTGGAGAGATTGCACATAAACAATCTTGCCAATGTACTCATTGCGATTACTGTTTTCCAGATTCTATTGCTGCTCCTGGAAACTTATCTGCGCTACCTGTTCTCTTATATTACCAGTTGGCTTGGACAAACGGTCGTGCGTGATCTGCGTGTGAAGGTGTATGAAAAAATAGTCAGCCTGAATTTATCACAGTTTGATAAAACACCAATAGGCACTTTAACCACCAGGACGGTGGATGATATTGAGCGGATCAATGATGTTTTTGCCGAAGGACTGATACCAATCATTGCCGATCTGCTTTCTATTATTTGCATTTTGTTGCTGATGTTTTACACTGATTGGCGACTCACTATTGCAAGTCTTGCTGCCTTTCCAATACTCATCATAGCCACTTACTTTTTTAAGGAAAGCGTAAATAAATCGTTCATACGGGTTCGCAATGCAGTTGCGCAATTGAATGCATTTGTTCAGGAGCATATCACCGGCATGCAGGTAGTGCAAGCGTTTGCTGCTGAAAAAAAACAATTCGAGAAATTCAGGCAGATCAATAAAGAGCATCGGAACGCAAACATCAACGCCATCTTTGCCTATTCCATTTTTTTTCCGGTGGTGGAGATTGTGCTGGCAGTAGGTACCGGATTAATGGTGTGGTATGGAGCTACGCGTGTTGGCGCTGAAAGCTCCGATCTCTTTGGTAAGGGTGTTTCCTTCTATCTCTGTTTGAACCTGCTCTTCAGGCCACTACGGGTGATTGCGGATAAGTTCAATGTGCTGCAAATGGGTATGGTGGCAAGTGATCGTGTATTCAAAGTGTTGGATAACGATGATTACATTAAGGAAAAAGGTTTTCAGAAGGCCGAGCAGTTGAATGGAAAAATTGTGTTCGACAAAGTTTGGTTCGCGTATGTGGACGAGAGGTATGTGTTGAAAGATATTTCATTTACAGTTCATCCGGGAGAAACCGTAGCCATTGTTGGACATACCGGAAGCGGGAAAACTTCCATCATTAGCCTGCTGAACCGCCTATATGAAATCCGAAAAGGAAGTATCAGGATCGATGATGTTGATGTAAGAGAGTACCAGTTGGAAAACCTGAGGAGCAAGATTGGAATCGTGCTGCAGGATGTATTCTTGTTCTCCGGTTCTATCCTGGAGAATATTACTTTAAGAAATCCCGCCATCCCGAGGGAGCGGGTGATTGAAGCGGCGACACTTATTGGCATGCACGATTTCATTATGGAGTTGCCGGGTAATTATGATTATAATGTGATGGAGAGAGGGAGCAGTCTTTCATTGGGGCAGCGGCAACTATTGTCGTTCATTCGTGCGTTATTATATAATCCTTCAATATTGGTATTGGACGAAGCCACATCCTCAGTGGATACAGAATCGGAGTTGATGATTCAAAGGGCAACTGAAACGCTCATTTCCGGGCGTACATCAATTATTATTGCGCATAGATTATCTACCATCAGGAAAGCAAGTAACATCATCGTGCTTGACCGTGGGGAAATAAAGGAAATAGGTAGCCACGATGAGCTGATGGCAAAAGGTGGATTCTATGCAAAGCTGCATCAAATGCAATTCGAAAAAAGATCACACTTCGTATGATATCTAGATCACAAATCACAAATACCAAATAATTGCAGGTTCCAAATAGAAATAAATTTCAAGACTCAATCTCGGAAGCTATCCGGAGCAAATAAATTGGAAATCATAACCCCACCGCCTTTTAGAGGTTAGATGACGTTTCGTTTTTTTGAACCTTATTTGATGGTTGAAATCTGCAGCTTATTTAGCTTTAAAAATTTGGGGCTTATTCAGTAGTTGAAATTGGTATTTTTTTGGGGATTTGTTATTTGCAACTTGCGATTTACCCGGTGGATTTAGCCCGGTGTCCTTATCTTTGCGGCAAATTTCGGGACTCATATGGATGGCAAAAGAGTCAAAGCCTTATTGGTAGTGGTTTTCAGCACGTTCTTAACGTTTTCTTTCCCCCCGGTTTTTGGGCAGGAGCATCATAATGAAGGCACTACGCAAAATGAAACTGAAAAGAAGGAATTTGATGCCGATGAGGTCATTTTTGGACACGTACTTGACGCTCATGAATTTCACTTTCTTTCGTATACCGGAAAGGATGGTGTTGAACACCATGCCACCATTCCGCTTCCCGTAATTCTATACTCCCTCTCCAGGTCCAAACTTTCAATCTTCAGTTCTGCCAGGTTTCATCATGGGCATGAGACTTATGACGGCTATAAGATGGAAGGAAACAATGTGGTGCCGGTTGACCCAAATGAAAAGACATATGATTTATCCATAACCCGGAATGTAGTTCAAATGATCATTGCCCTTATCTTATTAGTATGGATCATGATCACAATCGCCAGGAAGTATGCAAAGGGAGAAGGCGTATAGTCTGCTCCATCGGGATTTCAGAATGTGCTTGAACCTATAATTATTTTCGTGAGAGACGAGGTAGCTAAACCGAATCTTGGCTCCAGGTATAAGAAGTATATGCCGTATATGCTCACCATTTTCTTCTTTATTTTAATCAATAGCGTGGTTGGATTAATTCCGGGGGCTGCAAATGTCACGGGAAACATTGCTTTTACATTTGTGTTGGGCATCATTTCTTTCATTGTGATTCTTATCAGCAGTAATAAGCATTTCTGGGCGCACATATTCAATCCACCAGTGCCAATGGGTGTAAAACCAATCTTGTTCATTGTGGAATTGTTGAGTGTGTTCACCAGACCATTTGCATTGATCATACGTCTTTTTGCCAACATGTTGGCCGGCCATATCATTATCATTTGTTTGATTTCCCTGATATTCATTTTTGGTGGATTGAATAAAGTGGCGGGCTGGGGATTTGCACCGTTATCGATTGCCTTTACTGTATTTATCTATTTCATCGAAATCCTAGTAGCGTTCCTGCAGGCGTATATTTTTGCCAACCTGACTGCCGTGTTTATTGGCCAGTCTTTCGAGGGAAGTCATCATGACGTGGATCACAAAGAAGACGCTATTATCGTGTAGGTAATTTTTTCATCATTATAAAAGATCAATTATGAGTTTGTTATTGGTATTGTTGAGTGCAGTTCCGGGCGCGAATGGTGGAGGTGCCATAGGCGCTGGATTGGCCGCAATTGGTGCCGGTATCGGTATCGGCCAGATTGGACGTGGTGCCGTAGAAAGCATCGCTCGCCAGCCGGAAGCCGTGAACGACATTCGCGCCAACATGATCCTGACCGCTGCGTTAATCGAGGGAGTTGCCCTCTTCGCGGTGATTGCAGGTATCTTGGCTATGTTCATTAAGTAGTGGAAATTGCACCCAACGCAAAGGGCCGAGGGTGCAGTTTTTCAGCAATAATGAAAATAAATTGAACACTTTGGACTTTCTTAAATATATCATATGGATCTTTTGACTCCCTCGTTTGGGTTAATCATCTGGACGCTTCTGGCATTCCTGATTGTATTTTTCATACTCAAGAAATATGCATGGAAGCCTATTCTCAATTCGCTGGATGCACGCGAAAAGAATATTGCCAGCTCCCTGGAAACTGCTGAGCGCATTAAGCAGGAAATGGCAGAAATGAAAAATGAGAATGAGGCGCTGCTTGCCAAGGCAAGGGAAGAAAGAGCACAATTGCTGAAAGAGGCAAGAGAAACGCGCGACAAAATAGTGAACGAAGCGAAGGAGCAAGCAAAAGCAGATGCATCGCGCATCGTGGCTGAAGCGCAACAAGCGATTCAACAACAAAAGATGGCGGCAATCACCGAAGTCAAAAACCAGGTAAGTATTCTTGTAATAGAAGTGGCCGAAAAGGTTCTGCGTAGGGAACTCGGCAACAAAGGTGAACAAGAGAAATATATTAAGCAGCTATCGAGTGAAACAATCCTGAAGGAAGAAGAAGCAGTAAGCTATTAATGTTGACATTAAGGTGTAGCTGAAAGTAAAAGATAGTGAAATGACGAATCCACGGTTAGCAAGCAGGTATGCAAAATCGATTTTCGACCTTGCCATTGAGAAAGGCGAGTTGGAAAAAGTGTATGAGGATATGAAACTTTTGCAGCAGATCTGCAGAATAAGTCGTGATTTCGTCACCGTCCTTCATAGTCCAATTATTCCAACAGACAAAAAGGAAAAAATTATCAGCGCGTTGTTCAAAGGGAGGGTGAGTACACTTACTGCAACTTTTACGCGACTGCTAGTTAAAAAGGGACGGGAAAATAATTTCCTAGAGATTACCAATTCTTTTATTGAGCAATACAATCATTACAAGGGTATTCAAAAACTGACGCTTACTACGGCAGTACCGGTGAGTGAAGACATTAAGAATGACATTGTCAGTAAGGTAAAGGAGCGAGTGAATGTGAAACATATTGAACTGGAAGAAAAAGTGAATCCGGATGTCATTGGTGGCTTCAGGTTGGAGTTAAGAGATTTTCTTATCGATGCCACTATTCAGCATGTGCTTGACAAGGCGAAGAAGGAGTTTCTGAATAATGATTTCGTTTTCAGATTAAGGTAGAAGAAATCACAAATCAAAGGATCCAATTTAGAATTCAAATCAAATTAATATATGGTAGACATTAAGCCGGATGAAATATCAGCCATTTTAAGACAGCAATTGACCAATTTCAATGCTGCCGCGGAATTGGAGGAAGTAGGAACGGTACTGCAGATAGGAGACGGCATTGCCCGCATTTATGGGCTGAACAATGTGGGAAGTGGTGAACTGGTTGAATTTGAAAACGGTGTCAGAGGAATTGCGTTAAATCTTGAAGAAGATAATGTAGGTGTGGTATTGATGGGAGAGACTGGTGAATTGCAGGAAGGGTCAAAGGCGAAACGTACGGGCAAGATCGCATCTATCAGGGTAGGAGAGGGAATGCTTGGCCGCGTAGTGAACACCCTAGGTGAACCCATTGATGGTAAGGGCCCGCTCTCAGGTAAACTGTATGAAATGCCTCTTGAAAGAAAGGCGCCGGGAGTCATTTTCCGTGAACCAGTGAAAGAACCGCTTCAAACAGGCATAAAGGCAATCGATGCAATGATACCTATTGGTCGCGGGCAACGTGAGTTGATCATCGGTGACCGTCAAACGGGTAAGACTGCAATTGCGATTGATACCATTATTAATCAAAAGGAATTTCATAAGGCTGGCAAACCAGTCTATTGCATTTATGTGGCTTCAGGTCAGAAAGCTTCGACCATTGCAGGAGTAATGAAAGTTCTGCAGGATCATGGTGCGATGGAATATACGGTGATCGTTGCGGCTTCAGCATCCGATCCAGCGCCGCTTCAGTTCTATGCTCCATTTGCCGGCGCATGTATTGGAGAATTTTTTAGAGATACGGGAAGACCCGCATTGATCATTTATGATGATCTGTCAAAGCAAGCGGTTGCGTATCGCGAAGTTTGTTTGCTGCTGCGTCGTCCCCCGGGAAGGGAAGCATATCCTGGTGATGTGTTCTATTTGCATAGTCGTCTTCTGGAGCGCGCTGCTAAAATCATCAATGATGATGGAGTCGCAAAAAATATGAATGACCTGCCGGAATCAATCAGGCACATGGTCAAAGGGGGCGGTTCATTAACTGCGCTTCCCATGATTGAAACGCAGGCAGGTGATGTATCAGCATACATCCCAACAAACGTGATCTCGATTACTGATGGCCAGATCTTCCTTGAATCAAATCTATTTAATGCGGGTATTCGTCCTGCAATTAACGTGGGTATTTCCGTTAGTCGTGTAGGCGGTAACGCGCAGATCAAGTCGATGAAAAAAGTTGCCGGTACATTGAAACTCGACCAGGCACTTTATCGTGAGATGGAGGCGTTTTCAAAGTTTGGTGGCGACCTGGACGCTACAACCAAAGTTGTGCTTGATAAGGGTGCGAGAAACGTGGAGATTCTGAAGCAAGCGCAATATGCCCCATTTGCTGTTGAAAAGCAGGTTGCGATTATTTATCTCGGTACACAAGGATTATTGCGAAACGTGCCAGTAAATAAAGTGAAAGAATTTGAGGACCACTTCCTACTTGAGATGGAGAATAAGTTGCCTGATGTAATGGCGGAATTCAAGAAGGGAAATCTTCCTGACGACGGCGTGAAGAAAATGGTGGATCTGGCGAATTCAATTATTCCGCAGTACAAAAAGTGATTGATTGCTCATTAGTCACGAATTACGCGAAATTCAGGACACGAATAGCACGAATTAGCACGAATTATAATTAATGCCCCGCTTTGTCGGGGCCTTTTCATTCACGAATTACGCGAAATCGTGAACACGAATTAGCACGAATTAGCACGAATTATGATTATTTACCCACGCAAGCGGGGCTTCTAATTCGCGCAAATCGATTGGCAGCAATTTGCAAATTGCAATTGGCGGTCACGAATTCGACCGGAGAAATTTCCTTCGCATTCCAATTCGTGCTAATTCGCCTAATTCGTGTAAGTAAATTCTTCAAAC
>Ga0136846_1240163_pt1 | contig 12520 bp, 14 predicted proteins | sample HopSoiMetagenom2_FD_96841 | JGI IMG/M metagenome (GOLD analysis project Ga0136846, IMG submission 96841) | Grasslands soil microbial communities from Hopland, California, USA - 2 Assembly 2016 (version 4) | ecosystem: Environmental > Terrestrial > Soil > Grasslands | place: USA: Hopland...
GAACTGGCGTACCTTGCAGTGTGCCTCAGCGTTTTGTCCGCGCAACTTAAACGAGGAGTGTATCAGCCGATTCGGCCGTACTACCTCTGCCGCGGTCGATCCGCAAACGCGTGGGCGCATTGCGATCGACTGGAGCTGTTTCGCACCTCGTTGACGACGAGCCACTCACACCGCCTTGCGCGCTGGCGAGCGGTAAGTCATGTTCGGTCGGCAGCGATCGGCTGTCGGCAGTCTTCTGTCGCGCGGCAGCTTCCGGAAACACTCGCATCTCCTCGAAGAACGCATCTAGTCTCGCGTGAAGGCTGCTCAACAACAATAGCAATTCCGACGGCGAGAGGTGCACCTTCCCGTCCCAATGTTGATCCGGCGACCGGAGCACGTTCCTCAAGTCTCTGTTCATGATCTTGCCATCGAGGCGCGGTGCCTCTCCTATCGGGGGGTGGCAAGCAAGCACAACGCCATCACGGTTGTTCGCTCTGCCTACGCTCGCTCAATCTATGGTGATGGCGACACCGTTCTGAGGTTCTCAATGTTTCCGCAGTGGTGTCGAGGCGCACGATGAAGCCGCCGAGCTGATCGAACGCAGACTTGCTATGAGGCATCGAAGTCACCGGATCGACACGCTGTCGAAATGTCGCCATCCGTCATAAGCCGTTCCTCACGTTCTCTCAACAGAATCGACGCGACACTTGGCGCTACGTGTGCAGTAGTGCCATGCGATCGGCGGCGCGACCGAGCGTGGAGACGACGGCACGAATCACCTGCTCGTCAGGGACTCAATTCGCAGCAACGAACTTCAGGTCCGGTTTGTCGCTGAACACGTTGTCGCGTGCCGTGAAGCGCGCGACCTGAAGACGCGATGAGGGCCTATGGATGTCAACCGCTACAAGCCACGACTGCTTGAACTCGAAGCCCGCCGTTCGAGTCACCTCAGACGGGACCTCGCCTCTGGACGCGAGCTATTGGTCGACACGGCTGCTGATGCCGGTGATGTCAGCGTGGCCGATGAGTCTGAGAGTGAGGTTCACTGAAGCGGAACTCGACACAACAACGCTGCAACAGGTGCAAGCGGCGGTACGGCGAATCGAGAACGGCACATTCGGACAGTGCCTGGTGGACGAGGCCCGCTTCGACCTGAAGCGCCTCATCCTATCCCGTGGGCGCCATATTGCCGTCAGGCATCAGAAGCCGCTGGAGGCCACCTCGCAACCTAAGCCCACCCTATAGGCTCCCCGGAACTGAGGGCCCCACGGCCGATGCCGCGATGTTCGTCGATGTGCGTCGGCAGAAGTGCGAACCCGAATTGTGTCAGAACCTTTATGAAGCGGTCTCTCAAGTTATCCGTGCAGTTCGACGGTCGACATCGGTTTCAGACACACTCCTAGCAAGCGCCCATCGTCAATCAATCGCGAGGGGCGCGAACGAGTTCGGCAACCGGACTTCGTCGGTGCCTCGACCTCGCCACGCGAGGTATCAATTCGTCCGTCGAATTCCTTGCTATGCCGTCGGTCGTTGATAAAGCGCGAAAAGCAGATCTCCGACATCTGCTGGTGCTCGGCGCAATTCCCGTTCTGCGGAGAACCAGTCGTCGCGATCATGACCATCGGATCGGCCGCGTTCCTCGAACTTGCGGTACGCCAGCTGCGCGACTTGATCGTGTGTGGGCTGCACTGTGTCTGTGTCCATTGGCTTTACCCGATCCTCTTCGCACCACGGAGAACGCATGGCCGATGCCAATGCTAACGATTGCAGCATCGGCGCGGTCACGATCAGAATCGACATGTGATCAATCAACGTGCGCCCGCGAAGTTGCGCTAATTCACGAGAACTGTCGCTCGGCGGCCGTGGGTATTACCGCGTTCAAACGGTTAGCAGCGGGTACTTGCTTTGCGTAATAAGATGAGCATTCTTTCCCCGAGCGGCGTGCACCTGTGAGCACCACCGATGCCGTGCTGATCGGCCGGTACAACCCCGCGGTGGTCGTGCTGTCAGTCATGATCGCGATGCTCAGCGTATACGCCGCGTGCGCTCTTTCAGAGCGCACCAACGCGGCGACCGGCTCGGCGCGAACCGCCTGGATGATCGGCGGCGCTACCGCATCAGCGTTCGGTGTCTGGTCGATGCACTACACAGCGATGCTGGCGTTGCACCTGCCGGTGCCGACGCGCTACGACTGGCCGACGGCGCTCGCCTCATTCCTGTGTGCATTCGCATGGGCGTTGATCGCGCTGTTCGTTGTCACTCGCCAGCAGATCGGGTGGCGGTCACTCGTCACCGGCAGCGCCGCGATGACGGCCTCGCTCGCTGGTCTTCACTACATTTTGATGGCATCGATGCGTGGGCCGGCGACTCACCACTACTCGGCGCCGCTGGTTGCTCTCTCTGTAGCGATTGCATCCGTATTCTCGCTGTTGTCGCTGCAGGTCGCATTTCGGTACCGCGCGAGCGCTGCAGCCTGGCACCCACGGCGGCTCGCGAGCATACTGCTCCTTGGCGCGGTAATCAGCGCGATGCATTACACGGGCATGGCAGCCATCAGCTTCGCGCCAGGGCGCCGTCCTGATTCGTCTCACGAGGTCGCCATTTCCGACCTCGGCGCTCTGGCGATCGCCGGCACATCAGTCCTCATGCTCGTAGTCGTAATCGGGACCACCGTATTTAATCGTCTCCATCAGAATCGCGCGCTGCTTCGGGTCCTGATGGAGGACATGCGGGCACTGTCGGCAAGCGCTCGTACCGCCCGCGAGGAGGAGGGCCGCCGCATCGCACGCGAGCTGCACGATGAGCTTGGTGCAGCGTTGACCAGTCTGAAGTGGGAGCTCGAATCGATTGCCCATATGCTGACCGGCCCGCTGGATCCGCCCGGGGTCGCCAGCATGCAGGAGCAATTGACCCGGATGACACAAGTGATCGACGCAACCGCTGACCGTGTGAAACGGATTGCGACGGAGCTGCGCCCGGGCATCCTCGACGATCTGGGCCTAATCGCCGCACTCGAATGGGAGGGACAACAATTTCAGATGCGAAGCGGGATCGACGTCCATTGCACATTTACGGGCGATGACGTCGCCCTGACGCCAGATCAATCGACCGCCGTGTTCCGCATCTTTCAGGAGGCGCTGACGAACGTGCTCCGCCACGCACAGGCTTCGCGCGTAGACGTCAGCGCCTGGTTCGACGACGCAGCCTTTGTACTGCGGATCAGCGACAACGGTCGTGGACTCCCCGCGGGCAGGGCCGAGTACGGTCGCGAATCGCTCGGTTTGCTTGGCATGCGCGAACGTGCGGCGCTGGTCGGGGCGACTGTGGCCATCAGTGCAAGCGCGGGCGCGGGCACGGAGGTTGTCGTGCGAATTCCGACGACCGCGCGGCGAGGATCGGCGGAGGGATGAGAAGCGTTTTGGTCGTCGACGACCATCCCCTCGTTCGCGATGGGTTAAAGAGCGTGCTTCGCGAACAAGTGGTCGTGAGCGACGTCGGCGAAGCCGCCACTGCTGCCGATGCCTCGCGCCTCGCCCGCGAGCGTGACTGGGACCTGGCGATTGTCGACATTTCGTTGGCCGGCCGCAGCGGACTGGAGGTCATCGCCGAGCTCAAAGCAATCCGTCCGCGGATGCCGGTTCTCGTGCTCAGCATGCACTCCGAGGAGCAGTACGCGCGGCGGGCATTCCGGGCCGGCGCCGCCGGATATATCACCAAGAACACCTCCCGCGTGGAGCTCGCACAGGCGATTCGGCGTGTGGCCGCTGGCGGCCGATACGTCAGTTCCGAACTGGCGGAGCAGCTCGCTGCCGATCTCGACCGCCAGGTTGAGGGCGCCGCACATAGGGCACTATCGAATCGCGAGTTCGAGGTAATGCGTCTGTTGGGGAGGGGCAGGACCGTCACCCAGATCGCCTCGATCCTCGGAATCAGCGACAAGACGGTGAGCACCTACCGAGCGCGGATTCTCGAGAAGATACATGTCAAGACGAACGCCGACCTGGTCCGCTATCTGATCGAGAACAATCTACTCGATTGAATTCGTGTCGGGCGAGCCTGACGCCCGCACGGCAGAATATCTGACGTGATTACGGCGGAACGTCCGATATCAAGCAGCCCCGGCAATCGGTTTTCATAGGAGGGTACGCGATAGCCGAACCGATCGGGCATGACTGCCGCCCGCGTCGTGGTCGGTGACCGATGCGTCACCTTGATTCCTTGTCGAGATTCCCTGCCCGCCGGGCTGTCGCGTGAGTTCGACGGCATTGAAGAGCACGCCGTCGTTCGGCGCCACCATCCGGATTTGACCATCGCGTCGTCGCGATCCTGCCGAATGGACGGCCTCGATATGTGCCGGCGACTTTCGCCGGAGCGCCTGGCCCTGCACGATTCACCGTCGTCGGCGAAGTGACAGCCGGCACGGATCGGCCTTGCGGTCGCACGACGCTTTGCTGTTCGTCTTGAATTGTACCGTCAGTACATCCATGTACAGACACGACGTGGCGATGGTGCGACGCTCCGCGCTCGACCGTCCGATTTTCGCGGCTATCTCGATACACGTGACCCGATACTCGATTCGCATACCAAAGCAGAACCATTTACTAATGCAGTTGGCCGCCAAGGATCGCGAGGCGTTGGTCGCAGATGCCGAATACGTCCGATTACCCGTAGGCCGTACGTTTGTCAGAGCCGGCGACTCGATTGCGACGGCGTACTTTCAAGACTCTGGCGTGATGTCAGTCATCAGCGCGATGACGACAGGGCATCATGTCGGCGTCGCCGCAGTCGGTGCCGAAGGCGTTCTCGGCGTTGCCGCGCTGCTTGGAAAGAAGCGATACCCGGTTTCGTTGATCGTCCTCGTCGAATCCTCAGGCCACACCGTCGCAGTTGGCCGTCTCGTTGAGGTCTTTCGGCGATCGGAGGACGTTCGGCGCGTCATCCTTGCGCACATCGGCACCCGGACCTGGGAACTGATCACGGCCGCTGCATGCAACCGGCTGCACTCGAATCGGCAGCGGCTGGCACGCTGGCTGCTGACAACGACCGACAAGGCAGGACAACGCTCGCTGGCGACAACCCACGAGGCGCTCGCGCAGCTAGTGGGTGGCCCTCGCCACGCCGTGACGGTGGCGCTGAACGAACTGCGCACCAAGGGCGCGATTGCGCACCTGCGCGGCCGTATCGAGATCGTCGATCGTACCGTCCTGACTGCCCAGGCCTGTGAATGTTACCGGCCTTCATTACCTGCGGCCTCGGCGTGAGATCAGCTCGCTCGCTCGGTACAGAAGTGTACAGACAGCGCGCGCACAATGCGTCAAGGTCCGGCGAACCAACTGGCGAAAGGGATAGAAGAGCACGTCGCGGTCGGCGTTCGCTCCGTTCTTATCGTTGACGACAACCCAGACGTGGTCCGGACGTTCGCGCGGATGCCGCAATCATCCGGTTACGCGGTGCTCACGGCGCTCGATGCCGAGTCCGCGCTCCATAGACTTGCCGCGGGCCATCCGTACGCGGCACTCATCGATCTACGACTGCCGACGGCGTGGCATTCGTGCGGCGGCTGCGTGCGGAGGCCGGCGAACACCCGTCGGCATCTTCACCGGCGACTATCTTCTGGACGAAGCGGCCCTTGGCGAGCCGCGTGCCCTGAGAGCCATCGTGTATTTCGAGCCTCTGTGGCACCACGAATTGATCGCGTTCACCGAGCTTTTGCTCCGAGACGATAAGTGACCGAGTTGCTGTTCAGCACACCGCGATGATGACGCGGCTCCTACCGGACGAACGATGCGAAGCGTGTGGCGGTGAGCTCGTACCGCCACACATTGTCGAGGGATTCAAGCCTCGGGACGACGTCGACTACGTCTGTCTGCGCTGTCGCCACGCGTACCGATGGACGATGGATAATCCGCCGCGATTGGCAGCTGTTCGCATCGAGTCGAACGGACAGAAGTGCGACATGACTCGAACGGATTCACCGAATTCGTCCGATGTTCCATCCGACGGGGACGACCAGAGACGCGTCCGACACCTTACACGGCTGCTTGATGACCTCGTCCTCGGCAGACCGACCTCGCCCTCATGCCCGCGGTGCTCAGGGACCGGCGTGACACCGACAGCTCATAGCGGACCGACTGTCGAGTGGTTCCGCTGCCAAACGTGCAAGCACGTGTGGGCACGCCGTCGACAACCTCCGACTGACAGCGAGGGCCAGAACGGCTAATCGCTGGCGAGTGCACCTCCGGAAGCGGCGAGATCGTGCCGTCCGCGAAGCCGTAGATCCACTCCGTCGTCCCGCTGTCGCTGAGTAGTGCGAACAGCAAAACCTCGCCGTTCGGCGAGACGGATTCGCGTCCGTCGATGACGACGAAGCTGCGAAGCGTCGCGGTGATGGGCCGGTGCCATCCGCCACATTGTTCTCAGATTTGTTGCGGGCGCGGCGCACGCCACGCCATGACTGACGGCTCGGACTCGGTTGAGGGTGACAACAGGTGCCTCACTGTGCCGCGGGATGTTGACCGCGTGGCACGGCCGACCGGTCCAGGCGTTGAGGTCGATGAGCGGCCCGGCCGTCCCGACGTTCGTCCTGCCTCCCGAGACGCCGGCGTCGACGTCCACTGAACGCCTAAAGCACGCCGCCGGCATCGCTCCGTCTCAACGATGTCAATCGAGCGTCACAGGCGGCGGCGCGCAGGTTTGACAACGACAGCGCGGATCATCGCAAAAGGGTTCGGCCGCGGCTTTGAAATCTCATTCAGAACGCGTGATCCCCACATGCCGGCCGCGATGGACCGCGTATGATGCGCCGAAGGAGAAGCCGTACGTCTCAGCCTAAGTTCTGCACTCGTCAGATTGACTGCCCTGCGATCTTCTATCCGAGTGGAAGAGAGGTAAGGACTGGGAGGTGGATCTCTGCCTCCGGCTACCGAACGGTCAGCGGCATCGAGAGCGCCGAGGGATCAAAGACATCTCGAAGTCAGCGGCCAAGCGATGGGGTCAGATCGAGAGCGGCGTCTGCTGCAACACGGTCCTGCCGCACCAGCGAAGGAGGTGCCGACATTACAGGAGTTCGCATCGAAGTTCCTTAACGGCTATGCAAGAGCGAATCGGAAGAAGCCGAGTGGGATCGCATCGAAAGAGACGATCATCCGCGCGCATCTGCTGCCCCTGCTCGGAGCCAAGAAGCTCGATGCGATCAGCAACGAAGTCGTGCAAGGCGTCACACATGCGCTTCGGGAGAAAGCGCCCAGGACCGTGAACAACGTTCTGACTGTCCTGAACCAGCTCCCGAAAACGGCGGTCGAGTGGAACGTGCTTGATCGGATGCCGTGTGCCATCCGATTGCGGCCGTTGCCGAAGTCTTCAGCCTGGCGACCCGAGCGAGGTGCGGCCGCACCATCGAAGTCTGCGGTCAGAATTGGCGTTGGCTTTCGAGCGCTGAAACCAGGCCCTCGAGTGCGCGGACGGATCGCTCGGCGAAAGATCCCATCAACCCAGCGAAAAGGAAGGTCAGGTAGGCAGGCAGAGCGCGTGAAAAACGCGTCGTCATCGCGAGCGCCGCAAGACCCATTGCAACAGGAGTTCCGCGGTCAGTCATGAAACGTGATGGTAGACGTTTTTAGTCGCCACCTGCCACCCTCGCGGCCGCGGCCCGAACGGTTGCGCCGGCACTGGTGACGGGCGGCCGTTCGATTCCAGCGGCGGCGTAGACATCGGGTTCGTCCAGGGTTTCATGAATCAGCAACTGGTTCACGATGGCGTCGAGCCTGTTCCGATTCCCTCTCAGGAGCCGGCGCGCTTCGGCATAGCACTCATCGACGATGCGGCGGACTTCCTCGTCGACGGCAGCGAGCATCGCGTCGGAGATGCCTGCCAACCGCGGATCGCCTTCCGACGGAAGTACTGAGACCGAGCCCACACGCTCGGACATCCCCCATCGACCGACCATCGCACGGGCGATTCGCGTCACCGTTTCCAGATCGGCTTCCGCGCCGGTGGTCACCACCTCGAACACTTCCTGCTCGGCAGCCTTCCCTCCGAGCGCGCCGATGATCTGACCTCGCAGATACTTCTCGTCGTACCCGTAGCGGTCCGTGTCGGGCGTCGACAACGTCACACCCAACGCACGGCCGCGCGGAATGATCGAGACCTTCCGCACGGGATCGGCGCCGGGCTGAAGCATGCCGAGCAGCGCGTGGCCGGCTTCGTGGTAAGCGGTCCGGCGCCGTTCCTCCTCCGGAATGACGACGTTGCGTGCCGTGCCAAGCTCCACCGTTTCGAGGGCGTCCGTCAGATCGCCCTGAAGGACTTCCTGCTGACCGCGGCGCGCGGCGAGGAGCGCAGCTTCGTTGACCAGATTCGCGAGATCGGCACCGGTCATGCCCGGCGTGGACGCGGCGATCACTTCCAGATCGACGTTCTTGCCCAGCGGCACCTTTCTCGTGTGGACGCGCAGGATCGCCGCGCGCCCCTTGCGATCGGGCGCGTGCACGACGATCCGACGGTCGAACCGACCCGGACGAAGGAGCGCGGGGTCGAGCACGTCCGGACGGTTCGTCGCAGCTAGCACGACGACGCCTTCGCTGCCGGTGAATCCGTCCATTTCGGTGAGGATCTGGTTGAGCGTCTGCTCGCGCTCGTCGTGTCCGCCCACCGAGAACGCGCCGGCCCTGGTCCGTCCGATCGTGTCGATCTCGTCGATGAAGATGATCGCCGGAGCGACTTTGTGCGCCTCGCTAAAGAGGTCGCGCACGCGGCTCGCGCCAACGCCGACGATCATCTCGATGAACTCCGACGCGCTCGCGCTGAAAAACGGCACGTTCGCTTCGCCGGCCGTCGCGCGCGCCAGCAGCGTCTTGCCGGTCCCGGGGGCGCCGGTGAGCAGCACGCCCTTGGGCGCGCGGGCGCCGAGGCGGCCGTACTTCCCCGGGTCGCGCAGGAAGTCGACGACTTCGCTGATCTCCGCCTTGACCTCGTCGATGCCGGCCACATCGTCGAAGGTCACGCGCACGGTTTCAGGATCGACGCGCTTTTTCGCGCCGCCCAACAGCCCGCCAATCGCCGATTGCTGGCGTCTGAACATCCAGAAATAGAAACCGAACAGCACCAGGATTGGCGCGACGGAGACGAGCAGGTTCGTGATCGTCCCGCGTTCCTGGACGATCGTGGTTGCCCGCACGTTGGCGCTGCTCGCCGCCAATTCAGTGAGCAGGTCGTCGGCGGCAAACGTGGGACGTTCAGTCTTGAACTGCTGGTACGTGCGCCCCGGCTGCTTCGGGATGGGCGCGGGTTTCTTCAGCGCACCTTCGATCGTGTCGCCGCGAGCAAACACCTCGGCGACGTTGCGGGCGGCGACCTGCGCCTTGAACTCGGTATACGGGATAGCTTCCGGTAGAGAGAACGTATCCTGCAGCGTTAGCAGACCGAACAGGATCAGGTATCCGGCGCCCCAGACGACCAGCGATGTCCAGCGTCGGCGCTTCGGAGGCTGTCCGTTCGGCAGACCTTCAGTACGCCACGGGCGACGCGGTGGTTGGTCGGCGGGCTGAGCTGTGCCATCGCGACTCGGTGGTTGCCCGGACTTCTGATCAATCATGGTCGGACCTGCTTGCCACCGCCACCATAACTCCGTCTTTGCATCCGATCGCCTCCCGTCACTTCCGCCGATCGTGGTTCAAAAAGGTGCCGCGTTCGAGCTCGTCGAACGCCCGTCGGAGCTCGTCATGCGTATCCATGTCAGTGGAGCCGTACCACGCGCGGGTCCACGAAGCGGCTGGCCGGAGACCAGCAGGAATCGAATGCCGTTCTCCCTGCCTTGGACCACGACCTCGTCGGCGCGATCTAATAACACCGGCGAGCGGTTGTCGACTTCCGCCGGAGGCGTCGCATGCGGCCACCATCCAACGTGTTCGGTCGGACCACGGTGAGCGGCTCGGACGCGTGGCAGAATTTTCCGAATCCGCCGAACACGTACGCGAAGTCATGGCGGGATGTTTCGACCGGCAGCGTCTTTCGCTTGCCCGGAAGCACCGACAGGTCGAGGAGGTTTCACTTCCTGTAACCGGGAATTGAATCAGATCGGTAACGGCCAACAAAAACGGATCCGCGTTCGAGCTCGGTGAATCTAAGACCAACGACGCTGCCATTCTCCACGATCCAGTGGAGATCGTAACGGGCACGGTAACTTGGCGGCCAGAAGGAGCAGAAACGGCCTTCATTGTCCACATACCACTCCCCATGGGATCGCTGTTCGTGCTCGATGTATGTGGTGCCACCTCCCGGTTCGAAGGTCTGAGTGGCACCGTCGTCATAGGCAAAACTTCCTGCTGTCAAGGCGGTTGCGATGTGCTCTGCCCTCACGGGATCGCCGTCAGCAACAGCGAGGTTCTCTAGAGCCTGGACCATTTTTTTCCTCCAAGGGTTTGGTGATTAATTAGGGACGATGTAACCGCGGTCTATTGAACGATGGTGTGGGTCCACGTGGAAGGCTTCGTTCTCCCACCGTTCTTGAGGTGCCATTCCGGTGGGCGAACGCGTGGGCGAAGACTCCTCCCACCACGATCGCGACGCCGAGGGAAAGGAGAATGATCCCGGGCACTACAAACACGATGGTGGAGGTCAAGGCAAGTCCCACAAGGACCAGCGCCAACCCGAGGGCTACCGCTAGTGCATGCTCGACGAGATGGAAGGTGCCCGCCAAAGGCTCCGAATCCAGAGCTGGATCATCCTTTCACTCCTCCAGAGCCGTCTTGCATATGCGGCTCAACCTTCACTGAAGTCGGCGACCGATCCCGGGCGGTACGTGCCCACAGCCGGCAATGTTATTTGTTGTTCGATCGTATTCATCGCACGCTCCTCTCGCTTGCACGGACTATGTCCGCCGACGTTTTCACCAACTCGCGGACCCGCTTCACCTGCTCTCGTTCGACGCGCAACTCAACGCGTGTGATGTCCGGCCGGAAGAACAGTGCGACCGTCCAGTCAAGGACGATGCGTACCCGCCGGTCCCAGCGCGGCATCTGAAAGAGGTAGTAAGTCCGCCGCAACCACCACGCGGGAAAGCCGGTAAGTCGTACACCAAAGACTCGCGCAACCGCCCGGGTATGCCCGAGCGATGCCATCGTGCCGAGGGAGCGGAACATGAACGCGGACGGAACGCGCCCGTCAATAACCATCCTCATGTTCTCCGCGAGGTGTCGCGCCTCACGGATTGCATGCTGGGCCAGCGCGGGGTAAGGACGGCCGTCCGGACCCGGAATTGCGGCGCAGTCACCGAGTGCCCACACCTGGGGATGGCTGCGGCTTCGCATCGTCGCGTCCACCGCGATACGGCCACGCTGGTCGCGGACGACCGGGATGGCTCCGGCGACGGCGCTCGCGACGATGCCCGCAGTCAGTACGATGGTGGCGGCATCGATGGTGTCGTTTTCGAGCCGCACGCGCCCGGGCTCGATCGACCGAACAGCCGTCGACGCCTGGATGTCGACCCCGCGGGCCTTGAGCACCCGCGCGGCCGTCGCCGCCAGCTTCGTGTCGATCTCCGGCAGAATCCGCGGGCCAGCCTCGAACAGCCGCAAGCACACCTCACCGCGTCGGATCCGTGGGTAGAAGCGCAACACATCGTCGGCAAACGCCGTCAGCTCACCTACCAGTTCTGTGCCGACCAGTCCGCCGCCGATCACGACGATTGTGAGGCGCCGGCGCCGCCGCACCGGATCCGCGGTTGCGTCCGCGCGTTCGAAGCATTCGATCAGATGATTTCTCAGCACCAGCGCGTCGGCCATCGTCTTGAACGTTAGGGCGTTCGAAGAGCCCGGAATCAGGGCTTCGTTCGTCGACGCGCCGAGCGCGACCACGAGATGATCGTACGGAACGCTGTACGCGCCGCCATCAGGAGCCACGGCTCGAACGAACTGTCGATCGATGTCAACCGATTCGACGGTGGCTTCGATGAAGCGGGATCGTTGAAGTGCAGCGCGGATGGGCTGTGCGCAATGCCGCAGCTCCAACCTGCCAGAGCATGCTTCGAACAGCAGGGGCGTGAGTACGAAGAAGTTGTCGCGGCTCACGAGAGCGATCTCGACATCGGTGTGCCGGCGCAGGACCCGCTCGAGGTGTCGCACGGCCGTTACGCCGCCGAATCCGCCGCCGAGGACGACAATACGCATGTTCCCTCACGATGGCCTGATCACTTTGAAGCGAGGTCAGTGATATTTGTGCGGTTCCACTTCTGATAGCAGTCGGCACCGCAGAAATACACGAAGTAGTCGACGGCCTCTGCGACCGACGCCTCGGATTTCGGGATCTCTTTGAGGCAGACCTCGCACGAGACGAGAGTCGCGTCGCCCGGTCTGTCAGAACGTGTCATGGCTCACTCCATCCAGAAAATCCTATGTCGCTCAACCCTGATGCCGAGATCGCCAGACGAGACTGTCCTCTCCTCTCGTTCCAGCGCCACGACGCGGCGAACGCTTCTACCGGCCCTCGACCAGGCAAGTCTCGCGTTGCCGAAGACCCGTGGCCAGGCGCTGATTCGAGGAAC
>Ga0136846_1213934_pt1 | contig 12517 bp, 11 predicted proteins | sample HopSoiMetagenom2_FD_96841 | JGI IMG/M metagenome (GOLD analysis project Ga0136846, IMG submission 96841) | Grasslands soil microbial communities from Hopland, California, USA - 2 Assembly 2016 (version 4) | ecosystem: Environmental > Terrestrial > Soil > Grasslands | place: USA: Hopland...
GACACAGCACCGCGATGCGCAGTCGGCCCGCGGCCGCGGCGTCGGGCCGGCCCGCATCGAACAGGCCGTCCTCGTCGGGCAGGCCGTGTCCGCGCACCATCGGGATGACGCCGGCCAGCGGCACGCCGGTCAGGCGCCGCAGGTCCGCCGGGCCAGGGTCCAGCAGCGCCGCGTCGCCGCGGAAGCGGTTCAGCACGAAGCCGGCCAGCGAGCCGCGCAGGTCCTCGGGCAGCAACGCCCAGGTGCCGTACAGGTGCGCGAAGGCGCCGCCGCGGTCGATATCGGTGACCAGGAGGCTGTCCAGCGCACCGAGCTCTCGCGCCTGGCGCGCCGTGCCGAGGTTGACGAAGTCCTGCGGCGCCAGGTTGATCTCCGCGGGCGATCCGGCGCCTTCGATGACGACCAGGTCGCAGGTGGCCGCGAGCCGCTGCAGGCTCGCGCGCGCGGCCTCGGCCAGCGTCGCGCTGCGTTCGCGCCAGCCCGTGCGCGACAGCGCGGGGTCGACGCGCCCGTGCACCACGACCTGGCTCGCGGTGTCGCGCTCGGGCTTGAGCAGCACCGGGTTCATGTCGACCGACGGCTCGACGCCCGCGGCCAGCGCCTGGAAGTACTGCGCGGCGCCGATCTCCGCGCCGAGGCCGTCCAGCCCCGCGACGACGCGCGCGTTGTTGCTCATGTTCTGCGCCTTGAACGGCGCCACCCGCGTGCCGCGCCGCGCCGCCGACCGGCACAGCGCCGTCGCCAGCCAGCTCTTGCCGGCACCGCTGGAGGTGCCCCAGACCATCACGAAGCGCGTCATGCCGGCTGCGCGAGCGCGAGTGACTCGAAGACGAATTCGGTCGGCGTGAACGGCGGCTGCGACGCGACGCGGCGCTGCGGACCCGCGACCACGCGCAGCGGCGCGTCGAAGCCGGGGCCGGCGGTCACGAGCGTGTGGAACTCGCCGTCCTCGCCGACCGGGCAGACGCCGCGCGGCAGGCGTGCCAGGAACGCCTCGTCGTAGTCGACGCCGCAGAACGACGCGTCCAGCCAGCGTGTGTCCACGCACACGATGCGCGCGCGCACGCCGCGCGTCACGAGCTCGCGCGCCAGCGCGGCGCGCGGCTCGCCCCACAGCGGGAACAGGGCCGCGAGTCCGGCACGCGCGCATGCCGGCTCGAGCCAGTCGCGGTGCGCCTGCAGGTCGATGTCGCCGAAGACCATGTGCGTGTGGCCCGAGGCCGCGAGCGCCCGCAGCGCCGCGTCGAAGCGCGAGGCGTACCCGCCGGGCGCGACGCGGACAGCGACGGGCGTGCCACCGAGCGCGCGCACCTGGGCGTCGACGACGTCGGGAGCCAGCGCATGCGACTTGCTGGCGCCGTCCTCGTCGCACATCGTGACGAAGGTATCGACACGCCAGCCCTGTTCACGGGCCCGGGTCAGCGCCAGCCATGAATCCTTGCCGGCGCTCCAGCTGATGGCGCAACGGGCAGGGCGGTCGGGCGAGGGCGGGGTCATGAGGCGCCCATTTGACCTCAGTTCATCGCGCCGGGACGATCGTCGGTACGCACGTGGGCGACGCGATCGGACACGGCCGGGTCGCGCCGATAGAATCTCGGGCTGTCGCACGACTGCCCATAGCTCAACTGGATAGAGCAGCTGCCTTCTAAGCAGCAGGTCGGGGGTTCGAGTCCCTCTGGGCAGGCCACCCGCCGCGCCTCAGCGCCGCGCGTACTGCGTGCGTCCGAACAGCATCTCGCGCGCCCTCGGGTCGTCGTCCAGCGGGCGCCGCTGGCCGGTCAGCACGTCCACCCCGCGCATGACGGCGGGCCGGGCGGCGATCTCGTCGAACCAGCCCTTCAGGTGCGGGAAGTCGGCCCACGAGATGCCCTGGTTCTTCCACGAGCGCAGCCACGGGAAGATGGCCATGTCGGCGATGCCGTAGTCCTTGCCGCCGATGTAGCGCGACTTCGCGAGGCGCTTGTCCATCACGCCGTACAGGCGCCGCGCCTCGTTGGTGTAGCGGTCGACGGCGTAGGCGATCTTCTCCGGCGCGTAGATGCGGAAGTGGTGCGCCTGGCCCAGCATCGGGCCGACGCCACCCATCTGGAACATCAGCCACTGCAGCATCTCGTAGCGCTCGGACGTGGACTCGGGCAGGAAGCGACCGGTCTTGCCCGCGAGGTACAGCAGGATCGCGCCGGATTCGAACAGGCTGATCGGTCGCCCGTCCGGGCCCTCGGGATCGACGATCGCCGGGATCTTGTTGTTCGGGCTGATGCGCAGGAACTCCGGCTTGAACTGGTCACCCGCGCCGATGTCTACCGCATGCACGCGATACGGCAAGCCGCACTCTTCGAGCATGATGTGAACCTTGTGGCCGTTGGGCGTGGCCCACGAATACACTTCGATCATGGCGGGAAGCCTCCTGGCGACGAACAATACAACATCATGCTGGATGCGGTGCGAAGATGGTTGGGCCTGGGAGGCTCGCTGCCGGGCTGGAGCGAGTTCAGCCACTGGGCAGAAGCCAACCAGTGGACGCTCAAGCGCACCATCGCCCACGACGGCTGGGCCATGAACGACAACCCCGACCATCCCGGCTGGCGCATCGAGTGGGGCCCCGCGCAGCGCCGCTTCATGAGCAGCCACGAGTTCCGCATCCGCTTCGAGGTCGCGCAGAACTCCGACGTGCAGGCGCTCGTGCTGGACCGCCCGCTCCTGGCCCGGCTCGATCACGAGGTCTACGCCCAGTTCACCGACCACGTGCAGACGCGCCTCGACGAGGAGACGCCCGAGGAGATGCGCTGGCTCGCGATGCACCCGAAGCTGAGCCCGAACCAGATGGGCGTGCCGCTGCGCGATCGCTACGGGGCGATCGGAAACGACACCGAATGGGTCTCGCGCTGGCTTGCCGGTCCGATCGCCGACGCGCTGAGGAAGCGGGCCGACGAACTGCCGCTGGAGGCGGTGTCGGCCGAGCCCTTCATGCTGCGGCTGGCGCGCGGCCAGGTGGTGCTGCGGCAGTCGGCCTCGCGACCCGACGTGCCGACGCTGGTGCGCTGCATCCAGGTCGCGACGGCCGTGGACGTGGCGCTGCGCCACACGGCCTGAGCAGCCTGCGGCTCAAGCCTTGCGCCACTTGCCCAGCTCGATCTTGGCGATCGCGTTGCGGTGCACCTCGTCCGGGCCGTCCGCGAACCGCAGGGTACGGGCCACGGTATAGAAGTAGGCGAGCGGCGCGTCCTCGGACATCCCCATCGCGCCGAAGGCCTGCATGGCCCAATCGATCACCCGGCAGGCCATGCCGGGCGCCACGACCTTGATCATCGCGATCTCGGCCCTGGCCGCCTTGTTGCCCGCCACGTCCATCATCCACGCGGCCTTCAGCGTGAGCAGGCGCGCCATGTCGATCTGGCAACGCGCCTCGGCGATGCGCTCCTGCGTCACCGTCTGCGCGGCGATCGGCTTGCCGAAGGCCACGCGCTTCGCGGTGCGTTCGCACATCAACTCCAGCGCGCGTTCGGCCAGGCCGATCAGGCGCATGCAGTGGTGGATGCGGCCCGGCCCGAGGCGGCCCTGGGCGATCTCGAAGCCGCGGCCTTCGCCCAGCAGGATGTGGGACGCCGGCACGCGCACGTCGTCGAACGCGACTTCCATGTGGCCGTGCGGCGCGTCGTCGTAGCCGAACACCGGCAGCGGCCGCAGCACCTTGAGCCCGGGCGCGTCGGCCGGCACCAGGATCATCGACTGCTGCGAATGCGGCGCCGCCCCGGGGTCGGTCTTGCCCATGAAGATGTAGACGGCACAGCGCGGATCGCCGGCGCCCGACGTCCACCACTTGCGGCCATTGAGCACGTAGTCGTCGCCGTCGCGCACGATGCGCGACTCGATGTTGGTGGCGTCCGACGAGGCCACCGCGGGCTCGGTCATCGCGAACGCGCTGCGGATGCGGCCGTCCAGCAGCGGCTCCAGCCAGCGCTTCTGGTGCTCCGCCGTGCCGTAGCGCACCAGCACTTCCATGTTGCCGGTGTCGGGTGCCGAGCAGTTGAAGACCTCGCTGGCCCAGGGCGTGCGGCCCATGATCTCGGCCAGCGGCGCGTAGTCCGCGTTCGACAGGCCCGAACCCCCGTCGGCGGCGAGCGCAGCGAGCGGGGCCGTCACATTCGACAAGCCCGACCCCCCGTCGGCGGCGAGCGCTCGGCCGCTCCGGAGCGAGCCGCCGAGCCCCTCGGGGGCGGCGAGCGCAGGGAGCGGGGCCGTCACATCTGGCAGGAACAGGTTCCAAAGGCCTTCGGCGCGCGCCTTCGTCTTGAGTTCCTCGATCAGCCGCAGCGGCGTCCAGCGCTTGCCGGCCGCGGTGTTGGCCTCGATCTCCGCGTGGTGGCGCGGCTCGGCCGGCACGACGTGGGCGGCCATGAAGGCGCGCAGTCGTTCCTGCAGCGCCAGGCTGCGCGGCGAGTAGGCGAAATCCATGTCAGGCCTCCTGGGACTTGCGGGCGAACGACCACGCGAGCTCCGCGAGCGGGCGCGCCCCGGCGCCCGTCGCGCGCGCCTGCGCACTCGAGGCGGTGCCGTCGACGACGCGGCGCGCGATGCCCTGCAGGATGGCCGCGAGGCGGAACAGGTTGTAGGCGAGGTAGAAGTTCCAGTCGCGCAGCAGCGCGTCGGCGTCGGTGCGGCCCGTGCGTTCGCAATAGCGGCGTACGTAGTCGCGCTCCGGCGGGATGCCGAGCGCCGCGTGATCCAGGCCCGCGATGCCGCGGAAGGTGCCCGGCGGGATGTGCCAGGCCATGCAGTGGTAGCTGAAGTCGCCCAACGGGTGGCCCAGCGTGGACAGCTCCCAGTCCAGCACCGCCAGCACGCGCGCCTCGGTCGGGTGGAAGATCAGGTTGTCCATGCGGAAATCGCCGTGCACGACGGACACCTGCGATTCGTCCAGCGCGCTGGCGGGCATGTGCGCGGGCAGCCATTCGATGAGCCGGTCCATGGCCTCGATCGGGTCGGTGATCGACGCCTGGTACTGCTTGGTCCAGCGGCCGATCTGGCGCGCGAAGAAGTTGCCGGGCTTGCCGTAGCCGGCCAACCCGATCGCGTCGACGTCGACGTCGTGCATCGCCGCGATCACGCGGTTCATCTCGTCGTAGATCGCGGCGCGCTGCGCCGGCGTCATGCCCGGCAGGCCCTGGTCCCACAGCACGCGGCCCTCGACGTACTCCATCACGTAGAACGCGCGGCCGATGACGGACTCGTCCTCGCACAGCAGGTGCATCCGCGCGACGGGCACGGCCGTCCCCGCGAGGGCGTCCATCACGCGGTACTCGCGTTCGACCGCGTGCGCGGAGGGCAGCAGCTTCGCGACGGGGCCCGGCTTGGAGCGCATCACGTACGAGCGCGACGGCGTGACGAGCTTGTAGGTCGGGTTGGATTGCCCGCCCTTGAACTGCTCGACGCTCAGCGGCCCCTCGAAGCCGGCCAGGTTGGTCTTCAGGAAGGCTTCGAGCGCCGCGACGTCGAAGCGGTGGCTCTCGGCGACCGGCCGCGTGCCGGTGTTCTGTTCGGTCTGGTTCATCGGACTCGTCTCGTTGCGTCGTTGGTGGTGTCGTCGTTCGAATACATCACGCGGCACGCGCGGCCGCTCCGGAGCGAGCCGCGACCCCTTCGGGGGCTGACGAGCCGAAGGCTCATCGGGGGCAGACCATGACTTCCGATGCGCCCTAGTGCTAGGCCGCGTGCACCAGCTTCTCGCGCGACAGCACGACGATGCGTGTCGGCTCGATGCGCAGCGCCCCCTCGCGCTCCAGCTCCTTGAGCTCCTGGTTGACGCGCTGGCGCGACGCGCCCACCAGCTGCGCCAGGTCTTCCTGCGCCAGCTGCAGGCCGATGCGCACCTCCTCGCCCTGGTTGATGCCGTAGGCCTTGGCGAGCATCAGGATGTTCTTGGCCAGGCGCGCGGACAAGGGCCGCGTGTTCAGGTCCTCGACGAGGTTGAACATGATGCGCAGGCGCCGGCAGTTCAGGCGCAGCAGCGCGTCGTACAGCTCCACGTGCTGCTGCAGCAGCTCCTTGAAGTCGGCCTTGCGCACCGACAGCAGCGTCGTCGCGCCATGCGCGTCGGCGTCGTGCGTGCGCGGCAGGCCGTCGAACAAGGCGATGTCGCCGAACCAGGTGCCCGGTTCGACGTAGGTCAGCGAGACCTGCTTGCCCGACAGCGAGACCGAGCTCACGCGCACCGCGCCTTTGGCCACGCCGCACCAGTCCTCCGCGGGCGATCCGCGCGATGCGAGCGAGGCCCCGTCGGGGAGCCGGCGCACCACGGCGCGCGACAGGATCGCGGCCCGCAGTTCGTCGGAAAGTCTGGAGAACCATGGGCCCGCGTCGATGTTGTTCTGCTCTTCGATTGTAAGAATCGGGTTGTTCATTCCTTGTCCCTGAAGCGACAGCCGCGGGCGCGCCGGGCGGCGCGTCGACCTGCATCGATTGTCGTCTCAAACAGGGCTCAGACAGGAACGTCGCCCGCGCGCAGGTACTGCGCCAGCAGCTTCTCCATCGTGGTCCAGCGCTCGCGCTCGTGCAGCCACTGGGTGGGCGCGAGATTGGTGCCGCGCACGACGATGTCGCCATCGCCGACGTCCAGCACGTTGATGCACGCCGGCGCCTGCTCGAGGCGGCCGAGGAACGTGCGCGCGCCGGTCAGCGCGTGGCCCAGCAGCGCGCGGTTGATGCCGCCGTGCAGCACCAGCAGCGCGCAGGTCCACGACGCGTCGGCCAGCAGCTCGTCGAACGCCGGCAGGCAACGGTCCATCATCGCGCCGACCGTCTCGCCACCGAGGAACTGCAGCGATTCGACATTGGCCGTGGCGCTGAACACGCCGGTGAACGCGGCGCGCAGCCGGTCGGGCGCGATGGCGTCGAGCCGGCCGGAACGGATCTCCTCGAGACGCGGGTCGCGCGCGATCGCCACGTCCTGGCCGGCGGCGGCCAGCACGCGCCGTGCGGTCTCGACCGTGCGCGCGAGGCCGCTGACGACGACGCGGTCGAAGCACACGCCGGCGGCGGCGAACAGCGCGCCGGCGGCGTCGGCCTGGGCGCGCCCGGCCTCGTTGAGCGGCACCGTGTGCGGCGGCACCGGCGTGCCGTCGGCCTTGAAGTAGTCGACCGACCCATGGCGCATCAGGTACAGGCGCCGGCGCAGCGGCGGGCGGACGTCGGCGAGGGGGCGCGGGGCAGGGCGGTCGGCGGTCAAGGGCGGGTCGCTGTTGTATTCATGTTGAAGATCGCCGCCGCCCACCCCCGGTTCAGCGGAAGGCGGGCGGGCGCTTCTCGAAGAACGCGTTCAGACCCTCGCCGCCGTTCTCGTGGAACAGGTTGGCGATGAATTGGCCGCGCTCGGCCTCGAGATGCCCGGACAGCGGCGACAGGCTCGCGCGCGCCACCAGTTCCTTGGCGCCGGCCACCGCGTTGGGGGCCATCGCGGCGAGCTTGTCGGCCAGGGCCAGAGCTTCGGCGAGCGCCCGGCCCTTGTCTGTCACGCGATTGACAAGGCCCAGCGCCTGCAGCCGCTCGGGCTTGACCGGGCCGGCCAGCCAGATCATCTCCAGCGCCAGCGCCCGTGGCAGCAGCCGAGCCAGGTGCCAGGAGCCGCCGCCGTCCGGCGTCAGGCCCACCTTGCCGTACGACATCACGAACCTGGCGTCGGACGCCGCCACGATCAGGTCGCACGCCAGCGCCAGCGACATACCCCCGCCCGCCGCGAAACCCTCCACCGCGGCGATCACGGGTTTCGGAAATGCGCGCAGGGATTCGATCAATTGATGGAACAGGGCGATCGATTCCGACTGCGCCTGTGGCCCGGTCCTGCGCAATCCGATGATTCGGTTGAGGTCGCCTCCGGCGCAGAAATGTTCGCCTTCACCGCGCAGGATCACGGCGCGCACGGAATCATCCGATTCGGCGACGTTGAGCGCTTCGACGCCTGCCGAGTAGACCTGCGGCGACAATGTGTTGCGGGTTGCAGGATCGCTGAGCGTGAGAATCAGCGTGGAACCCTCGCGGGACGTCAGGAGTTCACTGGGCATGGGGCCTGCCTTGTTGGGGAATAGGGAATCTGGCCGAACCTGAGATATTCACGGATTCTCGGGTTGAACGGTATGTCGGTGCTGCGCATCATTCTCTCCCGACAGGCCGTACGCTAGTTTCTGTAAGCAATCGTGCTAGAGTCGATCGGGTTATCTGTGGTGTCCACAGGAATGAAGAAGCACTTTACCGCGCACATCATTTTCGCCGCGACCGCATTCGCATCCCAGCAAGCCTGGGCGCTGGGTTTCGGTCGGCCGGTTTCCGACGCGGTTCTGGGTCAGTCCTTCACCTTTACCGTGCCCGTGCACGTGGAGCCGGGCGAGCGTTTCACCGGCGACTGCCTGTCGGCCAAGGTCTATTACGGCGACTCGCTGCTGCCGCCCAACGCCGTGCGCACCGAGGTGCTGCCCGGTGCCACCGACGACGCGCTGACGCTGCGCGTCATCGCGTCGATGGCCGTGTCCGAGCCCATCCTCGAGGTCGTCGTCGGCATCGCCTGCGATCGCCACTTCTCGCGCCGCTTCTCCGTCTTCGCCGATCCGCCGACGCTGGCGGCGGGCCCGGCCCAGGTGGCGCCGCCGCCGCAGGCCGCCGCGCCCGTCGCGGGCACCGCCCCGGTGGCCGTCGCCCCGGCGCCGTCGGGCTACGGCACCGCCTACGCGGCCGACGGCAGCGCCAGCGCGGCCCGCGGCACCCGGCCGCGCGTGCTGCGCAAGGGGCCGACGATGGCCCTGGCCAACGAGATCGGCGCGGCCGCCGCCGCGCGCCGTCCGGCCACCGACCACGGCGTCGCCAAGCGGGACGCGCGCTCGACGCCCGCGCCGGCCGCCGGCTCCCGCCTGCTGCTCGAGCCGGGCGCGCCGCATCTCAGGCTCGACATGGAAGAGCCCGTCATCCCGCCGCCGTCCGCCGCCTCGGGCGCCGCGCCGGGACTGGCCGGACTGGAGGACGACGACGTGCGGCAGCTGATGGCGCTGCAGCAGAGCCTGGACAACGCGCGCCGCGACACCCAGTCGCAGCGCGACCAGACGGCCCGGCTGCAGGCCGAGCTCCGGCAGGCCAAGGCCAAGGCCGACTCGGGCGATGCCTGGACGCCGTGGCTGCTGGCCTTGCTCGCCGTGGCCGCGGCCGCCATCGCCGGCCTCGCCTGGAAGCTGCGCCAGCAGACGCGTGTCGCGCACAGCGACTGGTTCAACCAGTCCGCGCTGGGGCCGGCCACTGCCGTGCCGCCGGTCGCCGATCTGCCGCCCGCGGCGCTCGTCACGGCGCCCGCTGTCGCGGCCGCCGACCGCTCGGTGCCCGCCGCGCCGACGCCGGTCGAGGCGCCGCTCGCCGACCTGCCGCTCCTCGACGAAGGCGACGCCCGCGGCGTGCCGGTCGTCGACCATTCGGCCACGCGCCCGTTCGATCGCCATTCGCTCGCGGCCGCGGCGGCGGCGGGCACACCGAGAGAGCTGTCCGTCGAGGAATTGCTGGACCTGGAGCAGCAGGCCGACTTCTTCATCGCGCTCGGCCAGGAGGACGCGGCCGTCGACCTGCTGATGTCGCACCTGCGCAGTGCGGGCGGCCAGAGCCCGCTGCCCTACACCAAGCTGCTGGAGATCTACCGCCGCCAGGGCGACCGCGCCGCCTACGAGCGCACGCGGGCGCGCTTCAACCGCCGCTTCAACGCCTACGCGCCCGACTGGGACACCGGTCCGACCGCCGGCCGTTCGCTCGAGGACTATCCCGAAACCATCGCGCAGCTGGAGCGCGCGTGGCACTCGCCGCTCGACGCGATGGCGATGCTGGAATCGCTGCTGTTCAAGCGCGACGACACCAGCGAGCTGTTCGACCTGCCGGCCTATCGCGACGTGCTGGTGCTGTACTCGCTGGCGCGCGACCTGTGGCAGCACGGCGGCGGCCTCGGCGGCACGCAGATCGACGTGCTGCTGCCGCTGGACGATGGCAGCGTGCCTGCTGCCAGCGTCACGGCCTATCCGAGCGCCCGCGAGGTCAACGAGCGCGCGCTGCCGGAGGACGACCCGGGGCTCGACCTGGCGTCGGTCGACGTCGAGGGCGATACCCGCCACGGGATGCTCACCCGCTTCGAGATGACCGGCTTCGACGCCGGCTCGTCGGCCGGCGATCTCGACATCGAACTGCCGTCCTCGGGCGACGTGCACCTCACGCTCGACGAGCTGAGCCTGGCGCCGGTCGCGCCCACCCGCGCGAAGGCCGATCCGCGCGACTGGCGCGAGGGCGGCGAACCGCCCGATCCCGACCAGCCGGTCAAACGCTGAACGCGCCGGCGGCGCGGCTCAGGCCTCGAGCGCCTGCAGGCGGCGCAGTGCCTCGTCCAGCGTCGATTCCTTCTTGGCGAAGCAGAAGCGGATCACGCGCAGGTCGGGCGCCTGGTCGTGGAAGGCCGACATCGGGATCGCGGCGACGCCGACCTTGGTGGCCAGCCATTCGCAGAACGCGAGGTCCCCGTCGTCGGACAGCGCCGAGTAGTCGACGCACTGGAAGTAGGTGCCCTCGCAGGGCAGCAGCTTCAGTGGCGTGGCGGCCAGCCCGGCGCGGAAGCGGTCGCGCCGGGCCTGGTAGAACGGGGCGAGCGTGCGCCAGTGCGACGGGTCGGCCAGGAACGCCGCGATGCCGTGCTGCATCGGCGCGTTGACGGTGAACACGTTGAACTGGTGCACCTTGCGGAATTCGCGCATCAGGGCCACGGGCGCGGCGACGTAGCCGACCTTCCAGCCGGTGACGTGGAAGGTCTTGCCGAAGCTCGACACCACCACGCTGCGCGCCGCCAGCTCGGGCAGGCCCGACATGCTGGCGTGCTCGATGCCGTCGAACACCATGTGCTCGTAGACCTCGTCGGACAGCACCAGTGCGCGGGTGGGGGCGAGCAGCGCGGCGAAGCGCGCGCGCTCGTCGGCCGTCCACACGGTGCCGCTGGGGTTGTGCGGCGTATTGACGATGACCAGGCGCGTCCGGGGCGTCAGAGCCTTCGCGAGCGCGTCGAAATCGGGCCGCCAGGTGCCCGGCACCAGCGGAACGCGGATCACGTTGCCGCCCGCCAGCGTGATCGACGGGCCGTAGCTGTCGTAGCACGGCTCCAGCACGATCACGTCGTCGCCCGGATGCACGAGCGCGAGCACGGTCGACAGGATGCCCTGCGTGGCGCCGGCGGTGATGGTGATCTCCGACTCGGGGTCGTAGCGATGACCGGTGGTCAGCGCGATCTTGTCCGACACCGCCTGGCGCAGCGCGGGGATGCCCGTCATGGGCGGGTACTGGTTGTGGCCGGCGCGCATCGCCGTGGTCACCGCGTCGACGAGCGCGGGATCGCAGTCGAAGTCCGGGAAGCCCTGGCCGAGGTTGATCGCCCCGGTCCTCGTGGCCAGCGCCGACATCACGGTGAAGATGGTGGTGCCCACGCTGGGCAGCCGGCTCGCGCCGACGAGGTCGTCAGAGGTCATAGGTGTCTTCCACGTCGCCGCCGAGCGCGCGCAGCAGCAGCGGGCGCGTGAGGCGGTCAGACAGCAGTTCGGCGAACGTGAGGACGTAGCCGCGCAGGTAGGCGCCGCGGCGGAAGGCCACGCGCGTGACGTTCTGGCCGAACAGGTGGCCGGCCGGGCGGCTCACGAGCTCGCCGCCGGGCGGGTCGTCGCGCACCGCCATCTCGGCGACGATGCCGACGCCGAGGCCCGACTTCACGTAGGTCTTGATGACGTCGGAGTCGATCGCCTCGAGCGCGATGTTGGGCTTGAGCCGGCGCTGCGCGAAGGCGGCGTCGATGCGGCGGCGGCCGGTGAACGACGGGTGGTAGGAGATCAGCGTCTCGCCGGCGAGCAGTTCCAGCGAGATCTTCTCGACCTGCGCCAGCGGGTCGTCGGCGCGCATGACGACCACGTGCTGCCATTCGTAGGCGGGCAGCGAGACCAGGTCCTCGGGTTCGGCCAGCGACTCCGTGGCCAGGCCGATGTCGGCCGTGCCGTCCAGCAGCATCTGCACGACCTCGCTGGGCGAGCCCTGGTGCAGGCTGACCTGCACCTTGGGGAAGCGCCGCCGCAGCTGCGCCACCGGCTCGGGCAGGACGTAGCGCGCCTGCGTGTGGGTGGCGGCGATCGACAGCCTGCCGGCGTCCTGCTTGGAATATTCCTCGCCGATGCGCTTCATGTTGGCGACCTCGCGCAGGATCACGTCGATCGCCTTGAGCACCTCCTGGCCCGGCTCGGTGACGCGGCGCAGGCGCTTGCCATGGCGCACGAACAGGTCGATGCCCAGCTCCTCCTCGAGCTCGAGGATGGCCTTGGAAATGCCGGGCTGCGAGGTGAACAGGGCCTTGGCGGTCTCGGTCAGGTTCAGGTTGCGGCGCACGGCCTCCTGCACGAAGCGGAACTGGTGCAGGTTCATGTGCCGATCCCGTCGAGCGGGCTGTGGGCGGACGCGAAGCTCAGTCCGGCGAGGTCGA
>Ga0136846_1218859_pt1 | contig 12517 bp, 14 predicted proteins | sample HopSoiMetagenom2_FD_96841 | JGI IMG/M metagenome (GOLD analysis project Ga0136846, IMG submission 96841) | Grasslands soil microbial communities from Hopland, California, USA - 2 Assembly 2016 (version 4) | ecosystem: Environmental > Terrestrial > Soil > Grasslands | place: USA: Hopland...
CTGTCGATTGCGCGGGCGCTCCTGCGCAAGCCGCACCTTCTCGTCTTCGACGAAGCTACTTCATCGCTGGACTCGCTGACGGAAGAGGAGATCAGCCGCACCATGCGCGACGTCGCCAGCTCCCGAGACGTCATTACCATTCTCATCGCGCACCGCCTGTCGACAGTGATGCACGCCGATCGCATATACGTTCTCGAGCGCGGCAAGATCGTCGAGGTCGGTCAGCACGAAGATCTGCTGGAGAGAACCGGCCTCTACTATGCGATGTGGCGCCAGCAGGTCGGCGAGCGTCGCGCGCCGCCGCAGCTCGCGTCTGCCAAGCCCGCACAGCTGGCCCGCGCCTGACCATCACCCGTAACCACGCGATCCATGCCCGACGATACCGGGAAACTGAAGCACGGAAACTTCATGGAAGCTCTCGACTCGATCCGCGCCGAAGCCGAGCGGCTGATGAATCGTCGTGATCTGCCAGCGGAAGTGAAGGCGGGGCTTGATCGCATCATCGGCCTCACGCGCGGGAAGTTCGATCTCGGCGGCGACATAGAGTAGCGGGGAGCGGGTAGCTTGTAGTTGCCGTTCGATTGGAACTCCATTGGCGGTTCCAACCTTTGGACTGCGAACGGCGTCCTACCTCCGGCCGAAATGAAGACGAGCGCGGTGGCTTCCGACACTATCGAGCATTACCCGTCCACGATAAGTGAAGACAAGGCTGCGACCCTGGATTGCATCCGGCGTGCGCGGGCTGGCGACGTTGACGCCTTCGAGGTCCTGTACCGCGAGCATTCCGGACGACTCTTCGCGTTGTGCATCCGTCTGCAGGCGGGGGACAGGTCAGAAGCAACCGAGCTGATGCAGGACGTATTTATCAAGGCGTGGAGGCGGCTGGATACTTTCCGCGGCGACAGCGCGTTCTCTTCGTGGCTGCACCGAATGGCGGTCAACACCATGCTGGAAAATGCGCGGAGCGATCGGCGCCGCTCGGCGAGGGTACTTTCAATGGAAGACACGTCGCTGCTGCCGGGCGCAGCGCGCTCGAGCGGCGTCGACTTGAAGATGGATATGGAAGAAGCCGTAGCGTCCCTGCCGCGGGGAGCCCGCCTCGCTTTCGTGCTCCACGACGTGGAGGGGTATCAGCACCAGGAGATCGCTCAACAGCTTGGTGTCTCCGTTGGAACGGTGAAGGCGCAGCTCCACCGGGCGAGACGCCTGCTTCGCGAACGGCTGGAAGGCAACTCAGAGGGAACGAACGAATGACACATGATGTTATAAGGCACCTTCTCGACGATTATGTCACCGGTGATCTCACCGAAGACGCGCGTGCTCCAGTCGCGGATCACGTCGCGTCCTGCGCCGTGTGCAGCGCGGAGGTCGACGGCCTGAAACGGGTTCTCTCTCGCGCGACACAGCTCCCGAAATCAATCGACCCGCCGGCCGAAGCGTGGTCGAATATTCGTGCGGCGATTCAGCGGGATCAGGCCGCTGTTGGGTCTGGGCCTGATCGGCTGCGGAAGCCGATATGGCGACGCCCGGTGGCGGTCGCCGCGGCTGCTGCGATTGTAACTGCCGTCCTGTCGTCCACGATGACCGCGCTTTATCTCGGTTCGCGGTCGCCCGACTCCAGTCAGACCACGGCAGTCGGGAACAATTCAACCGCAATCCTCGCCAGCTTCACAATCGAGGAAAACAATTACCTCCGCACCGCCGCCGCTCTCCAGGACGTACTCGATCAGCAGGAAGCATCGCTTGCACCCGAGACCGTCGCGCAGCTGAAGGCAAGCTTGCGCACCATCGACGAAGCAATTCTCGAGGCGCGCAATGCGCTGGCTCGCGACCCGTCCAACAAAATGCTCGTGGAAATGCTGTCCGGGAATTACAGGCAGAAGGTGGATCTCCTGCGCCGATCCACGGAGATCGCGCGTGGTACCTAGAGGTCTTTCCGTCGGGATTGTGGCGATACTGACGCTGTCGCTGGCGTCGCCACTCGCCGCGCAGAAGAAAATCGAGCGGCGATTGCCGCTCGGAATGGAAGGCGCGTTCCGTGTCATGAACATGGTGGGGAGCGTCGTCGTCCATGGTTGGAGCAAGGACACTGTCCTCATCAAGGGCACGCTCGCGCCCGGCGACCAATTTTTTGCCGGCGGCGGTTACACCGGCGCCAAGATGTACATAGAGTCCGCCGATCAGCGCGATCCGAAACCAACGAGTCTCGAGATCTGGGTGCCCATGCGCGCGCGGCTATGGGTGAAGACCGCCACCGCCAACATCAACGTCGATGGTATCGACGGAGGCCTCGATCTCTACGTAGTCAGTGGGACTATCGACGTCACCGGCAATCCAAGGGAGCTGAATGCGGAGGCCATCGACGGCGATATCCATATATCCGGGTCGCCCGCCTGGCTGAGAGCAAAAAGCGCGTCCGGAAACATCACGCTACGCGGAGGCAGTGGTGACGCCGGAATCTCCACGGTCAGCGGTGCGGTGAAGGTCGAAGGCGGAGCGTTCGAGCGCACCAGAATCGAAACTGTCACCGGCGACGTCAGCTTCGCCGGACAACTCGACCGGAGTGGCTCGTTCGACTTCGACACCCACAGTGGGAGCATCGATATCGCCGTCCCCGAAAAAACGAGCGCATCTTTTTCCGTCGCAAGCATTGCGGGAACCATCAGCAACAATGTCTCTCGCACAAAGCCTGAGGCCGGCCGCTATGGACGCGGGGCGGAGCTCACTAGCGAGACAGGCGGCGGTGGCGCCAAGGTAACGGTCCGCACCTTCAAAGGTTCAGTCACCCTTCGCCGATCGAAATAGCGCGCGTTAAACCCCCAGCAGTCGGGCGGCATCGTAGAGGCGCCGGAATTGGAACCATCGGTCACGCTTTGACCGCCGGTGAAACCCCCTCAGGAGATTGCCATGAAACGCCCACTGCTTCGCTCCTTCGCGCTCGTCACAGCGCTCACGCTCACCGCTTTCAGTACCGCCCTCGCCGGTCCGCCGTGGATCGCGATCGAGTATCCGGCCAATCCGTTCGACCAGGCAGCACGCGGCGGATTTCTCACCGTGAGGACCTATCATCACCGTGAGGCAATGGCGAAGACTCTCACCGGCACGGCTGAAGGAATCGTCAACGGTAAACGGGAGAGCACAAAGCTCGACATCCGACCGGGATCTCAACCCGGCGTGTACGTCGTACGGTGGCAACGCCCGGCCGCTGGAAAATGGGTGCTCGTGATCAACAGCGGGAACCAAGGCGTCATCGATGCCACAGCCGTCGTCGAGATCGGCACCAACGGTGAAGTGGCGGGCATCTCGGTCCCCACACGATCCTATGGCAACGGATGGATCGGGCCGCGTCCCGTCGCGTCATCCGAAATCGATGCTCTACTCCAGGGACGCGCCCTCGCCAGCGCCGGCACTCAGCTCGGCGTGAACATTCGCTGATACCAGCGCCATATCGATGCGATACTACTGGCCGCGGAGGCTACTAAGGCTACGACTCAGCTCCGCGGTCCGCCTCGATGAATAGTTCGCCAGACAGCGCCCCACTGTGCGGGCCCATAATTTTCCGTCCCTGGTCTCTGTCTGGCTGCTGCAATCCGCATCGCGCTGATTGACCCACTCCCGCTGTGATTGCCGGAATCTCTCCTCCAGGTCCGCGCCGCCTGACTTTCGTGCCTGAGCGATCAGCTCCTGGTAGGTGCGATTCAGGTCCGCATCATTCTCGGCGATGGACCGGTTCAGGCAATAGCGTTGATCCGTGAGAGTCGGCGAGTCACATGGGTCTCTGCTCGCCCGCGTAGCGACGCTCGACGCCGGTGAGCGAGAAACCGGAACTGTTGTCGGCCGGGGCGCATCATTGGCTCTCAGTGGCGGGGTCAGTCTCGGAGTCGGACTTGGAGAGACCTCACCAACGCTCGCCGAGCCGTTGGTTACGTTCGTCGGGCGCTGGCCCGAGAGTAACACGGTGTCTCCGGCCATGCGGACGGTGCCAAGACTGTTGTCCGCCGCCGCCGCCGTGGCAGTGTTCCTGTTGGCCTCCGCCAAATCACGGAGCAACATCGTATCCTGAGTTGTCGCGGTCGTCGTATCCGCCTTGGTCTTCGTCTCCTTGCTGCAACCGGTGATGCCGGCAACGGCAACGAGCAGAGCCGTCGACACGCTGAAGAACGCTTTCATGGGATTGATCCGGGGCTGGTTCATCCGGACTAGATCGGGCAGACGGTGTGCCAGCCACAAGAGTAGATTTCAGCCACTGGCGGCGCAGTTGACGCGTCACCGATCCAGCTCCCGGTGTTCGGGGGATCAATGGAGGGTAGCCTGCCTGAGCTAAACACCGTTATCCGGACCTTCGCAAACGAAGTCGATGCGCATCTGGCTCAGGCCGTTCTCGACGCCAACGGAATCGATTCCAACCTGATTCGGGACGATGCCGGCGGGATGATGCCCTGGCTGCAGTGGCTTCACCCCATACGTCTCGTGGTTCGCGAAGCCGATAGCGTCGAAGCCGTAGAGCTGCTCGATTCGCCACCCGGTCCCACCCTCATCCCCTGATCTCGCAAGCGTTGTAGCCCACCCACCCAGCTCCCACCCAGTTCACCATGTCGCACAACATCCCGCGCACGCGACGCATTCGCCGAGTGCTCACAGCCCATTTCGTTCTGCTCGGCGTCATCTCTGCCGGACCCCTCCTGGCTCAGAACGGCTCGTCTTCATCCTCAGATAAGTATCTGGCCAGAGCGAAGCATGTTCTGACGGAGACTCCGCTCGTCGATGGCCACAACGATCTTCCCTGGCGAATCCGCGAAGACTCGGTTGCCCGCGGTAACGTCGATGCGTACGACCTCCGCGGACGAACACCGGGTCATACCGATCTGGACCGGCTGAAAGCAGGAATGGTCGGCGCCCAGTTCTGGTCCGTTTACACACCAGGTGAGTGGCGCGACTCAGGTTACGCCAGAGTGCAACTCGAGCAGATCGACATCGCCCGCAGAATCATCGCCAGATATCCGGACAGATTCGCGCTGGCCCTGACCGCCGGCGACATCAGGCGCGAGTTCAGGCAAGGGAAGCTCGCTTCATTGCTCGGCCTCGAGGGCGGACACGCCATCGAGAACTCTCTCGGCGCGCTTCGCGCGTATTACGACCTGGGCGTCCGATACATGACGCTGACGCACAACGTCACCCTCGACTGGGCCGACGCCGCACTCGATTCCGCAAAGCACAACGGCCTCACCTCGTTCGGCGACAGCGTTGTACGCGAAATGAATCGACTCGGCATGATGGTGGACTTATCGCACGTCTCGCCCGCCACGATGAGCGACGCGCTGAACGTTACCCGGGCGCCAGTGATTTTCTCGCACTCCGGTGCGAGAGCGCTGGTCGATGTTCCGCGCAATGTGCCCGATTCCATTCTCAGACGGGTAACTGTGAACGGCGGGGTGGTCATGGTGCCGTTCGTTACCGGATTCGTGTCACCGGCGGTGATGCTCTACGACCAATCCACTCGGCCCGTAATCACCGATCTCGAGAAGAAGTATGGAAAGGACACTGCGGCGATCGCACGAGAGCTGAAACAGTGGCGCGTGTCACACCCGGAGCCGCGCGCCACTCTTAGCCAGGTCGCTGATCAGATCGACTACGTCAGGAAAGTCGCGGGCGTTGACCACGTTGGTATCGGCGGCGACTTCGATGGTATCACTGAAGTCGTTCAGGGGCTCGAAGATGTCTCGAAGTATCCCGCACTGTTCGCGGAGTTGGCGCGACGTGGCTGGTCGGACGCGGATCTGAAGAAGTTGGCGGGAGAAAATCTTCTGAGAGTGTTCTCGCAGGCAGAAGCGGTGGCGAAGCGGTTACAGCAAGCGGGCAGGTAGTCAGGCCAGGGCGGCTGCCGCGCCTCCGGACCTGAGAATGTCGGCGAATTCCGCCGGCAGCTCGCTGTCGCGAATTCCGCGCACCGCTTCTTCGACATCGTACTCAACGCGCACGAACTCGACTCGCGCGTCAGTAGCGTCGACCGACACGAGAACGTAGCACGCGCGCCAGTCACCATCTTTCGGGCGGCCGACGCTGCCGGTGTTGACGAAGCGCACTCCCTCGACGACGCGCTGCCACGGCTTATGGGTGTGCCCGAAGCAGACGATGTCTCCTGATCTGGCGCCCAGATCCTTTGCCATCTTCGCCAGGAAAGAATCGGGACGATCTTCCGTCACGTAAACGGTGTTGAGAGTCTGGCTGCCGTGAATCAGGAAGATGGTCGGGCCGGTCACGTGTCCGCCGAGCGGACGAATGTCAATTCTGAACGGCAGTGCACCCAGATACTTCTTTGTGTCCGCGGTCATGTGGGCGCGTGTCCACCCATAAGACAAGTGCGACAGCTCCTCCTCGCGCGGAGTGACAGCTCGGCAACCACAATGCTTGTAGTCGCTGGCAACGGTTGAATCATAGTTGCCGGCGATTCCGGGAATGCCGCGCTCCTGCAGGAGACTCACAACTTCATTGGGCCAGGGCGCGTAACCGGTGAGATCGCCGAGGTGGTATGTCGCATCGATGTCCGACCGCCGATCGATGTCCGCGAGCACAGCTCGTAAAGCCGGAAGATTGGCGTGGATGTCGGAGATCAGCGCGTAGTTCTTCACTTGCGAGCTCTCGCCGCGGCTCCGATTCGGCGCTCCATGACAGTCGCGGTATCAGGACAAGCTCCGCGGAACTCCGCCGACGCCTTGACGGCTTCAGGCACGGCCGAGCGGGTCGTACGGCTGAAACCGAAACGCGGGAAATACTCCTGGGCAGTGGTCGTCAGCAGATAGACCTCGTCGACCCCGGACTGTTCGGCGCGCTCGAGGATCTCCTCGACGAGTCGCGTGCCGACACCGGTCCCGCGTGCGTCGGGTTGCACGACGGCGGACCGCAGCAGCGCCGCCGAGTCGAACTTTTCCAGGCCGACGGCGCCGACGATTGCCTCATTCTCGACCGCTACGACGAAGCTGTCGAAGTTGTCGCGCACTCCATCCACCGGAAGACCGCTCGCGCCCAGCAGATTCTCGACAGCCGACAAGTCCGATTTAACTGCATTCCGAATTTTCATTTACCCTCCCGCATCCACATCCCGCATCCCGCATCCCGCTCTAGCAGCAATCCGGCCCGCAACATTGCGCCAACGGCTTGACGGCGCGCACGAAAGCGCCCATGAACTTGCCATCGATCGCGGATGCCAGCTCGGTGGCGTCGAGACCGGAACCGGTCAGGAAGGCAGCAGCATCGGCGGCCTTGTAGACGCGGGTCGGCTCGATGGACGGTTTGGCGAAGCCGGCCTCGCGCAGAAGCAATTTGAACTGTTGCTCCTCCAGCGCACCAGCGACGCATCCCAACCAGAGCTCCATGTTTGCCCTCACCTCGGCGGGAACTTCGCCGCGCACTACGATGTCCGACACCGCGAATCTGCCGCCGGGTTTGAGGACGCGGAACGCTTCCTGGAGCACCTTTCGCTTATCGCCGGCGAGGTTGATGACGCAGTTGGAGATGATGACATCGACCGATCCGTCGGGCAGCGGAATCTGCTCGATGTCTCCCTTGAGGAACTCAACGTTCTCGGCTCCGGCGCGACGCTTGTTCTCGTTGGCGAGGGCCAGCATTTCGTCGGTCATGTCGAGGCCGTACGCCTTGCCGGAGGGTCCGACTCGTTTGGCAGAGAGGAGGACGTCGATCCCGCCTCCGGCACCGAGGTCGAGGACGGTTTCTCCGGCATTGAGAGTAGCGAGCGCCGTTGGATTGCCGCAGCCAAGAGAAGCGAGCAGTGCCTCCGCCGGTATTCCTGCCTTCTGTCGCTCATCGTAAAGATCGGAAGTAATCGGGTCCCAGGCCTCGGTGCTGGTGCCGCAGCAGGCGCTGGATCCACAGCATTCGGCGACGACGCCTTCGGAAACGCGCTGGGCGACCTCTCCATATTTCTTTTTGACGCTGGATTTCAGCTCGGTGTCGTTCACAGTTCCTCCAAACAAGATTTGTTGATATATCGACCAAATAAAAAATCAGACACAACAACCCTTCGACTTGAGCTGCGGACGCGGCTTCATGGCGGTCACAAGGGATTCGATTTCCTCGAACGCATCGGGCTCGAGCTCGTAGTGGACCCAGCGTCCATCTTTGCGGTCGCGGACGATGCCGGCGTCGCGAAGGACCCGCAAATGGAAAGACAGACGCGACTGGGCAGCGTCCAGCGAATCGGTGAGCTCGCAGACGCAGCGCTCTCCCTTGCGGAGAAGCTCGATGATCTCCAGTCGCGTCTCGTCGGAGAGTGCGTGAAAGAGCTCGATTGCACGCTCGGTTCTGGAATATGTGGCAACGGTCACGAGAAATAATATATCAACAAATCTTGTTACGTCAACGGCCTCGGATTTTCAGGCCATCGGCGAGACGGTTCGAGGCCTTAGCGCCACTCCGAGCGCCGTCAGCCCAAGCAGTAGAGCGATGACGGACAGGTAGAACGAAGGCCCGGATGCCGTTGTCGACTTGCTCGCGGTCGTCGCGATGGTGGTCGCGGACGCCGGAGTCTTCGAGGCGGTGTCCGGACTTGTCCATTCCACCCGCTCGCCGCCCTCGTACGTCTGGTACGTCGGCCAGGCCAGCGACGTGCTGTCCTTCGGGTTGACAGCAACGAAAGGAAATTCGACGAACCGCTCCTTCGGCAGTACGCCGGTCCAGACAGCTCCGACGACGCGCTGCGCGGTGTCCCTGAGCACTTCGAGCTTCCAACCAGTAACATCGCCGAAGGAAACGACGCGCAACCCGGCAGGGAAATGGATCTCGACCCGGGTAGTCGGCACATCGCGCTCGTTCGGTACACGAAGCACATACTTCTCGTACGCGCCAGGCGTGGAACTCTTGGGAAACACCACAGCGTGCGCCAGTGCTGCCGATGGTATGATCAGCGCCATCAGCACCGCGAACGCGCGTGCCGTCACCACGCCAGGTAGAACCATCGTCGAATGCTTCACGGTCCCTGCGTTACAGCCGTCTGCGCGCTTTGTGGCGGAGGCGGGGTGGGGACGTACGCCAGAAAACCGCTGATCATGAGGACGAGGGTGATGATCGCCAACTCAAGCTTGACTGATCGACCCATTTTTCGCTGGGCATCAACGGCTGCTACGCTCGGCATGAGCTTGTACCGATTGTAGATGCCAAACCCGATCAGCACGACGAGTGCTGCGATTTTGCTGAATACGAGCTTGCCATAGTCGTAGCGGAAGAGGTCCGACGGCGCGTTGAGGAACAGCACCGTCTGAATCAGTCCGGACAACAGAATCGCGATAACCGCGATGAGAGCGATCGACGATACCCGGCCTGCCTCGATTTCACACGCTTTGGAATCGCAGCGCACCAGCCAGACAAGCCACAGCAGACCGCCGAGCCAAAGTGATCCCGCGAGGAGGTGGATGGCCTTCGTCGGAACGGCAATAAAGGGGTGAATTGCCGCGGGATGTCCGACTGCGCCGCTGACGAGCAGGCAGCCAATTCCCAGGACCAGCGCGATTTTGCGGTGCCGCGCCAGTGCGATTCCCCAGAGGGTCAGCACCGCGAGTGCCACACGCAGCATCTCGATGCGGCCGAGAGTCGTGGATAACACAGAAGACAGAAAGCTTCCGCTCAACTGCATGGTTGGCGACGCGTGCTCGAGCCAGGCAATGGCGTGCGCTACAAGGAGCAGGGTTCCGACGGTGATGAGACTCGTTACCGCAGCGCCTGGGATGAGAGTGCGACGCTCGCCGGCGGTTATACCGAAGAAGAGAAGTCCGATCCCCGCCATGAACGCGCCGAGTCCAACCCCACGAAACAGGGATGCGACCACAGGGACTGGTTTGTCTTCGGGCGCAGCCGTTGGCGAGACTGCCGGAACGGGCGCCGGGATCGCGGCCGGAGTTGTCGACGCCGTTGCGTGCGATGACACCGCAGGCGTCGGCGATCGCGGAGCCGAAGTCGAGCCCGCGGCGAACGAAAAGTTTCCCCCGACCGGATGACCGTCCGCGGAGAGCACGCGCCAGATGACTTTGATCACTCCGTCGGGTCTGCCTACAACCGAACTGGTTCCAACAAGAACGTGCACATCATGTGGATCGTTCGCGACCTTGAGGCGAACGCTGTCGCCGCTCGCCAGCACCAGTGTGATCTGGCTCAGCTCGGGCACGATCTGTTCGCTGAACACCAGTCTGATCGCATCCGGAAATTTGGCGACGCGGCTGTTTGCCGCCGGTGTGGAGCGCAGGAGTGTCGCGTGGAGTAGCGCGCGCGCGAGCGCGCTGGTGGGCGTACTCAAGGCCGCCGCGAATAAAACCGTCGTTGCCAATCGGATGCCGGGCGCCCGCAGTCGGCTGGACATTATCGGGGTGACCACCGCAGGCCCGCGTAAAACGATCGCCCATCGGCCGGCTCGTAAAATTTGCCGGCGGCATTGTCCACCTGCACAGATTGCGAGAAGCGGCGGTTGGCAAGATTCTGCCCTGCGGCGAACAACGTCACTCCATATGATGTCGCCCAGTCCGCGCGCATCGACAAGTTTGTCCACCCGTTGTTCGTGACAGTGTTCTCGCTGTCGACAAAATACGCTTGCGGGACCCATTCCACGCTCGGGGCCAGCGAAAAACCGGAAGGATGGGTGTACTTCACTTCGGTGGTCAGAACCTGGCGCGGCGCTCCCGGAATGTCGTTTCCCGCGTAACTCGGATCCGAGACGTAGCTGTATCGGGCCACGGTGTACGAGGTTCGCAGCGAGACGTGATCTGCGACATCTCCGTGAACCAGGACAGCGCCCGGCAGCTGGTAGGTCAAGCCGGCCTCGATTCCGGAGTGTCGGGTCTTTGGTGCATTGCGGTAAGTGGGGACGGTAAACGGAGCAGCGGGGAACGGCTGCACGTTGACGTTGAGTATCTCGTTCCTCAGCTCGACGTCATACGCCGATAAATCCCAGCCAAATCCGAGCCTCGTGCCGCGCCCGCCGAGCTCGTATTGCCACGCGCTTTGGCCATCGAGCGGGATGTAGCCCGGAATCGTAAGGCTATTCAGCTCGAGGAGCAGCGGCGGTTCGTAGCTCCGACTGGCATTGCCGAAAATCTGCGCCCCGCCGGGATGAAACGAGTAGATGAAGCCAAGTTTGGGACTGATCGGGTTGTACGTTCTTTTGTCCGACTGGTCACCGTTCGACAAAAAGAAATCGTTGGTCTCCCGGCTGGCCCGCTCTCCCCGCAGACCCAACACCACCGAGAACTGCGGTGTTAGCGACAGAATATCCTCGGCGTACAACGCATACGTCGTCGCGATGTCATGCTGATTCTTGGTCAAGGCACCGTGCTCGCCCATGACATTCTCGTACTGACGATTCAGCAGCGACTCGTAAGCTGGCTGGAATCCAAGAGTGAACCTGTTCTCCAGTGCACCTGCCGGAGCGCTGTTCTCGTAACGGAGCTCCGCACCGTAGTCGTGGCTGATCTGGGAAATCACTTCGAATATTGGGTGATCGATGTCCCGGTACTGCATGTAGGGACTGATTTCCAGTCTCTGGTTGGGCGTCAGCTGCGTGCGAAGCTGGAGGCCGATGTGATGCAGATCGTAGTCGCGTCCCCAGCGGTTGCTGACATTGGTCGGATCGGCCGAGCGTGGATCCGTCTCGAACGTCGCGCGATCGAGTGATCCCGGCAGCTCCTCCTTCACGTGCGCGAAGAAGTAGAAAGCGCGCGCATCGGTGTTGTCGGATAGGCGATAGCCGCCGTGCAGGTTGACGCGGTCGCGCTGGGTGCTCGACCACTGCCGATATCCGTCGAGCGACGTGCGTCCGTAACTGGCGTAGTAATCGGCGGCGCCGTGCGTTCCCCCGGACTCGAGTTGCGTTTTATAGAAGCCAAAACTCCCGCCTTCGCCAAACAGTGCGGCGGGTGCGGAGCTGTAACCGGTCTTCGTGTCGAGGTTGATCGCGCCGCCGAGCGTTGATCCTCCGTATCGGAGTGCGTTGCCGCCCTTGTAGACCTCGATCGATTCAGTTGTGAGCAGCTCGAGCGACTCGAAGTCGGTGAAGCCGTCCGCGTTCCGGTAAGGCATTCCGTTGACGAGCAGGTTGACTCCGCGCGCGTGGAAGTTGTTTCGCAGGCCCGATCCGCGAATGGAGATCTGACTTTCGTCGGCAGCGCCGAATCGCGGCTGGATGTAAACGCCGGGAACAAACTGGAGGACGTCCTTGAGGTTCGCCTGCCGGGTGGCCCGGATTTGCGGCGTACCGACTATCGCTACTCCACCCGGAATCCTCGCCAGGGCCTCGCGGCGCTCGGCTTGATCCGTTCTGGTGCCGATGACCGTGACGCCGGTCAGCGTCGCCACTTTCAAGGCGAGGCTCACGGTGACTTCGACCGCCGTCGACGCCGTCACCGTTACAGAGTCTACCGATTCGATGTAGCCGGACCGCCTGGTGCGGACGACGTGACCGCCGATGGAAACGGAATCGATTCGAAAACTGCCGTCGACAGCTGATTGGGCGGCCGGA
>Ga0136846_1225712_pt1 | contig 12516 bp, 10 predicted proteins | sample HopSoiMetagenom2_FD_96841 | JGI IMG/M metagenome (GOLD analysis project Ga0136846, IMG submission 96841) | Grasslands soil microbial communities from Hopland, California, USA - 2 Assembly 2016 (version 4) | ecosystem: Environmental > Terrestrial > Soil > Grasslands | place: USA: Hopland...
CAGCCGATCTCGGCACGGGCGCCGGCGGCCTCGCGTCGCTGCTTCGTGAAGCGCAGGACTTGGTGTCCGAGCTTGGACTGCCGGCCATCCGTTACTGCCTGGACGGACGCGTCTACGTTCTCGAAGCTGCGCGCCGTCGCGATCCCGAGCCGCAACCGGCTCTCGCGCCCGGGCGGTGAAAAAGAACCGCAGAAACGACTGAGGCCCGCTTTCGCGGACCTCAGTCCTTGTACGGGTCGACGATGTCGCGGCCGGCCATCGCGACGCCGATCGGGCTGAGCGTGTGCTTCACCCGGATCGTGTCGCCGTGCGCGGCGAGAACGTCCGGCAGGCGCTTGTAGACCTCCGGCGCCTCGTCGGCACCGCCGCCGACGAGCACGATGCCCTGCTCACGCAGGCGTGCCTGCACCGCAGGCCAGTCGACCACGCCGGGCGAGACCTGCTCCTCGACCCAGACCTTGCGCAGGCGCGCGGTCGGATGGTCGGGGCAGACGCCCTTCTTCGGCACGCCGGCGGTCGAGCTGATGCCGTCGATGTCGAAGACGCGATCGCAGTCGCGGTCACTGCACGCCCATCGCTTGCGACGCCGCACACGACCTGCGGCCTTGGTGCGGCTCATCACGCGGCCGGCGCCGTGCACCGTCGAGTGCAGCGACGCCTCGGCGTCCGGGCTCTCGACGCCCTCGAGGATGACCGACTGGTCGCCCATCGAGCCGCCGACGAAGCCCTCCTGGCCGGGACGCGCGGGCGTACAGCCCTTGCGGACCACCCAGTAGCTGCGGCCGAAGTGCTCCTCCCGCCACGCGAAGTTGTGGTGGTTGTGCACCTCGTAGACCGCCTCGGCGCCGAGGATCTCGAGCACCTTCGCGACCACGACGTCACGGCCCGCGTAGGCGTACTCGCCCGCGAGCTCCATCGCCGCCACGTAGGCGTCGCCGAGCTCGCTGCCGACCGGGAACAGCACCGGCGGCGAGTCCATCTCGCCCTCATGCGCCTTCGCGTCGAAGGAGAGACCCTGCGCAAGCGCGAGGAAGCCCGAGGCGGTCTTGTGACCGAACCCACGCGAGCCGAAGTGCACGCCGACCCAGATCCAGCCCTCCCCGTCCTCCATCACGTTCACGTAGTGGTTGCCCGAGCCGACCGTGCCCAGCTGCGACTCGGCCAGCTGCGCCAGCTTGCGCTGCGGCGCGAACTCGGCGTGGCGGATCTTGTCGAGCACCGCATGATCGACACGCTCCGTAGCCGGCACGCCCATGCCGAACGAGATCCGGCTCGTGATCTCGCGCATCACGGTGTCGACGCCGCCGACGGCGTCGACGTCGGCACGCGTCAGCACCGTCTGCACAGCCTTGTTGCCGCAGCCGATGTCGTAGCCGACACCCGACGGCGAGACATAGCCCTCGTAGGCGATGCCGCCGCCGATCGGCTGGCTGTAACCCGGGTGATGATCCGCACACAGGACGCCGAATGCGGCATCACCGGCCGCCATGCAGCGCTCGAGCTGCTCCAGGCTGCGCGCGTCCACATCGCCGAACGTCTTGACGTTGCTCATCGCTTCCTCCTTTCTGATTGTCCCCGGCAGAGACACCGGACGGATTCGAACCGTCGTCAGCGCGCTTTGCAGGCGCGCGCCTCGCCGCTCGGCCACGGTGTCGCAAGAGCCCCCGAGAGGAGTCGAACCTCTGCACCCGGGGTCGAAGCCCGGCGCTCTTCCCCTGAGCTACGGAGGCTGGTGAAATCGATGCGGACGGAGGGATTCGAACCCTCAACAACCGGTTTCTGAGACCGGCGCCTCTGCCAGGTTGGGCTACATCCGCGCGTCCTCGGCGCCCCCGCCGCTCCGGCCGGCGGGGGCGCTCCTCTTACCGCCAGCCCCACGCTTGGCGGTAGGTGTCGACGAGGAAGCGGTCGACGGCAGCCCGGTCCGGCTCGGCCGGTAGTGCCGTCTGCTCGAGCGCCGTGCTGAGACGGCGCTGCGCCTCGTCGATCTCTGCGAGCACCTCCTCGAACGAGCGCTCGCCGAGCCGGACAGCCATCACGCGCGAGCGCGTCGGCTCCGGCATCGGCAACGTCAGCCGACCCGTCTCCAGCAGCTCGAGGCCCTGGTAGCCGAGCCGGACTGCGTGCATCGCGTACTTCGTGTCGAAGCCGTGTGCCTCGACCAGCTCGGGACGGTTCACGTTCCGCTGCCCTCGCGTCCCGAGCAGCCGTTCTCGCTGGCCGCTCAGGTAGCCGAGGTAGCCGCGGCCGGCACGCTTGGAGAGGATCGCGCCGGTCAGCCCGCGGAGCTCCCGGCCGAGCGCCGTCTCCACGACCGTCAGCTCCGCCGGGACGAAGAGGAGCAGCAGGACGGTCGGGTGGCCCTTGAGCGCGAGCCGGAGGTACTTGCGCAGGTTGTAGGCGACGAGGTCGAGGTCGCCCGGCCCCGAGCGTGCGCCTTCCGGCTGCGTTCGCTCCACCCAGTGCTCGAGCGGGTGCAGCTTGCGTCCCGGTCCGCGGGCGAGCTTCAGTCCGAGCCGGTACTCGGGCGGCTCGACGAAGACCGCCATCTCGTCCCGGTCGTCCTGGCCACCGTGGTGCAGCCCGTGCACGGTCGACCCGACCGTGGCGCGGAGGATGGTGCCGCGCGCGACGAGCTCGCTCAGGTTCATGCGGCTCACCTCCTTTCACATTGTCGAGTGCACGGGGCGCCCGGCGGCGCGCCCTGCTCAGAGCGCGCCGCGGGCGAAGTCCGAGACGAGCTGCGGCGTCGCAGTGTCGAAGCCCACGACGTCGAGCATGCCCGGATCGTTCGGGTCTGCGATCGAGAAGCCGTTCGAGACCATGCCGACCACGACCAGGCGAGCGGCGATGCCCGACGCGCGGCGGTAGTCCGCGAGCGCCTGTGCCGGGTGGATGCTGCCCGCCCAGGTCTCCGAGTCGGTGTAGATCACGAACGTGTCGATCTCACGCTCACGAGCGAGCGCGTACAGCATCGGCAGCGCGCAGTCGGTGCCGCCGAACGGAAGGTCGCTCACCGTCCGCACGACATCGTCGAGACGCTGTCGGGGGCTGATCGCCAGTGGCGTCAGACCGTCCTCGCGACCCGCCCACCGCGACGGACGACCGCTCTTCCAGCCCCGCTTGCCGGCGAAGAAGCCGACCGTCTCGGACTCCGACTCGGATGCAGCCGTGACGAGCGCGAGGGCGGCCGAGGCATCTCGCGGCGAGAGGTTCGGCACGCCGGCGACGGAGCCGCCGTTCATCGAGCCCGAGACGTCGAGCGCGAGCATGATCCGCTTGCCTGCCGGCTCGACGTTCTCGAACGCCGTGTAGAAGGCGGCATCGAGGGCGTCGACGATCTGCGCCACCGGCAGCCAGCTGTGGTGACCACGCACGCCCTGACCCGCCGCGTAGGTGCGGAGCGCCGCCAGCAGAGCGATCGGGTGGATGCGCGCCTTGCGGATCCGCTCCCCGTCACCGAGCTGGGACAGCACCTTCTCCTTCGCCGCCGAAGCCGGCGCGAGCACGCCGAGCCGCGTCATCGTCGCCAGGTTGCGCACGAGCGCCGTCATCGGCATGTCCTCGAGCAGCGCCTCCCAGACCTCGCGCGAGGCCAGGTGCTCGCTCGACACCGCCTCGCGCGGCAGGCCGTACTCGCGGATGAGCTCCGCCGCCCGCGCCGGCGTCTCCGCCGACTGCACGAGCGTGAAGCCCTCGACGATCCGCGGCAGGCCCTCGACCGGACCGCCACGAGCGATCCACTCGAACACGCGACGATGCTCGTCGGTCAGCTCGAGCGTCGGGTTGCCGGCGCTCACCCGATCCGCCGGGTGTGCGAGGCGGAGCACGTCGCGGTGCGTCATGCCCTCCCGCTGGCGGTACTTGACCGCCTGGTAGGCGAGCGAGTCCGGCGAACGCGCTGCGTACCAGCTGCCGACCGCGCGCCGCAGCGAACGGCCCCAGCCGCGGAAGCCCTCGACGAAGTTCGCGAACTGGAACAGGTGCGTGGCCGTACGGCACACCCGCGGCAGCGCATCGAGCGCCGCCTTGCGCGTCTGCTCGTCGCCGGCACCGGCCGCCATGGCGAGCGCGAAGATCGCCGGGTCGTTCTTCGGCGCCCGGCCGGCGTCGCTCACCTCGACGATCTCGGCGACGGCACGCGCGCCGTCGGCCGCGAGGCAACGCTCGACCGCCTCCGCGTTCTCGCGCGTCAGCTTCCACTCGCCGGCGTAGTAGCTGCCGCCCTCCGAGCCGAGGATCAGGAAGCGGCGCAGCCGTGCCCAGTCGTCGACCGCCCAGGCGAAACCGCCCGCGCTGTTCGCGACCTGGCTCGAGCCCGGGATCGGCGCCGACTGCGGTGCGCGCTGCTTGCTCTGTCGCTTCAGATACGACATCTGGGGACCTCCTTTCGAGGTTCGAGTTGTGGTTGCTTCGGTCGTCGGACGACGTTGGAGAAACCACGGTCGTGGATGTCGAGACGGACGTTAGTGCTGAGCTACTCCCGCCACGATGGCGGGGGCAGGGCTCGAACCTGCGACCTCCCGGCTTGCGCCGGGTGCTCTACCCGGTAACCATCTCGTTTCGGCCCGTGGAAGCTGCGACCGCGGTCGTGGCGTGAAGATCGGCATGGGCCCCGAACGGGGCCCTCCTGTTCTAGAGGTAACCGGCCTTCTCCGGCCCGCGGGTCGAGTGGATCTAGGTGACAGACCGCTTCGGTGGTCGATGCTGCTCGCGGTGCGCGTGCAGCTCGGCCTCCGCGTCGAGCGCGGCGCGGAAACGCTGCAGCGCGCCGAGCAGCGTGTCGATCTTGTGCAGCGAGTTGTCGCGCGCTGCCTGCGAGGTCACCTCGAACCAGAGCGAGATCTCGCTCGAGCAGTCGGCGATCCGCAGCCGGATGCGCGGCTCCGGCGGGCGACGGCGCCACTTGCGGAACGTCGTGTCCTCGACGAACACGCGCACGTACGCGTCACCGTGGAAGCCGGGCAGGTTGAGACGCAGCTTCTCGTCGACGCCGGCGCCCCGAGCACGAGGGTTCCGCGTCGCGTACGAGCTCAGGTAGGACATCGTCACCCTCCTCTCGGAAAGCTGGGAATGAGGCCGCGGTCATGGGGTGAAGATCGGGGTGAGACCCGGTGTGCCGGGCGGAGGTTCTCTGGCCTCCCTTGCTCCGTCATGGTGAGATAACCGATCCTCTTCGGCCCGCGGTCGACTGGAGAGACTGCTGCGGTCGTGGTTGTGACGGCCGAACTGCTCTGCCACTGAGCTACCGGAGCGCGGAGTGCTCCGGGCAGGATTCGAACCTGCGACCTGTCGATTAGGATCGATAACGACGCGTCGCCGGCCCGCAGCAGGTCGTGTGCAACGTCGCGGTCGTGGGATGCAGCCGGATCCCCGGCTCACCGCTGAGCCAGGGGCGGGGCTCGAACCCGCTTTCCCAGATAACCGGACCGCTTCGGCCCGCGACGGTCTTTCGTGATGGCAAACCCGCCAGGATTCGAACCCGGACCTGCGAGGTTGGAGCTCATTGTGCTCCCGTTACACCACGGGTCGGCGCAGGCGGACGGCCCGGGTCGAACGGGCCTCTCCGGAGTGGCGCTCCGGCGCTCTTCCTTCTGAGCTACATCCGCGAGGAGCACGCCCGGCTGGAGTCGAACCAGCGTCCTCTGCCTTCGCAGAGCAGCGCTCTTCCGCTGAGCTACGGGCGTCCGAAGGAGCCTCCGGCAGGAGTCGAACCCACACCTCGGCCTTACGACGGGCGCGTGCTTGCCGTTGAACACTACGGAGGCTGGAACTGAAGTGGAGACGGTCGGAATCGAACCGACACCTCCCTCGTTGCAAGCGAGGCGCTCTTCCGATTGAGCTACATCCCCGGGTCGAGTGCGAACGGGTGGAGTCGAACCACCACAGCGCGAGGCGTCGGCTTTACAGGCCGCGGAGCTCACCGATGCTCAGCGTTCGCATGAAGGGCGGCCGACCGGATTCGAACCGGTACCGCGAGGATCACGACCTCGGATGCTGCCGTTACACCACGGCCACCACGTTGCGGAGCGGGGACGGCCGGACTCGAACCGGCGGCCGATCGCCTGACAAGCGAGCGCTCTCCCTCTGAGCTACGCCCCCGTGCATGGCGCGGGTGGGATTCGAACCCACGGTCTCGAGCTCATGAGGCTCGCGAGGACAGCCGCTCCTCCACCGCGCTGCGCGAACGGTGGCGCCGGCGAAGCCGTCACCACCTCACGTCGGCATCGACGAGCGATGCCTCAGGTCTGGCCGGCAGGAGTCGAACCTGCGATCTCCGGCGCCCGAAGCCGGCGGGGTGGCCACGCTCCCCTACGACCAGACGAACAAGCACCCCGGCGGGACTCGAACCCGCAGCTTCCGGGTTGAGGGCCCGGCGCACTGCGATCGGTGGCGGCGGCAGGGCCGCCACCACCTTCAGCGGCGTCGACGAGCGACGCCTTGGCTCTTTCGACCACGGGGGCGTGAAAGCTCCGGCGGCAGGGCTCGAACCTGCGCCTCACGATTAACAGTCGCGCGTCTTGCCGACTCGACTACACCGGAATGAACGGAGGCAGCAGGATTCGAACCTGCGGACGTGCGCTGCACGCCTGCGCGTCAGCACCGCGCTGCCTTCAGCCTCTCGGCCATGCCTCCGAAGCGGAAGGGGAGGGAGTCGAACCCCCAAGGCCCGCAGGCCCGCCCGTTTTCGAGACGGGGTACCGCACCCATGGCAGCCCTTCCAGATCGGCGTCGCACGCGACGCCTGAGCGGCTCCGGCAGGAGTCGAACCTGCACCACACCGATTAAGAGTCGGCGGCTCTTCCTGTTGAGCTACGAAGCCAGAGGCGTGACCGGCAGGGATCGAACCTGCGCCGCCTCGCGTTTCAGGCGAGCGCTCTACCGCTGAGCTACGGCCACGAGAAGTAGGCGGAGCTGGAGTCGAACCAGCGGTCTCCTGCGTATCAGACAGGTGCTCTGCCGCTGAGCTATCCGCCTTCGAGTGCGCAGAGCCGGAATCGAACCAGCAACTTCCTGTTTGTAAGACAGGCGCTCTCCCAGTTGAGCTATCCGCGCGTCGAAGCTCCGGGACAAGGGATCGAACCTCGATCTCCACGTTCAGAGCGTGGCGTCCTTCCGGTTGGACGATCCCGGAGTGCCGGGCGCCCGCCCCACGGACGCCCGTCGTTCAGTCGATGAAGGCGACGTGCCGCATCGCACGCGCTTCGTGCTCGGTGTTCATGAGCACGCGATGCCAGCCGTGGAGGACGATCGTGTTGTGGTCCGGGTGACGAACGGCGCCCTTCGCATAGAGCTCAGGGTCGCGCATCATCTCCCGCCAACCGCCCTTCCTCACCTGCGACGGCGGCAGCAGCTCGAACTCCGCTGCGGTTACGCCGGTCGGGTGGGCCGTGTTCACGAACACGGTCTCGCCGCCACGGCGGAAGGCGTACTCGAGCATGTGGTCGTTGCCGCGGCCGCGCGTGAGCGGCTCGTTGCGCAGCACCGCGCTCTCGTCCACCTGTACCGCCCACTCGGGCAGGAAGAACCATTCACCCTGACGGACGTATGCGGCGTTCCGGCGACGGAAGCGATCCCGGGGCCGTACACGTGCTACGGCGTTGCGAACCGCCGCCGGCTGGAGTGCGTCCTTCGCGGCAACCGTGCCGACGACGCCGCGGGCGGTCTCGGGGATCGCGGCCACGAACCAGTGCCGTTCGTCGAACCCGCACAGGAACTTGCTCTTCTCGCCGCCGTCACGCACGAGCAGCAGCAGACAGCGATCGTCGCGATCTGCATCGACGACGCTGACTGCCTCGTCGTCGCGGGCGACCCGCAGCGCGAAGAACTCGCCGCGCCGGTCGACGCCGACGTCGATCCGCGGAGCGCCGGCCGCACGCACGACCTTCACGCGAGCACCGATCGAGGCGAAGCGCCTCTCGAGAACCTCGTTCATCGAGGTCTCCTCTCTGGCTGCCGATAATGGCTGGAGGAGGGCGCTCGGCAGAATCCGCCCTCCGTCCACCTCCGGCAAGTCGGAGGTCGACGCAGCGGCAGAAACGTGCCGGCACGGTGTCTCGAGCTCTGTCACGCCCGCCGATGACGGACGATGTTGTCTAAGCCACTCGCCCACCCTTCGACCCTGGATCCACGGAACCGAGTCGCGCAAACTGACGGTTACCGCGTCCTACGTGGAGGAGTTGTGGAGCCCGGCGCTCTTGTGTCCGACAGAAAACCGCAAGCTAAAGCAAAGCGTTATTTCAGCTTCGATTTTCCGTGCACGGCACAGAGGGACCTTTCTCTCTCGGGCGGGGCCTCATTCTCGATCAGCGCTTTCTCAACCTGAGCATCTTCCTTTCGTTCGATCGTGGTTCGAGTCCTGAAACGACGAAGGCGACCCGCTGGGTCGCCCTCGCTTGGAGCTGCTATGCGGCTAGTTGCCTAGCGCGCACACCTCTCAGCGAGGGGTAGGGCGGACCCGAGCCGGCTGCCGTCGTTGACGGGCAGGTGCCGGCACGGCACCGAGACGGCCTCGGCCGCTTCGGCAAACGTCTGTGTGTAGGTGAGTCTCAACATCGTCTTCATCGTCTTATGCCGGAGCGGAGGATAGACCAAACATCCGACTTGCGCAAGGGTCCCGAACAGAAATCGTTCATCTCCTTTCGCACGCGCCGCAGAAATGGCGAATGAAATGAACCGCGATTCAGGGGAACGCCCGGGAAACTCAGGCGTGAGCGCAGGAGAGCCGGCGTGCGATGCCGGGATAGTCGATCACGATGCCGTCGCGGTCGAGCGTGATGTCGGCGGCGAAGCTGCCGTCGGTCGCTTCGTAGCGGATCACGCGGCACTCGTCATCGGCGCGCACGAACGTGTATCGCTGGCCGTCCGCCCGCACGCGCAGGTCGGGGACGGACACCCAGGCCGCCGTCAGCTCGACCGCGCTGCCCCCGGAGAACGGCGTGTGACGCAGGACCGGCATCAGGTTCGTCACGGGCGAGAGGCCGAGGTCGCAATCGACCGCAGCAAGCAGGGTCGCGGGATCGCCACCGGGCGGGGGCAAGTCGACGTCGCCCTCTTCACCCGCCGTGAGGCTCCACGCACCGGCGGCGTCGCGACGCAGATCGAGCGTCCGGCGCCAACCCTCGCCGCGGGTGCCGACCAGAAGCCGGGAGGTGACGAACCCGGAAGCCGTCTCGAGCGAGTAGTCGAGGCGGTAGGGAATCGGAGCGCTCCCGATGGCGACGCCCTCCGCGCTCACGCGCTCGTCGTAAAGCGCGATCTCGGCGAATTCGACTCCGAACGGACCGTCCTTCGCCCAAGCGACCGCTCGTCGCGTCGCACCCATCGCAGTGAGTGTAGGAACGTGCGCCGATCCGCCCCCAGGTCTGTCGCATAGTCTTGGTCGCCGATGGACGAGCTGGTTGTCGTCGACGTCGTAGGGACGGAACCTGAAGCGGAGCTGCTCTGCTCCCTGCTCCGGAGTGCAGGTGTCAAGTGCACGCCCCGGCAGACAAACCGCGGCGCCGGGGCGTCAGACGGCCTTGCGGTCGGCGGCCCTCACGAGATCATCGTCCGGGCGGCGGACCTCGATCTTGCGCGCGAGGTCCTGCGGAAGCGGTGACGCTCCCCGGGCAGCTCGCGGGCATCACGCGCGCTGCATCGCCGCAAAGTTCTTCTGCATCTGCTCCGAGACGACCCGCAGCTCTTCGGCCGGGCTGAACTGGAGGTACTCGGTGCCGGGCTCGGCGCGCGGGATGTGGCCGGGCGCCAGATGGAACGCGTCCCCGGCCTCGTAGACCTCTTCCCGATCGCCGAGGTCGAAGATCACCTTGCCCTTGAAGACGTAACCCCAGTGGGGACAGTTGCAGCGGTCGTCGGGCAGGCCGCGCATCAGCGGAGACGCGTCGACGTCCTCGCGGAAGGTCAGGAACTGGATCGTGGTGCCGTTCACATCCTGGTGCCGATCCTCGACGGGCCCGTAGTCGTCGACCTCGGCGATGCGGTCTCTCGAGACACCTGGCATCTCACGCTCCCTTCGTTCGGATTGCTCCGAGCGTAGGAGCCTCGACCGCTGTCTTGCCTGAGGGATTCGCCCTATCTTTTGCCGCCGCCCCGGCGTGTCAGGCGACCGGCGCAACGGCTGGGAACGTCTCCTCCGGCAGCAGCCCGTGCTGCATCGCGAAGAGCCCTGCCCCAGCCCGAGCCCGGACGTCGATCTTCCCGTAGATGTGCTCCACGTGGTTGCCCACCGTCTTCGGCGTGATCACCAGCCGCTGCGCGATCTCCTTGTTCGAGAGCCCGACCGCGAGCAGGCGGAGCACGTCGACCTCGCGAGCTGTCAGCCCGAATGGGCCGTCGCGCCGGCGGGAGATTCGATGCCCGGCCGCCCCGAGGACGGCCTCGACGGCATCCGCGTCCAGACGGCCGGCCTTCGCATCGGCTCGCAGCTCGGCGGCGGCCTCGTCCGGCGATCGGGCCGGCCGGTGGGGCCGCGGCTCGCGCATCGCCTGGTAGGCGTCCGCCGCGGCGAGGATCCGCCCGGGCCGAGAGATCGCGCTACCGGAAACCCCGCGAGGGTAGCCGGAGCCGTCGAGCCGCTCGCGATGCTCGGCGGCGATCGCCCCGAGCGACGCCAGAGCGTTGGACTGCTGGAGCATCCGTTCGGTGAGATACGGGTGCAGGCGGACACGCTCCCATTCCCCGCGGCCGAGCGGCGCGCGCTTGTCCCAGATCGCATTGGAGATGCCGAGGCGGCCCAGGTCGTGCACGAAGCCGGCGCGCCGCATCGTCGTCGCGAGCTCGGGCAGCCCGTGCTCGACGGCCGCGCGTGCAGCGAGCTCGGCGACCGCGTGCGCGTGCCCGAGCATGTACGGCGACTTCAGGTCGACGAAGTTGGCGATCGCAAGCAGTGCGGCGTCGAACTGCTTCCCGTGAAGCGTGACCGTGAGTGCGGGCTCGGCGTCGATCACGGCATCCCACGTCACGATCGTGTCGAGGTCGGAGAGAAGCTCGGGCGCCTCGGTGTCGACGAGCTCGCAAAGGACGGGGTCGAACTGATCGCCGCGCCGCTCCCGCACGATCGCCCGCACGGCCTCGACACCGCCGATCCTCTGCGCCACCTCGACGAACTCGCCGAGCTGTGCGAGGCGCGCCGGGAGCGGGATCGCATCGCCGCCGAGCTTCCCAGGCCATCCCTTGCCGTCCCACATCTCGTATGCGGCGCTGAGCCCGTCGAGCACCTCGCTCGAGAGCTCGAGCTGCTCGCCCAGCATTCGGGCCATCGCAGCATGGTGGTCGATCATGTCGGCCACCTCGCGGTAGCCCGAGAGCACGAAGCTGAGCCCGATCCGGAACCGGTGAAGCGGCGGGTTCCCCGCGCCGATCATCCGCATCCCGGACACCGCTGCACGCACACCGCGCAAGTCGTGCTCGTACTTGTTGGCCTTCAGCGCGATGTCGTCGCCGAACCACTTCGCCTGCTCGTGCGCGTCCGTGTGGCACCCGACGTTGACGAGCAGCGCTGTGTAGTACACGGCCGCCCGCGCCTCGTCGTCGAGACCGAGCCGCTCCGCGACGCGCAGCGCAATCAGGCACTGCCTCAGCACGTGCTCCATCGGCTGCCCGAAGCCGAGGTCGATCCCGAGCGAGAGCGAGGCGACGAGCTCAGCCAACCGCACCGGCGCGGGTTCGGCGTCGCTGGTCACCCACGATGTGTCCTGAATCGCCGCCGTGCTCGAAGTCTAGGTCGGTCGCGGCTCCGCGGCGACTCGCCGCGCGCGAGATCGACGCCGCTTCCAGCGGAGCCCGCGCCGGTAGTCTCGAAACCGTGGCGGCGCCCCCCAGCCCGGTTCTGTCCGTGTCGCAGCTGGCGACGCTCGCCGAACTCGGCGAGGAGCGCACCGCGGCGGTCGGCGATGTGCTCTATCGCGTCGGCGATCGGCGGTACCCGTTCATCGCGATCATCGAGGGCGAGGCGGCCATTCTCGACGCAGCCGGCAACGAGGTTGTCCGGCACGGAGCTTCCGGCTTCCTGGGAGAGCTGAACCTCCTGACCGGCCAGACCGTCTACCTGACGGCAATCGTCACGCAGGCGATGCGGTACATCGCGGTCGAGCGTGACGAGCTGCGAGCGCTGTTGTTCGAGGACGGGCCGCTGAGCGACCTGCTGCTGTCGACCTTCATGGCCCGGCGCGAAGCGCTGCAGCGCGTTCAAGGCATCGGCATCGAAGTGATCGGGCCGCACTCCTCCGCTGCGACCACGCGCATCGTCGAGTTCGCGCGCGGCAGCCGGCTCCCCTACACGTGGCGCGATCCGGAGGCCGGCGACGCGGAGGCCGCTGCGCTCGTCGCCGGGCTCGGCGCAGAGAGTCTTCCGCTTGTGCGGTTGCCGGGCGATCAGGAGCTCCGCGCCCCTTCGACCGGCCAGGTCTCCCGCGCGCTCGGGATCGGCCGTGAGCTCGCCCCTCGCGAGGAAGTCGACCTGGTCGTCGTCGGCGCCGGCCCCGCCGGCCTTGCCGCTGCGGTCTACGGCGCATC
>Ga0136846_1209698_pt1 | contig 12515 bp, 9 predicted proteins | sample HopSoiMetagenom2_FD_96841 | JGI IMG/M metagenome (GOLD analysis project Ga0136846, IMG submission 96841) | Grasslands soil microbial communities from Hopland, California, USA - 2 Assembly 2016 (version 4) | ecosystem: Environmental > Terrestrial > Soil > Grasslands | place: USA: Hopland...
CAGCATCGAGTACCTCACCGGCCATCGCAACATGAACCTGCACGGCGTCACCACCCCCGAGTTCTTCGGCGACCGCGCGCCCGAGCGCGAGGCGGACTCCTTCGAGGCGTTGCGCCGATTGCCGCCCGCGGAGCGTCCACCCTACCTGATCACGACCACGTCCACCCAGGACCGCTATCCGTTCATGAAGGAGCTGGTGAGCGGTCCGCCGCTGTTCCGCTCCGCGAGCTTCGGCGACGAGATCGAGATCTACCGGACGCGGTACGACCTGCTCGGCGGCCCCGGCGGTCCGGCCACCGCGGCCGCGGCCGCTGCGATTGCCGGACGCGCGGAGGTGGACCGCCTCAACGTCTGCGACTCGCGGGAGGAATCCGCGCACGACTACTCGTTCTCGTCCACCAGCGGCGCGTTCCGCTTGTGGGGTGCCGTCCGCGTGGACTCCTACCCGGGCGCGGAGGCGCCGCTGGCGGACGGCGGGCGCGCGATCCTGGGCTGGGAGTCGTTCCGGGTCGCCGCCCAGCCCGGTCGAGACCTCCTCCTCGTCGTCCGTACCGCGCCCGCGATCGACGCGAACATGCTCGAGACCTCCGGCCCGCAGCGGGTGGGCGTGGAGTTCCCGGAGGCGGCGTTCATCGTCGGCATCGACGGGCAGCCCGTCGGCAAGCAGGCCTGCCGGACGGCGCCGGGCTGGAACGAGTGCGTGATCCGGATCGCCGGAAACCTCGTCCACCGGAAGCGGCCGCAGCTCGACGTGCTCGGCCGCTACGCGTCCTTTCAGTACTGGTTCTACCAGTAGTCGAGCGGCGTGCTAGGTTGAAGTGATGAGGAACATCTTGACGGTCGCTCGCCGGTCGGGCGCGGCCGTGATCATGGCCGCGGTTCTCACCACCGCCGTCGGCGCGGACGAGGTCTCGTCGCGGCAAGGCGATACATCGGAGGCGCTCGAGGCCGCGATCACGCCCGACGCGTCGAGCCCCCCCAAGACGCCTCCGCCACGTTGGGTGCCGGACGACAAGCGCCGAACGCTCAAGGACTACAAGAGCAACCTCTTCTACAACTTCCTTGGCGTCGTCACTCCCGGCAACCGGGTCCCCCTGCTCGTGACCACCGCCCTGACCGCGCCCGCCTTTGCCTGGGACGACGAGGGCATCGCCTATTTCCAGAAGCATCCCCACGAGAACTTCGGCAAGATCGGCGCGACCCTCGGCGGCGGGATCGCCGTGGCTGGCCTGACCCTCGGCGCCTTCAGCGCCGGCCGCTTCTCCCACCGGGACCGGTTTCGCGCGATGACCTACGACGTGAGCCAGTCCGTCATCGTCAACCAGGTCTGGACAACGGCCGTGAAGTTGATCGTGCGGCGCGAGCGGCCCGATCTCTCGAACAACGGGTCGTTCTTCTCCGGCCATTCCTCCAACGCATTCTGCGCGGCCGCGACGATCTCGAAGCACTACCCCAGGCTCGCCGTGCCCGGATACGCCCTGGCCACGTTCATCGCCGTGTCGCGAATGGCCTCGAACAAGCACCACTTCAGCGACATCGTGGCCGGGGCGGGGTTCGGATACGGCGTGGGCAGCCTGGTCGTGCGTCGGAACAGCCGCCCCCCCGAGGTGGGCAAGGTCGACACGAACCCGGCCAAGAGGAGCGACCTTCGAATCGTCCCCGACTCGGGCCCGCGCGGAGACGGGCGCGGTCTCGCCATGGTCCTCACCTTCTGAACGGCTTCCGCGGCGCCGGAGCGCGTGCTACCGTGGGCGCGTTTTGGGTTCCCAGCCGCGATCGGCCGCTCCCGTCCCCGCGCGCGAAGACCCGCTCGCGGAGGAGGTCCGGCTCTTCTACGAAGAGCACCATGAGGCGATCGAGCGCGCGCGCCACGCGCGCCGGTACTTCTACTCGTACCTGACCCGCGTCCTGCAGACGCGCATCCCGCCCGCCCAGAGCGTGCTCGACGTCGGCTGCGGGGCCGGGCATCTCCTCTCCGCGCTCCGTCCCTCCCGCGGAGTCGGGGTGGACCTCTCCGCGCCCGCCATCACGGCCGCGCGCGCCGCCTACGGGTCCGGCCCCCTCGAGTTCGTCCAGGGCGACGCCGGAGATCCGGACGTGCTCGCGCGGGTGGAGGGACCGTTCGACGTCGTGCTCCTCGTCAACGTCGTCACCCACCTGACCGACGTGCAGCGCACGCTGGAAGCGCTCCATCCTCTGTGCCACTCCCGCACGCGGGTCGTGATCTACAGCTACAGCCGCCTGTGGCAGCCGATGCTGCGGCTGGCGGAGATCCTCGGCCTCAAGCACCGGCAGCCGCCCGAGGCCTGGCTGCCGCCGGAAGAGATCCGGAACATGCTCGGCCTCGCCGATTTCGAGGTCGTGCGCACGGACGAGCAGATCGTGATGCCCGCGCACGTGCCGCTCCTGTCCGATCTCGCCAACCGCTATCTCGGGCACCTCCCCGGCCTGTCCGCCCTGTCCCTCATGTACGGGATCATCGCCCGGCCCGCGCCGCGGCCACGGGGGCCGGCCGCCCAGCCCGCGGTCAGCGTCGTCGTGCCCTGCCGCAACGAGAGCGGGCACGTGCGGGAGCTGGTGGCGCGCCTCCCCGAGCTGCCGGCGGGCAGCGAGGTCCTGTTCGTGGAAGGGAACTCGACGGACGACACGGAGGCGGTGATCCGGCAGGTGGTGGCCGAGAATCCCCACCGTCCGCTGCGCTTCCTCAAGCAGCCCGGACGCGGGAAGGGAGACGCGGTGCGGGCCGCCTTCGCCGCCGCGCGCGGCGACGTGCTCCTGATCCTCGACGCGGACATGGGCGTGGCCCCGGAGGACATCCCCAAGTTCGTGCGCGCGCTGGGCAGCGGCAAGGGCGAGATGATCAACGGCTCGCGCCTCGTCTACCCGATGGAAGGACGCGCCATGCGCTTCCTGAACCTCCTCGCCAACAAGGCCTTCGCCGTCCTGTTCTCCTGGCTGCTCGGCCAGCAGGTGCGGGACACCCTCTGCGGGACCAAGGCGCTCTCGCGCGCCGACTACGACCGCATCGCCGTGAACCGCTCGTTCTTCGGCGACTTCGATCCCTTCGGGGACTTCGACCTGCTCTTCGGCGCCGCCCGCATGAGCCTGCGCATCCGGGACGTGGCCGTGCGCTACCACGAGCGCCGCTATGGCCAGACCAACATCTCCCGCTTCCGCCACGGATGGCTGCTCCTGCGCATGAGCGCGTTCGCGGCGCGGAAGCTGAAGTTCCTCTGAGCACCGCGCCCGCCGCCACTGGCGGCGAGGCTCCTCGGAGGGACGGGGACCCGCTTGCCGCGTGGCAGGCGCGCGGGCCGCGCGTGGCCGCGGTGGCCGCTTTCGCCGTGATCGCGGTCGCCCTCTTCCCGGCCGCCTTCCTCGGCGGCCGCGTCTTCTATTACCGCGACATCCATCTCCAGTGGGCGCCGCAGATGGAAGTGCTCGTGCGCTGCGTGCTCGGCGGCTCCTGGCCGGTGTGGAACCCCTACGCGTCCTTCGGACAGCCGCTGCTCGCGAACCCGAACTACGAGGTGTACTACCCCACGACCGCGCTGAACCTCCTGATGAAGCCGTGGACGTACTACCGCTCGTTCGTGTTCCTCCACTTCGTGCTCGCCGCCGGCGGCGTGCACGCGCTGGCCCGCCGTCTCGGGGCCTCGCCGATCGCCGCCGCCGCCGGAGGGATCGCCTGGATGGCCTCCGGGCCCTTCGTGTCGCTGGTGACGCTCTGGAACCACCTCGCCGCCGCCGCCTGGATCCCCTGGTCGGCCTGGGCCGGGCATCGCCTCGGCACGCGACCCTCCGCCGGCGCGGCGGTGACCTGGGGCGCGGTGATGGCGATGCCGGTCCTGGCCGGCTCTCCGGAGATGACGCTCTGCGCCGGCCTGTTCGGCGCCGCCTTCGCGCTCGGCGCCGTCCGGTCACGTGAGCGCCTGTGGCCCGCATTGCCGGCGATCGCGCTGTCCGCCCTGGTGGCCCTCGGCCTGTCCGCCGCGCAGTGGGCGCCGTCGCTCGAGCTGGCGCGAAGATCGCGGAGGGCCGACTACCCGGCGGCGCAACGCCTTCTCTGGTCGATCCCGCCCGTGATGTTCGCCCAGGGCCTGCTGCCCATCCTCCTCGACGAGCAGCCGCTCCGGCCCGCCGTGCGCGCCTCGCTCTACGACTCACGCGAGCCGTTCCTGCGGTCGCTCTATCTCGGCCTCTCCTGCGCCCCGCTGGTCGCGGTGGCCCTGGTCTCGCGACGCCGCGCCGCTCTCGTCCTCGCCGGCATCGCGGCCGTGATGGCGGTGATCGCGCTCGGCCGCCACTCGCCGGCGCTGTCCGCGATGGAGGCGCTGCTGCCGCCGCTGCGCGTCCTGCGTTTTCCGGCCAAGGCCATGGTGCCCTTGTCGCTCGCCTGGGCGCTTCTGGCCGCGCTCGGACTGCAGGCCTGGGTGGCGTCCTCGGCGGACGGCCGCGCACGATTTCTCGCGCGCATCGCCTCCGCGGCGGCCGCCCTCGCCGCGCTGGGCGCGCTCTGGCTCGTGTGGACGCACCTTCCCGCCGTCGCCTTTGTCCTCATCGAGCCGGAGTTCACGCACCGCACGGCGGCGGAGACGCTGCGGCCGGTCGTGATCCATCTGGCGGCGGCGGCCCTGGCCGCGGCGGCCATGATGGCGCTCGCCTGGCGCCCGCCGCGATCGGTGAGGCGTACGGCCGCGCTGGCCGCGGCCACGATCGCCGTGGACCTGGTCCTCGCTCATTCCGGCCTCACGCCGGCCGGCGATCCTGAGCTCTTCACGGCCAGGCCTCCGGCCCTGGCTCCGCTGCCGCGCGCTCCCGCGGGACGCGTCTTCTCCTTCGACTACTTCGAGGGCGGGCTGGCCGAGCGCGTGCTCGGCCACCATGGCTACCTCCTCAAGGTGCCACGCGACCAGTGGCCGGTGCCGTGGGCGGATGCCGCGGCGCTCCGCTTCGGCCTCTATCCCTCGGTCCTCGCGTTCTGGGGGATCCAGGACGGCTTTCGCAGCGATTGGCTCGGCCTGTATCCGCCGCCGATGACCGCGCTCGTGTCCTGGACACGGCGCGCACTGTTCACCCCCGCGTTCCACCGCCTCCTCCGCATCGGCGCCGTGAGTCAGGTCGTCGCTCTGCACGAGGAAGGCCTCGAGGACCTCGTGCCCGCCGCCCGCGTGCCCGGCCTCTTCCTGGAGGACGTGCGTGTGTTCACCGTCCCCGACGCGCTGCCCGAGGCCTACGTGGTCGGTGGCGTGCGCGTCGCCGGCGATACCGACGCGGGCGGCGTGCTCGTGGACGCCTCCTTCGACCCACGCCGCGAAGTGGTCCTCGCCAGCGGTGCGGCGACGGCGGCGCCGGAGTCCTTCACCGGCGAGGCGCGGATCGTCGACTGGCGGCCAGACCGCGTGGCCGTCGACGCGCGGCTCTCCGCGCCCGGCCAGCTCGTGCTCGTCGAGGCCTACGATCCCTCCTGGCGGGCGACCGTGGACGGCCACCGGGCGGAAGTCGTCCGCGCGAACGTGGGCTTTCGCGCGGTGGCCCTCACCGAGGGGTCGCATCGCGTGGTGTTCACGTACCGGCCGGTCGCCGCCATGGCCGGCGTCGTGGCGTCCCTGGTGACGGTGGTCGCCTGCGCGGTCGTGCTGCGGCGACGCAGATTCGAGGCGCCGAGGCCAGAGCCGGCGTGACTTCGATGGCGTCGAGGCCGGCGTCGGCGAGCGGCGAGCAGGACCCGCCGGCGGTGACCACGCGTCGGCGGCGGGGGTGGGATGGCCACGCGGCCACGACGGCGGTCGTCGCCGCGAGCATCATCGGGATCGTCCTCCGGCGTGCGCTGGCCGGCGAAGTGCTGTTCCGGCGCGACGTCCACCTGATGTGGTACGCGCAGGTGGAGGCGTTCGTCCGCGCCGTCATCGCCGGCGAGTGGCCGCTGTGGAACCCCGCCATCGGGTTTGGCCAGCCGCTGTGGGCGGACGCCAACGTGCAGGTCCTCTACCCGCCGACGTGGCTGAACCTGCTCGTGCGCCCGTGGACGTACTACACCGCGTTCGTGGTGGCGCACCTGCTCCTGGCCGCGCTCGGCGGCCGCGCGCTCGCGCGTGCGCTGGGCCTCGGTCCGCGCGCCGCCGCCGTCGCCGGCCTCCTGTGGATGGCGAGCGGGCCCGTGCTGTCCATGGCGGACGTCTGGAACCAGCTCGCGGGCGCGGGCTGGATGGCGTGGGCGCTGGCCGCCGGTGTGCGCATGCTGCGTAGCGGACGCGCGCGCTCCGCCCTCGCGACCGGGGCCGCCCTCGCCGCCCAGATCGTGGCCGGATCCCCGGAGGCCGTGCTGCTCACGGGGGCCGGCCTCGTCGCCTACGCGCTGGTCGCGCATCCCTGGCGCGCGACGGGACGGGCGCCGTCCGCCACCGCCGCGACGAGTGCCTCCGGCTCGCGTGTCGCGCGTGCGGCGATCCTGTCCGTCGCCGTCGCCCTTGGCCTGTCCGCCGCGCAATGGGTTCCATCCGCGGCGGCGGCGGCGGAGTCCGGCCGACTCCACCTCAGCGGCGAAGCGCAGGGATACTGGTCCGTTCCCCCCGCCGGCCTCATCCAGATGGCGCTTCCCACCGGCGCCGACGTCCTTCCCCTCCAGCCGCCGGTGGCGGCCCGCCTGTTCGGCGGGCACGATCCCCTGCTTCCCTCCCTCTATCTCGGCCTTGGCACGGTGATCCTGGCCGTGGCCGCCTTCGCCGGACCGCGGCCGCGGGAGGCCGCTCTCCTGCTCCTGCTGTTCGCTCTCGGCCTGGCCGTCGCGCTCGGCCCGCATCTGTTCGTTCACCGCGTCCTCATCGCCCTCGTCCCTCCGCTGCGCGCGCTGCGCTACCCTGTCAAGGCGATGCCGGCGGCGGCGCTCTCCTGGGCCCTTCTCTGCGCGCTCGGCTTCGAGTCGTGGGCGGCGGAGACGACGACCGCGTACGCGGGCGATCGGCGGAGGCGCACGGCGGTTCTCCTCGTGGCCGCCGCCGTCCCGGCCGCGGCCGCCTCCGCCGCCGCCATCGCGCTGTCCTCGTGGCCGGAAGCGATCGCCGCGCGCCTCCTCGTGGCCGGATCCATCCTCTCGCCCGCGGCGCGGTTGGCCCCGGCCCGCGAGACGTTGGCCGTCGCGACGATCGCCGGCCTGGCCATCGTCGCGCTCGTGATCGCGTACGCGCGCGGCCGGATCGCCGCCACCACGGCCGCCCTGGCGACGGTCGCGGTCGCCCTCGCCGACCTCACCGCCGCCCACGCCCACCTCGTCCCGACCGCACCCCGCGCGCTCTACACGATCCGCCCCGGCCTGCTCGAGGCCGCGCGGCCGCCCGAGGCCGGACGTCTCTACACGTACGACTACTTCGTGCCCGGGCGAAGCGAGACCTACCTCGGTCGCAGCGAGCCGTTCGCGATCGCGAGGGCGCCCGTGGGCTGGTCAGTGCCGGCGGCCAGCGCCCTCGCCATGCGTCTGAGCCTGTTCCCACCCACGTCCACGCCCTGGGGGATCGCCGGGAGCTTCGACCACGACACGCCGGAGATCGCGCCGCGCCGTTCGGCGCTGCTCCTCGAGCGTCTGGTGGCCCTCGAGGGGAGCCCCGCCCACACGCGGCTGCTCGCCCTGGGCGGGGTGAGCCGCGTGTTGGCCCTGCACGCGCGCGGCCTGGAGGATCTGCCGCTCCTGGCCACCGGGGATGCGCTGCTTCCCGAGCCCGCGCGCGTGACGAGCGTGCCCGGAGCGCGCCCGCGGGCCTGGGCCGTCCGTTCCGCGCGCGTCGTGCGCGACGACGGCGAGGCGCTCGGCGCGCTCGTCGACCCGGGGTTCGAGCCCGCGGAGCAGGTCCTGCTCGCCGAGGGCTCCCCCGCCGCGGCCGCCCCTGCCCGCCCCTTCCGCTCGAGCGTGTCCGTCGCGCGTGTCGGCGCCGATCGGATGCTCCTGCGCGCCCGTCTCGGCGGTGACGGCTACGTCGTCGTCGCCGATGCCTGGACGCCCGGCTGGACGGCGCGAGTGGACGGGCGCACGGCCGCCGTCCTGCGCGCGAACGTCGGCTTCCGGGCGTTGGGGGTGCCCTCCGGCGTCCATGACATCGAGCTGCGCTACTGGCCGCCCGGGCTGACCGCCGGCCTCGCCATCACCGCGATCGCGCTGGCCGCCATCGCCATCGGGTCGACGCTCGTGCGCGGCGGCGCGGGCCGGGAAGGCGCGTCCTGAGCGTCGCGCGCCTGGCCGAGCACGCGCGTGTCTGGGAGCGCAAGCCCGCGCTGCGCGAGGTGTACGCCCTCTGGTTCGAGGCGCTCCTCACCGAGGTGTCGCCGGGATCGCGCGTGATCGAGGTCGGGGCCGGCCCTGCCCTCTTCGCGCGCCATGCGCGGCGATGCCGGCCCGATCTCGCCTGGGTGGCCACCGACCTGGCGCCCGCCCCCGGCAACGACGTGGTGGCGGACGCGCACGTGCTCCCGTTTCGCGACGGCTCCGCCGACGCCGTCGTCGGCCTGGACGTGCTCCACCACCTCGCGCGTCCGCGCGCGTTCTTCGCGGAGGCGGCGCGCGTGCTGAGGCCCGGCGGCCGGCTGGCCCTGGTGGAGCCCTGGGTGACGCCCTTGTCGTTCGCGGTCTACCGGTTCTTCCACCAGGAGGACTGCGCGCGTCCAGCTGATCCCTGGGAACCCTTCGCGGCCGCGGGCGGCAAGGACCTCTTCGACGGCAACGCGGCCATACCGCGCGCGATCGTGCGCGCGGCGGGTGCCGAGGAGTGGCGCCGGATGGCGCTGTCGCCGCCGCGGCTCGACCTCCTCAACGGCTTCGCCTACGTGCTCACGCTCGGGTTCCGCGAGCGGTCGCTGCTCCCCATGCGCGCGCTGCCGGCCGCGCTGTGGGTCGATCGGGCGCTGGCCCCGCTGGCTCCGCTGGCCGCAATGCGCGCGCGGCTGGTCTGGAGGCGGGAAGGCGGGGGGAAGACGGCCTAGGGCCGGAAGATCTGGCCGAGCTTGATCGGGTCGAGCACGCCCTCGCCGAGGTCCTCGACCTTGCCCCCGGGTCCGATGCGGATCGTCATCGGCACGTGCGAGATCTTGTAGGCCCGGTTGAGCTCCTGCCCCGGGCTGCGCACGACCGGAAACGAGATCGGCATCGCGTTGAAGAAGCCGGGCGGCGGCGAGTCCAGCATCACGCCGACGACGTTGAGAGACTTTGGCTTGCGCTGGTAGTAGTCGCTCCAGATCGGCAGCATCTTGTGGCAGACCGGGCAGCTGCTGAGGAAGAACATCACCACCGTCTCCTGGCCCCTCGGGAAGTCCACGTGGTGGCTGACGCCGTCCATTCCCGTGGCGTCGAACGGCGGCACCACGTCACCGGGGGCGAGGTTGGGCGGCGCGCTGGGGGCGGCCGCGGGCGCGGCCCCCTGGGCCAGAAGCGAAGAGCTGACCGCCACCGCGAGGATGGAAACGAGGGCGACGACGCGTGCGCGAAGGATCATGGGTCTCATCACCGGCCGAGGTCTTTCCTCCAGAGCTCCGAGGTACGGGCGACGGAGGCCTGGCCCGTCTCCGGATTGTAATCGAAGGCCACGCCGCTCGGATCGGTGAGGTTGCCCTGGATCAGCCCCGCGCGCCGCAGCTCGTCGAGGGAAGAGGGCCAGCGCCCGGTGCGGCCGCGGAAGGCCGCCGTCGCGCGGCCGATCGCGTCCACCCCGTCGAGGGCGGCGAGCTGGGCCAGGTGGAGGGCGGCGTTGTCGCGCATCGGGCCCGGCTCCGTCTCGTCGTAGATCCGCTTCCAGAGAGCGCGCGCGGTGTCCCGGTCCCCCCGTCGCGACATCACGTCCGCGGCCAGCGTCTCCAGGACGGGAGGGGCGCCGGGCAGCCGGGAGGCCTCCAGCAGGATCCCGGACGCGGTACGGGCGTCGTCCAGGAAGAAGAAGTAGAAGAGGGCAAGCTGCTGCCGCAGGGCCCAGGAGCGCGGGTTGCGCTCCACGCCCTTGCGGAGGACGTCGATGGCGGCCCGGGGGTCGCCCGCCCCCGCCGGGTACTGCTCGGCCAGGAAGGTCGCCCCGTAGCGGTACGCGATCTCCATGCGCGGGTCGAGGCTCGTGGTGATGTCGATGAGCGGACGCAGCAGCGTGTAGTTGCTCTGGACCGCGAAGGCGCGCTGGGAGCCGAAGTACAGCACGGTGCGCAGCCAGTAGACGTCCGCGAGCACGGTCGCGAACCCGTCGGCCAGCCGCCGCACCTGCTCTCCCGACCAGAGGTAGAGCACGTCCGCGCGGGTCTCGGAGCCGCGCTCCGCTTCCGCCCGCCGCGCGGCCAGGGGAACCAGGGGCACGAGGAGGAGGGCGAGGAGCGGATGCGCCCTCACGTGAACTCGCGGCGCTCGAAGGCGAACAGCGCGATGCCGAGCACCACCGCCATGTAGACGACGGCGTAGGCGGTGAGGGCGGCGAGGGCGCGCGCGCCCACGGGGTCGCCGTAGACGACGTGGTCCTTGACGTCGAGCAGGTGGAAGTTCGGCACCGCGTAATAGACGGCCTGCACCAGCCAGGCGGGCGCGCCGGGCGCCGCCTCCCTCACGTGCTGGAGCACGTCCGCGTATCGTCCGGCCACGACCAGGCTCACCGTGCACACGGTCGCCAGGGCGGCGGACGTGAAGACGGAGAACAGGAGGGCCACCGCCACCGTCATGCACAGGCCGAGGAAGATCGTGTAGACGGCGGCGAGCACGCCCGCGTCCGGCCTCCGCCCGGTGAGGACGAGGGTCGCGTAGAGCCCGCCTGCCATCACCGCGACGTTCACGAGCAGCGTGAAGGCGAGCCCCGCGAACTTGCCGAGCAGGAACTCGCTGCGCCGGACGGGCTTGGCCAGGAGGGGGAAGAGCGACCGCCGGTCGATCTCCTTGCTCACGAGACCGACGCCCACGAAGATCGCGATCAGGGTGCCGAACCCGTCCATGGCGGCCAGGCCGAGGTCCTTGATGATCTTCTCGTCCTGGCGGATGGAGAGCTGGCCGAGGAGGAGGCCGGAGAGGGTCATGAGGATCGCGAAGAAGACCAGGTTGTAGAGCACGCGCTCCCGCACCGTCTCCCGGAAGGTGTTGCTGGCCACCGCCAGCACCCGCGTCAGTCCGCCCATGACGCGCCTCCCGGCGGCGACATCTCCTTGAAGAAGAAGTCCTCCAGGGACCGCCGCACCGGCTGCACGGAGAGGATCCGTCCCCCCGCCTCCTCCACCGCGCGCAGGAACGCGCCCAGGCCCGCCTCGGGCACGTGCAACGTCCAGCGCTCGCCCGTACGGCGGCGCTCGGCGGCGCCGGCACCGATGGCGGCGAGCTCGTCCTCGTCGAGGCCGGAGATGAGCACCTCCATGTGCGTGACGTCGATCTTGAGGATCTCGTCGAGGCGTCCCACCGCGACCAGGCGGCCCTCGCGCAGCAGGGCCACGCGGTCGCACAGCGTCTCCGCGTCGGAGAGGATGTGGGTCGAGAAGACGACGGTGCGCCCCTCCGCGCGCAGCTCGAGGATGATCTCGCGGACGAGCCGGCGCCCGATGGGGTCCAGCCCGGACATGGGCTCGTCGAGGAACACGAGGTCCGGCGAGTTCACGAGGGCCTGGGCCAGGCCGATGCGCTGCAGCATGCCTTTCGAGAAGCGGCGCAGCGGCGTGTGGGCGGCGGCGGTGAGGCCCACCTTTCCGAGCAGCTCGCGCGCGCGCTCCCGCCGCGCGGGGCCGGGCATCCCGAAGAGCCGCCCCACGTAATCCAGGTATTCCGCGGGCGTGAGGTAGTCGTAGAGGTAGGGGTGCTCGGGCAGGTACCCCACGCGCTCGCGGCAGCGCGGGTCGTCGAGGGGCCGGCCGAGGAGACGGGCCGTGCCCGAGTCGGGGAAGACGAGCCCCATGAGCGCCTTCAGCGTGGTGGTCTTGCCCGACCCGTTGGGACCGAGATAGCCGAACACCTCACCGCGGGGAACGGCGAGGGTGAGATCGTGGAGCGCGGGCTGACGTCTGGGACGGAGGTGGCCCACGCGGTACGACTTGGAGAGATTGTTGATGTCGACGGCGGGATCGGAGGAGGGCTCACCGGTCACGGGCAGATTGTAACCGGCGGGCCGCCGCGTCCATCCGGCGCGGCGGCCGCCCTCACCCGCGAGCGACTACCTCAGCATCTGACACGCGGTCGCATTGACTCCCGTGGTCAGGCAGCATCCGGTGCCGCCATTGGTCTGCACGATGCCGCTCGTGTCACCGCCGAACCCGCGCACGCCGGTCTTGCCCGGCGTGCTGGGCGTGGCCTGGTAGCAGAAGGCGTCGACTCCGCCGACGGGCACCGTGGCGCCCGTGCCCGCGGTCTCGAACCAGCTCCGCACGTATCCCTGCTTGAGCACGGTGGGACCGCCGGCGATGGTTCCGTCCAGGAAGGTCGGCCCGTTGGCCGGATAGCCGCCGATGCAGCCCGTCGGCGCGGAGAGGCAGGTGATGGTGCCGTAGAAGCCGGAGTTCGCGGCGTGGTAGGCCGCCTCAGCGGA
>Ga0136846_1230786_pt1 | contig 12515 bp, 10 predicted proteins | sample HopSoiMetagenom2_FD_96841 | JGI IMG/M metagenome (GOLD analysis project Ga0136846, IMG submission 96841) | Grasslands soil microbial communities from Hopland, California, USA - 2 Assembly 2016 (version 4) | ecosystem: Environmental > Terrestrial > Soil > Grasslands | place: USA: Hopland...
CAAACACTACCATTCTGCGCAGCGCCACTTTATTCAAATGCTCGCGTACACAAAACTCCAGCAATCCCAGGTCGGTCAGGTTTTCGCGTTTGGCAATCCCTACCCTGTCGCAAAAATCGCGGATGCTTTCAGGTGTGTATCCCCGGCGACGCATTCCACTTATTGTTGGCATACGTGGATCATCCCAGCCATCCACGTATTTTTCGTTGACAAGTTGCAGGAGTTTTCTTTTGCTCATCACCGTATAAGAAAGGTTACGCCGGGCGAATTCATACTGGTGCGAAGGATATATTTCGAGTTTTTCGATCAGCCAGTCATATAGTTCCCGGTGAGGCACGAATTCCATTGTACAAATGGAATGTGTGACATTCTCGATACTGTCACTTTGCCCGTGCGCGAAATCATACATTGGATAGATACACCATTTGTCACCAGTCTGGTGATGACTTGCATGCTTGATCCGGTAAAGCAGCGGATCCCGCATAAGCATGTTGGTATGAGCCATGTCAATCTTTGCCCGCAACGTATGTGTGCCATCCGGAAAATCACCTTTCTTCATTCGCTCAAACAGGTCAAGATTCTCTTCCACTTTGCGGTTGCGATAAGGACTATCCTTACCAGGCTCAGTAGGCGCACCCTTCATTTCAGCTATTTCTTCGGCTGTAAGGTCATCAACGTAAGCCAGTCCTTTTTTTATCAGGCTGACGGCAAACTGGTATAGCTCATCGAAATAATCAGAAGCGTAATGTTCATTCTCCCATTGAAAACCCAGCCATTTAATATCTTCTTTAATGCTCTCTACGTACTCGGTTTCTTCCGTCACGGGATTTGTATCATCAAAACGGAGATTGGTATAACCGCCATATTTTTGAGCAAGACCGAAATTGAGGCAAATGCTGGTTGCATGGCCCATGTGCAGATATCCATTGGGTTCAGGGGGAAAGCGCGTGACAATGCTCTTGTACTTGCCGTTTTTGAGATCCTCTTCAATAATCTCTTCCAGGAAATTCAGGGATCGTTCCTCTTTCTTTGTTTCTTCAGCCATAAGACTGCAAATTTAAGAAACAGAACGATTTGCGACGGAATTATCAGCATAAGGAAGTGTCCAGGTTTGAAAAATCAGGATGGCCACAGAGCCTTTCTTCTTTGCAGCACTCAGTGTCTCCTCAGTGGTCCTCCTGTAGCTAAATTCAAATCCGATACCTGCCTGTCCGGTAGCCAGGGCTATCGGATAAGACACAACCTGAGTAAAAGCTATGATAAAAGCCGAATGTGCAAGACTTCATCAGGCCAATTATTGCCTCATCACCGGCAATTCAATATAAGTGGGGTACTGTGAGGAAAAATAAATGCGATGTTCGGCCTTAATATAGTCCGATTCTTTGGCTTCAAAGATATTCGGGATATACTTCTGCGGGTTGCGGTCAATAACAGGAAACCAGGTACTCTGCACCTGGATCATGACCCGGTGACCTTTTTTAAACACATGATTGATATCGTGGAGATCAATTACAAACTCCTCCGGCTTATTTGGTGTGAGCGGGGAAGGCTGGCTGAAACTTTTCCTGAAGCGGCCCCGGAATACTTCCATGGCAACGGGGAACTGGTAGCCACTCATCGACAAAGGCCGGGTCTTGTCGGGGTAAACATCGATCAGCTTGACGATCCAGTCGGCATCAGTCGCGCTGGTACTTGCAAAAAGATGGGCTTTAATTTTTCCTGTCACTACCAGGTCGTCTGTCAGCGTATCCATTGCAAAACTTATCACATCGGGTCTCGAATAAACGAAACGCTGATCTTCCACATGCCAGGGACGCCAGCGACTGCCGGGTCCATAAGTAGCTTCAATAGGCGGAAGCCGGTAAGGGACAGGCTTGGCCGGATCACTGGTAAAACTTACAAAGCCATTAGCCGACGTCGGCTTATTGAACGAACATTTACTGTTAGCTCCGGCATATAATTTTTTTATTTCGGCTTCTTTTGGCGGCCAGCTGGAATAGGTTTTCCATTCGTTGCTACCAGTCTGGAAGGTGTAGGCTTCTTCGAACTTTCCATCCCCTATTCCCCTGAGATAATAATCAAACCATTTCTTCTGCAATTCCTGGAACCAGGCGGCAGTGTTACTTCCAAAAGATATTCTACCGATACTATCCGCTTTGAATGAGGCCCATTGTCCATGATACCATGGCCCGAGTACAATATGATTGAAATTGGAAGCATCCTTCTTTTCCATATGTGCATACATCAGCTGCGGTCCATTGATATCTTCCTGGTCATAATAACCACCGACATGCAATTGCGGAACCTGTGCCGACTGTACATAGCTCAGCGGAGAATTTTTTTGCCAGAATTCATCATAGCTGGGGTGTTTGACAAAATTGTTCCAGGTCGGGATGCGTTCATGAAAATATTTGGCATTGACATTTTTTAAAGAGCCCAGTTGAAGATACCAGTCGTAAAGATCATAACGGGGAAAATCAAAATCGCTGTCTGTTGTCGGGTCAAACTCCACCTCGTAAGTATATTCCATTCCATAGCTTAGCCTGAATGCTCCGTTATGATGAAAATCATCGCCCAGGAAAAGATCGCCCATGCAGGCCTGCTCGGAAGAAGCTTTCAAAGCAGGATGTGGATCCACTGAACCCACAAGGGCCAGCCACCCGGGATAAGAAATCCCGAATATGCCGGCTTTACCATTATTATTTTTAAGGTTTTTAATAAGCCAGTCTATCGTGTCCCAGGTATCAGTGCTTTCATCAATCGCATTTTTATCGGTAGCATGTATCAAAGGCTGATGGATCTGCATTTTGCCCTCGCTTTTATATTTACCACGGATATCCTGGAAGATCAAAAAGTAGCCGTCCTTCAGGAATGAGCCATAATTACGTCCAAAAAAAGCAAGGCTTAATGTTGTGTCGTTTTTTATAAAAGCTGGAAATGCGCCATAAGGAGTTCGTGTCAGCAATATAGGGCCCGCCTGCCTGGCATTTACCGGGCTGATGATAACCGTATGTAGTTTTATTCCATCCCGCATGGGTATCATCATTTCTGATTTCATCGCACCGGTTATGCTGTCTGCCTGCGCGAATAATAAATTGACGTGGATGCCTGAGAGCAAGAAGAGAATAAATAGTTTTTTCATGTTGAATTGTATGATTGGACAGGAGGATAAAGATAAGATGAAAAAAAAGTACAACCCTTTCTCTTTCCGGATTCACGGAAAAAAACGAAGGTGTATCCGCGGCTCAAAATAATCTTAGTGGTTCCTGGCGTTCCTTGGACGCAAAGGCGCAACGTAAGTGCCGACCGTTAATCGTTGCGTCGTCGTCCCGCATATTTGCGGGAAGCGTGAGCTTTATTTTAAAACTGAGGCGATACTGAAAGTATATTCATCTGTGGTAATACCTAAATTTGAATCATGAGTCGTCTACTGTCTCTTTTGATGTTACTTCTTCTTTTCTCCTGCAACACAGATCAACTGGAGGATAAAGTACAGGCGATCGAACTGGAATATATACCATGGGCCTGTGATTGCGCCAACTGGGCCAGCCCTGAAGATATAGACAGGTATAATGACAACAAAGACGATTCGCTCGCCACTCTCAGCATTTTCGTGGAGCCTGCCGATCCATCCCTTGCGCTTCCAGATACAATTGGATATATCAATGACCGTATCAGGTTTATCGGCCAGTTTTATAAGACGAAAGGATTCCCGAAGGGGTTTAAGTCATCTGAAAAGGGAACCCAAGCGAGGGTATTCAGGTATACAAAATTTGAAGTGCTTAATAGCGGCTATAGAGAAAGGGCCCGCTAGTCTATCCCGGTATTTTATTCCCTTTCATTCGTGCCTGGCCGGTGCTGTTTGCTGTCCTTTGCGGGATCAGTCATATTTCCGCTATATCCTGTTTTTTGCAGGTCGAAAACTGCAATGATTTTATTTTCCATCTCTACAATATGGCCCTTATCAGGAAAGCCGACTGCTATTGCGTAGGCTACCATTTTTGTTGCTGATTTATTGAAAGCAGGCATAGCCAACAAATGTTCTTGCTTCCTGGTGCCAAAACCCGCACTAAGGTCGGTGATCATAAGAGCCCTGAATACAGGACCAAAAACCGCTGTGTCTTCAATCCCACTGTTGTAAAAAAAAAGAATGAAACTATAACCCTCATATTCTTTTTCCCTGATAATTGCTTTGTATGCCGGGGGCGGCATCTGCAAGCTATCGGATCTTACAAGCCGGTATTCAGTGGAGTCAAGCACTTCAACCTTCGCAGAATTAGGAAAAATAGCTTTCAATTTTACCTTGATATTATGCCTGTCCCAATTTTTCTCTTTCATACAGGATGAAACCAGGGCCAACGACAATAACAGGTAAATAATGTAACGCATTATGTGTGTAAAATAGAATAATTTTCCAGTAGTTAATTCTGTCTATCTTAATATAAAAAATGATATCCCGTCATTGGACTGGCCTGGCCAAAAAGGACAAAGCGCCTGAATATGTTATTCATCTCAAGACCGATACTTTCAGGCAATTAAAACAACTCGATGGATTTATATCGGCGAGCATCCTGAAAAGAGAGCTTGATGAAGGGATTGAATTCCTGATCATTACTGAATGGAAAACACTCGATTCGATAAAACAATTTGCTGGTGACCATTATGAAAAAGCTGTAGTGCCGGCAATCGTGCAATCCATGATGATCAGGTATGACGCAAAGGCCACGCATTATGAAGTTGAAACAACAGTTTGACATCTATAAGAGCATAAAAAAGGGATGTATGTTCTATACATCCCTTGCATGTAGTGCGGTCCCGGCAATCATGTCAGGTAACAGCGAGGTTAAGGCGCTTTTACCAGTTTAAGGATTTTACCGGTAGTACCTGATGGACCTCCATTGGAACTAACAGTCAGGTAAATCTCGCCTTTATTATCCTGGCCAAATCCTTTAAGATAATACCCGATGTCATCGGGATGACTAGCCAGGTTTATCTCCTGGTAATCCCATGAACTTTGCGAAGACGGTGTACTAATGAACAGTTCTCCATTGGGTGCATTGCTCTGCGCATAGGTGCCAAAAATATATTTGCCCTGGTAAGCAGGTATGGCATTGCCGCGATACACATTTCCACCAATGACAGTCAGTGCCCGCCCGCCCAGTGGGTTTGCCGTATTATTAATTACAATTACCGGATCAGTAAATGTTTTGCCGAGATTATCCATAGTCGGACAGGAAGCTAATGCGGTATCATTATTCGCCGCGTTGAAACAAACCCGGCCTTCCTTTACATTCCAACCGTAATTGCCGCCCTTCGTCACAACATTAATTTCTTCGTACAATACCTGGCCTGCATCACCCAGGTACAGGCTGTGGTTACCACCCATATCGAATGACATCCGGAACGGGTTGCGGAAACCATAAGCATAAATTTCATCTTTGCCGGAAGTGGCAACAAATGGATTATCCGGTGGAATACCATAAGGCGAACCGGTATTCACATCTATCCTCAAAACATTGCCAAACAGGTTTGCCTCTACATCCTGCCCATTACCTCCCGCATTAGCTGCATACCAGTCATCCACATGGCCGGGTGCGACATCATTGGCTGCGCCTCCGTCGCCGATAGCAATGTATAGATAACCATCAGGTCCGAATGCGATCGTACCTCCATTATGATTGCTTTGCGGATCATCAATGTCGAGGAGGATTTTTTCGCTGGTCATATCAACCACGTTACCGTTTGTCGCCGAAGCCTTGAACTCAGAGATGCGGCTTAAATTATTCCAGGAAGTCGTGGGTGTGGGGCCTCCGGGTCTTGGTGGTAATTGATAATAAACATAGAAACGGCGGTTTGTAGCAAATTGGGGATGAAAAGCGAGACCCAGCAATCCACGTTCATCATAGGCAGGGTTTAGTGCTACTATCGTGGAAGAGATGTCCATAAAAGGGGTAGGTAGTTTAGCTCCAGTTGAGTCGACGATCCATATTTTTCCAGCCTGGTCAATTACAAACAACCTGCCCGTATTATCAGGCGAAGCGACCAAACCAATAGGCGAAACGAAACCATCGGCTACCTGTTTTACATCCACTGAAGTGTTGGCAACGGTATCGCCTTTATCATCCTTTTTACATCGTGTAAGTAAAAGGGCCAGGATGATCAGCGAAGGAATAATAATGACAAAGAAATAAAAGCGGCGGTCAATGAAGGATTGCTGAATCATTTTCATACTTGCGGGTTTTAGATAGTAAAAAATACTCCTGGTGAAGGAAAAGGCGATGACCGTTTTGAAAACCTTTGGAGGAGATGAGGATGGAGAAAATTCTACACTATTATATCGAAAGTAAGAGCAAAAAAGTTGCTATGAGTATTTTAAAAATTTGAAATGAGATAAATTGAAAATGAGGCAGTTTGAAAATTTATTAAAGAAGTTATTAACGTTTCTTAAACCTTTTAATACTTCGCCGTTCTCATTGAAGAACGATTGATGACCCTGATAAAATGTTTTTCAATCGCTAAATTCTTAAACCCAAAAATCAAGTTATGAAAACAGCAATGAAAAAGACCCTGATCCTTACCCTGGCAAGCTTTGGTTCACTGTGCATGTATGCCCAGGTCAACCTTGGCTTAAAATCTACTACACAAGCTGCAACCACGATCACCGCTAATACAAGTACAATAACAAAAGCCACTGGCCAGGCGACCAAAGCCACCCAGAGCACAGTTAAAGCTTCGGCCTCCAAAGTCTCCGATGTAAAAACAAAAACAGCATCTACTGTAAAAACCGGTGCTGAAAAAACAGGTTCAACAGCCAGCAACACGACTGGCAAACTGTCAAACAGCGCCGATGTGAATACGGGAGTATCGGTTTCAACACAAACCAGCACTAACAGTTCCGCCGGATCGGCCAGCGCCGGTGGCAATGCTTCCACAGATGCAAATGCTGGTGTGAACGTAGATGCAAAAAAAGTGGTAAACGATACAAAGGCAACAACCAGCAGCACAGCAGCCCCGGTAAAAAACAAGACAAATGCTACCGTAGAAAAGGCTAAAGAATTAAAGAATGAGGCAAAATCAGATGTAAAGACCGCGGCAACCGGAGCTACCTCCGTAAAACCCGAAGTAAAGGCATCGGCTGAAACAAAATCCAACACATCCGCATCAGCCAGCAAACAGTAAGAACCATTAAGATCGAAGATTGATAAAGGGATGTCTCGAATCGTTACATCCCTTTTCTTTAACCATAAAGCATTCTTTATGAAAAAGACTATTGCCGCCTCGCTGATCACTATTTTACTTTTTATAACCGGAATTGTCAATGCGCAGGAGAAAGAGGACGAAACAAAAGAAAGGCCCGGTTTTAAGCTTGGCGCCTTTTATAACAGTGGTTTGAATTATTATGGACGCACAGATAGTTTGCGAAGCAGTGGTTTTTTTCCACTAGCTGAACTGTGGTTCAACAAGAACTTATATATCAACGCAGCCCCGGTTTTTACCAGTAATGCCACTAATCGTTTTGAATATGCTGGCACTGTATTTACAGCCGGTTACCAGGCAAAAACTGATAATGAAAAATTTTTCACGCACCTCTATTTCACAAAGCCCATCTACAGGCAGGGCACCCAATTGGTGCAGTCGGCGCTGAAAGAACAGCTCAGTGCAACATTCAGTTGGCAAAATAAATTCGTAAACCCCAGCATTGGTGGCGATATAAAAAATGTTGACGGTTTTGACTACGGTATCAATGCGGGCCTGGATCATGTTTTCAGGTACGATCTCACCGGCCAATGGATATTTGTTGCCGATCCTGCCGCAATGATCAATATCGGCACACAGCATTTTACCAGGACTTATTATGAAAAAAATGGATTCCTGTTTCTTCCCGGAACTGAGCAGGCAGTAAGCCAGCAAGTGAGTGAGCTAAAAGTTCTTTCTTATGAGTTTTCCATCCCTCTAATACTATCTCGCAATAAATGGCAGTTGCTGGTGATCCCTGCCTACGTTATACCGCAAAACCTGGTAACAGTAGCTGGCAATGCTGAGCTTTCCGAAAGAGGACGACAACTATTTTATATAACTGCGGGGGGAAAGATCAGTTTTTAGAAAACAAAAAGACCTATTATTTAAAAAAATAAATTTGCAGGTAATCAAACCCTGTTGCCATGGATAAGGTAGCCGCTGAATTTATTGAACAAAGCATTTTCAGGATAGAAAAGAATACGCCCAAGATCACTAAATGCCTGGACCAGCTAACTTATGAACAGGTCTGGATGCGCCCTAACGAAGCGTCCAATAGTATCGGTAATATCGTGCTGCATCTATGCGGCAATATCCGCCAGTACTCCATCTCGGCGCTGGGCAACCAACCCGATATACGGGAAAGAGACAAGGAGTTCTCCGCGACCAGCGGTTATACAAAAGAAGAATTGCTAAAGAAGCTGGTTGATACCCTGCAGGAAGCCATTGAAATAATCAGGAATACGGATGAAGTAAGTTTGCTAAAGATCTATTCGGCACAGGGATTCAACTACTCGGGCGCCGGTATCATTGTCCATGTGACGGAACATTACTCCTATCATACCGGCCAGATCATATTTTGGACAAAACAATTAACGGGTATCGACCTGGGCTTTTATTCCCACATCGATTTAAATAAAAGAAACAGGAGCTGACGGTGAATAGTAAGTATTTCACCGCTCACGTTCTATCATTTGGAGGTCACCTCTGTAGAAACCGACTCTTTCATGTCGGCCTGTATCAACGCCAGTAGCTTCTGGAAATTCATGTCAATCTCATTCAAAACTTTTTCGGCATCTTTTGATACTTTGCCTGTTTCTTCAACTGCTTTCAGTAGCTTTTCCGAAGACAATCTCATTGTTTTGCCGCCTCGCTCTTTTTCTTCCATGTACACACTATCGATCCTGTATTTATACTCACCATCTTCTACTTTCAGTTCGAAAAGATATTCAACCGTCCTAATTGTATGGTAAGGCGTGGCCAGTTTCATTGTGCCTCTTGCGGTGATCAATCCCTCGTCCCTGTTTTCGACTACGATCCTTTGCTTATTCCATTTAATTCGCTCCATCGCAATTTGTGCTCTTTCGAATAGTTCATGTTTATCTGCCTGTATTACGGTCTTCTTATCCTTGTAAACAATGCGGTCCTCATCAACATGAACTGTCTGTGCATGAAGTGCGACAGGCATCAAAACAAATAATATATATTTTATAAACTTCATAGTAATTAAAACTGAAATCCAAAATTTACAAAAAAGAGATTTTTTTGCTCCTTTGAATACATCAATGTGGCGGTGACCGCTATCTTGTCAAGAGGAGCAATAAAAACTCCCCATCCATAACCATCATGCCATTGTGTTGATTCTTCATCATCGGCCCAAACCCTGCCGATATCATTAAATACCAGCAAGCCCATTGAACCACGGAAAAGACCCAGGTTGGCGTCCCGTTTCATAAAGCGTATTTCCGAGTTATTGTAGGCCCTGGTGCGCCCTGCAAAACGATCCATTTGAAATCCTCTCAGGTTTTGACGGAAACCGAGATATTGCGCCTGCTGAATTTCAAAATCACCGAGAATATGACTGGTACCGAAGCTGGTGGCAATAACTACATTTCTTTTTGCAATAAAATCAGTGAACAGGTCCAGTTGACCCCCTGCTTCGGTTACGGAATTACTGTATTTGCTTAAACCTGCATAGGACTTACCATACATATTTAGTTTAATTCCCCTTGTGGGTATTGCCTCGCTGTTCTTCGTGTTTATCGTGATGCTCAACGCTCCGCCGGCGTATGATTTGCCGATATAAGCTACATTGGTCGTCTCGCCGGGCGGATATAGTTCAGTTACATATTTGCCTTCATTTGGTTTCTGTTTTAGCTTGAAATACTGGAACACCGGACCATAGCTGATCTCGAACCAGGAATTAGGCCGGTTGCGGGCCATCAATGAAACTTCCACGAGATTATAGTGATTGAAATAATACCTGAATCCTCCCGGTTTGCTTTTATCAAAGACAGTATTGTTTCCCATACCAAAGAAAAAGGTCCGGCTGGTTGGTAGCCATGCATCGCTATGAAATAATAAGTCGGTTTTCCCGAATACATGAATAAATTCGCCATAATATTTTAAGTGATAGGCCGATGCTGTCAACGACCTGGTCACGACAAATAAATGTTTAGCGCTGTAAGGTGATTTCCTGAAATTATTCTGCCTGGTGATCTGGTACCGCGGACCAAGGAATAAGCCCCCGACTGTGTATTCGACGGAGAGCCCTAACCCGGTTTTATTGTAGATGTATTCGAGGCGATTGTAATTGTTATTCTGCGGATCTCCTGAAATCTTTTTCCGGAAACCCTGTTCGCCCGAAAAACTGTTCTGTTCAAAGCTTACATCATACACAATGGTTTTACCGCCCTTGCTATTGTTGACAAATTCATCTTCCCCTGGTCCGCCGATAATCCTTGTTTTGATAGATGTCCCTTCTCCCCGCAACTCAAACTTATCATTTCCCTCGAGACCATAAATCCTTATTTCACTGGTGGTAGCCGGATCGAAGACCCGTTCATAAACGCTACCAGATGCATGTCCTTCTTCGTCCGGATCAGTTACTACAACCGCAACTTTCCCATCGATATCTTTGGAAATAGTGACCAACTCCCGTCTATTGGTTCCAACGATGGAAACTGTTTTGGTGAGGAACCGGTAATACTTCATCATATCGTCTTTAAAGTATTTCCTTTTATTCTTAAGCGTGCTGATTATATTTTCGACCGAATACTGCTGGATCTCCTTTGGCTGCTGATGCAATGCTGTTTCTATGACCTCATCCGTCATCGCGCTCAGGAACTCATCAATGGTTTTGTTCCAGTCTTGTTCAGATAAGCTGTTCAGGAAATAACGGTCAAAGCCTTGCTCAGGATTATTGAACCGGGTAATGTCCTTTGCTTTTTCCTTGAATCCCTCGAGCTGAGGAACGGCATTTTTGCCCTTTACAAACATTGACACGAAACCACCGCTCAAACGGTAAAAAGCCTGGTCCCGGTCAATAGGCACCGGGTAATAAATTTTATCCTCGCCGTTAGCCAGGGCTACCCAATCCCACTGACCCTGGTGACGGTCAAAATCCATAACAAAATTATCGAGTAGCCGTGCACGAAGTATAGCGATGGGATCTACCCTTGTGTGTTTATCATTGGCGAGTTTATAGACCAGCTCTTCCGTACTGATCATTTTTTCCTTCTTGCCTCCATTCATATCATTGATAAACCCCGAAGGGCTCCTTTCTTCCATTAAAACGAGTGTATTCTTCAATTTTTCGCGGTACTCTCCCAGTGCCGGATCATCGCCTATATAAACAAGACTGTCTTTTAAGTAAAGCACCTTCGCTGCCTTTGAAAGAGGAGGCATGGATAAAATAGCGTAAGGATAGGAACCTGAAATACCACCTGCTACAATTTTTGCGGCCACTGTTCCGCGGAGCTCCGGTGGCACCGCTTTCTCAGGAAATTTTTCTACAGATCGCAAAGCCCATTCTTTACCATCTGCATTCTCTACCCGCAACGATTTCGTTTGTTTGCCACCGCCCAGCCTGGTAGGTTTCAGGCCACCATAAGCCGTTGAGAGGTTAAGAACAGGGACTTCAATCGCAGTGATCCATTCCTTCCTGTAATTTCTGCCGGTAAAGAATATTCCAGCGCTACTGCCTTTTAATGAAGTGTTAGCTGCAACCTTTACGGTATGCGTTTCCTCCGCGCCAGCTTTAGTTATACTGTCCTTTTGAGCAAAGCAAGACAACGCCCCAAAAAGCAGCACGGTAACGGCCAAACCCTTTGAAAGAAAAGTATTCATGCAATAATGAGATCCGGTTTAAAAACGGGTTACAGATTAAATTATAATATCATGCCAGTATTGGCAATCTGATTCGTTCAAAGCCTACTAGAATCTAAGAGGTGTGGAAAACCCCCGGGGATAAGGAATGGCCAGCGCTGAGGTAGCAATTATTGATCATACACATAAACCGCACCATCATTGAATTGCTTCAATAATTTCATCTTTTTGGTCCCGGTGATAAAGGCTTTATCTACCAGGTCTGTATTTTCCCCGTCATCGAACCAGACAACATAACAATGACGATTAGATAAGAATTCCTTAATACCCGGCGGATACTGCCGGTGTGGCAAAAACTGCCCAACTTTTCCCGTAAAAAAGAAAATGGCGTCGCTGGCATCGGAATAGACTGTAAAGTCTTTTCGAAAAAGCAGCGAATCGTTTTTGATAAACTGGACTGTTTCGGAATATCTCCACTGGTCTTCGGTGTATCCGGGAATTCCAGCGTCTTTTACACCGTCCCACGTTTCTGCATCCCAGGCTAACTGGCCATACTGAAAAAGGCAAAACATACAACCGGCTGCCACCAGCACAAGTATTCTCCCGGACCGACCTGTTTTTTGAAACAGCGGCACTATCCAATAACTGCTGCACCATAAAAGCGGTATAAA
>Ga0136846_1239212_pt1 | contig 12515 bp, 9 predicted proteins | sample HopSoiMetagenom2_FD_96841 | JGI IMG/M metagenome (GOLD analysis project Ga0136846, IMG submission 96841) | Grasslands soil microbial communities from Hopland, California, USA - 2 Assembly 2016 (version 4) | ecosystem: Environmental > Terrestrial > Soil > Grasslands | place: USA: Hopland...
GCCGCCACGCTCGCGATGACCGGGAGCGTGACGAACAGGCCGGCGAGGAACCGGCGCCGCAGCCACTGCGTCATGACGGCGATGCGGGGGATCTCACGCGAGCAGCCACACGGCGGTGGCCGCCGCCAGCGCGATGCGGTACCACGCGAACACCGACAGCGAGTGGCTCGCCAGATAGCGGAGGAAGTACTTCACCGTCGCGTAACCGACGATCCCGGACACGAGGATCCCGATGACGAAGACTTCAGCCGTGAGGGCATCCATCGGCTGTCCGAGGAGGTGCCTCCCCTCGTGCGCCGCAGCGGCGAACATCGCCGGCACCCCCAGGAGGAACGAAAACCGTGCGGCAGCGGAGCGCTCGACGCCAAACGCCAGCGCGGTCGTGATGGTGGCGCCGGATCGCGAGACGCCGGGGATGAGCGCCATGCCCTGCGCGATGCCGAGCGCGAGCGCCTCGCCGGACGACAGGTCGTCGGCGCGCCGCGTACCGCGACCGAGGCGGTCCGCCACCAGCATCGCCACGCCGACAACAGCGAGCGTGACGACAATCACCTTCGGCGTGCGCAGGCTGTCCTCGAGGCCGGAGAGGAACAGCCCCATCGGAATGAGCGGGATCGTCCCGACTCCGACCAGCCATGCGAGCCTCGCGGGCTCATCGGCGGCGCGGCTGAAGACGCGCGGCAACGCCGCGAGCATCTGGAGGAGATCGGTGCGGAAGTAGATCAGAATCGCGGCGAGCGTGCCCACGTGACACGCCACGTCGAACGGACGGCCGAACTGCTCGGCGTCCCAGCCGAAAAAGAGCCGTGCGAGCAGGAGGTGGGCGGAACTCGACACGGGCAGGAACTCGGTGAGCCCCTGCACCACACCGAGCAGCGCCGCCTGGAGCAGCAGCACGCCGAGAGACCCGGCGCCCTACGAAACCCGCACGTTGCGGCCGCCGCCGGTCCGGCGCGGCCGCTCCACGGCTTCTTCTACCGGGACCGCGGCGCGCCCTGCCGAGGCCTTGCGTCCGCTGAGGATGATGGCAATCGTCGCCGCGATGAAGACCGTCGAGTAGGTGCCGCTGATGATGCCGACGATCATCGCAAAGGCGAACCCGCGCAGGACCTCCCCGCCGAACAGATACAGCGCCACCACCGACAGGAACGTCACCCCGGAGGTGATGATCGTCCGCCCCAGTGTCTGGTTGACGCTCAGGTTCACGACCTTGTCGAGCGGCTCGCGTCGCAGCAGGCGCGCGTTCTCGCGCACGCGGTCGAAGATGACGATCGTGTCGTTCACCGAGTAGCCGATGATCGTCAGCACCGCCGCGACGATGTTCAGCGACAACTCGTAGTTGAAGAACGCGAGCATCGTGAACACGATGAAGATGTCGTGGAACGTCGCGATGATCGCGCCCACCGCGAAGATCAGCCGGAAGCGCAGGGCAATGTAGACCGTCAGCCCGAGGATCGAGAACAGCGTGGCGTACAGGCCTTTTTCCTGCAGGTCGGCGCCGACCACCGGGCCGACGACCTCGGTGCGGATCACCTTGAAGGACGGCAAGCCGGCCTTCTTGATCGCGTCGCTCGCGCCTGTGGCGCCTCGCTCGAGGCTGAATCCCTTCTCCGCGTCGTTGACCTGCGGCAGCCGGATCATGATCTGGTGCGCCGAGTCGTCGCCGTACTTCTGCACCACCTTGTCGCCGGGGACGACGTCGAGCGCCTTTCGGACCTGATCCTCGTGCACCGGCTGATCGAACTGCAGCACCACCAGCGTGCCGCCCGAGAAGTCGATGCCAAGGGGCACGCCGCCGTGCGCCAGCGCGAAGATGAGCCCGGCAATGATCAACGTCGACGAGAGAATCAGCGCGTGCCAGCGCCAGCGGATGAAGTCGAAATTCGTGTTGTGGAGGATCTGCATGAGAAATCTCGCGGCCCGCTAGATACTGATCTTGGCCGTACGGCTCTGGCCGAGCACCACTTCGAAGAGCGCCCGCGATACGAAGACCGACGTGAACACGTTGGTCAGCAGGCCGATCGTCAGTGTCGTCGCGAAACCGCGGATCGGGCCGGTGCCGAACTGAAAGAGGAACGCCGCGGCGATGAGCGACGCCACGTGGGTGTCCAGAATGGTCAGGAAGACGCGATCGAAGCCGGCCTGCACTGCGGCGCGCACGCCTTTGGACGCCAGCAGCTCTTCCTTGATGCGCTCAAAGATCAGGACGTTGCTGTCGACGCCCATGCCGATCGTCAGGATGAACCCGGCAATGCCCGGCAGCGTCATGGTCGCGTGGAAGTAGACCATGAGCGCCATCAGCACCAGCAGGTTCACGGTCATCGCGACGATGGCGTTGATGCCGGACAGCTTGTAGAACGCCAGCATGAACAGCACGACCAGCCCGAGCCCGACGAGCGAGGCGACGACGCCCGCGCGAATCGAGTCGGCGCCGAGCGATGGGCCGATGGTGCGCTCTTCCAGATACGTCAGCGACGCCGGAAGCGCTCCTGAGCGGAGCGTCAGGGACAGGTCCTGCGCCTCCTGCTGCGTGAAGTTGCCGGCGATACGGCCCTCGTCGCTGATCCGTCCCTCGATGACCGGCGCGGAGACGACACGCTTGTCGAGGACGATGGCGAGGTAGCGGCCGATATTCGAGCCGGTAAAGTTGCCGAACTTGGTGGCACCGTCCGGCTTCAGCGAGAAGCTGACCGCCGGGCGGTTGTTCTCGTCCAGGCTCGGCTTTGCGGTGCGCAGATCGCGCCCGCTCACGACCGGGACGCGGTGCACCAGGTAATACACGGTGCCGCCCTCGGCCGCGCGTCCGCTCGGCACGCCCGGCACGATCTCGGTGTCCGGCGGCACGGCGCCGTTGGTCATCAGCTGCTCTTTCGAGCTCACCGGGCCCTGTTCGACGAGCTTCAGCTCCAGCAGCGAGGTCGACCGGATGATCTCCTTGGCGTGCGAGACGTCGGTCACGCCCGGGAGCTCCACCATGATCTGATCCTGCGCGCCCTGCTTGGCGACGATCGGCTCGGCCACGCCCAGCTCGTTGACGCGGCGCTCGATGGTGCGAATCGCCTGGTCCACCGTCTCCGTCCGGAGCTGGTTGGCGATGTTCGGCTTCATCTTGAACGAGTAGGTGCCGTTGACGCCCGAGTCGCGGTCGTAGGTCTGCTCGATTTCGGCCGCCGCCTGACGCAGCTGCGCGTCGTGGTCGGGGGTGACCCCGGCAATCTGAAACTCGCTGACGCTCTGCGCGGTCGCGGTAACCGACGCGGCGCCGCCTTTCACCAGCTCCTCACGCAGCCGTTCCATCGCCGTCTCGGTCTCGAGCCGCAGCGCATCGTCGGTCTGCACGCGCAGGATCAGGTGAACGCCGCCCTTCAGGTCCAGCCCCAGGCGAACCGTCTGGGACGGCGGATAGATCGCCCACGCGCAGATCGCGATGACACCGGCGATGGCGAGAATTCTCCAGCGAAGACTCTTGTTCATGACCTACTGCGCCGCGCCTTCCGGCGCCACCACCGGCGCCTGCCCCTGATACCCCACGACGGCGTTCCTCGAGATCTCGACGCGGACCTTGTCCGCGATCTGCAGCTGGAGCGAGTCGCCGCCGATGCGCGTGACGCTGCCGTAGATCCCGCCAGAAGTGACGATCTTGTCGCCGACCTTCAGGGCCGCGAGGAACTCGTCCACCTTCTTCTGCTTGCGCCGCATTGGCAGCAGGATGATGAAATAGAAAATGCCAAGGACGAGGATGAATGGAACCAGCTGGATCCACGCGCCGGCGCCGCCTCCATCGGGAGTCGAGGCCATCGCCACCAGCAGGTCGTGCAAAGACACGGACGTCGGAATCATGACTCGAGGGCGGGCCGGTCGCGGGCCCGATGGAAATCCTGCCTGAACGCTTCGAAGCGACCGAAACTAATAGCCTCCCTGATTGCCCCCATGGTGTCAAGGTAGAACTGGACGTTGTGGAGGGTGTTCAGGGTGGCGGCGGTCATCTCGTGCACGGCGAACAAATGCCGCAGATACGCACGCGAAAACGTGCGGCAGGTGTAGCACGTGCACAGGTCGTCCACGGGCCGATCGTCCTCCGCGTACTGCGTGTTCTTGATGTTCAGCCGCCCCTCGCGCGTGAACAGCTGCCCGTTGCGCGCGTTGCGCGTCGGCAGCACGCAGTCGAACATGTCCACCCCGCGCGCCACGCTCTCGACGAGGTCCTCGGGCGTGCCGACCCCCATGAGGTAGCGAGGCCGATCGTCGGGCAGCACCCGGGTCGTGACGTCGACCGTGTCGTACATGTCGCGCGGCGGCTCGCCGACGCTGAGGCCGCCAATGGCGTAGCCCTCGAAGCCGACGGCGATCGTCCCCTGGGCCGACTCCACGCGGAGCGCCGGCACCGTGCCGCCCTGCACGATTCCGAACTGCGCCTGCGTGGTGGTGACGAGCCGCACAGGTGCCAGCCGGGTGCCATCGTGTCCCGGCGACGCCTCGCCGGACCTGAGCGCCAGCATCCGGGTGCGGTTCCTTTGGGCCCATCGCAGCGTCAGCTCCATCGACCTGCGGACGTCGTCGGGCGGCGAAGGCCACGACAGGCACTCGTCGAGCACCATGGCGATGTCCGATCCGAGTGCAGCCTGAATGTCGACAGCGCGTTCGGGGGACAGGAAATGGGCGCTGCCATCGAGGTGCGACTTGAAATGGACGCCGTCCTCGGTAATCCTGCGCCGCTCGGCCAGGCTGAACACCTGGTAGCCGCCGCTGTCGGTGAGAATCGCGCGCTCCCAGCCGATGAACCGATGCAGCCCGCCGCGCCGCGCCACGAGGTCTTCCCCCGGCCGGAGGTGCAGATGGTAGGTGTTGCCGAGGATGATCCCCGCGCCCGCATCGATCAGGTCGCGGTGCGTCAGCGCCTTGACTGCGCCCTGCGTGCCAACGGGCATGAACACGGGCGTGTCGATGACACCGTGAGCCGTGTGCAGCCGCCCGCGTCGGGCCCGGCCATCGAGCGCAAGGAGTTCGAATTGCATCGGTGAGTAGGTGTCGCAGGCAGCAGGCGGCGTCAGCAGGCTGTCACTGCCCGCGGTCACGCGAAAGCTGCCACGGACATTCGCGCGTCTGTTGTCCGTCGTCGGAAGCCCGTAGTCCGCTATATTAGTACGCCCACGGCCGCCTTTCCGGCAGGCCCTGCTCGGCTCCTCGGGGTTGTCGTTGAAAAAACTGCGAATCGGAGTGATCTACGGCGGCCGCTCTGGTGAGCACGAGGTGTCGGTCGCGTCGGCGGCCGCCGTGTTCAAGAACCTGCCCCGTTCGCGTTACGAGCCAATCGCGATCCGCATCGACAAGGACGGCCGCTGGAGCCTGCCTGATCGGCCCCCGGCGGCGCTGGCCGCCTCCGAGGTGATCGAGCAAAGCCGGTTGGCCACGGCCCATCCGGTCCGGCCCGGGCGCGAAGCGCACCTGGTCGCCTATCAGACCGAAGACACGGTGTTGACCATCGATCGCCGCAAGCCCACCAAGGGCGAGGCGGAAGAAAGCGCCCGCGTGACCGGTCTTGGCCTGGACGTCGTGTTTCCGGTGCTCCATGGCCCTCACGGCGAGGACGGCACGGTGCAGGGGCTGCTTGAGTTGTCGAACGTCCCGTACGTCGGTGCCGGCGTGCTCGCCTCGGCCGTGGGCATGGACAAGGCGTTCATGAAAGTCGCCTTCGCCGCTCACGGGTTGCCCCTGGCCGAATACCGCGTGCTGCTGTTCGGCGACTGGACGGCGAACCGGGACGCCGCGACGGCGTCGATCGAGTCGCTGGGCTATCCCGTGTTCGTCAAGCCGGCCAATCTCGGTTCGAGCGTCGGGATTTCGAAGGCAAAGACGCGCCAGGACCTGATCACGGCGGTCGATCTGGCGTTCGAGTACGACCGGAAGGTCGTGGTCGAAGCTGCCGTGCCCGCGGCGCGGGAGCTCGAGGTCGGCGTGCTCGGCAACGACGTCCCGGAGGCGTCGGTCGCCGGCGAGATCATCCCCGGACGCGAGTTCTACGACTACGAGGCGAAGTATCTCGACGGCGGATCGACCAGCCGTGTGCCGGCGGACATCGATCCGGCCATGCACGCGGAAGTAAAGCGGCTCGCCGTCGCGGCGTTCAAGGCGATCGACTGCTCGGGCATGGCCCGCGTGGACTTCCTGCTGTCGAAGGAGACCGGGCGGCTCTACGTCAACGAGATCAACACCATCCCCGGGTTCACCACCATCAGCATGTACTCGCAGCTCTGGGCCGCAAGCGGCGTCGACTATCCCGCCCTGCTCGATCGCCTGATCACGCTCGCCATCGAACGCCACGCCGAGAAGCAGCGACTGAAGACGAGCGCTTCGTGAACACGCGCGACCTCGCGCGCCCCCTGGCGGTCGTGGTCGCCTGCCTGCTGATCGCGGGCCTCAAGCTCCCTCTCGACGCGGCCCAACCGCCGCAGACCGGCCTGACGGGCATCGCGACGCTTCGCCCAATCTACGATCACATCCTCGATGCGCGGCTGGATGAGGCGGAGCGCGCGCTGCAGAATGCCTGTGACGCGGCGCCGGGCGGCGCGTGCAAGGTCCTGCTCGCGACGACGTCGTGGTGGCGCATCCTGCTGGATCCCTACGATACGAGCCACGATCGCGAATTCACGACACGCGTGGACGACGCCATCGACGCGTGCACGCGATGGACCGACGGCGAACCCGACCGCGCCGAGGCGTGGTTCTACCTCGGCGCTGCGTACGGCGCCCGCGTGTCGTTTCGGGTCCAGCGCGGCGAGCGGCTTGCCGCCGCCCGCGACGGCAAGCGGATCAAGGAGGCGCTCGAGCGCGCGTCTTCGCTCGACCCGCAGCTGGACGACGCGCGGTTCGGGGTGGGCCTTTACAAGTACTACGCGGACATCGCGCCCACGTCGGCGAAAGTGCTGCGATTCCTGCTGATGCTGCCCGGCGGCGATCGTGTCGACGGCCTCAGGGATATGGAAGCCGTGCACGAGCGCGGCGTGCTGCTCCGCGGCGAGGCCGACTATCAGCTCCACTGGATTTATCTCTGGTACGAGAACGAGCCCAGGCGTGCGTACGCGCTGCTGCGAAGCCTGCACGAGCGGTACCCGGGCAACCCGCACTTCGTGCAGCGCATGGCCGATGTCGACGGCCGCTATTTTCATGACGCGGCGGCCGCGCTCGCCAACTGGGAAGGCATGGTCGATGCGGCGGCGAAGATGGGCGATCCCGTGCTGGCGGAGGTCGAGGGCCGTCTCGGCGCGGCCACGGCGCTCGACGAGCTCGCGGAGACCGACCGCGCCCTGGCCGAGGTCGAGCGCGTGCTCGCCACGCCGCCGGCGCGCCCATACGGCGCCCGGGCCCAGGCGGAGTACCTGCGAGGGCATTTTCTCGATCGGCTGGGACTTCGCGACGACGCTGTCGCCGCGTACCGTGCCGCGCTCGCCGCGCTGCCGGCTGAGGATCCGGACCATATCGGCGAGAAGTCGCGGATGGGCCTGAGAACCGCGCCCGACGCGACAGCGGCGGAGGCGTACCGCCTGAGCCTCGTCGGCTGGCGCGCCTTCGAGCAGCGCTCCCTGCAGGCAGCCGACGCGGCATTGACGAAGGCCGAAACGCTGGCGCCGGGCGACACGCTGATTCGCGTCCGTCACGCGCGCGTGCGCCAGGCGTTGCACGAGGCCGACAGGGCACTCGAGACGTACGACCAGGTCATCACATCGCAGCCGTCGGCGACGCCGCTCGCCGTGTCGGCCGCGTATCTCTGGAGCGGCGCGGCGCTCGAAGCGCGCGGCGACATCGAGGACGCGCGCGCCCGGTACCGATCGGCCACGCACGTCTTCAGCGGCGACTCGCGCCTCGCGGCGCAAGCGTCGCGTGCGCTCGAACGGCTCGCCCGGCGATAGTCCGCCTACAGTTCTTCACGACAGTTACCGACACATTTCAGTACGGCGTGGACGGATGAGACCGTCGTCACGCGCGATCACGCGATCGCGCGGGGCGATGGACGCCGGATCGCGAGGTCAGCCGATCGGGATCGCCAGGACAACGACCATCAGCACGCGTCGTTGCGCTCCCGAGGTGTCAAGTCTTGACACTCCGAGAAAGTTTGTGCTTGACATCCGGTTTTTCTCATCCATAATCTACATCTTGTATGAGGGTGGAGTGCTCAGGCCACCCGTAGTAACACCTGGTTGCTGCGGCCTGACGCGCGACACCTTCTATTAGGAGGAAGAATGGCGAAGAAGGCAAAGAAGGCGGCCAAGAAGAAGGCTGCGAAGAAGCGGTAAGCACTCAACCGCGCGGGGGTGGCCCACATGGTCACCCCCAACTTCTTTCAGGCCGCGGCCGAACAACGCGCTGGGCCTCATGTGCAGTTCCTCACCGGCCGCGTCGACGAATGCGCACGGTGAGTTCGAGGCGGAAGACACTGCGGCAGGCGATCGTGGGCCAGGCGGCCAGGTCGGGACCCGACGCAGTGCGGTCTGACGCGCACCCTAGACCCGGAGAGGGGGGATTAAGAGCGATGGCAAAGAAAGCCAAGAAGACCGCGAAGAAGGCGGCCAAGAAGCGCTAACGCGTTTCGCCGCTGGAAGACCGAGGGGCTCCATCACTGGAGCCCCTTTTTTATTGCTTCAGAATCGTCGGCGTGCTCATCGCCGTGACGCCGTCCCACACGCGAATCCCGCGAATCGTGTCGCCCTGCACCAGCTTGTCCGCGACATCCATCCCCGCCAGCACGGTGCCGATCACGGTGTACTTCGCGTCGAGGTGCGGCTGCGGTGACAGCGTGATGAAGAACTGACTCCCACCTGTGTCCGCGCCGTCGAGGGCCATGCCCACCGTGCCGCGCAGGTAGGGCCGCTCGTTCAGCTCGTCGCGGATGGTGAACCCGGGGCCACCCTCACCGTCACCGCGGGGATCGCCGTCCTGCACGACGAAGTTGGGGACGACGCGATGGAGGGGCACGCCGGCAAAGTAGCCGGAGCGCGCGAGCTCGATCATCGTACGCACCGTCAGCGGCGCGTCGAGCACTGCCAGCCCCACCTGGATCGTGCCCTTGTCCGTGTCGATGAAGAGCTCGGTGGAGAACTTCGGCGCGATGATGTCCATCGACGAGTACGTCGACTGATCGTAGCGGGTGGGCGCCGGCCGGATCTTCGCGTCGACGTTTCGTGACGGGTCCAGCTTGTGAAGCAGTTCGGCGGCTTTCAGGCGCATCGCCCAGTCGTGGTCCCCGAGCGCGGTCGTCAGGGGGCCCTCGGCGGCGGCGAGGCCGAAATCCGCCAGCGCCGTCAACGCTGCCGCGCGTGCGACGTACATGGAGTCGCGGTCGGCATAGGCGGCCGCCTGCTTGAGGACGTCGGCCGCGCCTTCGGGCTTGAGCTCGCCGATGGCATGCGCCGCTGCGGCGCGCACGACCGGATCCGGAGACTTCAGTTTGTCGTAGGCAATCGCCACCGCCCGTGGGGTCTTGAGCGTCGTCAGCGTCTCGAGCACGGCCGGCACCACGCGCTGATCCTGGTCGGCGGCCATCGCCTCCAGCAGCGGGGCCGCAGTCTCGACCGGCAGTGCGCCGAGGGACTCGGCGACGGCGGCACGGACGCTCCACTGTCGATCGGGCTCGAGTCCCGACAGCGTTTCCAGGAAGCGCGACGGATCGGACGCGGCCAGCGCCTTCACCGACTGGGCGCGCACGGCGGGCGCGGGATCGGACATCAAGTCGAGCAGCGCGTCGATCGCGGCGGGCGACCGGAGTTTGCCGATTGCGGCCGCCGTCTCGGCACGGATGCCCGGGTTGATGCCGGGAGTCCTGAGCAGGCCGAGGTACACCGGCAACGCCTTCGCGTCCCCGATCTCCGCAAGCGCCCGCACGGCTTCGACCGCCGGCCCTGGCTCGCGCGCCACATCGCCGACGACAATGGTCAACAGATCGATGGCGCCGGCATCCTTCAGGGCCCCGAGCCCGCGCGCGGCAAACCCGCGTGTGTAGCGCCCTTCCCCGGTGACGAGAGTCCGCAGGGCGGGAATCGCCTTGGGATCGTGGACGCGGCCGAGCGCATAGGCGATGGGCCACCAGCGCGACACGGGCTGGCCGGCAGCATCGAGGATCGCGGCGGCCATCGGGTCGAAGGCCTTGAGGCGCACCAGCGCGTAGAGGCCGAGCCGCGACGCCTCGGTTTCCGCCGACAGCGGATAGCTCAGATCGTCGGCCGCGATGGTGGCGAGCGCACCGCCTTTCACGTACGCCTGCAGCATCTGTCCAACGGCGGCAGCGCTGGCCGTATCTCCGATGAGACCCAACGCCTCCGCGGCGCGCCCGCGGACGATCGCGGACGGGTCGTTCAATGCCGTTCGCAGCGCAGTCGCGGCGTCTGCGCGCCCGATCAGTCCCAGCGCGAAGGCGGCCATCTGGCGCACTTCCGGCTCGGGGTCGCCGGCCATGAGGGCCGACAGCGGTCCGACGGCATCGGCCAGCTTGACCCGTCCAGCGCCAAGCGCCGCGCGACGCCGGATCCTGGCATCGGGGTCCTTCAGCATCGCGACGAGATCGGGCGTGATCGGCGGCGGCGCATCAGGCGCCTTCGGCTTCTTCTTCTTTTTCTTGTCGCTGGTCTCCGGCACGACGACGGGCTCCGGCACGGGATCGCGCAGCATCCGCTGATCTTCGAGCCGCAGGATCCACGCCAGCTTCTGCTCGTAGCTCGGGCCGGCGGCAGGCGGCGCCGCCCAGGTGACGGGAGCCGCGGACGGCAAAGCCAGCAGGGTGACCGCCAGGACACCCGCGCGGTACAGGATGCTCACGAGGACGAAATCTCCGTGTGCCGCAGCGTGGCACGCGCGACGCGGTCGTGATCGACCGCGACGCCGATGCCGGGACCGTCGGACGGCACCGGCACGGTGCCATCGGGGCTGACCTCAATCGGCGGCTCGATGAGGTCCTCCGCATAGTATCTCCGGCTGGCCGCGATGTCGCCGGGCAGCCGGAAATTCGGCAGTGTCGACAGATGCAGGTTGTGGGCGCGCCCGATGCCGCTCTCGAGCATCCCGCCGTGCCACACCGGCACGGCTGCCTGCTCGCAGAGGTCGTGCACGCGCCGCGACTCGAGGAACCCGCCCATGCGACCGGGCTTGATGTTGATGATCCGGCAGGCCTGCTCGCGCAATGCCATCTCCGCCACCCGCGGCGACACGATCGACTCGTCCAGACAGAGTGGCGTCCGCAACGCACGCTGCAGTGTCGCGTGATCGAGCAGGTCGTCGTACCCGAGCGGCTGCTCGATCATCATGAGGTCGAACTGGTCGAGCGCCCCGACGCGGTCCGTGTCGGCGAGCGTGTAGGCGGCGTTGGCGTCGGCCATCAGAGGCATCGCGCCAAACCGCGCGCGCAGCCACTCGACCGGCGCGAGGTCCCACCCCGGCTTGATCTTGATCTTGATGCGCTGATACCCGTCGGCACGCTCGGCCGCGACCCGATCCTCGAGCTGCTCGATGGAATCCTGAATGCCGATCGAGACGCCCGACGCCACGGGCGCGCCGCTGCCGCCGAGCAGCCGCCAGAGCGGGACGCCCAACTGCTTCGCGTGCAGATCCCAGGCGGCCATTTCGACCGCGGCCTTGGCCATGTTGTGGCCGCGCACGCGCGCCAGCGCAGGCCACACGTCCGCAGGTTCGGCGAACGTGCGGCCGACGACCAGTGGCGCCAGGAATTCAGTGAGAATGTGCCAGACCGTCTCGGTGGTCTCGCTGCTGTAGTACGGATCGGCATCGGCCACGGCCTCGCCCCATCCGTCCACACCGCCGCCCCGCAGGCGCACCAGCACGAACGTGCGGTCATAGGATCGGCCGAAGCTCGTCTCGAAAAAACGCACGAGCGGCAGTCGAAGCAGTCGAACTTCAAGGCGGTCGATTGTCACAGGCGGGCTGGCGCGCGGCGAGTGGCGCGGCGCATCATAGCATGGCGCGCGCGGCTTGCCTGTGCCGGAAGGGGGCCGCTATACTCCGCGCACATTGGAGTTCCGCCACATCGCTCTCGAGGGCCCGATTGGCGTCGGAAAGTCCGCCCTCGCCGAGCGGCTGTCATCGCGACTCGACGCGACGCTCGTGCAAGAAGATGCCGAGAACCCGTTCCTCGCCGACTTCTATGCTGACCGGCCGGGTGCGGCGCTTCAGGCGCAGCTGTTCTATCTGCTCGCGCGGCATCGCCAGCAGAGCACCCGGCGGCAATCGGATCTGTTCAGCCAGGTCATGGTCTCGGATTATCTGTTCGACCGCGACAAGATCTTTGCCTATCTGAATCTCGACGACAACGAGCTGTTCATCTACCAGCGCCTGTTCGATCTGCTCGCGCGCGATATCACGCCGCCCGATCTCGTCATCTATCTGCAGGCGCCGACCGACGTGCTCCTGCGCCGCCTCAAGGATCGCGCACGCGACGCTGAGGAAGACGTGCTCATCCCGGACGCCTCGTACCTGCAGGAGCTCAACGAGGCGTACCATCATTTCTTCTTTCA
>Ga0136846_1232500_pt1 | contig 12514 bp, 12 predicted proteins | sample HopSoiMetagenom2_FD_96841 | JGI IMG/M metagenome (GOLD analysis project Ga0136846, IMG submission 96841) | Grasslands soil microbial communities from Hopland, California, USA - 2 Assembly 2016 (version 4) | ecosystem: Environmental > Terrestrial > Soil > Grasslands | place: USA: Hopland...
CAAATGCGCCTGTGCGGGTCTGAGAAATAGGTATGTTCTCTTTGGTTCGATTCAGTGGCAGGAATCGGAATGCCACTACACTGCTCGAAGCGGTTTAGCCTCCAGCAACGGAACTCTTGGCCAAAATCGAGCCCCAGCTCGAGATTGCTGCTACTCGCTATGGGCGAGTGCACCACGAATACTCGACGTCCGCCCTGACTACTACTGCGGTCACGTGCAGGTTTGGAAGTGCCACGGCTCTGAGTGATCGCAATTACGTTGGGCGCCCCTGAAATGATCTTCCACTCACGGAGGAGTTTCTCGGGCAGCTTTTGCTGCGACGTGAGAACCGGACCAAACAAGTCTCCCATCTCGCGTACTCGGGACAGTGCTGCCTCCGGACCGAACTTCAGTCGGAGCGCGTCGTGAGGATCGACGGTGCCTTTCGTCTCTTCCCACGTTAGTGGTACAGAGACAATCGGCAGTTCGCCACTGGCTCGTAGCGAGTAAACAGCAACGTTGCTCTTGTAGGAGGAATTCTGTGCCCAGTCAATTAGGACTCTCTGCTTTCTGACTGACTTCGTATTCTCCGCAACGATCAGCGTCGGATGTTCGGCGGCTAGTTTCTCCGCAACTTTTTTCGCAAATGCCTGGGTGGCTGGATAGGTTATAGGCGTATTCAGCGGAAGATACACCTGCATACCCTTTCCGCCAGAGACTTTTGCAAGCACTTTTAACTCAAATTGCTCGAAGAACTGCTTAATCAGCAGAGCGGCTCTGCAGCATTGAATGAGACCAGCGCCCTCGCCGGGGTCAAGGTCAAAGACGATGCTCGTGGGACGGGATGTGTCCGCGTAACAGTGCAGGAAAGGATGAATCTCGATACACCTGACGCTTGCCGCCCAGGCTAGGGTCCGCTCATCTTCAATAACGATGTAATGGATATTGGACTCTCCCCGTGCGCGCGGGACCGCTACCGTCTTCACCCACCCCGGCGTGAACGCCGGTGCGTCTTTCTCCCAGTAAGACTCGCCATGAATATCATCGGGAAAGCGTCGGAACGATATGGGACGGCCTCGCAGGTGCGGCAGCAGCACGGGGGCGATTGCGTGGTAATAAGAAGTTAAATCTGCGATGCCAAAGCCCGATTCCGGATACAAAGGTGTGTTCCTGATGTGAAGATTCCCAGTTCTAACCCGGAGGCCAGCCCAGCAGCCGTCCACCGAGCAAGTGCAAATGCAGATGAAAAACCGACTGCCCGGCGCCAGGACCTACGTTGAACACCGTTCGATAGCCATTCTCGATTTTGCGGTCGCGCGCTATTCGGGCTGCGACGAGATGGAGTTTGCCAATGATTTCGGCATCCCCCGGCTTCGCTTCCTTCAAGTCAACCACGTGCTTCTTCGGAATGATCAGCAGGTGCGTGGGTGCCTGTGGTTTTATGTCCTCGAAGACGAAGGTGTCATTGTCTTCATACACTGTTTTCGCAGGGATTTCACCACCAACGATGCGGCAGAATAGGCACTCCATGCGTACTCCTCAGGCGAGCTCACCGTGCATCAACAACAGAACGCTGCACATTTCTTGATGACAGAACTGCATGGTAGAGATGCAGCACACTGCGTCTCGAGCGGATGGATTGTCCAACTGACTAGTCTAACCGCACCAGGAAGACGCCGCCTTCAGGTGTGGTGATGCTGCGGGAGATTCGCTCAGCCAATCCGCGATCGTCATCTTGCACGCGTATGCGGATCCACTGACCAGTTGGACCGGCAAACTCCAGCACTCGTGCGGGATGATACCCGTCGATCAGATTCTGTTTCATCTGTACTGCTGCTTCAAGAGTCTCGAATGCGCCAATTTGCACCGCCCATTTGCCGCCGGTGTCAAGAGGAACCGGGGCCTCCAGCACTTCGAGCTTTACCCATGCCGTGCCGGCGTTCCAGACATCGACAGCTTTTGCCGCAGCGACAGAAAGGTCGAGGATGCGCTCGCCGATGAACGGGCCCCGGTCAGTGATGCGCACGACTGCGGAACTCCCGGTCTTAATATTGGTAACGCGCGCGATGCTGTTGAGTGGCAGAGTGCGATGCGCCGCGGTCATCTGGTTCATGTCATAGATTTCACCATTGGAACCCCGGCGGTTGTGGTAAGGAGCTCCGTACCAACTCGCGAGCCCTAACTCGGCGTAGAGCGGCTTAACATTGCGAATGGCGGCGACTGGTGCTTGCGCCGCGGGCGTATTGGGCATTTCTTGCGTGGGCGACGGATTCGCGGTGTGCAGCGGCTCTTGCGCAATCTCCGGCGGCGAAGGCACGTCGATGACGCTTTGCTTACGTGCACAGCCTGCGAGTAGAAGAACGAGCAGTATTGGAAGACAGAAAAGCTTCATTTCTGCGGCGGGGTCGACTTGTTCGAGTCGTCCATGCGATCGGCGAGCTTTTGCAGTTCCTGGGCGAGATTGCGCAGCGCCTGTGTTCCTTCGGTTCGAATTTTGGTCACTACATTATCGTTCAAGTGCTTCACCGCTGCCTTGATCTCCTGCTCGATTTTTGTAGCCCCTTCATCGAACTTGCGTTTGGTCCGGTCGAAATCTGCCGCCATGGCTCACCTCAACTTGAATTATGAATGGGGAACGCAGTTGGGGCAATCGAGTGAATCCACAAAGGAACAGGGGACAAGGGAGGGGGAGAACGACAACAAGATCTTTTGACGACTTCTGCTCGACCTGTCCCTCGTGTCAGCTGTTCCCAGTAACGTGTTCCCTACCACCTGCTGTATCCTTGTTGGTTTTCTGGAGCGATGGATGATCAACATGCAAGGCCGTGTAGCGATTGTTTTTGGCATCGCCAACAAGCGCAGCATCGCATGGGCGATTGCGCAAAGACTGCAAGCGGCTGGGGCTACGCTCGCGATTACGTATCAGAATGAACGTCTCGCACAGGAAGCGAAGGACCTAATTCCCGCTCTGCCCGGGGCGGAAGCCTACCAGTGCGATGTGACAAATGACGCCGAAATCAACCAGCTCTTTGAACAGCTAAAGTCCCGTTATGGGAAGTTGCATTCTCTGGTTCACAGCGTGGCCTTCGCTCCTCCCGACGAGTTGAAGAATGACTTTATCTTCACCACGCGCGAGGGTTTCCGAATCGCACACGACGTTAGCGTTTACTCACTCATCGCGCTCGCTCGCGCGGCTGCTCCACTGATGACGGAAACCGGCAGTATCGTCACGCTCAGCTACTATGGTGCAGAGAAGGTCGTGCCCCGTTACAACGTCATGGGCGTGGCGAAAGCGGCTCTGGAGGCCTCTGTGCGATATCTCGCCGCGGACTTAGGCCCACAAAAGGTTCGCGTGAATGCCATCTCTGCCGGACCCATCAAGACCTTGGCGGCGCGTGGCATCTCCGGCTTGGGAGATATGCTCAAGGCGCACGCGGAACGCGCGCCACTGAAGCGCAATGTAGAGACCAGTGAAGTCGGGGATGCTGCCCTGTACCTCGCTTCCGATCTGAGCACAGGTATTACCGGTGAGACCATTTACGTTGATTGTGGATATAACATCATGGGCTTTTAGCTGCTAGCACTGCCAGCTTCTCAACCGTCAGCTTCATACAATGCCAAAAAAACAACTCGCGATCTTCGTTGTTGTTGACGTGATTCTTGTGGCGGCGGTCCTAATCGCTGTTTTTCATCACGTCAAAGTCCTCTACGTCCTGCTGGGTTTTGCGGTGTTGTCAGTGATCAACGGTATATTCATGATTGTCACTGTCGTGAAGAGAACCGGAACTCAGCCGGAGTGAGTGTGGCGCCGCCTCTGCCACATGCCACTGTCATCCTTTACCTCGCGGGCAAAAACTAATCGTTCTATCGCTTTCTCCAGTTCTCTCGATCGATATTTCGCCGTCACTCTCAGTGACAAGTTGCTCGAATTTCTCTCCCCACTCGATCAGCAGGATACTGCCCGGTTCTGTGCGAAGATCTGCGATACCCAAGGTCGCGAGCTCGCGCTCGGTGTCGATCCGGTATAGATCGATGTGGAAGAGTGTTACTTCAGGTCCACGATATTCATGGACCAAGGTGAAGGTAGGACTGGTGACATCGTCCTGCAGCGCAGCGCCGAATGCTTCGGCAAGACCCTTCACGAACGTCGTCTTGCCGACCCCGAGATCGCCGCGCAGGATGACCATCTCTCCTGGGTTCAGCAACGTGCTAAGCAGGCGTCCTACAGCGATCGTTTGATCTGCCGAGTGGGTGTGAAATTCCCGCGGTCTGCTCACTTCCGCTGGGCCTCACCCTGGACCCATACCAAATCGTGAGGTGGGCTTTGAACGCGCCGAAAGGCGCCAGGGAGTGCGGCAATCACGTCAGTGGCAAGCATGGTTTCTTCGCTCTGCTGAGACAGCGCCAGGTCCGCGGCGAGGCCGTGGAGATAGACTCCGGCTCGAGCCGCATCGACAAGCCGATCGGGGTGTTGTGCGATGAGTCCAGCAATCATTCCGGTAAGCACATCGCCGCTCCCGCCTTTGGCGAGGCCTGGATTTCCGGTTGTATTCACCCATACCCCTCCGTCAGGAGCGGCAATCAGTGTGCGCCAGCCCTTCAGCACCAGAGCGAGATGATGTTCGCGCGCGAAGCTGCGCGCTAGCTCGATGCGATCCGCTTCCACTTCCTTGACCGTCTTACCAATGAGGCGCGCCATTTCGCCGGGATGGGGTGTGAGCACCAATGGGCGCTGACTGCCATCCAGGAGCTTGCTTTCACCGGCGAATGCGTTCAGTCCGTCGGCATCGATCACCATCGGCAACTTACAACGAGCGACGAAGTCGCGAATGGCTGCGAGCGTTGCTGAATGCTGGCCCAGCCCCGGTCCGAGCGCGACAACGTCCTTACGATTGAGGAGTTTCGTGGTGATCGATTCGTCCAGAGCTTGCTCAGAAAGGGATCCCGCGCCGTTTTCACGGAGGGCTTCGGTCATGAGTTCGGGAATCACTCCCGCTACGATGGGCAGAATGGTACTTGGGACAGCGCACGTTACAAGCCCAGCTCCGATGCGCAACGCGGCAGCCGATGCCATCGTCGGTGCACCTGATTTTCCCAGCGAACCACCAATGATCAGAGCATGGCCGTACAGACCTTTGTTCGAATTCAGTGGCCGCTGCTTACGTAATATTTCCGTTGGACCATTCCATTGAATCTGCAAAGATGAAGTGATCGCCACTGCTGGAGAGCCGATATTCGCAACCACAATTGGGCCGCGCGTCAATGCAGGGAAGATGATGCCGGGCTTTAATGCCGTAAAAGTGACGACAGCGTCACTCCGACAGATATGTGGCTGATCGAGATCGAATGAATCAGCATCGACTCCAGAGGGAATGTCCACTGCTACAACCGGGGCTGTGCCACGGCTAATCAGTTCAATAGCTTGTGCCGCAAGCTCCGTCAGGGGAGGCCGAAAGCCGGTGCCGAAAATGGCATCAACGACTAGATGAGCTTCGCTAAACAGGCTCGCCGCGCTCGCGAGTTCCTCTGGCGATTTGACGCATCTGGGCGGGAGGGGCAGCCGTCGCAGCATCGCCTGCGCATCGCCTCTCACATCACCTGGGGAAGCCAAAAGCAGAACTGTAACTTCTCGCCCGTTCTCGAGCAGTTTGCGCGCGGCTACGAATCCATCGCCTCCGTTGTTGCCCTTTCCGCAGACCACAGTGATTTGCTTTGCGTCCGGGTACTGTTCTAATGCGAAGCGCGCGACGGCACTGCCCGCGTTTTCCATTAGCGTGAGTGATGGAAGACCGTATTTCTCGGTCGTGATGCGATCGATTTCGCGCATCTCTGCGGCCGTGACGATCTTCATTGCTGACCGGCGGCGGCGAGTTCGAGGTTGGACATACTTGCGGGCTCGCCCATGGCGATGAGGTAATCACCAGCACGAATCTCATCGCCAGCGTGAGGGTTGAAGCGGGTACCGCCGTCGGCATGCTTGATTGCCAGCACGATGATGCCGTAATCGCGATGAATTCCGGATTCCCCAACGCTCCTTCCCGCAAGGGAAGACTGTGCCCGCACGGCGATTTCTTCGATCACCATCTCATGGGTACCATCACGGCCGGTGGTGAGGCTCAGAAAATCGACTACGTTAGGCCGTAGTAGTCCCTGGGCGATGAAGTGACCGGCGAATACATACGGCGATACCACGGTGTTCGCCCCCGCCTTGGTCAGGTGCTTGGTGGATTCCTCTTCGCTGGCTCGGGCAATGATTTTCAGTTTGGGATTCAGGCTGCGCGCATTTAGAACGATGAAGATATTGCCGGCGTCAGTCGTGGTCGCGGCGACCAGTCCGGCTGCCTGTTGGATGCGGGCGGCGATAAGCGTGCCCTCCTGAGTGGCATCGCCGATGATGACAAGCCAGTCTGGCGGCAGTCCTTCAGCTTTGGCTGGTTCCTTCTCGATGATGACAAAAGGTGATGGTTTCTTCGCGAGCTCGCGCGCGGCGCTGCGGCCGACGCGTCCGGCGCCGCAGATGATATGGTGCCCGGAAAGACGAGCGATTTGCCGTTCCATCCTGCGCCTGCCGAAGAACTGGAGAAGCTCGAATTCTAGCAAAGCCTGGGTGAGCGTCCCGATGCCGAGCGCAACTACTAGGGCGCCGCAGCCAATCAATCCGATAGTGAAAATCCTGCCTGCGGAACTGAGTGGATGTACTTCACCGTAGCCGATCGAGCTAAAGGTGATGACCACCATGTAGAGACTGTCCAGCAACGACCAGCCTTCGATCCTATGAAAGCCGATGGTTCCGATCGCGGACAGACCGAGCAAAGCAAATCCGATCCACACGACTCTGCGGAAAGCCTTCAGCGGATTTGGACGGGCAACAGCCATCGAGGAGGGATTTTAATGCGTTCTCGACGGCTGTGTTTCTTCAAGCTAGGGGCGGAGCGCCGGCGTCCTAGCGGCGTGAGTCGAACTGCTGCGAATTCTTAACTTTCTAAATTTCGCCGGGCGAGGGCGCCGCGGCGCGAGGAAATCGAATTACCGAGTCGCTTCGAGGATTGCCTCTGGGTGCCCTTGCTGCACTTTGCTGTGGCGACGGCTATACGAGCAATAGACGACGGGGCCGATGACCAGCCAAACGACAAGCCGGATCCAAGTGGCGGTGGCGAGGCTGTACATCATGTACGCGGAGATGATGATGCCCATGATCGGAGTGAATGGCACCCACGGAGTAACAAACGCGCGTTTCACTTCGGTGCCGCGCGCGCGCAGAACCCAGATGCCAGCGCAGACGATAATGAAAGCCAGAAGAGTGCCGATGGAAACCATTTCGCCAAGGACGTCGATGGGAGTGAGCGCGCCAGCCATGGCAACGCAGAAACCGACGAAAATGGTGGAAAGGTATGGTGTGCGGAAACGTGGATGAACCTTGCTAGCCCAACCCGGGAGCAGCCCATCTCTCGACATCGAGAAAAAAACGCGCGACTGGCCGAGCAACATGACGACCATGGTGCTGCTGAGTCCGCAAATGGCGCCCAGCTTCACCACCATGCTTCCCCACCGCACGCCGGTGACATCGATGCCAATGGCGATGGGGTCGGGAACGTCGAGATTGGTGTACTTCACCAGGCCGGTGAGAACAGCGGCAACGAGGATATAGAGGATCGTGCAGATTACGAGGGACCCAAGGATGCCGATAGGCATGTCACGCGCTGGGTTCTTGGCTTCCTGCGCCGCTGTAGAGACAGCGTCAAAACCGATGTATGCGAAGAATATGATGCCCGCAGCGGTTGCTATTCCCGAGATCCCAAATTGTCCGTAGTTGCCTGTATTAGCCGGCAAAAATGGATGCCAGTTGGCAACCGCCTCCGACCAGTGCGACAAGATGTAGGCTCCCCCAAGCGCTAAAAAGACGAGGAGGACACAAACCTTGATTATCACGATGAACGAATTGAAATTCGCGGACTCCTTGATGCCGATCACCAGGATCACGGTTACGAGAGCAATACCGACGAATCCGAAGAGATTGAACGAAGATGTAGTGCTGGATAGCGATGCAGGATCGATGTGTTCGATTGCGAGCTTCTTGGTGATACCCGCTAATCTCTCCCAGTGTCCGTGATAGAGGACGAACTTGGTACCGGGTGCTCCTGCCAGCATCGGGCTCACGCGTATTCCCAAATCTCCGAGCAGACTCAGCACATAGCCACTCCAGCCGCTGGCGACCGTAGCCGCGCCGAGAGCGTACTCAAGAACCAAATCCCAGCCAATAATCCAGGCGACGAATTCCCCCAAGGTCGCATACCCATAGGTGTATGCCGAGCCCGCTACCGGAATCATCGATGCGAATTCTGCGTAACAAAGTCCGGCAAAGACGCAGGCTAAAGCGGCCAGGACAAAAGACAAGATGATGGCTGGTCCCGCGTGATTGGCGGATGCGGTGCCGGTGAGAACGAAGATTCCGGTTCCGATAATCGCGCCGATGCCAAGGGAGATAAGGTTAGTGGGCCCTAATGCACGACGTAGACTGTGTTCACCGCTTTCCTGTGCTTCCCCCATAATGATGTTGAGAGGCTTTTTCGCAAGTAGATCAGGCATTCCTGTTTCTCCTCAGTGAGAGTTTCAGCCTGCTTCGCTTTGTAAATCGGATGCACCGGCGGTTATGCGCGCATTCCTCGACCAGAACAGGTAAACGGGAATTCCGAGTAGCACGATGATTAATCCCGGCCACGTGTACTGCGGTTTGTAGCGCAATAGGACAATTTCGATGAAGATCGCCATCACAATATAAATCGCAGGCAGCACAGGATACCCGAAGGCGTTATAAGGACGCGGGGCATCCGGCTCCGTACGCCGGAGCACGAACAATCCGCCGATTGTGAGGATATAGAAGATGATAACGGCGAACATGGTGAGATCGAGCAACTGGCCGTAGCTGCCGGAAAGGCAAAGGAAGCAGGTCCAGATCGCCTGCACGATCAGAGATATCGCAGGCGTCTTGTATTTGCGGTGTAGCTTGCCTACCGACCGGAAGAACAATCCATCTCTCGACATCGCATAGTAGATACGCGCTCCCGCGAGGATGAGTCCGTTGTTACAGCCAAAAGTCGAGAGCAGGATGGCAATCGCCATCAGGACTGCTCCCGAAGCTCCGAATGCCTGCTGCATCACAGCGGTACCTACGCGGTCATCAGCAGCGTATTGGATGCCCCGCGCCAATACCGTAGTGCCCTGAGGATCACCGTGCAGCGGCAGTGCCATCAGATATACAAAGTTCGCTGCGATGTAGAGCACGATGACAATGCTGGTACCAAGCGCTAGGGAAAGCGGAAGATTGCGGCGCGGATTCTGAACTTCGGCAGCGGTGAAGGTGACATTGTTCCACGCGTCAGCGGAGAAAAGCGATCCCACTTGTGCTACTGCCACAACTGTAAGCAGGCCAACCAGCGCGATGGGTCCGCCGATTCCAACCTGCACTGGATGAAGAGTACTGAATGAGGCATTCTGCCAAAAGTGTCCGAAGTTCTGCCTAATCGCGTCGGCATTGCGTCCGAGCGCTGCACCGATCAACACCACTCCCAATAGCGCGGCTGTCTTGGAGAACGTGAAGATGTTCTGGACCATTGCGCCAGTACGGACGCCGAAAACGTTGACTGCTGTGAGGAGCACGACGACACCGATAGCGACCAAGTTCTGGAGGTTCAGACCAACGTCCATGTTGCCAAGAACAAGAGGTCCAACGGTCCATTTTGGAACGTGTCCGATATGCCACAGCCATTTGTCCGCCGAGATCGCCGGGACGAGTACGCCAAGAAATTTGCCAAATGCGACGCCAACGGCAGCAATGGTTCCAGTCTGGATCACCAGGAACATCGACCAGCCGTAGAGAAATCCCCAGAGCGGCCCAAGGGATTCGCGAAGGAAAACGTATTGACCGCCGGCTTTAGGCATCATTGCGGCCAGCTCGCCGTACGTGAGTGCGCCGACGATCGTCATGAATCCAGTCACTGTCCAGGCGAGAATGAGCAAGGCGGGAGAGTCAACCAGGCGCGCAATATCAGCCGACACAATGAAGATGCCCGAGCCGATCATTGACCCGATAACTAACGTTGTGGCGCTGGTGAGATTGATACCCTTAACGAAGTCTGCGGATTCCGAGAGGGGGACGCGGACCTGGGTTTCGGTGGTCACTGCCTGATAGTTTTACCTCATTTAGCGCAGTTGTAGCAGGAATTGCGCAGTTGTTTTGCGGGGTTCGGCCAGCAGTTCGCTGATTACAGCCACAGAATCCGCACCGGCATCGATCACAGATCGACAGTTCTGCAGAGTAACGCCGCCGATTGCGACCAGGAGCTTTTGCGTTCGGAGACGTGCTTCCCGAATGCCCTCCAGCCCGATTGCCGGGTCGGGATTGGTCTTTGACGTGGTGGTGAATACGGGACCGATCGCGAGGTAGTCTGCCGAAGTTTGGTTTGCCGCTTGGACCTGCGAGGGCATGTGGGTTGAAATTCCTAGCGTCCTCTGAGGGCCTATGATCCGCCGCGCGTTTTCAGGCGGGACGTCATCTTGGCCAACGTGTACGCCATCAGCCTGAACAGCGATGGCAAGATCGACTCTGTCGTTAATGATGAGAGAAACATTGTTCGGAACAATCCGGCGCAGCTCGCGACCAAGCCTCAGAATCTCCTTGGCAGAGGCGTGTTTCTCACGTAATTGGATCAGAGTGGCGCCCCCAGCGATCAGTTCACGAGCAAAATGGCAAATCTCTTGCAGAGTACCCGAGCCAATACGTGAGGGCACAACGATCGGGTACAGACGCGGAAGCCGGACTGTGGGTCGTGGAGTGCTACTCAACTGGAATTCGGTTGATCATTTGCCGCTTCCATTCTTGCTCTGCTCGAGGAAGCGTTCCATGAATTTGGTATCGAACTGTGCGGCGCGAAACTCCGGATTCTCCATGATGCGTCGGTGTAGCGGGATCGTGGTGTGAATCCCCTCGACAATGAACATCTCTAGAGCGCGCGACATCCTCGCGATAGCTTCTTCTCGATCTTTGCCATGGGTGATGAGCTTCGCAATGAGTGAGTCGTAGTAGGGTGGAATCACGCCTTCGGTATATGCGGCTGTGTCAACGCGTACGCCGGTGCCCCCAGGAGTGTTGAACGCAGTGATTTTGCCTGCGGAAGGGGTGAATTTCTCCGGATGCTCGGCGTTAATCCGGCACTCGATGGAGTGTCCTCGCATCTCGATCGGACCTGTGATGATGTCAGTCAGCTTTTCGCCCGCGGCAATGCGAATCTGAGCTTTAACCAGATCTACTCCGGTGACCATCTCGGTGACCGGATGTTCGACTTGGATACGCGTGTTCATTTCGATGAAATGAAGACTGCCATCTTCATCCATCAGGAACTCGATAGTGCCGGCGTTTTGATAGCCAATCTGCGTGAGCGAGTGCTCCAGCTTCTCGCTGATCTGTTTGCGGAGCTTGGGAGTAACCTGGCTGGACGGCGATTCTTCGAGCAGCTTCTGGTGGCGGCGCTGAATGCTGCACTCGCGTTCTCCCAGAGTCATTACGTTACCGTGTTGATCCGCCAGAATTTGAAACTCAATGTGGCGTGGGCGTTCAATGAACTTTTCCATGTACAGATCGCCGTTGCCAAACGCAGCAGATGCCTCCGAGTGTGCCGCCTGAAAGAGCTTCGGCAACTCTTCGGCCGCTCGGACAATACGCATTCCGCGCCCGCCGCCACCAGCAGAAGCCTTCAGGATCACCGGATAGCCAACTTGTTTGGCTGATTCCAGAGCGTCCTCTTCACTCTGAATCACGCCTTCGGATCCCGGAAGTATCGGCACGCCCGCTTTCTTCATTGCCACACGGGCTTTCTCCTTTTCTCCCATTAGGCGTGTGATCTCTGGCGGGGGCCCGATGAACTTGATATGTGAGGTCTCGCATACTTCGGCGAAATTCGCGTTTTCGCTGAGCAGCCCGTAACCAGGATGGATGGCTTCAACGTTGGCGATCTCGGCAGCGCTGATCACCGCCGGGATGTTGAGGTAGCTCTCGGCGGAACGTGGGGGACCGATGCAGATGGCTTCATCAGCAAATCGAACGGGAAGGGAATTGCGATCAGCCTCGCTGTACACAGCAACCGTACGGATGCCGAGCTCTTTACACGCACAAATAACGCGAAGGGCGATCTCTCCGCGATTTGCAATTAGAACTTTTTTAAACATTATTGATCGCAGGTTGCCAATCAGTGTTGGCGAATGCTAAACAACTGCTGTCCGTATTCCACTGGCTGGCCGTTATTGACCAAGCGCTTAACGACCTCCCCGCCGACGTCGGCTTCAATCTCATTCATCAACTTCATCGCCTCAATAATGCATAGCACCTGACCTGCTTCCACTGTATCTCCGGACTTAACGAAAGGCGGCGACCCGGGAGAGGGTGATTCGTAGAATGTACCGACGATAGGTGACTTCACGATGTGCAGGCCGGCATCAGTCGCCGCCTTCGCAGGCGCCGAGCCTTCGATCAACGATTCTG
>Ga0136846_1218455_pt1 | contig 12513 bp, 5 predicted proteins | sample HopSoiMetagenom2_FD_96841 | JGI IMG/M metagenome (GOLD analysis project Ga0136846, IMG submission 96841) | Grasslands soil microbial communities from Hopland, California, USA - 2 Assembly 2016 (version 4) | ecosystem: Environmental > Terrestrial > Soil > Grasslands | place: USA: Hopland...
AGGCGACTGTTTGAAGTAGCATCATCCCTAATACTAAAGTCCAATTGGAAATGAATATCATTATCCAGCTTGTTGGATTTATCCTGCTTGCCAGGAAGTTTAATCTTAAAAGGCAAAGGAAAACCTCTCTTCCTCCAGCCTGCTCCAACGGTGAATTCTGTGCTCCTGTTCTCGCTTAACTGGAAATCTACAAGACTCAAACTGAGTTGCCGCGATTTCCTGAACTCAACTCTTGCGTTTAACTGATTAGTGAACTGCATGTCCAGATCAAGCAGAGGAGCAAAGGCTTCGCTGATCGTAATATTTGGTACAAGGAAATAAGGAACATAGTTTCCACTGATTGTGTCAATGAAATACGGGAAACCGATATGTCCTGGATCCTGGAACAGCAAATCAGAATTGAAGCTGTTCATGCTTAATGTACTGTTATATGCGTGCGTGATGGAAAAGTTCGTGAAGATTTTTTCCAATCCTTTTATCCGCGTCAACCCGTTATATGTTATTCTCCAGTTAGGCCGCGGAATATAGCCAGAGAATGGATTTGATTTCGTATGCGGGTTGCTATTTCTCACCAGCGCCACACTGTTTGGATCCTTGTCTGTATAAGCAGCAATGAATGATGGAATGAGGACGTCCTGTGCATACCTTCCATATCCTTCATAATATCCATCAGATTGAATTCCTCCCGCATGATATGGATTCAACTTTGCCAATCTTTCGGATAAAATGAGCCTGTTCGCCTGAAATTTTTCAAACGTTGAAGTGACTTCATTCGCTTTGAATGGGATGAATAGAGTTTTGAATGCAATATAACTGATGCTGAAGCTTCCGCTGGCATATGGACTCAATCGTACGAAACCTGTGTGCCCTGTAGTGTCCTTATATAATTCGCTGTAAGATTTTCCAAACGATTTGTCGAGGTTAAGATCAATAGTGAGATCACGCACCGGCAAGAGTTGTGCAGTCACACTTATCTTCTGCACATAGTCCTGCCTGTTTTGGTAATTAAATGTAGAGTCGTTGGTGAGCCAGCCTTTCGCCGCATACCTGTTGATATCATTCGTGTCCGGCTGGTGTCCCAATATGAACGAAAGTCCCGGGGCACCTGATTTGAAGTTCATACCAAAATGTTGCGTGCTATCCGTGTAGCCATAGATCGTTGTATTCGCATTTTCTGAATAGTTGATGCTGATTCTTTTTACAGAGGTAAGCACCTTACCTGCGGCCCTGGCGAATCCAGACATCTCAACAGGCGCATTTGGATCTCTCTTTCTTTTCTTCTTTGCGGTGCTATCCTTCCTTGTAATTGAACTATCCTGCTTCGGTTGCACTACCTGCGGCGCATCTGTGTCCAGTGCACGCAGCCACCTGCTTTTTGCATACAGCCTGCTAAAGTCAAATTCACCGGTAACATTTTTATCCTGCCCATTCTGCATGGTGTTACCCAGGTTTCTTGCAACCAGCGAGGCGGCGATCCAATTGAATGTTGCGGTATAACCGAGTCGAAATGTGGTCCAGTCGAGCAAAGGAATTTTTGCAGTGGGTAACACATAAGAGAAAGTTGCCTTCTGGTTAAAAGTTACATTCCTCCCTCCTTTCCAGAAGTTATTCCACATTCTCTTTTTCTGCTGATCGTCAAGGCGACCACTATCTTCGTCTACCCATGCACGATTGATAGCCGTGTAATCAAAATTAATTGACCTCGTAAGGTCCCATCTTACATTGTATAGCCTATCAAACGTGAAAAACTTATCATAGGTTTCCTGCAGTACACCTTTCGGTCCACCAACGTTCTTCGCTCTAAATGCACCGAACTGCCGATTCATGTCCGCTCTAAATCCTAACAAAGATGGGAGTGGGTTAAAGTTGAAATCCTTGATCAGCCCAAACCAGGGCGACTTCGATCGAATACTTTTTTTGAGCGGTTCCCAATATTTTGGTGAAGGCGTATAATTATATCCCACACCAGCCTTGTGCGTGGTTCGTTCATCATTCTCGATTAGTGGACTGATGTGTTCCTGTTTCGTGTAAGAATAAGTGAGGTCGACATTTTCCACACTCCATGGTTTCATTTTCTTCCCTGAAATATTATTCTTTCGAACATTCGTAAAATTGAAAGTCTTTATAGTGGTTTGATCAACCGCATCCTGGAGTATAGAATCTTTCTGTGCCCCCGATGCTGCTCTAAGTTTGTCTGTCAATTTTATATCGAGGTCATAGGGATCATACTGCGGTGTACTGGTAATCCGGGTAACTCCCGCATAGAACGGAATGGTGAGCCCGGCATTCTTGGGTAACAGTTGGCCAAGGTCCAGGTTAGCAGCGGCATCAAATTGAGTGAGCGTTTCTCTTGATCGTTCATTAATTCGTTGATCAATATTTCCAAATCCAATACCTCGCCGGTTTCCTGCAAAGTATAAACTTCCTAACGACGCTAGTTTGAGATCGACTCTTCCCAAAGCCGCCCATCCTCCCTGTTCATTCAGGTGTGACAATCGAAGTTCGTTAAACCATACTTCGGTACAAGCCGTTTCGCGTTTCGCATTCTCTACTCCTAAAAAGAAGGCGCGCACTTCACCAAGATTTGGGTTTCCAAAGATCGCGTATCGTCCGCCCCTGCTATTTGGTTCAGAATAATAACCTGTTCGTCTTGGATCGCTGGAAGGCAAATTATTTCTTCGAATTTTTAGATTGATAAGTTCATTCAAATTAATGTCAAGGTTATTTACTTCGGGCCATATATCAGTATCGGCAGTTGCTCCCCATCTTGTAACCTTCAGCGGAATCTTAATCTCATAATAGTTGTTGATAAAATCATTACCAATCCTCACTATTGCATTCAATTCATTGTCCGAAAGATCATTTGGTCCACTCGATGCTTCAGCGTGGATATACATCTCCATCTTTCCATACTGCCGCAAGTCGAGGTTTACTGTTTTAAAAACGCCCCTCGCATCACCTTTCAAAAGATTACACAGCTTCAAACTTATGGCTTGTTCATTTTGCAGGAGCACAGTATTGTTGTTGCTTAACTGTTGCTGTCTTTCAACGCCCGGAGGCAAGACGTAAATAATCGGTTGTCTTGCGCTGTTCTCTTCACGGTTTACCGCAAGCACGTTGAACTCAACTGAAGAATTTGTGGGAAGTGGCTTATAACTTCCGGCAGTATCCAGTTCAAAACTGAATCTCCTCCATTGGTTGCGGATGAGTTCCAATTTTCCAAAACGCAACACAACTGAATCGGAAAAATCAGTGAGGTACATTCTGATGAACCTGATCGACTTGAAATCCGGAATGTTTCCAACCTTCTTTTCATATTCAGCAATCGGGATCCTAAACAAATACCAGGTTTCAGGAACACCTCCCCTTGGAGTAACATCGCGATGATCGGTGATAAAGTTCTTACCTACCCGTAAATCTCCGGGCCTGAGCTTGACATGGTATTGAAAATATTCCTCCAGTTCATTTAGTGTGTTATCGCGGTTTAATTCTTCCTGGTCAGGATACAAAGTGAAAGCCGTAACGGTTTGGTCGCCCGACGCGGCAACGGGTGAGTTACCCTGCGGGTTATTGATGTCTTTATAACGTTGAAGTATACCCGCATTTGCCTGGTCATACGTTCCATCTCGGTAATGCCTGAAGTCGTCAATGGAGGGATCTGTCAGAGCTTTTTGGTAAACCGGCGAGTTAGCCCCATACTTAAGTGCAAGTTGTGCCAGGTAATTCTGGAATTTCCCCCTTTCAGATTCATCAGTCAATCCATCGAATCCAATATCCTGATAGGGTCGGTCAGTAGGATCGTTGCTGAATGCGTTCGTAATCTGGATCGAGTTGGCTGGCACTCTTCCCCAAACAGAACTTGAATCGATCACCGCAGGGATATTAGGAGTATTCAAACCATTTTCGAAAAATCTTCTGCCATCTCTTAAAATATCTTCCGAAATATTTCCAAGATTAAAATACAAATCACCTCCGCTGCTTGTTGGGTTGGTGACAAATGGATCTTGTAACCAGAACTCAATGAATTCAACATTCCCGGTTTCAAAATCTGTTTGGTCGATGGCGCGCATGATGCCGCCCCATCTGGTTTTTGGTTGAATTAATTTTCCATTCGCGTCCATACCTTTTGAATATGCCGATGGATTCACATCAAAATTGTACGGTCCCTTTTCTGTTGGATAATAAGCGAGGTCAAAGGTGACGAGCTGTGCCAGACCATAATCGGTGGTCTTTTGAGGAAACAACTCCTGCACCAGGACTGCACGTACGCGCGGATCTAAAAGATTTTGATTTTTTACAGGATTGTTCGGGTTAGACTTATCCTGCAATACCGGCTCGATATTATACCATGCAGTTTTTGCGCGATTGAAACCATAAGGAAGTGAATCAATCAGTTTTGCTTCGGGAAATAGTCCGCCATTGTCATCTCGTGGCGTAGATGCGAGTGCCCAACTGATCACAGGAAAACGCAGATCGATAGAATTGCGCGTTCCTTCGAAGTCGTCAATAAAAATTAATCCTTCATTCCCTTTCCCGATTTGTGGCGGGTGTCCGGGTTGAAGATATGCAGCCTCACCATAAGCATTGATGGTGCTCATTTCGCTGCTGGAGTAAAATGGAAGCTTATTCAACAACCGCGTCAACTTTGGAAATTCTGACCGGTAATTAAAATCGAATCCATACATCGTGTTCCGAATTGGATCCTGGTCGTATTCCGTCTTCGTAAAGAATGGGCGTTCTCCCAACCTGACGATAGTTCCACCGAAGCTCAATTGTTGCCTCGCAGTATTTTTTGCAACATAGTCTACCCGCGTTCCCAAATAATTGCGGTTCTGAATTCCATATGTTGCATTGTTCTCAAACTGCACGCTTACCGGCACGCCGGAATTCTGGATCGCCTGGTTGATGATCTTTACAGTACCAAGATTATAGTCAACTGTATAATCGTAATTTTCTTTCAACACCTGGCCACCGGCGCTCACTGTCACTGATCCCGGCGGAACATTGAATGCGCCTAATGAAATTTCCGATGACGACTGACCTTTTGCAGTTCCACTAATGAGATACCGGTCAAGGTTCGCATAAGTTTTTGCAACTTCCTTGATGGTATCATATAATGGATAGAACAAATATTTTTGACGGAGTGCCGCGGAATCGGAAGGATTCATGAAAGCCGAATCGAGGTCGTGACCAAATGGTTCAAGCTTCGGAAAAATAATTCGCGCCTGTGAAGAAACCACCGTCAACCCTTCAAGATAATCAAACACTCCATCCGGTATAGGATCGGACCTCGCATTCAAACGATCAAGGTTCAAGACGGTGATAAGCGGAACACCCTCCTTGCTTCCTTCAGGCAAATATCTTTTTGGTCCTTTACTCGGCTCTTCATAAAGGATATTGAGTTTGAAATCCGCAGGCTGTATACTTGATATAAAACTTCCATCTTTTGTATGAAGCGTATAAATATTCTTCATCATCAAATCCCATATAGGAAGCTGCGTACGCTGCGAAGTGGCCTTCAACAATTTCAGGAACAAAACTTTTTGTATACCCGAACTTTTTGTGGTGGTATCCGGTGGCACATCTTGAGAAAACTCACCTACCTGATAGATGCGGCCATTGTAGCTATATTGAAAAGCGACTGCTAACACTTCATCAGGTTGTAATGGCTGATTCAATGAAACATATCCGATCAATGGATTGTAACTATAATCATTCAATCCCAGTTTCCTTGCGAATGTTTTTTCAAAATCCTGGACTGGCGTAAGTCCCAACGCTGACAAGCGCGTAGTGACAAAAGAAGAATTGCGTGCGTTAGGATCAGTGGAAAGTTTTTGATAAAGATTGTTGACATTGTTATCAGGCAAACCATTAGGCAACGGTTGCAATGGTTGGATGTTGGAATTATAAGGTTGGCTTTCTCCAAGGTCCATCAGGCCAACTACATCCCTGGTTTCGGTTGTTGCACCTGTACGATTTGTCACCCACACTTCCATGCGAAGTATCTGCACCTGCGAATTCACAACCGGTAGGTTCTTCAACGCATTGTTATAATTCTTCCTGAAGTATTGTGAAAGCAGGAAGTGCCTGTTCTCTTCGTAGTCGTTCGCACGGAATTCAAATGGAATGGTTGCCGAACCTCCGGCAAAACTCGCGGACTGCCGTTGTGCGCGCTGGTTTGCAATAACTGAAGTGATATAAAGTTTGCCGAATTGTAATTGTGTCTTCAGTCCAAAAAGAGACTGAGCTCCGGGGATTAGAGAGCCCTTGGTTGAAAATGCCACGTTCCCCGCCTCGATCCGCTTGATAATCTCGTCGTCGCGACCGGTATAATCGAGCTTTAATTGGTTTTCAAAATCGAACGTCGCCAGCGTATTGTAATTAATCGGCAACTTAAGTTTATCACCAATGTTTCCAACAACGCTGATGTTGGCGTTCATGTCGAAGTCAAATCCGCCGGTCTTCCTTGCATTTTCCGGTAGAACGGGGTTCTTGATATTTTGCCCCTGGTAGCCGGCAAGGATATCGATATTTCCCTGCGGCCTGATTTCCACCTTCGGCAAACCATCCGGCCCACTGCCGAAGATCCGGTTTACAAGATTGTTATGCCACTGCAGTTTTGGGCGAATATTTTTTCTATTCAACCCGCTTAATAAATCTGCCCGCTTGCGGAAATATTCGACTTCAGCTTTTCTCGCCTCCAGCTGTTGAAATTCCTCGTAAGTAAGATAAGTGGGGGAACGATAATAGCGGCTGCCGATTTTTTCAACGATGTAATATCGCCTTGTCTTTGGATCGTATTCAACCGAATCTATGACGTTGGAAGGAGATTTTAGATCGAATGGATTTCTATTTGGAAATGTAAACCTGTCGCCCCTCCTGTCCTGAATGGGATATCTTAATGTATCGGCTTTCTGAAATGGCGCAGCCTGGCCTGTCACGCAAGCCAGTATTAGTATAAAAGAAAAAGCAACCGGAACACCCAGGAATCGTTTGGTACAGGTCACAGATTTTGGAGACAAGTTGGTTAGGTAGAAGTCCTTTCGATAACTAGAGTGATTTTAGTGCTTTTTTGATGATATCCTCTACTTTGAGACCGGGTTCAGTGGCCAGTACTTTCCTTACCACCTGTTCACCTGTATTTCGAGCTATTCCCAAAGCAATTAATGCATTTAACGCATCCTGTTCCAAGGAATTGTTTATCAATGGGGAATTATTTGATCCAAATAAGATTTTCCCCACTTTATCCTTCAGTTCAAGGATGATCCTTTCGGCCGTTTTTTTACCTATTCCCTTCACACTTTCCAGGGCATGCGTATTCCCCTGCAGAATAGCTCTTGTGACCTCGTCGGGTTTCATGTTAGACAGCACCATCCTGGCGGTTGCTGCTCCTACGCCACTTATGCCGATCAACTGCACAAAAACCTCTTTTTCTGCCCCGTCAAAGAATCCATAAATAGTATGCTTGTCTTCCTGGATATGAAGGTGAGTCAACAGCATCCCGCGCTGAAGCGATTGGATACTGGTATAGGTATTGAGACTGATCTGCACTTCGTATCCCACTCCATTAACGTCAACCTGCACTACGGCAGGAGTTTTCAGCACAAATTCACCTTTCAAAAACGCCAACATGGCCGCTAAAATAGGGGATTTGTTGATTGGTTCATCCCGCTGATTTTTTTAGTTTCTTACAGTTAGGCTCGAAATACGTGAACTGCCTGTGTCCCGCTGACAATAGCGGCCACAGCTAACTCCGTACCTGCTTCCTATTAGCCAACACCCATCACCCAATAGCTAATTCACCATTTCAACTATTCAACTTACTTTTGACGCAATTTTTTTTTGAAACCAGAATCTCATGAGTGAACGAGTAACAGCGGCTATAACTGCAGTTGGGGGATGGGTGCCAGATCAGAAGTTAACGAACGCTGACCTGGCCACGATGGTGGAAACAAACGATGAATGGATTAAGACGAGGACCGGAATTTCAGAAAGACGAATACTGAAGGGCGAGGGAAAAGCAACCTCCGACCTTGGTGCTCCCGCCGTTTTAAATCTCTGCCAAAAACGAGGCATTGATCCGGCCGAGATTGATTGCCTGATATGCTGCACTGTTACCGCGGATATGTTATTTCCTGCTACCGCAAATATCATTTGCGATAAGATTGGTGCAAGGAATGCATTTGGATTTGATCTTGGCGCGGCCTGTTCAGGGTTTTTGTATGGCGTTACTACCGGTGCTGCTTTCATAGAAAGTAGGCGATACAAGAAAGTGGTTGTGGTGGGCGCCGATAAAATGAGTGCAATTGTTGACTATAGCGATCGTACTACTTGCGTATTGTTTGGAGATGGTGGTGGGGCTGTTTTGCTTGAACCTAACACGCAAGGATACGGTGTATTGGACAGCATTTTGAGAAGTGATGGTAGCGGAGCTAATTATCTCCATCAGAAAGCGGGAGGATCATTGCGACCTGCAAGCATGGAAACTGTTGCAGCAAAAGAACATTTTATTTACCAGGATGGTCAACCAGTTTTCAAATTCGCCGTAAAGGGAATGGCTGACGTAAGCGCTGAACTACTCGAAAAAAATAACCTGACTGGTGATGATATCGCCTGGCTTGTGCCGCACCAGGCGAATAAAAGAATTATCGATGCGACTGCCAATCGCATGGGACTTTCACATGATAAGGTGATGCTCAACATTCACAAGTTTGGTAATACAACTGCGGCCACTATCCCGCTCTGTCTTTGGGAGTGGGAAAGGAAATTAAATAAGGGAGACCTCATTGTATTGGCAGCATTTGGAGGTGGATTTACCTGGGGAGCTACGTTAGTTAAGTGGGCTTACTAGTATTGCGTTTCTAGTTTGCAGTTATCATAATAACATCTGCGCTTTGAATTGAGTGACTCATGCGGAAGAGATTTGTTTCCCAGTTCCGCACCATGTGACTGATCTGCTTTATTGATGCGCAATCTTCTTGGAATATCATTCTGAAAGAGTGCATTGGCCAGCATGCAAGGGGAAATTCAACACCGGAAATGGGAAACCTTATTGTTTTCTTGATCTTACTCAATCAACTTCACGATAAGATATCATTTCCATTATTTTTCTTTGTGAAACAAATCTGAACTATGAAAAATAATCTTCTCTTCATTCTAGTTGCTTCCTTGAGTATTTGTTTTTCTTCCTGCAGTAAATCAAATGATAAACCGGGAAGTTATGTGAAAGCAAAAATCAATGGGAATTGGGTTACGTTTAATAATGCTTTGAGTGATCTCGGCGCAGATTTAAGCGACCCATCTAAAATTGATCTTACTATAAGCGCCAATAATGAAGCGCAAACGGAAATATTCGATTTCACTATTCAAAGTGACAACCAGATCCCAACTGGTACGTATGCTTCTGACGATCCGCAATTCTATCTTGACATGGGCTACATGAAGAATATCAACAATAGCCCCACGGATTACGGAATCTACACCGTAGCTAATCGGCCCGAATCTAAATTTGTAATCACCATTACCAGTATTACCGATAAAGAAATCAAGGGAACATTTACCGGAAATTATTTATCAGATTTTATTACAGAAGAAGTGCAGGAAGTGACAGAAGGCGAATTTTCCGCCCCTCGTGTCCGTTGATTGGATGCATCGACTCCTTAAGGTTTAAACTGCTTTCGCGTCCATACTATAAAATCTGTGGCGGGGATTTTTGTATGACCTAATTGGCGAAGCATTGTTACCAATTGCCCGCGATGATAAGTACCATGGTTGAACACATGCAATAACATTTGATAAGTTGGCTGCTTGAATGGTTCGCGTTTAGTGTTATGGTATTTGAATACGTGCTCGAGACTCATTTCAGAAGACGTATTGATCCATTCTTCCCACATTCTATTTTGTTGTAAAAGACCCTGGACAACATCCTTGGTATTGCCCTTAAAATTTTCCGCAAGAGGCGAAATATTTTCCACCAGTTTTAGACGCTGCCACCATATATTTTCAGCATTCCACATATGAAGGAGCGTTAGGTGAATGCTTGGAAAGCTACTGGCCACTTCCTTCTGCAGCAGGTCTTCCGGTAAACTTAAGATCGCCTCAGTAAACCGCTGATTTGCCCACGAATGAAAGGCAGCGAGTTGCTGCAGAAGTGTCTTCATCAAAATCCGTTTACTTTTGAATGTATAACTGCAACGAATTAACAAATAAACCGAAACATGTCTGACAAAAATTTTCCACCCCTTGGATTTAGTTCAGTCGCCGTGCATGGTGGTCATCACCAGGATCCCAATTATGCTCATCTTACGCCGATTTATGCCACCAGCACCTATGTATTTGATACTGCGGAACAGGGGATGCGCCGTTTCAGCGGGAAGGAAGATGGATATATATATTCTCGATGGGGCAACCCGACTTTTACGGAAGCCGAAGAAAAAATTGCAGCGCTGGAAAGTTTCGGAATCAAAGACGGAAACGCACAACTGCAGGTAAAAGGCATCCTGCACGCATCGGGCATGGCAGCAATTAGTACCATGTTCCTAAGCAACCTAAAGGCAGGACAAAAAATTCTAACGCATTTTTCTCTATATGCAGGCACAAATGATCTTTGTCACCAGATTCTTCCAGACCTGGGAATTGAATCGGTTATTATGGATCTGCGTGATATTAATAAGGCAGAGGATATATTAAAGAAAGATAAGAGCATCGCTTTCCTGTATCTTGAAACGCCCGCCAATCCTACGTTACAGTGCGTAGACATAAAGGCGCTGACCGAGCTTGCAAAAAAATACGGGAAGAAAGTAGGATGTGATAACACCTTCGCCACTCCTTATCTTCAACAACCATTTAAATATGGCGTTGATTTTGTCATGCACAGCACCACCAAATTTTTAAATGGCCATGGGACCGCAATCGGTGGCATCCTGCTTGGCAGCGACCTGGAGTTCATGAACGGTAAAGCAACGAAAATGCAGCGGGTGTTGGGAGGAAACAGCAACCCGTTTGACGCATTCGTTTTGATCAATGGCCTTAAGACGCTGCACATCCGCATGGACAGGCATTGTTCAAACGCGATGGAGGTGGCAAAATTTCTTGCATCACATAAGGCAGTTGCAAAAGTCAATTACACCGGTTTGGATTCTCATCCAGACTATGCCATTGCTAAAAAACAAATGAAACATCCCGGGGCGATGATGAGCTTTGAATTAAAAGAAGGTCTCGAAGGCGGCGTGAAACTCATGAACAGATTACAATTATGTTTGCGTACCGTTTCATTAGGGACGAGTGAAACCTTATTGTGCCACCCGGCTTCAATGACACACTTTAGCGTACCAAAGGAACAACGCGAACGATATGGAATAAGCGATGGATTGATCAGGATGAGCGTGGGTATTGAAGATGCGGCAGATATTATTAGTGATCTTGAGCAGGGCTTACAATGACCTTTTTTGTATTAGGCATTTCGGTATTCGCTCTTCGGCATCCAGTATGAAGCATTTGGGATGCATCTTTAGTATAAACAACCAACATAACAAATGGCAATTAAAATTTTAGCCGGAATGATTTGCGTCTTGATCATAACAGGATGCAAAGAAGACAGATCATATGACGTCATCATCAGGAATGGAACGGTCTACGATGGTAATGGCGGCACTCCATTTAAGAGTGATATAGGAATTATGGATGACACGATTGCCATGATTGGTGACCTTAAGAAAGCCCATGCGAAGCAGGAGATTGATGCCAATGGTCTTGCAGTGTCGCCAGGCTTTATTAATATGTTGAGTTGGGCCGATGAATCACTGATCCAGGATGGACGTTCCCAAGGGGACATCAGGCAGGGGGTTACTCTTGAAGTGATGGGTGAAGGAGAGAGTATGGGCCCGCTCAATCCAAGAATGAAAGATCAAATGAAGCGCGGACAGTCGGACATCAAATATGACGTCAGTTGGAATACACTCGGCGGATATTTGAATTTCATGGAAAAAAAAGGCATCAGTTGTAATATCGCATCTTTTGTAGGAGCCACAACTATACGCGAGTACGTGATTGGAGAGGATGACCGGCAGCCAACGAAAGCACAAATGGACAGCATGAAATTACTGGTAAGGCAGGCGATGGAAGAAGGTGCATTGGGCGTGGGCTCTTCCCTTATTTATCCTCCGGCTTTTTTTGCAAAAACAGGCGAGCTGATTTCTCTTTGCCAGGAAGCATCCAAATATCATGGCTCATATATTTCGCATATTCGCAGTGAAGGAAACAAATTGCTTGAGGCAGTAGACGAATTGATCACCATTGCAAGAGACGCACAAGTTCATGCAGAGATTTATCATTTGAAAGCTTCCGGTAAGGATAACTGGAACAAGATGGATAGCTTGATAACGATGGTGGAGCGCGCCAGGAAAGAAGGTCTTGATATCACCGCCGATATGTACACTTATATAGCAAGTGCAACTGGTCTCACTGCGTCTTTTCCACCTTCGTTGCAGGATGGAGGATTTGACAAACTTAGAA
>Ga0136846_1241253_pt1 | contig 12513 bp, 8 predicted proteins | sample HopSoiMetagenom2_FD_96841 | JGI IMG/M metagenome (GOLD analysis project Ga0136846, IMG submission 96841) | Grasslands soil microbial communities from Hopland, California, USA - 2 Assembly 2016 (version 4) | ecosystem: Environmental > Terrestrial > Soil > Grasslands | place: USA: Hopland...
CCCGGTCGAACGCGCGCGCCTTGAGCGTCTCAGCCGTACCGGTGACCGAGGCGATCGCGATCGGGTGCACGCCGAGCGCGCGCCGCTCCGCGGTCGCCGCCCAGCCCGCGCCGTCGTCGAGCACGTCGAGGCAGTCCGGCTCGCGCCCGCGCAACCGTGCCATGCGCCGCGCGCGGCGGCGCCGGCGCACGAGCGCCCGGAAGCGATCGTCGGCCTGCGAGCGGGTGCCCGCCGGCATCGGGACGACCGCGTCGAGCAGGAGCAGCGCGGCGACGATGCCGAGCAGCACGCCGCCGGTGCCGCGCAGGAGGCCGGCCGCCGCCATAAGCGCGACGGCGCCTGACAGCCGCCGGGCCGCACCCGGATGGTGGGAGACCCACGTCTGCGCGGGAGGTGGCACGGTGCCGCTCATCGCAGACACTGTCCCACCGCGCCGCTCCGGTGCCAACCCGGGTAGCTCTACCTACGCCCGCTCGACGGCGATCCGCAGCTCGCGGCCTTCGATGGTCGCGTGCTGCTCGGCGCCGTTCTCGCCCGCGTACTCGACGTGCGTGGCCAGCGTCTCGCCCGTGAGGTACGGCTCGTGCGCGCGCGCCGCGTCGAGGAGCTCGGCGTCCCCGCCGAGCGTCAGCGCGATGCGGTCCTCGACCGCCAGGCCGGCGGCCTTGCGCGCGTTCTGCACGGCGTGGACGACCTCGCGGGCGAGCCCCTCGCGGCGCAGGTCGGCGTCGAGCGCCAGCTCGAGCGCCACCGCGTGCGAACCCTCGCGCTCGAGCTGGTAGCCCTCGAGCGGCGACATCGCGAGCTGGAGGTCGTCGGCGGTCAGCTCGTGGTCGTGGCCGTCGATCGCGACGCCCACCGTGCGCCCCGCCCGCAGCGACGCGGCCACGTGGGCCGGGTCGAGCGCCTCGATCGCGGCGGCGACCTGCGGCATCGCCTTGCCGAAGCGCGGGCCGAGCGTGCGGTAGTTGGGCTTCACCTCATAGGAGCCCAGCTCGTCGGCGCGCTCGACGAAGCGCAGCGTCTTGACGTTGAGCTCGTCGCGCACGACGTCGGCGAGGCGCTCGATCGCCTCGCGCTCGCGGCCGGCCGCCACGACGACGGCCTCGTGCAGCGGCTGGCGCACCTTCACCTGCACGCCCGCGCGCGCCGCCAGCCCCAGGCGCACGGTCTCGCGCGCGACCGCCATCGACGCCTCCAGGTCGAGGTCGCGGGCCTCCGGCTCGGGCCAGTCGGTGAGGTGGACGCTGGGCTCGCGGCCGTCGAGGTTGTCGTAGATCTCGTCGGCGACGAACGGGGTGAACGGCGCGAGCAGCTGCGCGCCGGTGCCGAGGCAGTGCTCGAGCGTCGCGAACGCCACGCGGTCGCCGCCCCAGAGGCGACGGCGCGAGCGGCGCACGTACCAGTTCGACAGGTCGTCGACGAACGCGGCGATCGCGCGGCCGGCGTTCGTCGAGTCGAACGCCTCGAGCTTCGCGGTCACCTCCTCGACCGTCGCGCTGAGGCGCGAGCGCACCCAGCGGTCGAGGTCGGTCTCCTCGCCGTCGCGCTCGGGCGCGTACATCGACAGGAAGTAGTACGTGCTCCACAGCTGGCGGAGGAACAGGCGGACGCTCTCGCCGATCGCCTCGATGCTGAAGCGGTAGCCGTCCCACGGCTGCTTGGTCGCGAGCAGGTACCAGCGGAACGCATCCGCGCCGAAGCGGTCGAGCACGTCCCAGGGCGGGACGATGTTGCCCTTGGACTTCGACATCTTCTGGCCCTCGCCGTCGAGGATCAGGCCGAGGCACACGACGTGCTCGTACGGCGCGCGGCCGAACAGCAGCGTGCTGATCGCCAGCAGCGAGTAGAACCAGCCGCGCGTCTGGTCGAGCGCCTCGCAGATGTAGTCGGCGGGGAAGCGCTCGCGGAAGACCTCTTCGTTCTCGTGCGGCGCGTGCCACTGAGCGAACGGCATCGAGCCCGAGTCGAACCAGACGTCGATGACCTCGGGGACGCGCGTCATCGTCGCGCTGCACTCCGGGCATGGGAAGTGGACGTCGTCGACGTACGGGCGATGCGGATCCTCGAGGCGCACGCCGCTGAGCCGCTCGAGCTCCGCGAGCGAGCCGATCACGTGCACGTGCCCGCCGTCGCAGCGCCAGACGGGCAGCGGGGTGCCCCAGTAGCGTTCGCGCGAGAGCGCCCAGTCGACGTTGCCGCGCAGCCACTCGCCCATACGCCCGTGCTTGATGTGCTCGGGGTGCCAGTCGACGGACTCGTTGGCGGCGAGCAGGTCGTCGCGGTGCTTGCTCGTCGCGATGTACCACGACGGCTTGGCGTAGTAGAGCAGCGGCGTGCCGCAGCGCCAGCAGTGCGGGTAGGCGTGCTCGTACAGCTCCTCGCGCAGCAGCCGGCCGCGCCGTCGGAGGTCCTCGATGAGGTCGGGGTCGGCGTCCTTGACCCAGCGCCCGGCGTACGGCCCGATGCGCTCGTCGTAGGTGCCGTCCAGGCGGACGGGGTTGACGACGTTGAGGCCGTACTGCTCGCCGAGGCGGAAGTCGTCCTCGCCGAACGCGATCGCCGTGTGCACGAGGCCGGTGCCGTCGTCGGCCGTCACGAAGTCGCCGAGCAGGACCGTGTGGCCGCGCTCGCCGTACGCCGACGCCGGCAGGTACGGGAACGGCGGCTCGTAGCGCACGCCGTCGAGCGCCGCGCCGGGGAAGCGGGCGAGGATCTGCACGCCCTCGTCGTTCGCTCCCTTTCCGAGCACGCGCTCGACGAGCGCCTCCGCGAGCACGACCGGGCGCTCGAGCGGGCCCGCCTTCGCGCGGACGTACGTGAGCTCGGGGTCGACCGCGACCGCGGCGTTCGACACGAGCGTCCAGGGCGTCGTCGTCCACACGAGCAGCTCGTCGCCGCGCTGCAGCGGACCGCCGTCCTCGGCGACCGGCAGCCGCACGTAGATGCTCGGGTCGACGACGTCCTCGTAGCCGAGGGCGAGCTCGTGCGAGCTCAGCGCCGTGCCGCACCGAGGGCAGTAGGGGACGACCTTGTGGCCCTCGTAGAGCAGGCCCTTGTCGTGGATCGCGCGCAGCGCCCACCACACCGAGTCGACGTACGACGGGTCGAGCGTGCGGTAGGCGTGCTCGAGGTCGACCCAGAAGGCGATCCGCTCGGTGAGCGCGTTCCAGTCCTCCAGGAACTCGAACACCGACTCGCGGCACTTCGCGTTGAACTCGGCGATCCCGTATGCCTCGATCTCGGCCTTCGTCTTGATGCCGAGCTGCTGCTCGACCGCGATCTCGACCGGCAGGCCGTGGCAGTCCCAGCCGCCCTTGCGCTCGACGTAGTGGCCGCGCATCGTCTTGAAGCGCGGGTAGATGTCCTTGAAGACGCGCGAGAGGACGTGGTGCGAGCCGGGGCGGCCGTTCGCCGTCGGCGGCCCCTCGTAGAAGACCCACGGCTTCGCGCCCTGCCGGCGGCGGATGGACTCCTGGAAGACGTCGCGCTCGCGCCAGCGCGCGAGCACCTCCTGCTCGAGGTCCGGGAAGGACTGCTGCGGATCGACGGGTCGGCGCGCCATTGCTTGCGACGATTGTAGGAGCGAGCCCGCGGCCAATAGACGGACCGGAGGTTTTCCCATCCGCGGTGACGCGATCCGTAGGGTCGGGCGATGCCCGCTTGCCCCGACCGCCCGGACGGCGGTGGGCCATGACATCCGTCCTGTATCGCCTCGGGCAGCTCTGCGTCCGCCGGCGCGGGATCGTCGTGGCGCTCTGGCTCGTGATCGTCGTCGCGCTGGCTGTCGTCGCGCGCATCGCCGGTCCGAACGTCAACGACAACCTCACCCTGCCCGGCACCGACAGCCAACGGGCCACCGATCTCCTCACCGCGCGCTTCCCGTCGCAGGCCAACGGGACGAACCCGGTCGTCATGAGGGCGCCGGCCGGCGGGAAGCTCACCGACGACAAGTACGCGTCCGCGATCGATAGCACCGTCTCGGCGCTCCGGCGCGACGCCGACGTCCGCGAGGCGACGAGCCCGCTGTCGAGCGCAGGCAAGGACTACCTGTCGAAGGACGAGCGGATCGGCTACATCGCGCTGAACCTGCGCGCCAGCCCAACCGGGCTCGGCACGGACGACGCCGAGCGCATCGTCGCCGAGGCCGACCCCGTCCGCGACGCCGGGCTCACGGTCGGCGTGGGCGGCTACCTCGGCCAGAAGGTGTCCAAGCCCGAGACGCACTCCAGCGAGGCCGTCGGCCTGACGATGGCCGTGATTGTTCTCCTGTTCACGTTCGGAAGCTTCGTCGCGATGGGCCTCCCGATCGCGACCGCGGTCATCGGCCTCGTCTCCGGCCTGTCGATCATCACGCTGATCAGCCAGGTGGCGGAGGTCCCGACCGTCGCCCCGACGCTCGCGACGATGATCGGCCTCGGGGTGGGGATCGACTACGCGCTGTTCATCGTCACCCGCCACCAGGCGCAGCGCCGCGGCGGGATGGCGACGGACGAGTCGGTGGCGCGCGCGACGGCGACGTCCGGTGGGGCGGTCCTCTTTGCCGGCACGACGGTGATCGTCGCGCTGCTGTCGCTGGCGGTGGTCGACATCCCGCTCGTCACGACGCTCGGCTACACGGCGGCGCTCGTCGTCGCGGTGGCGGTCGTCGCCGCCGTGACGCTCCTCCCGGCCCTCCTCGGGATCCTCGGGCCGCGGATCGACGCGCTCCCGCTGCCCTTCAAGCGCGAGGCCCGGGACGACCACCCGCACGGCTGGGAGCGCTGGGCGCGGTTCGTCGCGGGCAAGCCGCTGCCGAGCGCGCTCGTCGCCCTCGTGGTCCTCGTCGCGCTCGCGCTGCCGGCGCTCGACCTGTACCTCGGCCAGCAGGACAACGGGGCGCTGCCGACGAGCACCGAGGCGCGCCGCGCCTACGACGGCATGACGGCCGGGTTCGGCGTGGGCGCGAACGGCCCGCTGCTCGTCGCCGTCGACATGTCTGCCCAGCCGGCGAAGGCCGACCAGAGCCAGCTCGACGACATCGACAAGCAGGAGTCCGACCAGAAGAAGCAGGCCCAGCAGAAGGCCGACGCACAGGAGCAGCAGATCGCCGCGAGCCTCGAGGCGCAGGGCGTGCCGCCCGCGGAGGCGCAGTCGCAGGCCCGGGCGCAGGTCCAGCCGCAGCTCGACGCGCAGACGAGGCAGATCGAGCAGAAGGCCTCGGACCAGCGCCAGAAGGCCGACCAGCCGGCGACCGACCCGCGCCTGCAGGACCTGCGAGACGACCTTCAGAAGGCGTCCGGCGTCACGTCGGTGACGCAGCCGCTCGTCAACGACTCGGGCAGCGCGGCCGTGATGACCGCGACGCCGAAGACGGCGCCGTCGGATCAGGCCACCGAGCAGCTCATCCGCCGCCTACGCGACGACACGATCCCGACGGCGACGTCGGGCAAGGGCATGTCCGCGGACGTCGGCGGGACGACCGCGGGCTACGTCGACCTCGCCGACGAGATCTCGGGCCGGCTCGTGCTGACGATCGGCGTCGTCGTGGCGCTGAGCTTCGTGCTCCTCCTGCTCGCGTTCCGCTCGATCGTGATCCCGCTGACCGCCGGCGTCATGAACCTCGTTTCGATCGGCGCCGCGTTCGGCGTGGTGACCGCCGTCTTCGAGAAGGGCTGGGGCGCGAGTCTCGTCGGCCTCGACGGCGAGGTCCCGATCGTGAGCTTCGTGCCGCTGATGATGTTCGCGATCCTCTTCGGCCTCTCGATGGACTACGAGGTCTTCCTGATGACCCACATCAAGGAGGCCTGGGAGCGCACGCACGACAACACGCAGGCGGTCATCGAAGGCGTCGCGAACACGGGCCGGGTCATCACCTCGGCCGCGCTGATCATGGTGAGCGTCTTCTTCGCCTTCATCATCAACGGCGATCCGACCGTCAAGCAGTTCGGGGTCGGCATGGGCGTGGCGGTCGCGGTCGACGCCACCCTCGTCCGATGCCTGCTGGTGCCGGCGGTCATGACTCTGCTCGGGCGGGCGAACTGGTGGTTCCCCGCCTGGCTCGACCGGGTCGTCCCGAATTTCTCGATCGAGGGCGAGGAGTGGTTCCGCGCCCGCGACGAGGCGGCGGCGCGCGAGGAGGCCGCGCGGCGCCCGCGCGACGAGGAGCCGGGGGTCGCGCCTCGCGGCTTCCCCGACGACACCGTCCCCACGTAGGAGCTCTCACCTCATGCGGATCCACCGGCTCACGACCGCAGCAGCCGCGGCCGGCGCCCTCGTCGCGTTGGCGCCCGCGGCCCACGCGGCCGCCCCCGGATGGTCGATACCGCACACCGCGTCGACCGTCACGACCGGCACGTACGCCTCCGGCCCGAACGGTCAGGGCGTCCAGCTGTTCGCCAACGGCGGCGTCCAGCAGAGGACCGGGCAACTGCGCGCGGTCAAGACGGATGCGACGCAGGGCACAGCGGTCGGCGTCAACGCCGGGGGCCCGGGCTTCGACCTCTTCGACCTCGACGTCAACGACAACGGGCGGCTCATCGCCACGTGGACGAAGGACCTCGAGACCGCGACGCCGGTCGGCGTCGCCGCCGCACTGGGCTCGCGGTCGTCGCTGCCGCGCACCGCCACCGTGTTCGCCACCGGCGCGCTCGTCAGTGACCTTGCGTCCGCGATCACCGACAACGGGACTGCGGTCGTCGTGTGGGCGGAGTCGCCGATCGGAGCCACCGTCGCGTCGGCGACGGCGGTCGTCGCGGCAACGCTGCGTTCGGAACAGGCGCCGATCGTTACGACCGTCGCGACCCGCACCGGCGCGCTCATCGACGACCTCGGCGTCGGGTTCGACAGCAACGGGCGGGCCATCGTCACGTGGAACGTGACGCAGAACGAGAACGGTGGCCCCGGGATCATCGGCGTCGCCCGAGCGACAGCGCCGGGCACGTTCGCGCCCGCCGCCGAGACCACCGTCGACCCGGCCCAGCAGCTGCTCGACCTCGAGACCTTCGTCACCGGCGACGGCGGCCTGCTCCTGTTCTGGCAGAACGGCACGCTGGGGCAGACCCCGATCGCCGTGCGCTACAGCCAGTCCAACCCCGCCGGGGTGTTCGCCGCCCCGCGGACGCTGATCAGCGGGAACACCAAGGGCACCCCGACGTTCGCCGCGAACGCCGCCGGCCGCGCCGTCGTGATGTTCCCACTCGCGTCGGGCAGCGGCACGACGCTGCGCGTGATGCTGCGCGCGTCGTCGGGCACGTGGGGATCGGCGCGGCTCCTCGGCCCGTCGGGCGCGCGCACCATCCGCGGCCTCGGCGTCGGCGTGGACGGCCGCGGCCGCGTCGTCGCGTTGTGGGACGACGCCTCGTCGAGCACGCCGACGCGCATCCTCGCTGCGCGCTCCAGCTCGTCGACCAACCCGCTGAACACCTACAACCAGGTCACCCAGCGCTCGAACGACCGCCGCTGTCAGACGCCGGCGCTCGCGCTCTCGTCGAGCGGCGACGGGTTCGGCTCGTGGCTGTGCTCGACCTCGTCGACGGGCTCGGTCACCGGGCCGCGGCTCGCGCGCCTGACCACGCCGTCGTGAGCGTCTACGGCCGGCGCTCGGTCCGCCCGTCGAGCCAGCGCAGCCCGCCACCCGGCGTGAGCACCCCCGCGACCGGCCGGTCGTGGGGCTCGACGGGGACCGGCGCGTCGAGCACCTCCTCGTCGAAGACGACGGCGACGACCGGTGCGCCGGACCGCTCGAGGGCGCGGTCGTAGGAGCCGCCGCCCTGGCCGAGGCGGCGGCCGTCGCGGTCCACCGCGAGCGCCGGGGCGAGCACGAGCTCGGCCGCGCGGACGGCGTCGAGGCCGAGCGAGGCGGCGGTCGGCTCGAGCAGGCCGAGCCGTGCGGGGCGCAGTGCGTCCTCGCCTTCGAACGGCGCCCACTCGAGGTCCATGTCCTCGCGCAGCACGGGCAGCAGGACGGCCCGGCCCGTCGCGCGAAGCGCGTGCAGCAGGGGCAGCGTCGGCGGCTCGGTCTTCGTGCCGACGAAGGCGGCGACCGTGGCGGCCGGCATGGTGCTCACGTGTCCGGCGAGCCGCTCGCCCGCGGCGGCGCGCTCGGCGTCGGTGCGCGCGGCGCGCCGCTCGCGCAGCTGCGCCCGGAGCCGGGCCTTCGCCTCGCTCGCGTCGCCCGGGTCGCCCGCGCTCACGCGGCGAGCTTGCGGCACAGCTCGGCGAGCGAGCGCTTCTCGGCCTCGTCGAGGACGGCGAAGGCCCGCTCCACGCGCGCGCTGTGCTCGGGGAAGAGCCGCTCGACGACCTCGCGCCCGGCGCCGGTCAGCGCGACGGCGGCGGCGCGGCGGTCGTGCTCGAGCCGGCTGCGCTCGACGAGTCCGCGCGCCTCGAGCGTGCCGACGACCTCGGTCGCGTTGGCCTTCGAGGTCCGCAGACGGTGGCGCAGCGTGCGCAGCTCCAGCGCGCCGCCGGCCGTCGTGAGCACGACGAGGACCGAGAAGCCGGAGGCGCTCAGGCCCTCGCGCTCGAGGTCGGACGACAGGCGGCGGCGCACGCTCGCCTCGGCCCGCAGCAGCGACTCGAGCGCGCGGTGGGCCAGGGGATCGCCGGGGACGAGGGTCATACGCCGCGCGCGATCATCTCGCGCGCGGCGGACGGGACTCAACCGTGGACGGCCCGGAGCGTCCGGCGGCCCTCGAGCGCACGCCCGTCGATCGCCGCGACGATGCGCTCCGCGGCGGCGAGCGGCCGGCCGGCGAGGCGCTCGACCGTGCTCGCCCCCGTCTCGGGCAGCGCGCCGCGGAAGTCGAAGACCGCGACCGGCGCCTCGCGCTCGCGGCGCGCGGCGTACACGAGGCGGCCGAGCGCGTCGAGGGACGCGTGGCGGCCGGTGAGCACGACCGCGCGCGGCGCCACGGCATGGAGCGCGCGCGCCAGCCGCGCGGGCTCGAGCGTCGCGGCCAGCGTCAGCGTCCGCAGGCCGCGGCGGCGCAGCGCGAGCTCGAGCGCCTGGGCGTGCAGGCCATCGGCGTCGCCGGCGGCGCTCGAGTCGAACAGGACGACGCCCGCCTCGCGCGTCGCCGGCGGCGCGACCCGCTTCGCCGCCGCCAGCCAGCCGGTGGCCCAGCGCCACGCGAACGCCTCCTCCGCCGAGCCGGAGTCGAGCGCGGCGACGCCCGGCAGCAGCACCTCCTCGACGCTGCGCTCGACCGAGCGGACCGCCAGGCTCTCCTCCAGCACGCGGTCGGCCTCGTCCTCGTCGAAGCGCTGCAGGGCGCCGCGCAGGCGTGACGGGCTTGCCGGGCCGGCGCCGCGGTCGCGCGCCAGCGCGATCGCGGACGACACGTTCTGGGTCTCGTGGAACGCCGCGCGCAGGGCCTCGATCTCGGCCGGGTCGAACTGCCGGTGGCCGCCGGCGCTGCGGCGCGGCTCGGGATAGCCGAAGCGCCGCTCCCACGAGCGCAGCGTGCTCGGGCTCACGCCGAGCATCGCCGCCGCCGCGTTCGTGCGGATCGCGCCCATGCACGATGTATCGGGCCTGGCGCGCGAGCGCGCAACGTCGGCAACGATCGCTGCAGCGCGCACGGACGCGTGCAGCGGAAGGACCTCTGCGGCGGGCGCCGACGGCCGCGCTAGCGGATCCTGCCGTCGCCGAGGACGAGCAGCGCGGCGCGCGGCGGACCGCACGGGCCGATGCGGGCCCAGAAGCGGATGCCGTACTCGTCGGTCGGGCGGAGCACGACCTCGTGGACCTCGCCGTCGCCGCGGGCGGCGTGGATCAGGAGGTTGACGAGGTCGCCGGGGCCGGACACCTCGGCGTCGGCCGGGACGAGCAGCTCGTTGACGTGGCGGTTGACGGCGGCGGTCTCGGAGACGCCGAGCAGCTCCTCGGCGAGCGCGGACATGCCGCAGACCGAGAGCGTCGAGTCGACGAGCAAAAACGGGTCGGTCGGGGCCGGCGCGAGCTCCGGCGGCGCGCCGATCAGCAGGCCGAGCTCGCAGCGCCCGCAGACCCGCGAGGTCGGCTCGGCGATGTCGATCACCGCGGCGTGTCCGCAGTGGCCGCAGAAGTGGACGTCCGGCTGGCGGTCGGCGTAGCCGGGCAGGGCGACGAGCTGCGGGCGCTTCATCACGCGTTCGCCCTCCTGCGCCGCGGCAGCAGCGTCGGCTCGTCGTGGGTGCGGACGGTGGCATGGCGCGGACGGCCGTCGAGCAGGTCGAGGATCTGTCGGTGCGCCTCGCCCGGCGACTCGGCGAGCTGGCGCCCGGCGGTGCGGCCGCGCTCGACGCGGCCACGGCGGAAGAGCGTCATCTGCAGGGCGCCGGCGGTCGAGCGCACGCGGTAGGCCCAGCGGGCGACCTGGTCGTCGGCGGCCTCGGCACCGGCCACGACGACAACCTGCGGCTCGAACGCGCGCAGGACGTCGACGAGGCCCGCGACGCCGCTGACCGGCAGCACGAGCACGCGGGCGCCCGAGCGCACGGAGAAGAGCTGGAGGGCGCGCAGGGCGAGCGCGTCGGGGTCCAGGTCGTCGCGCGTGGCGTCGCCGATGAGGACGGCGGCCGGGCGCATCGGCGGCGGCGCGAGGCGCTGCGCGCGCTGCAGCCAGTCCGCCGCCCAGCGCGCGGCGAACGCCCAGGGCGCGCTGTCGAAGCCGTGGCGCTCGCCGAGCTCGTTCACCGAGGGCAGCAGCACCTCCTCGACCGAGCGCTCGACGGAGCGCAGGGCGAGCGCGGCTTCCATCGCGCCGTCGGCGCGGTCCAGCTCGAAGGACTGGAGCGCCCCGACAAGGACGGACGTGTCCGCGCTCAGGGACTCGCGCGCGCGCGAGATGGCCGACGAGATCGAGAGGCCCTCCTGCAGCGCGTCGCGCAGCGCGGCGACCTCTCCATGCGTATAGAGACGGTGCTTTCCGGCCGTGCGCTGCGGCTTCGGGTAGCCGAAACGACGCTCCCACGCGCGGAGCGTGTTCGGGCTGACGTTGAGCACGGCAGCCGCTTCAGATGTCTTCAGCGTGCGCACGGCCGGTGAACGGCATCAAAGCGCATGGTGATATGCGCAGGCTCCGCACAACTTGCACGGAATTTTCGTTTCAGATTGTGCATTTCCTTGACAGGCTATTGAGCCTTCATCAGCGTGCTTTTCGGCTGAACGTCCATCCGACGCAAGGCTTTTCGATCAGACGTCCAGTCCGGCGTCTGTTTTTCGTTCCCCCCAACGCCCCCCATACAGAAGTGCAGGGAAGGAGGCCCCGAGCCATGTTCATCAGCGGTCGCTGATCTCCCTTGTCGTGCGCGCGTTTCCGCGCGCCGATTCCCACTCCCCCAACTCTACCCTCCACGGAAGGATGCCTCTTCGTCGGCAGCCGTCCGCTCCCTGCGCCCGCACGCAGGGCCCGACGTCGCCGAGGGTTGCACGTCGCGCGCTCCATCGCGCGCGCTAGCTTCCCACATGTGATGGACGCGCCGAGGCGCCCCCAGCCCGGTCGAGCCACGCTCCTCGCGGGCCTGCTGGCCGGCGCGGGCCTCGTCGGGCTGGCGTTCTCGGATCTCGGACAGCTGTTCACGCCGCTCGCCGGCCTGTTGATGGCGTTCGCCCTCGCGGCCGAGCTCGGCGCCGCGCGCTACTCCGCGTCGCTGGTCGTCTCGGCCGCGTTCGCGGCGGACATGCTCGCCATCGGCTTCCTCGGGCCGGCGCCGGCGTTCGTCATCCCCGCGGTCGTCTACGTGGCGATCTGGGTCGTCGAGCGCTACCGCTGGCGCGCGATGCTCATCAACCTCGCCGGCGCTGCGACGCCGGCGCTGGTCGTCGCGTACGCGTTCGCCGCGATCGACCCGCCGCGCCACGGCGTCGAGTTCGTCGCGCTGCTCGTGCTGGCGACCGCCGTGACGATGGCGCTGAACGCGGCGGTCGTGCCGCCGCTCATGGCGATCCTCGACGGGCGGTCGATCGGGCAGAGCCTGCGAGCGGTGACCGGCCTGCTCCCCGCGGTCGCGATCAACTGCGGGCTCGTCGCCGTGATCGCCGAGATCTACGCCGAGTACGGGCTCATCGCGCTCGTGTTCATCGCGCTCAACGCGGTCGCCTTCACGTACATGCTGCGCCTGCTCGTCGTCGCGCGCGAGCGCACACGCGAGTACGCGAACCTGTCGTGGGGCGTGCTGAGCGGCCTCGTCAAGACGCTCGACGAGCGCGACTCGCGCGCCGCGCGCCACTGCGCCGCGGTGGCCGCGTTCTCGCGCGACCTCGCCGAGCAGCTCGGGATGTCGCGCCGCGAGCAGGAGCTCGCGCACACCGCCGGGCTCTTGCACGACATCGGCAAGTTCGCGCTCTCCGACCGCGTGATGGAGCGCGGCGGCAAGCTGCAGGACTCCGACTGGCGCGGCATCCGCGGCCACCCGGACATCGGCGCGCGGCTCCTGCAGGACATCGGCGTCTACGGGCCCGTCGCAGAGATCGTGCGCGCGCACCACGAGCGTGTCGACGGACGCGGCTACCCGCGCGGCGTGCGCGGCGACGACATCCCGCCGATC
>Ga0136846_1216316_pt1 | contig 12512 bp, 13 predicted proteins | sample HopSoiMetagenom2_FD_96841 | JGI IMG/M metagenome (GOLD analysis project Ga0136846, IMG submission 96841) | Grasslands soil microbial communities from Hopland, California, USA - 2 Assembly 2016 (version 4) | ecosystem: Environmental > Terrestrial > Soil > Grasslands | place: USA: Hopland...
AGGTTGAAATAGGTCCGCCCCGCCCCGGCGCGGTTACCGCCCAGCGGGAAGTACAGGTACTCGCGAATCCAGCTGGTCAGCGAGATATGCCAGCGCTGCCAGAAATCGGTCATGCTGGTGGCGATGTAAGGCATGTTGAAGTTTTCGAGCAGACGGAAACCCAGCATGCGCGCAACGCCGATCGCCATGTCGGAATAGCCGGAAAAATCGAAATAGATTTGCAAGCTGAAAAAGACGACGCCCCACCACGCGTCACTTGAGGTAAGGTTCGCCGGGCTTTGCCCGAAGACGAGATCGGCCCCGGTGGCTAGCGTGTCGGCGAGCAGCGTCTTCTTGATAAGACCGAGCATGAACCGCGAGAAGCCGATGAAGAAATCGTCCGCGTGCGATTCGGGGAACTGCTCGAATTGCCCGATAATGTCGTGATATTTGATGATCGGGCCGGCGAGCAGCTTCGGAAAGAAGAGCACGTAAGTCAGATATTGCGAGAAGTCGCGCGATGGCTTGGACAGGCCGCGATAGACGTCGACAAGATAGGTGATCTTCTCGAACACTACGAAAGAGACGCCGATCGGCAAGGCGATCGCCGGCAGTGCGATCGGCGGCTTTGCCAGCGCTTGCAAAAGCCAGTCGATATTGGCGACGAGGAATATTGTGTATTTATAGTAACAAAGAATTGCGAGGTTGAGCACGATGCCAAGCGCGAGCGCATACTTGCGCGCTGCGTTGTCTTCCGATGCGCCGATGAACAGCCCGATCCGCTGATCCGCAACACTTGACGCAAGGACGATCCAGACGAAGATCGGCTCGCTCCAGGCATAAAACAAGAAGCTGCCGAGGAGGAGAATCCATTTGCGCGCGGGCCGCGTGCGCCCGATCACGAAATAGATGATCAGGAGGATGGGGAAAAACAGAAAGAGAAAGAGAGGCTCGTAAAAGAGCATTCAGCGTTCCCGAGCCAGCCGCGAATTTGCGGTATCTTCAATCGGCATCATGCATCTCACTCAAGCAAGGCCAGTCCGCCGCCCGGCGCAAAGCCGTTGCCGATGGCGTATACACCGCCTTGCGCGAGACGTTCAATGTGCCTGAAGAGGACCGGTTCATCACGATCGGCGAGCATGACGAGGACGGCTTCCTGTTCAGCCGCACTTATATGAATATCGAGCGCAACGACGATCTCGTGATCCTGCAGATCACGGTCAGCAACACGCGAAATGTCGAGCAGAAGAAGGCGCTGTTCGCGCGTATCGCCGAGCTGCTGTCGCAGAATCCGGGGCTGCGGCGAGAGGACGTGTTCATCAATCTAGTAGAGGTCGTGAAGGAGAACTGGTCGTTCGGAAATGGAATTGCGCAATACGCGGATTAGTCCTGGCCCGTGGCGCTCCGCAGTTTTGCGCGGATGTCAGCGGACAGGCGGAACGCACGGCCATTTGCGACGGCCGCGACCCGGACGTCCGCTGTCAGAAGTATACCCGCTTTTCGCAAGATCGTTTGCACGAGTTCAGCCGAGGCGCCGCCGACGCGCATTACTTTTGTCTCTACGGCAACGAGATCGTCCATGCGTGCGGGTTTGAAAATCGATCCGCATCGCCCGCACGACGAACCCGAAGATCGCAGCCACCTGCCCTGCATGGATCGCACTTTGATGAATGCCGAGCGAACGCAGAAGCTCGGTCCGGCCACGCTCGAGAAACCGCAAATAGGATGCGTGATAAACAAAGCTGGAAAAATCCGTGTCCTCGTAATACACACGAATGAGGTGCTGATGCGGAGGCAGCGCTCAATCTTCTTCCGCAAACAAGCCAAACTGCGCCGCCGGCCGCGCCGGCTCGGCGAGGCCGAGATGCCGGAATGCATGGCCGGTCAGAACGCGGCCACGCGGCGTCCGCTGCAGAAATCCCTGCTGGATCAGGAACGGCTCGATGATTTCTTCAATCGCGTCGCGCGGCTCAGATAACGCCGCGGCGATCGTCTCGATTCCGACAGGTCCGCCGCCAAACGAGATCGCGATCGTCTCGAGATAGCGCCGGTCCATCTGATCCAGCCCGATCGCATCGACGTCGAGCATACGCAACGCGCGATCGGCAACGACGCGGTCGATCGTCGCCGCGCCCTCGACCACGGCGAAATCGCGCACGCGCCGCAACAGACGCCCGGCGATGCGCGGCGTGCCGCGCGCGCGCCGCGCGATCTCGTTGGCGCCTTCCTCGGAGATGGACACGCCGACCACGCGCGCGCCGCGTTTGACGATCGTCTCCAGCTCTTCGAAGGTGTAAAAGTTCAGGCGGATTGGAATGCCGAAGCGATCGCGTAAAGGGGTTGTCAACAGCCCCGCGCGTGTGGTTGCGCCGATCAGCGTGAATCTGGCGAGATCGATCTTCACCGAGCGCGCCGCCGGGCCCTCACCGATGATCAGATCGAGCTGGAAATCCTCCATTGCGGGGTAGAGGATTTCCTCGATCGCCGGATTGAGCCGGTGGATTTCGTCGATGAAGAGCACGTCACGCTCTTCGAGGTTCGTCAGCTGGGCGGCGAGATCACCTGCCTTGGCGATCACCGGCCCTGAGGTCGCGCGGAAATTGACGCCGAGCTCGCGCGCGACGATCTGCGCGAGTGTCGTCTTGCCGAGGCCGGGAGGACCGACGAAGAGCACGTGATCGAGCGCGTCCTTGCGGGTCTTCGCCGCCTCGACAAAGACACTCAGGTTTTTGCGCGCAGCCTCCTGCCCGGTGAAATCGGCGAGTGTCTGCGGCCTGAGCGACGCGTCGGGATCTTCCGTGCGCTCTTCCGGAGTGACAAGGCGGCGGGGAGTGGAGGGCAAGAGTGCTGCGACTCAGGAGGACGGCGGTGGGACCAGTATCATGCGCAACGCCGAGAAATCCTACTGCGCCAATTCTTTCAGCCCACGCCGGATTAAAGCCGGCGCCTCGGCCGCGTCGCCGAGCGCGCTGACGCTCGCAGCCACAGCAGCCGCCGCCTGCGGCCGCCCGTAGCCGAGATTGACCAGCGCGGAAACAGCGTCCTGAACCGGCCGCGGTGCCCTTTTGGCCTCCTCTTCGCCGGCAAGCCGCGCGACGAGCGGATCGACGGCGGCAAGCGCCGGCGCCTTGTCCTTCAGCTCGGCAACGATGCGCGCCGCAAGCTTTGGGCCGACTCCGGGGGCGCGCGCGACGCTCGCCTTGTCTTGCGTGCCGATCACGGTTGCGAGTTCGCCCGCAGAGAGGATGCCGAGGATCGCTAGCGCCACTTTGGCGCCGACACCCTGCACGCTCTGCAACAGCCGGAACCAGTCGCGCTCGGCATCGGAAGTGAATCCGAAAAGCCGGATCGCGTCTTCGCGCACCTGCGTTTCGATCGCCAGTGACGCCGGCTCGCCGCGTGCCGGCAGGCGCTGCAACGTTCGCGACGAACAGGTCACGACATAGCCGACGCCGTTCACGTCAAGGATCACATGATCTTCTCCGAAGGAGTCGAGAACCCCAGTGAGTTTGCCAATCATGGCGTGTCATTCCCGACGCGCGAAGCGATCGGCAATCCAGAGACCGACAAGAAAGACTGGATTCCCGGTCGACCTCCCGTCGCCGGGAATGAGAGCGAGGCGCATCATTCCGCCGCCAGCGGCACGGCCGGCGTTTCGCCGCGGAATTTGGCGAGAAGGTCTGCTTCTTCGGCTTTCGCCGGCACGAGGTGGCGCGCTTTGACATGGCCGAAGCCCCGGATCTTTTCCGGAATGCTCGCTAGCGCCACCGCAATCGCGTGTTTCTCGGGCGATAGGCGCGTGAGGATTTCCTCGATCATCGCCTCATAGTCGGCGATGAGCTTGCGCTCGGTGCGGCGTTCCTCGCTATAGCCGAAAATATCGAGAGGCGTGCCGCGCAGGAATTTGAAGCGCGCGAGTAGTCCGAAAGCTTTGAACATCCACGGCCCGAACGTCGTTTTCTTCGGATGGCCCTTGTCGTCCTTGCGGCCGAGGATCGGTGGAGCGAGATGCACTTCCATGCGCATGTCGCCTTCGAAAGTCGCGGCGAGCTGCTTGGCGAAGCTGCCATCCGTATAAAGCCGCGCCACTTCATATTCGTCTTTGTAGGCCATCAGCTTGAAGAGATATTTCGCGACCGCCTCCGCCAACGCGGTCTCGCCAGGCACGCGGGTACGCTCGGTTTCGGCGACACGACGAACCAGCGCGCGATAACGCTCGGCATAAGCGGCATTCTGATAATCCGTGAGGAACGCAACACGGCGAGCGATGATCTCGTCCAGCGTCTGCGACAATTGCCGCGATGCCGTCGGCTTGCGCAGCGGCGTCACGAAGGCATCCACCGCCGCGGGATCGGCGGAGGCGCGGCGGCCCCAAACGAAGGCTTGCGTGTTCATCTCAACCGCTTCGCCGTTGAGCTCGATGGCCTTCAAAACCGCTCCTTCCGAAAGCGGCACCAGCCCCTGCTGCCAGGCAAAGCCGAGCATGAACATATTCGCGGCGATGGAATTGCCCATCAGCGTCGTAGCGATGCCGGTCGCATCGATGAACGCGACGCCTTCGCCCGCCGTCGAGCGCAGCGCGCGTTTCACGCGCTCGGCCGGGAGCGAAAAGTCCGCGTTGCGCGTGAAATCGCCGGGATAGACTTCCGCGGTGTTGATGACGACGCCGGTCTCGCCTTTGTCGATCGACGCCAGCACCTTTTTTGTGCCGGCAACGACGAGATCGCAGCCGAGTACGAGATCGGCTTCGCCCGCCGCGACGCGGATCGCGTGGATATCCTCGGGCTTGTTGGCGATTTTCACATGGCAATAAACCGCCCCGCCCTTCTGCGCGAGACCGGCCATGTCGATAATGCCGACGCCCTTGTTTTCGATATGCGCGGCCATACCCAGGATGGCGCTGATCGTGACGATGCCGGTGCCGCCGACGCCGGTGACGAGAACGCCGTAAGGCGTATCGCCGATGGCGCGGATTTTCGGCGCGGGCAGGTCTGGCCAATTGCCGGCTTCAATCTTCTGCGGCGCGCCTTTCTTCGGCTTGGCGCCATGCACCGTCACGAAAGACGGGCAGAAGCCGTTCACGCAGGAGAAATCCTTGTTGCAGCTTGATTGATCGATCTGCCGTTTGCGGCCGAATTCGGTATCGACCGGCTGCACGGAGACGCAATTCGAGGTGATCCCGCAATCGCCGCAGCCCTCGCAGACGAGATCGTTGATGATGACGCGCTTGTCGGGATCGGGGAACGTGCCGCGTTTGCGGCGCCGGCGTTTTTCCGCGGCGCAGGTCTGATCGTAGATCATCACCGTCGTGCCGGGCGTCTCGGCAAGCTCGCGCTGCACCTCGTCGAGATGCTCGCGATGGTGGATGGTCAGCCCTGAAGGCCATTGCACCGAGCTGTATTTGTCTGGCTCATCGGTAACGACGGCGATTTTCTTGGCGCCTTCCGCAGCCACCTGCCGCGCGACCATGTCGACGGTCAGCCCGCCTTCATGGCGCTGACCACCGGTCATCGCGACCGCGTCATTGAACAGAATCTTGTAGGTAATGTTGGTATTGGTCGCGACGGCAAAACGCAGCGCCAGCGTCCCGGAATGATTGTACGTGCCGTCGCCGAGATTTTGGAAGACGTGGCCGCGCGTCGAAAACGGCGCCTCGCCGATCCAGTTGGCGCCCTCGCCGCCCATATGGGTGTAGCCCTCGGTCGAGCGGTCCATCCATTGCGCCATGAAATGGCAGCCAATGCCGGCATACGCGCGCATACCGTCCGGTACGCGCGTCGAGGTATTGTGCGGGCAGCCCGAGCAGAAATACGGGATGCGCACCGCCGCATCTTTCGTATCGGCGAGCATCGCCTGCGCCTGTTCCAGCCGGCGCACGCGCTGTTCGAGTTCTTCGTCGCGGTGATAACGCAGAATGCGTGTGCCGAGCGCGATGGCGATGTCGTTCGGATCGAGCGCGGCTTTAACCGGGAACAGCCAGTTTGCGTTCTCGTCCTTCTTGCCGATCACCGTCGGCTGGTTCGCGGTGCCATAGAGTTCTTCGCGGACCTGCACTTCGATAAGCGAGCGCTTCTCCTCGACGACGATGATCATGTCGAGCCCACGCGCGAATTCCATGAGGCCGCGCGGCTCGATCGGCCAGGGGCACGCGATCTTGTAGAGCCGCAGGCCGAGATTGTTGGCCTTCACCTCGTCGATACCGAGATCGTCCCAGGCCTGGCGCACATCGAGATAGGATTTGCCGACGGTGATGATGCCGATTTTGGCGTTCGGTCCGCCCGATGTGATGATGCGATTGAGTTTGTTGGCGCGCAGGAACGCGAGCATTGCATCGCGCTTATGGTCCTGAAGCCGCGCCTCCTGCTCCAGAATGCCGTCGCGAACGCGAATGTTGAGCCCGCCCGGCGGCATTACGTAGTCATCGGGAATTACGATCTTGACGCGGTCGATATGACCGTCGATCGAAGACGTCGATTCAATCGTGTCCTTCAGACATTTTATGCCGGTCCAGACGCTGGCATAACGCGACAGGGCAAAACCGTAGAGCCCGTAATCCAATATCTCCTGGACGCCGGCCGGCGACAGGATCGGCATCATCACGTCGACGAGATGGAACTCGGATTGATGCGCGGTTGTCGACGATTCTGCGGTGTGATCGTCGCCCATCAGCGCGAGCACGCCGCCATTCCTGCTGGTACCGGCGAGATTGGCATGGCGGAAAACGTCGCCGCAGCGATCGACGCCGGGGCCCTTGCCGTACCAGATCGCGAACACGCCGTCGTATTTGCCTTCGCCGCGAATTTCCGCCTGCTGCGCGCCCCAGATCGCGGTCGCGGCCAAATCCTCGTTCAGCCCCGGCACGAACTTTATGTCGTTCGGATCGAAGACGCTTTTGGCGCGATGCATCTGCTGGTCGATGCCGCCGAGCGGGGAACCGCGATAGCCGGTGATCAGTCCCGCAGTGTTCAGGCCGGCGAGACGGTCGCGCTCCTTTTGCATGAGCAAAAGACGCACGATCGCCTGCGTGCCCGAGGCAAACACCCGGCTCTTCGAAAGCTCGAAAACGTCGTTCAGAGAAACATGGTCGAAAGCTTCGGCGACCCGCGTCGCCGCGTCCTCCGCTCCGAGGCCGCGGTCAAAAACTTCGCTCGCCATTGACGTCTCCAGCCCGGCTCAGCGGCCGGTTCCGTGTACTCGAATCTAAGCAGATCGGGGGTCGCATTTAAGTCAGCAATGCTGACATTTTGCGGCCTGAGGGTCAATGATCCCAGCTGTTGGACATGGCTCCTCTGCCTTGAAACCACCGCCGACTTGGCGCACATCACATGGAACGCTTGTAAAAGGCTTGGCCTTTCATGGACCGCGGTCCAATTTCCACGGCGCGCCCAGGTCTCTCCTACGACCAAATCGCCCAAATCCTCGCCGATATTGCCTTACAGGCCGGACCGGCGATCATGCGCGTCTACGAGCGCGGCGACCCCGGCGCGCGTTTGAAGCACGACCGTTCGCCCGTCTGCGAGGCGGACGAGCTTGCCGAACAGGTGATCTTGAACTCGCTCTCGGTGCGGTTGCCGCAATGGCGCGTCATCGCCGAGGAATCGGCGTCGCGCGGCGTGATCCCGGTTTGCGGCCGCGGCTTCCTCCTGGTCGATCCTCTTGATGGCACGAAGGAATTTTTGGACCGCAACGGCGAGTTCACGGTGAACATCGCCCTGATTGTCGACGGCACGCCGCGCGCCGGAGCGGTCTACGCCCCGGCTTTGGGAAAACTCTGGTTCGGCGGCGAGCACGCCTATGCCTGTGAGGCGATTCCAGGCGCAGCTCTGCCGCCAATGGCGGAGTGGCGCGAGCTGCATGTGCGCCCGGTTCCCTCGCGCGAGGTGGTCGCCTTGACCAGCCGTTCGCATCTAGAGGCCGACACGGAGCGGCTGCTTGCCGCCCTGCCCGTAACGGAACGCCGGGCGATCGGGTCCTCGGTAAAATTTTGCCTGATCGCGGAAGCGCTTGCGGATTTCTACCCCCGCTTCGGCCCAACCATGGAATGGGATGTCGCTGCCGGAGAAGCTGTGCTGCGGGCCGCCGGCGGGCAGGTTCTCTCCCCGGATGGAGAACCCCTCTGTTACGGCAAGAAAAGCGAGGGATACCGCAGCGGCTCGTTTATCGCCTGGGGCGGGATCGCGCCGCAGCGAGCGGCCGAATATTTGGGCGCGTCAAGCAAAGCCACGGCAAAGGTTCATTAACCATAGCGCGGCACAATCGCGCGGTACCTCGCCATCGGCACGTTCGTCACGGCTCCGACATTTTTGCGGGCGATTCTGATGCCGGTTTGACCGGAGATATTGCATGCGCACGATGACCCGACGGGATGCGTTCCTGACCTTGGCGTCCTGCCTCGCAGCCAGCCCCGCCCTCGCCGCCCTTGGCGAGCGGCCCGGCAACTATTCCGACAATGAGATCGTCGACGGCGGCCATCGCTTCTTCGGCTCGATCTCGCGCGGCCTCGCCGAGGCGGTCGAATCGGCGACCCGGAAATGGGGCCGGCCCAACGCCTACATCCTCGGCCAGGAGGGTGCCGGCGCCTTCGTGGGTGGAGTGCGCTACGGCGAAGGCGTCATGTATACCCGCAATGCCGGCGACCGCCGCGTCTACTGGCAGGGGCCCTCGGTCGGCTTCGATGCCGGCGCGGACGGCGACCGGACGATGATGCTCGTCTACAATCTACCCGCGGTGGAGGCGATTTTCCGCCGCTTCGGCGGTGTCGATGGGTCGGCCTACCTCGTTGGCGGCTTCGGTCTGACCGCACTTCGCGCCGATGATGTCGTTATCGTGCCGATCCGCACCGGCATCGGCGCGCGGCTCGGGCTTAACCTCGGTTATATCAAGTTCACGCCGGAATCGACTTGGAACCCGTTCTGATCGGGCTCCTCTGCCGCCGCAAGTTTTCAAGGCACGCGATGGGCGTGCCTTTTGCTTTCACGATTCGGCCGTGGCATGGTCCGCGCGCCTTCGGCGGATCTTCTGGTGCTCTTTGAGGCAGCGCCTTGATTGAACAGGCGATGATATTTGCGCTCGGCTTCTTCGTGGCCGGGCTTCTTGCGCTGCTATTCCTGCCCGCGGTCCAGCGCCGCGCCGCGCGCTTATCTGCACGCCGCCTGGAAGTGCAGCTTCCGCTCTCGATGGAGGAGATCGTCGCCGAGCGCGATCAGCTGCGGGCGGAGTTTGCGGTCGAACGGCGCCGCATCGAGCAAAAGCTGGAGGCGGCGGGCGAGGCTGCCGCCGAGCATATGGGTGAAATCGGGCGCCACACCGCAATGATCAACGACCTCAACGGCCAGCTTACCAATACCCGCGAAGAACTGCGTGCCGTTGGTAAGGCGAAGGACGCGCTGCATCTGGCGATGACCGAAACGGAGGCAACGCTCGCTGCCACTCTCAAGGCTCTGCAAGACGAGAGCGTTGCACACGGCGCCACCCGCGAAAGTCTCGAGACGCTGCGCGGCGAGTATGCCGCATTGGAACAGGTCACCCACGAGCAGCGGGCCTCTGTGGCCGGCCTGGAGACCCGGGCCGCGGCGCTCGATCTGCGGATCGTCGCGCTCAATCATCAGAAGGAAGGGCTCGAAAGAAATCTGCAGAGCAAAACCTCGGAGGCCGAGGTGCTGCTTGTCGAGCGCGACCTGACGCCAGCCGAGCGCGATGGGCTCGAAACGAAACGCGCAACGCTGCAGCGCCGTCTGGACGAAGAGGCCTTACGCGCTGCCGATCTTCGGGATCAGATCGAGGCGCTGCGCCGCCGCGTCGAGGACGCCGATACAACGCGCCTTGCCGGCGAGCAGACGCGTGATGCCGCTGAGCAGCGCCGTGCCGAGGCGACGCGGCAAGTCCAAGAGTATGAAAACAGAATACGCGCTCTGCAGAGCGCGGCCGCGGAGCGGCATGCGGCGCAGGTGGCTGAGGTTGCGACGCTGAGCGGACAATTGGAGACGGCGCGTCGCGAACATGCGAGCTTGCGCGATGAGCGTCGCCCCCGCGAAAAGGAAGCCGCACAGAAACTGGAAGCCGAGATCGCCAAGGCGCGCCAGGCCGAAGCGGAATGGCAGGCGCGTCACGCCGAGCAGCAGCAAAAAATTATTGCGCTGACCGCAGCGCTCGAAGAGGCGCGGCAGCAACATGCGGCCATGCAGCAGGATTCGCGTGACCGTGAAGCCAAAGTCCAGAGCAAGCTCGAAGCAGAATTGAAAAAGGCGCGCGACGCCGAAGCGGAATGGCAAGCCCGCCACGAAAATCAAAGCAGCGAGATCGCCAGCCTCGTCACCTTCCTTAATGAGGCTCAAGGCGAAACGCAGGCATCGTCGAGCGGCACGTCCGCCGCCGGCCATGCGACTCACCTGCCCGACCAATCGATTAGCCAGCGTGACGAAACCGCGCTGCTTCGTCAGGCGATCGCCGATCTCGGCTCCGAGGTCGTCCGTATTGCCGGTTCTTTGAAGGAACCTAACGCGCCCGAAGACGGTGGTCCGATGCCGTCCGATGTGATCGGCGTTCGCGACCGACGCGGCCGCGCCCGCGCGCAGACTTAAAACGCGGGCACGCCAAAGCGGCCTATTTCAGCCAAAGGGTGAGCGGTACTGATCCTTTCTTGGCGCAGGCCATCGTGCCGGGCCGCGCTTCAGAAAAGGCGCCTCGATAAGTGCAGGTTTCGCCTGCGATCACGATCGTCGCGATTGACCGGGTAGAGGCGGACGGGACCGAAGGCGTATTTCACCTGTCTTTTCTTCCGGACCATCCTGCTAGCGATGCCGACATGGCGCATCGTCAACGGTCCGGAGAATTCCTTTGCGGGCTGCGAGACATCTTCGGTGACGGTGGCGGTCAGCTCCCACTCGCCGAGCACGCCGGCATAGCCGAGCACTTGGACCGCCTGTGCTCCCGCCGGAATGGCGAGAGCGCCTGCCAGGATCAGCAGCAGGTGTCCTCTCACGTGCCGCCTCCGCGCATTCGTCAATGCTTGCTTAGGAATGCGCGCGCATCGCGGTGCGGGTCTGGTACGCACCGTCTGTCATCGCGACGATCTTCTCATAATAGTCGCGCGCTTTGGCGTTATCGCCCGATTTCTCCGCAGCTTTGGCCGCGCCCATATAGGTGCCGAGACGGTTCGGCTCCTTCTTCAACGTCGCCTCGAAAGCGGCAAGCGCCTCCCCAGGCATGCCGGATTGAAGCAGCATCTCGCCGTATAATTCGCGCGCCGGCTTTGGCACGCCCGGCGTCACCGGATGCTTTTCGGTCTTGTCCTCGGCGTCGGCCGCGGCGCTCATCGCTTTCAGCGCCTCATCTTGCTTGCCCTCGGCAGACAGGATCCATGCGGAGGCGACCTGCGCCTGAATGTCGACCTGTCCGGACCAGTAGGCATCCTTGGCATCGCGCAGCTTGTCACGCAGCTCATTGAGTTTCGCGATATCCGGTTTGGCCGCTTCCGGGTTGCCAGAGCGCGCCGCGCCGAGCGCGCGAGCGAAATACGTCATCGCCTGCACGTGCAACAGCGGACCGGGGCGGACCTGAAGCTCGGAGGCTGCCTTCCAGTCGCCGTGCTCGGTTGCATATCGCGCCGGCGAAGCGGCGAGGGCATACGGCCCCGGTATAAGTTTTCATTGAGGCTGGGGACCTGTTCATCTCGTCGATTGTGTCGCGGGCCTTCTGATCCTGGCCGAGCTGCAAGTAGGCATAGACGTGGTAATCCATCGCGTGCAGCTCGTCGCTGGACTCTTTGTCAGCCTTGGCAACGCGTGCGGCTTCCAGATTCGATCCTATCGAATCGCGCCAATAGCCGACGCGCGTGAAAATGTGCGAGGGCATATGCTGCGCATGTGCCGCCGCAGGCGCGATTTTCGCGTGGCGCGGCGCGGCATCGAGCCCCTTCTCCGCGATCGGCGGAAATCGTAAAGATGGATTAGATAATGCGCGACGCCGGGATGCTGCGGCTGGCGCAACGCGATCGGCTCCAGGATCGAAGCGCCCTTGAGCTGGTTCACGTAAGTCTTGTCGGCGGCAGAGGCCGACGTATTCAGGGCCAGCGCATAATGGATCTGGGCCTCGTCATCATCGGGATAGCCCTGCGCCAGTCCTTCCATCGCCTTGGCGCAAGCGACAATGCGCGTGCGAGTCGTAATCGGCGTACATGAAAGCGAGCGCATCGATGTAGTCGCGCTCGCGCTGCGTGTTGGCTGCGCGATCGAACAGTTTTTGCGCCTCCGCATTGCACGATGTTACAAAATGCACGCTACCGAGCTTCTGGTCTTCCGTTTGGGCCAAAGCCGGTCGCGCAAGAACGAGTCCCGCTGTCGTAGCGGCAATTGCAAATGACGTTTTGACCATGGCTTTTCCTCCGTGAGGAGGTGGCGAACGGGTAAGCTTAACCCTGACTTTAGGGCGACAATGCGCTGAGCTTAGCGCGGAAACAGGCGCGACGTAACTAGCGCGACTTCTCGGTTGAATTCTCGATGCGACTCGCGCTTCCCGCCGCAGGATGATGCCTG